>Ga0208191_1001023_pt1 | contig 15525 bp, 13 predicted proteins | sample June2015DPH_13_5_FD_184709 | JGI IMG/M metagenome (GOLD analysis project Ga0208191, IMG submission 184709) | Peatland microbial communities from SPRUCE experiment site at the Marcell Experimental Forest, Minnesota, USA - June2015DPH_13_40... | ecosystem: Environmental > Terrestrial > Soil >... | reverse complement strand
CAAGATAGAGGAACACGGCGCTCAATAGACACAAAATGACCGCAATCAGCGCGAGGTGATAAAGGAACCAGTTGAAGGGCAGGCGAAAGAGATAAAAGCCCAAATCGATGCCAAACAGCGGGTCCTGCTGGCCGAGGGTTTGCGGGTGCTTCGCCATCAGATACTCCAGCCAGTGGGACATGCCCCATTGGCCGATCACGTATCCAATCAGCAGAACGCCAGCCCAGATGAGCCAGCGGAAAGCCTTGCCGAAGCGGTCGAGCGCCGAAAACTCGATGACCTCACCGTTGACCCGATAGCCATGCCGGTGGGCGAGCCCGTGGGCAATCAGCAGGTTCAATCCGGTCACGAGCATGAAACCCACTCCGACCAGCCCGCTGAGTTGAATCTGGGTTAGGAGGATCGTCCGATAAATGAGTCGAAAGCCTTCCTGCTTGAACCAGAGCCAATCCACCAACAGGTCAACACCGTTGGTGAAGAGGGGCAGAAGAATCAGGAAAAACAAGACAAGCGCGAGGATTATTCGTGGTGTGCGATTTTTGGGCATGATGTAACTCCGGAGGTATCTTTACACAGCGCCCCAGGTATGTCAAAAAGCTCGGGAGCTGGCGCCTCGAACCAAAGATGGGTGGGCTAGCGTGTGTGAAAATGATGCATCAGCCTTGGCCACAGGCGAGATTGCCTGTGCCACCTCAAGGGCCATGCTACTTGCTCAGTCGTACCAATCCATGAGGGCAAGGCCAGGCAGCCGGGAGAACTCTCGTGTGTTGCGTGTGACCAGGGTGGCCCGGTGGGCAAGGGCGACGCCGGCGATCAGGTTGTCCAGCGGGCCGATGGGGAGGCCCCGCCTTTCCAAATCCACACGCAGCGTCGCCGCGGCTCGGGCCGCAGTGAGGTCGAATGGGAACACTGACACGGCCGCGAGAAACGTATCGAACTGCCTACGCCGCTTGGCTGGCTGGGCTGATTTGGCAATACCGACCTCGATCTCATAAAGCGACACAGACGAGATCGCGACCTCTCCAGGCGCTACGGCAAAGAGGTGCTCTGCCACCTTACCTTGTCCCTTGAAGAAGTAGATGAGCGTGTTGGTGTCAAGCAAGAACATAGAATCCGAGAAAAGGTGGCCGAGGAACCGCGTCAGTCTGCCGCCGGGCTAAGCCAGCTATAGCCGGCCCCTTGACTGATCCTTGCCGCTCACTGGACGGATTTCCTGGAGATCAGGAAAATCCGGCCACGCGCCCGCCAGTTGGCGTGCCTCCGGCGGCCAATCGGTGCGCGTTCGGCTCTCGACCAACTCGGCAACCCATCGGCTGACCGAGACTCTGGATTTCCGGGCCGCCGCTCTCACCCGCCGCTCGGCAGCATCGCCGAGATAGATCGTCACTTGAGCCACGTTGCGACCTCAAATTCAATAGAATACGTACACTTGCAATTATACTTGCTCCATACTCTGTTGGCAAACAATCGAACCCCCCCAATAGTCACCACCGCAGGTGCACGAGGTCGCGGATTTTGCTGTCGTAGACTTCGCGCACCTTGGCCATTTGCGCTTGGCTCAGCGGGGCCAGATCGCTGGCGCGGACGTTATCCTCGACCTGCGCGACACGCTTGGCTCCCGGGATGGCGCAGGTGACAGCGTCAAACATCAGGATCCATCGCAGGGCCAGTTGAGCCATCGAAGCGCCCGGCGGAACAAGGCTTTTGAGAATCTCCACAGCCTCCAGGCCGATTTCATAATCCACGCCAGAGAAAGTCTCACCCCGGTCGAACGCTTCTCCCTGGCGATTGAAGCTGCGGTGGTCATCCTTGGCGAAAGCGGTGTGGTGGGTCATCCGTCCCGAGAGAAGCCCGCTCGCCAGCGGCACACGCGCCAGGATACCCACGCGCCGCCGCTGCGCCTCCGGGAAAAACAGTTCCGCAGGGCGATGCCGAAACATATTGAAGATGATTTGAATGGTCTGCACGCCGGGAAATTCGATGGCTTTCAGCGCCTCTTCCACGGTCTCCACGCTCACGCCATAATAGCGGAGCTTGCCCGCCCGGACCAAGTCATCGAGCATGGCGAAGAACTCGGGCCGGTAAAGGACGACCATCGGCGGACAGTGCAATTGCAGGAGGTCGATGCAATCCGTTTCGAGATTCCGCAGGCTATCCTCAACGAAGTGCGTAAGGTTCTCCTTGTTGTATCCGTCTGGCGTGTGCGGGGAGAGCCGGCGGCCGGCCTTGGTGGTAATGTAAATGGTCTCTTTCCGTTCTTTGCGCAGCCGCGCCACCAACCGCTCACTACGGCCCATCCCGTAAACGTCTGCGGTGTCAATAAAGTTTACGCCACGGTCGATGGCGCAGTGCAGGGCGGCAAGGGATTCTTTATCGTCAACCTCTCCCCACCCCGCCCCTCCAATCGCCCACGCTCCAAAGCTGATTTCCGAGACTTTCCAGCCCGTACGGCCTAGCTCGCGATAGTGCATTTGAGTTTGCTCCTTCTTAGCTCGACACTTCACTAGTGCCCTGTCATGCTTAATCGCTGACAACCTGATCTTGTCGAACCCCCTCACCCCCGGCCCCCTCTCCCCCTTGAGGGAGAGGGGGGCAGTAGAAAACGAATCAACTCTCCCCTCTCCCCCTTGAGGGAGAGGGGGCGGGGGGTGAGGGGGTTGTCGCATTGTAAAGCTAAGTGTGACAGGACACTAGCTCGCCCACCCCTTGGCCCGCCCCACCGCGCGTCGCCAGCCCTCGCAGAGCTCCTCGCGGCGGGACGTTTCCATGCCGGGTTGGAAGCGTCGTTCTATTTTCAACTGAGTTTTCAACTCCAATTCGCTGCGCCAGAATCCGGTCGCCAAGCCAGCCAGGTACGCGGCCCCCAGCGCCGTCGTCTCCGTCGTTGCCGGCCGCTCGACGGGAACCCCAAGAATGTCAGCCTGAAACTGGCAGAGGAAATCGTTGCGCGCGGCTCCACCGTCCACGCGTAACACTTCCGGCTTGATTCCCGAATCCCGCGTCATGGCATCAACCACCTCGCGCGTCTGATAGGCGATGGATTCAAGCGCCGCGCGAATCAGGTGCTTTCGGTTGGCGCCACGAGTCAGGCCCACGATTGTGCCCCGTGCATACGCATCCCAGTGGGGCGCCCCTAGCCCTACGAAGGCAGGGACAAAATAAACGCCATGAGTGTCCGGCACCGAGCGGGCGATTTCCTGCGTCTCGGAGGCCTCTCGAATCAGTCCCATTTCGTCACGAAGCCATTGGATGGCGGCGCCGGCAATGAACACGCTGCCCTCCAGCGCGTATATTATCTCGCCATTCCTTCCCCAGCCGATGGTTGCCAGCAGCCCCGCCTGGGAGCGGGGAATAGTGGGGCCGGTGTTCATCAGCAGGAAGCAGCCTGTGCCGTAAGTATTCTTGACGGCGCCGGGCGTGAAGCACTGGTGGCCAAACAGTGATGCCTGCTGGTCGCCGGCCACGCCGGCAATCTGAACCCTGGATCCGAACCAAGCGGTCTCTCCGAAGATTTCACTTGAAGATTTCACCGTGGGAAGCAATGCCTGCGGAATGCGAAAGTAGCTGAGGATCTCCTTGTCCCATGCGAGAGTCGCGATGTTGAAAAGCAGTGTGCGCGAGGCGTTAGAAACATCCGTCGAGTGGACCTTGCCGCCCGTGAGGCGCCAGATCAGCCAGGAATCAATGGTCCCGCAGGCGAGGTCGCCTCGCTCCGCCCGTTCACGAGCCCCGGGGACATTTTCCAGCAGCCAGACAATCTTGGTCCCGGAAAAATAAGCGTCGGTCACCAGGCCGGTTCTTTCTCGAATAACCTTATCGAAGCCCTCTTGCCGGATCCGGTCGCACAATGCGGCAGTGCGGCGGCACTGCCAGACGATGGCAGGATGAATAGGCTTGCCGGTGGCCCGGTCCCAGAGGACCACGGTTTCGCGCTGATTCGTAATGCCGATTGCGGCAAGGTCCTCGGCATTTGCTTGAGCCTCCGCCAGAGCAGCTTTCGCGACCTCCAACTGCGATTGCCAGATTTCCTCGGCATCGTGCTCGACCCAGCCGGCACGGGGATAATGCTGCTTGAATTCCCGACTGGCTGAGGCGCACACCGCGCCGTTGCGGTCAAACAACATGGCGCGCGAACTCGTTGTGCCCTGGTCGAGGGCTAAGATGTACTTTGGCATCGCAATTTTTCAACAACCTCCTCGGAGCGGTCTAGCTTACTTGAATTGAAAGCAGAAAGACAAATGGAGTTTGCCGCGGGTGTTGGTCTCATTGGGGACGGGACCCCGTCCGAAACGTCGGTCATTCCCGTCCCGCTCTGCGGGAGGAATCCAGTCCGTCGACAGCCCATTTCCCAAGGTTTGCGGAGTAGATTCCCGCCCTTCGGCAAGCTCAGGGCAAGCTTTTCGCGGGAATGACTGCCACCTGCAAGGCCCATGTCTCGAAAAAGACATCAGTACGTTGCCGCGTCGTAGTCGGCTTTTTGTTTGCCCACGCCGCCGGAAGGGTTCGGCGAGTGTAACCCATACCGCTTGAACTATTTATCCAAGGGTGCGATACTAGCCTCGTTCACCTTTGAGCGAACTATTGTGGGATTGAAACCTAATCTTCAGATTTAGCGTCTTAGGAAGGGCAGGTTCACCGCTTGGGTGAGCGGCTTGATTCCTATGCGAGACAGGAGTATGTATGGCAGATAAGACCCCAGGCCCCGGGCACGCGATGTTCGGTTTGAACGAGCCGGTCCAAAGTGCCGCACCGGCGACACCGGCTACCGCACCCAGCACCCCCCAGGTTGTGTTTGTGCAGGCGTCGCCCCCCCTGCCAGCACCTTCGGCCGGCGGCGGCACGATGCGCTGGCTGGTAGGCGCGCTGCTGGCGCTTTCGGTGATTAATCTCATTTTGGTGCTCTATACCCGGAGCGATCTTAAGACTATCGCCTCGAAGCAGTCTGACCAGTTGGATCTGCTCACCCGGCGCATGGACACCAGCGACGAGCGTTACGCTCAGTTGCGCGGCCAGTTCCAGGTGACGTCGGAAAAACTGGGCATGACCGAGCAGGAACTCGCCCGCGCGCACGCCCTGGCGTCAGACATCCAAAAGAAGCAGCAACAGGCTGTTCAGCAACTGAACGACGCCATTTCCAAAAAGGCCAGCGCCGAAGAAGTGAATAAGGTCCAGACAGACGCCAATGCCAAGTTCGGCGGCCTTTCCACCGACTTGGCAGGCACGAAGAAGGATTTGGCGAGTACCAAGTCCGAATTCGCCAATGCGCTTTCGGGAACCAAGGGCGAACTGAGCGGCGCTATCGCGCGCACGCATGATGAGCTGGTTGCACTGGCCCACAGGACTGACAGGGACTATTTCGAGTTTAATCTTGCTAAGCGCCGCTCCCAACAGAAAGTCGGGACCGTTACCGTGCAATTGGACAAGACGGACCCCAAGCGGAACGTCTTCACCGTCAACCTTGTGTTTGACGACAAGCCTCATGTGCATAGGGAAAGAGCCATGGGCGAGCCGGTGTACTTCTACGTGCAGGGGGCTTCGAGCGCCCTCGAGCTGGTGGTAAATAAGCTGGGCAAGGATTCCATCGCCGGTTATATCAGCACGCCAAAGGGGTTCTTCCCCAGTGCGACAAACGTACTGGCTGCGCGCCCCGGAGCGTGAGCCCTCGCGCACGGGAGCTGGCCTTTCCCAGCCGCCGCCCCCAGCCTGTCAAGCTCGCGTCTCGCTTTATGGAGGCGCGAGCTCCTTCTGTCCTCTGGGCTTTTCTCGGAAGAGTTGACAACGGATTGGGCGAGCGGGTTTTTTCCCTTACCGATCACCTACTACCTATCCCCACCTACCACCTACTACCTACCGCCTACCGACCCCGCAATCCGGTACTGTCTCAGTTTCAAAAATCAGTGGCAGGAAACGTGCTAAGGGCTAGCGGAATCTTATAGGTTGAAGGAGTTCAAGTAGCTGTTGTAGTTTATTTCGCCGGAGCCTTTGAAATGTATGGCAAGAGAGTTGTGATTGCCCAACCTAAGAATGCAACAGCGGAAGCTACCATCACTCCGACAACATACAAAGCAACTTTAGCGGCATGAACATCTTTCCCAATTTGGTCAATCTTGTCTCCGTGATGTTTCGCTTGCCCTTTGAGAGATTCTACGGCTTCCATGAGCTTCCCAATGGACAACTGCATCCCCATGACTATTTCTAGGACGTAGCTATAGTCTCCCGAAGGAAGTGGTGGCGTCGTATCGGCGATCCGACTTGGCGTCGTGTTATGAGTTTCCCGCGGTCCTTCGGTTTCAGCCAAGAGTCGCTCCCATCTTGGCAGTTATCCACTCCCAGATATTCGGGTTAGCACGCCCAAAATAGTTGGTGAAGGCGACTACTACTGCTGAGCCGGTGGTTCCATTCGTGATACCGAGTTTGTCGCAGAATTCCTTCGGTCCCTCAGTGGTGACCACTAGCCACTGTCCGCTAACAAGGGGATAGTAATCGTTGGGATAATTCGCTTGGATAGCCTGCGCGATCTGCCCAATATTGTCTTGGGCGAGAACTGCTAGCATTCTTCGTGGTACGACAATGATTGCCATGGCGACACGAAGTATACCCTTTCCCCGCTTCCACGTCTAGCTAGTGGACGCCTTGTGGACGCCTCGTGGACGCCTTCGTGGACGCCTTTTCTCTTCATAAACCGTATCTTCGACTTGCCCCGTGGCAATATCCACAATCATTTTTGCCAGTTCGTTTGGATCGGGTGGACGCTCTGCCATGTTCCCATTATGGCAGCGTGGCGGGGTGAGTCAAGAGTCACAAAATCCAAAACTGCACCACTACCCGCAATGCAAAGACCTCGCATTCACTGCTAGAATGACATCTTGACCTGATATCCTGAGAACTCAATGATCTAATGGGGGGCCTTATGTTTGCATTTCACGGCGTGGATTACATGGAGATTGACGCGCTCTTCAACGACCAGGAAAAGCTGGTGCGACAGACGGTGCGCGAATTTGTGGACAATGAAATCATACCTAACATCGAGGAGTGGAACCGGGAGGGGAAATTTCCCCGGCACCTCGTACCCTTAATGGCGGAGCTGGGGTTTTACGGCGCAAACTTGGAAGGTTACGGCTGCGCGGGGATGTCCAACGTGGAGTACGGGCTGATCATGCAGGAACTCGAGCGGGGAGACAGCGGCTTGCGGAGCTTCGTCTCCGTGCAGGGCGCGCTGGTGATGTATCCCATCAGGGAATACGGCTCCGAGGAGCAAAAGCAGCGCTGGCTGCCGGCGCTCCAGGAGGGCAGGGCCATCGGATGCTTCGGCCTGACGGAACCCGACTTCGGCTCGAACCCCGGCGGCATGAGGACACGCGCCATAAAGGATGGTGACCGCTACATCCTGAATGGCGAGAAGGCCTGGATCACCTCCGGTACAATTGCCGACGTGGCGGTGGTGTGGGCGCGCACGGATGAAGGTGTCCGCGGCTTCCTCGTGGAGAAAGGAACGCCGGGCTACACCTCGAAAGACATTAAAGGGAAATGGTCGCTACGCGCTTCAGTGACCTCCAGCCTGTCACTCCAGGACGTTCGTGTGCCCGCCTCTAACATGCTTCCCAAAGCGCAGGGGTTGAAAGCGGCGCTGAGCTGCTTGACCCAAGCGCGCTACGGCATCGGATGGGGGGCGATCGGGGCAGCGATGGCCTGTTACAACGAGGCCTTGGAGTACGCGAAGATACGAAAGCAGTTTGACGACAAGCCCATTGCTTCTCACCAGCTCATTCAGGCGAAGTTCGCTGATATGATCACCGAAATCACCAAGGCGCAGTTGCTGGCCTTACAGGTGGGGCGCCTGAAAGATCAAGGGCGCGCCGATTTCGCGCATGTCTCCATGCTCAAGCGGAATAACGTTAAGATGGCGCTGGAAGTGGCCCGAGCGGGACGCGACATCCTGGGCGCCAATGGCGTCGCCGATGAATATCCCATCTTCCGCCACATGTGCAACCTGGAATCGGTCTTCACCTATGAGGGCACGCACAACATCCACACCCTCATCATCGGCGAGCGGGTGACCGGCATGCCTGCCTACAAATAGGACCGGGGCTTGTCCCGCGCTTGAGGCTCCGGCAGGACTCTGCTAATCTTCTTTTCAGGTATCTGTGCCGACAGAGAGTTTCGGGGAAAAGGTGGTGAAGGCGAAAGCGATGACGTTACAGCACACGATTAAGGCCGTTGTTCGTCAAGGTGAACAGTCGGGTTACGTTGCCGAGTGTCTGGAGATTCCGGTGGTGACGCAAGGTCAAACTCTCGACGAAGTCACGCGCAATCTGCGCGAGGCTGTGGAACTGCACCTGGAGGGAGAAGACCTGGCAGAGCTGGGTTTGGCACCCTCACCCAGTATTCTCGTCACCTTCGAATTGGAGGCGCACCCTGCCACGGCTTAGACGGCTCTCCGGCCAGGAGGTCGTTGCCATCTTGAGGAAGTTTGGCTTTGAGATCGCCTCACAGCGGGGAGGTCATATCAAACTGCGCCGCATCGGCCCCGGTGGCCGGAGGGAGACACTGACCGTCCCCAACCACCCTGAACTCGACACAGGAACCTGCCGAGCTATTCTGCGTCAAGCGGCGCGCTTTGTCTCCAACGCAGAACTTGTTCCGTTTTTCTACGGCGAGTGATCACAGATTCACGACCTTCATCGCCGCTTCAGCGTAGCGTTCCCCGGCCGTTACTCCCTTGGGCGCAGCCTCGTTGATCCGCGCAAGGTCTTGGGGTGAGAGCTTTAGCTGCAACGCCGCAATGTTTTCCTCCAAATGCGCCCTCCGCGTCGTGCCGGGGATTGGCACAATATCCTCACCCTGGGCCAGCACCCAGGCCAAAGCCAACTGCGACGCTTTGCAACCTTTTTCCGAAGCGATTTGCTCGACCCGGCAGACAAGGTCCAGATTGCGTTTGAAGTTCTCGCCCTGGAAGCGCGGATGTTTGCTCCGAAAATCCTCGGGCGCCAAGTCTTCTACGCTCTTGAAACGGCCCGTCAAAAACCCACGACCGAGCGGGCTGTAAGCAACAAAGGCGATTCCAAGTTCCCGGCAGGTGGAAAGAATCTCGTCCTCGGGATCACGGCTCCAGAGTGAATACTCCGTTTGCAAAGCGGTGATGGGGTAGGTGCGGTAGGCGCGGCGAATGGTTGCCGGAGCGGCCTCGGAAAGCCCCAAGTACCTTACCTTGCCCTCCTCGACCAGCCGCGCCATGGCCCCCACGGTTTCCTCGATGGGCACACTGCCGTCAACACGGTGCTGATAATAAAGGTCAATGGTCTCAATGTTCAGGCGCCTCAAGCTGGCTTCGCAGGCCCTGCGCACGTACTCGGGCCGGCCGTTGATTCCCAGGAAGCTACCGTCTGGCCCCCGCACGTTGCCGAACTTGGTGGCAAGAACAATATCATTCCGCCGACCCTTGATGGCTTTCCCGACCAGTTCCTCGTTGTGACCCGTGCCGTACATGTCGGCGGTATCCAGGAAATTCACACCCAAGTCCAGCGCGCGATGAATGGTCGCGATGGACTCCTCTTCGTTTCGTGGCCCATAGAACTCCGACATGCCCATGCATCCGAGGCCGATGGCAGAGACGGTGAAAGAACTGTTATCCAGTTTTTTATAACGCATTCAGAACCCCTCCTGGAGAGCGTTCAGATTGGCCGCACAAACTGAGCATACCATCGAGGGCGAGTCTTGCTCAACGGTTCCCCGACCGATGGTGCTGGTGTCATTCGGGATGGGATCCCTTTCGAAACCCCAGTCATTCCCGCGAAAGCGGGAATCCAGTCCGTCGAGGGGACATTTCCGAAGGTTTGCAGAGTGGATTCCCGCTTTCGCGGGAATGACTGCGAGTTGCAACGCCCATGTCTCGCAAATGACATCAGTACCCCCACCGAGGGTGTTGGCAGATGGCTTTTCCTCTTCGTTTCTAACGCTTGCTGCCTTAGGCTGGACTAACGAAGTTCTTGCATCTGCACCGCGCCGGACGTAAGCTTCGGGAACTTGCAAGGCCGCGATTGCGTATGCTCTGGTAGAGAGGAGTCAAGGAGAGTCCTATGAGTACAAGCCCCCAGCCCCCGCGTCCCCCCGTTCCGCCGCAACCCCCACGGTCGGGCAGCAACATTGTTGCGATTGTCCTGTTGGTCCTGGCACTGATCGTCCTGGTCAGTGGAATCGCGGTTTGGACCGGCTTAAGGTTCCTTTCCCACAACCTCCGAATGCAAGTTGAGGATAGGGAGGGCCGTGGCAAGGAAGTTTCCATCAATACGCCGGTCGGATCAATTGAAGTTCATCATGATGTCAACGAGGACAGCTTGAGTTTGCCCATCTACCCCGGCGCAACGCGGGTGAAAGACAAGGACTCAGCGTCCGTAGACCTCGGTTTTGGAGGCGAGGCGGGCGTGCGGGTACTGGCCGCGAAATTCGAAACTTCGGACTCATTGGAGAGAGTCAAGGCCTTTTACAAAGAGCACCTGGGAAGTGAAGTCACTAAATTCACCGACCAAGGTTCAGACGGAAAAACTACATTCGAGATCAAGACCCACAACCTGGTAAAAGTCGTGGCCTTAGAAGGCGCGGGGAGTCGGACGCTGATCAAATTGGTCCGGGTATCTTTCGGTAAGAACGAGAGCAACTAACAAAGGCAGTTCACAGTCGAGAAGACAGTCATAAGCCGACAGTCTGCTGAATCTACGATCGTCGCAAGAAAAACCCGTAAAGTCTGATATAGTGATAAAGCTAGTCGCCGAAAGAGCCTGCGATATCACTCTTCAGGCGGCACACGCTGGCCAGTTAAACCAGCAAGAAAGCAGCAAGCCGTCGCGGTCAACCGGCAGGTAGGTGACGCGGTAGCCATTCTCCATCGAGCGACCACCCCTGCACCCCTCCTCATCCAGGAGGGGACTCCGGCAGCTTGCTTTCTTGAGCGCCACGCAATAATTCAGCACCGAGGAATGCTCGACGCTGGATGTGACAATGTGCCGCAGGGCGGGGAGTTCACAGTCCACAGTTTACAGTTCACAGTAAGAATCGAGAACGCCTTGACTGTTGACTGTCGACTGTAAACCTCTATCGCCTCCGTCGCGCACGAGGTGAAAATCACATCCATCGTGTGCGCCCCAATCAACTCCGCCACCTGTTCGCAGGCCGTTTCTTGAATACGGCTCACAGTCCACAGTTTTACAGTTCATAGTAAGAATCGAGAACGCTTTGACTGTTAACTGTCGACTGTCAACTGTAGACTTCCTTTGACGGCATCATCGCCTCCAGCAACTCCGGTAGTATGGGCGTCGTGGCGTTATGGTCGAGGTATATCATGAAGCTCAGGGTAGCCAACGCCCGGCAAAAGTGCAAGGCTTAGACAGTTTTGATGACACCATGTGTGTCCGCGGCCTTTCAATTTTGCGCCCTCGGGTTCGCAGGCAGCCCGGCACTGGACAGATTTACCAGCAAATGTTAACAAGTGCTGGTAATATTGTCCAGGAGCAACCCGTTGATGAAACCCGGCAGGGAAGACAAATTCAGCAAAGCTCGCGATGTGTTCCGTCGCCACCATGGACTTCTGCGAACCCAGCAAGCCCTTCGGCAGGGCATCCACCCGCGAATCCTATACGGAATGGAAAGCGCGGGCGTGGTTGAAAAACTGAGTCGTGGCCTCTATCGCCTCACCGAACTACCCAACCTTGGCGATCCCGACCTGGTTACGGTCTCGCTGAAGGTCCCCCAGGGCGTAATCTGCCTTATCTCGGCGCTCGCCTTCCACAAACTAACAACCCAGATTCCGCACGAAGTCTACCTTGCGCTTGCCCGGGGAGCCGAACCACCACGTGTAGACTTCCCGCCCATTCGAGTGTTCTGGTTCGCCAGCAAGCCCTTCATGGAGGGAATCGAGACACACAAGCTCGACGCGGTGCCAGTCCGCGTGTACAACACAGAGAAGACGCTGGCCGACTGCTTCAAATACCGGAACAAGATCGGCATCGATACGGCACTTGAGGCGCTCAGGCTGTACCGCGAGCAAGGCCGCGTGAAGGTCGATGAACTCATGCGGTACGCTGCTATCTGCCGGGTCCAGAAAATCATTCGCCCGTACCTGGAAGCGCTACTTTGAACAACCCGCCCCTCAAGAATCTGCCAGCGTCGGTGCACCAGCGCCTGCATGAAAGACTTCTTTGATATTTGGTGGGTGTCACGGCAGTTCGAGTTCGATGGAGCAACGCTGGCGGAGGCAATCAAGAAGACATTCGCCAACCGTGGCCGCGAAATCGTGCCCGAGCCTTTGCCGCTCACTGCCGCTTTTGGCGAAGACCAGGACAGGAAGGTTCAGTGGCGCACGTTTCGGCGCAAGAGCCGCCTGGAGTTTGCCCCTGAAGGCCTTCAAGAAGTTACAACAGTCGTCGCGACTTTCCTCAGGCCGGTGGTGGCAGCTCTCGCGTCGAACCAATCCTTCGGAGGTATATGGACGCCACCGGGACCCTGGTCCCAAGCCCCGTGAAAAGAGGCAGCGCGGCGGACCATGGCGCGCAACCCCCCAGCGGGACTGCACTTCTCCACCAGGCATTTACGCCCATTAGATTCGCGCAGAAACTGCTTGGACATTCTACGGATTTCGCTGTAAGAGGGGCGGCGGACGGGGATTCTAATCGGATTCCCCCATTCCGTCGTGAGGTACGGCATCATCGCCTCCAACACCTCCGGCAGCATGGGCGTGGTGGCGTTATGGTCGAAGTAGATCATGAAGCTCAGGGTAGCCAACGCCCGGCAAAAGTGCAAGGTTTTGACATCGTTGACGACCTTGGGTCATCGAATCATTGCAGACGGGTCGAAGGGCAGGAACAATTATGAATTCTGAATTGTGAATTCTGAATTGTCCACGCGGAGTTTTGAAATGGGAATTTCCCTATTCTTCCTCGCCACCGCCCCCTGCCGACTGCCTTCTGCCTACTGCCTACTCGAAAACGGGGTCCCTCCTGCCGAGAGTGAGTCCAGAGAACCCTGCGGAAACGGACTCCGTGTCTCTTGACACGCCGGAAAACATAGGCTAGTGTGCGAACCCTCCCTCTCCCCTGTCCCCTCTGCCGCCGGCGCGGGAGAGGGGTGCCGAAGGCGGGGTGAGGGCTCCTTCCCCCAGGGCTTGCGCCCTGGGCTACCATCTTACGCCCCTGCCGGGGCTGTGGAACGGCTACCCGAAACTGCAAGACTTTGTTAGCGAACCTCTAACTCAGGACACTAGCCAAACGCATTTGAAACTCTCCGCCCTCCTGAGGCAGTCGAGGGTCGAGAGTCGAAAAGGGCGATACCGCAAAAATGTGTGCGACAACCAGCACAGAGTTTGGCAGTAGGAATCTATACGCCACCCAGCGCTCCTTGCCTTGCCGCGTGAGCAGGGCAGCGGCGGGCATGCCGTAGCAGCACCGGCGACGCTGGGTCCCAAGGAGCGGTGGTTGCCTTGTCGGGCTCGGTCCCGAAGCCGGGAGGCCGAATACCGCGCACGGGGCGCGGTTCATGGAGCCGCAAGAAGGTGGGCGCTTGCGTGCCTCCCAAACGCCGCGTTGTGCACGTGTTTCGGGATAAGGATAACATGCCTCGTCGGTCTGAGGCCAAGCCTCGCTAACTGTCTGGCAACGGAAGCGACACAATGGGAATTCCCTCGCTGGTCGCCCAGTGTTTACCGATAACTGGCGAAAAAACCATGAAAACGGCCATTCTGGATAGCAGCAGGCTTGACGGGCAGAAGCAGTTTGGTTTGACGAACCGGGAGTGGTTAGGCCACTGTTATTTCAAAGTATGATTTGCCAGTTCCAAGTAGCTGGGGGAAATGCTCAGCATGCACGGCCGGGCTGAAATAGTAGCCTTGTCCCTCGTTACAGCGCTCGGTCTGAAGGAATACGAGCTGCTCTCGTTTTTCTACGCCCTCCGCAATAACTCGTTTCTTCAGGGATTTGCCCACGCTCATCACTGCGGCGAGGAATGCGGCGTCGTCTGCACTGGTGCTAATCTGGTGCACGAACGACTGATCGATCTTCAGGGTGTCGATCGGAAACCGCCTCAGATAGCTCAAGCTGGAATTCCCGGTGCCGAAGTCATCAACCGCGAGCTGCACCCCCATGGCTTTGAGTGCCAGGAGCACGGAGATAATCAACTCGTCATCCCGCATGAGAACGCTTTCGATCAGTTCGAGCTCGAGATAGCGCGGTTCCAGGCGAGTATCCTTCAGGATGCCGCAAACGCCTTCGAGAAAGTTCTTGGCCCGGAGCTCTACCGCGGAGATGTTGACCGCCACCGGGATCGGCCGCAGGCCGGCATCCATCCAGGCTCGGGCTTGTCTGCATGCTTCGCGCAGGACCCACCGGCCGATCGGCACAATGAAGCCACAGTCTTCGGCGACGGGCACGAACTGCGCCGGAGGGATGAGCCCCCGATCTGGGTCCATCCAGCGTATGAGCGCCTCGGCGCCGGTAATTGCTCCCGTCACGAGATCTACCTTCGGCTGGTAATGCAACAAGAACTCCTGCCGCTCCAGGGCGCGGCCCAGGCTGCTTTCGAGGAATTGCCGCTCCACATCCCGGACGTTCATGTTCGGCTCGAAGAAATGGTAGTTGTTGCTCCCCTTTCTCTTGGCCTGATACATCGCGGTGTCCGCACTCTTGATCAGGGTATCCGCATCGCGACCGTCTTGGGGGTAGATACTGATACCAATGCTCGCGCTCAAATGGACATTACGCTCGGAGATGGCGTGCGGCATCGCAAGCGCAGCGAGTATCCTTTCCGCACTGAAGGCCGCATCTCCCGCGTCCGCGACTTCTGAAAGCAAGATCACGAATTCATCCCCACCATGCCGGCTTACGGTGTCCGAGGTACGCACACAAGCAACCGCGCGTTGTGCAACCGACTGAAGCACTTTGTCGCCAATTTCATGTCCCAGGGAGTCGTTGATGTGTTTGAAGCCGTCCAAATCCAAAAACAGCACTGCAAGGTGTTTGCTGTGGCGGCGGGATAACGAAATCGCCTGGGTGATCCGATCGTTCAGCAGCAATCGGTTAGGCAGATGGGTGAGAAAGTCGTGTTGGGCCAAATGGGTCATTTTGAGTCTCATCACCCGCGCCTCACTCACGTCACGGAAAACCATCACAGCGCCGATAACCTGTCCCGTCCGGGAGTGGATAGGGGCAGTGGAATCTTCGATGGCAGATTCATACCCATCGCGCCGGATAAGGATGCAGTTTGAGGTCAGGCCCACGGCTTGGTTTTGCCTAACTGCTAACTGCATGGGATTGCGAACTAGTTCGCGTGTAACGCCCTCGATGATTTGGAACACTTCGGCAAACGGCCGGCCTGATGCCTCCTCCCCAGACCAGCCAGTCATCCTTTCCGCGACTTGATTGAGATAAGTTATGTTGCCCGAGATATCGGTACTGATTACGGCGTCCCCAATGGAATTGAGAGTGACTTGGGCGCGTTCCTTTTCCAGGAACAACGCGTCTTCCACGGCCTTGCGCGCGATCA
>Ga0208191_1001017_pt1 | contig 15648 bp, 8 predicted proteins | sample June2015DPH_13_5_FD_184709 | JGI IMG/M metagenome (GOLD analysis project Ga0208191, IMG submission 184709) | Peatland microbial communities from SPRUCE experiment site at the Marcell Experimental Forest, Minnesota, USA - June2015DPH_13_40... | ecosystem: Environmental > Terrestrial > Soil >... | reverse complement strand
ATCACCAAGCTCTACACCTTTCTTGGCCTGGAACGGGAAGAGGTGCAGGAAGTGCCCGCCGGCGACATCGTCGCCCTCGCCGGAGTCGAGGGCATCCAGATTGGCGAAACCATCACCGACCCCGAGCGGCCCGCTCCGCTCGAACGCCTCGTGATCGATGAGCCGACGATCGCCATCGTCTTCACGGTGAACACCTCGCCGCTCGCAGGCCGCGAAGGCCAATACGTGACCTCTCGCCACTTGCGCGAGCGCTTGGAAAAAGAGCTGCTCACCAACGTCTCGATCGCCGTGGACTGGCAGGACTCAACGGACACTTTCCGGGTGCTGGGGCGCGGCGAGCTTCAGCTTGCCATCCTGATCGAGACCTTGCGCCGCGAGGGCTACGAGCTGATCGCAGGCAAACCGCAGATCGTGGTCCGCAGGGAGAACGGAAAGCTCCTGGAACCCGTCGAGCTCCTTGTGGTCGATTGCCCGGAGTCGTTTACCGGATTGGTGATTGAGACCCTGGGAAGCCGCCGCGGGCAAATGACCAAGATGGTGAATCACGGGTCCGGCCGCGTCCGCCTGGAGCTCCGCATTCCCTCTCGCGGGCTCATTGGATTGCGCAGCCAGTTGCTCACCGAGACGCGCGGCACGGCGCTGCTTCACTCCCTTTTTGATGGCTGGACGGAATACCAGGGAGAAATGGCTACTCGTCCTACGGGAGTTCTGGTGGCTGACCGTGCCGGCATCACCACCGCCTATGCCCTCAACAACCTTCAATCTCGCGGCGAGCTTTTCTATGGGCCTGGCACAGAGGTCTATGAGGGCATGATCGTGGGTGAGAATTCGCGCGCCGACGATATCGACGTCAACGTCACGAGGGAAAAGAAGCAAACCAACATGCGCGCCTCGGTGGCCGACGAGGCCATCCGCCTTATTCCTTACCGCCCGCTCAGCCTCGAGCAAGCTCTCGACTTCATCGCCGACGATGAATACCTCGAGGTCACGCCTGAGTCCATCCGGCTGCGGAAGAAAATCCTTGCCGCCAACCGTCGCCCCAAACCCTGGGAGAAGAAGCAACTCGCGCCCACGGTTTAGCCCGCAGTGCCAATCTATGGTCGATGTCCTTTGAATCCCAATCCCGCGCTCGATGCGTCTCATTGACTTGCCCGTGCGTGCGGGCTAAGATGCGCTTTCAAGGCTAGGTTGCTTTCCATGATTGGCCGCATAATCGGTCACTACCGCATCGTCGAGAAGCTCGGTGGCGGGGGCATGGGTGTCGTCTATAAGGCCGAAGACACCAAGCTCCGTAGGTTTGTTGCCCTCAAGTTCCTGCCTGAAGAACTCTCTAAGGACCGCCAAGCTCTGGAACGATTCCAGCGCGAGGCGCGGGCAGCCAGCGCGCTCAATCATCCCAACATCTGCACGATCTACGACATTGATGAGCACGAAGGCCAGCCCTTCATCGCTATGGAGTTGCTGGAGGGACAGACCCTGAAGCAGCGCCTAGCGGTAGAGGCGGGTTTACCCCGCCAGCCCGAACGTGGCGGCATAAAGCCGCCTCTACGAACGGACGAAGTACTGGACTTGGCGATTCAGATTGCCGATGCGCTGGACACAGCCCACTCGAAGGGGATCATCCATCGGGACATCAAGCCTGCAAACATCTTCGTCACCGAGCGCGGGCAGGCGAAGATTCTGGACTTTGGCTTAGCCAAGCTGGCGCCGGAAAAACGGGGGATGGGTGCTAGGGGCTGGGGGCTGGGGAAAGAGGCCCTGCAAGAGATGCCGACCGCGACTGCCGGAACCGCAGAGGAGCACTTAACCAGCCCGGGCGTGGCCATGGGGACCGTCGCCTACATGTCACCCGAGCAGGCGCGAGGCGAGGAGATCGACGCGAGGACAGACTTGTTCAGTTTTGGCGTGGTCCTGTACGAGATGGTGACAGGTCACCTCGCCTTTTCCGGGACAACTTCCGCGCTTATCTTTGACGCGATCCTCCACAAGGCCCCCACGTCACCGGTGCGTTTGAACCCCGAATGCCCGACCGAACTGGAACGCATTATCAACAAGGCGCTGGAGAAAGACCGCGAGGTGCGTTACCAAGTGGCCTCAGAGATACGTGCCGACCTGAAGCGCCTGAAGCGCGATACGGATTCGGGCCGCGCGGCCTTGGTTGCCGCGGCGGCCATGACTCCCGCCCAAGCAGTGAGCAGCCAGATTGCGGTTGCTGCCCGGGCCCCATCGGGTCCGGCTGAGTCGGTTACGCCGAGTCGGGCGAGCCATGGGGGGCCGCGCCGGAGCTGGGTGATTGCCGCCGCAGCGGTGGTAGCGCTGATTGCCTTGGTCGGAGGCTTGCTGCACTTCCGGCGAACGCCGGCTCTGACCGAGCGGGATTCCATCGTGGTGGCGGATTTCGTCAACACCACCGGCGAGTCTGTTTTCGACGGAACGTTGAAAGAGGCGCTCACGGTGCAACTCGAGCAATCCCCTTATCTGAACATCCTCCCGGAATCTCGAGTGCGTGAGGCCTTGGGCTTCATGGGCCGTTCTCCTGATGAACGAGTCTCGAACGATGTGGCGCGCGAGATTTGCCTGCGCGCGGGGGTCAAGGCGATGCTGACAGGGTCAATCTCGAGCCTGGGCAGCCACTACGTGATTACCCTGACAGCCGTCAACGCGCAGACGGGTGACGTGCTGGCCCGCGAGCAGATCGAGGCCGAAAGCAAAGAGCAGGTGCTGAAGGCGCTGGACCGCGCCGCCTCCAGCCTGCGGCGCAAACTCGGCGAGTCCCTCGGCTCGGTTCAGAAGTTCGCAACTCCTCTCGAGGAAGCTACCACCTCGTCGCTCGAGGCGCTGAGAGCCTTCAGCCTTGGACAAGCCGAGCACCTGAAGGTCGCCGAAGACAGGGCCATGCCGCATCTGAAGCGCTCCATCGAACTAGACCCCAATTTCGCCATGGCCTATGCGACCCTGGGCGTGGTCCTCAGCAATTTGGGGGAAAAGACACAGGCTTCGGATTACCTGAAGAAGGCGTTTGAGCTGAAGGAGAGGGCGAGCGAGCGGGAGAAGTTATACATCTCCGGGCATTACTATGAGTACGTAACGGGGCAGGCCGACCGAGCCATTGAAGTCTATGAGTCGTGGAAAGAAATCTACCCTCGCGACACCGTTCCCCGCGACAACGTGGCGCTCCGGTACAGTGAGATTGGGCAGTATGAGAAGACCTTAACCAACGCCAGCGAAGCGATGCGCCTCAACCCGAAGGATCGCTTCGCCTACCAGAATGTTGCAGACGCTTACGAAAAGCTCGATCGCTACGATGAGGCGAAGGCTATTGCGGAGCAGGCCATCGCGCAGAATGTTGACTCTGGGGTTCTCCACGCGGAGCTCTATGATATTGCCTTCATCCGGGGCGACGCCGCCGGCATGCAGCGCGAGATAGCATGGGCGGTCGGAAAACCGGAGGAAGCGTATGGGCTCTTTCTCGCGGCGCAGGCTGAGTACTCGTTGGGGAAAACACAGAGGGCTCGCGAGACCTTCAGGCGCGCGGCCAGTTTAGCCGAGTCGGAGGGCCTGAAAGAGGGGGTGGCTAATGCGCGAGCGATGCAGACTATTTTGGAGGCCGTGGTTGGCAATATCCAAGAGGCTCACCAAAAGGCTACAGAAGCTCTCACCTCCCCAGTGGACAGGGATACGAGGATGACATTAGCGACCGCCCTAGCGCTATGCGGAGACACCAATCGGGCTCAGAAACTCATCGAGGAGTTGGCGAAAGATTTCCCCTTGGACACTCTGATCAACAATGTCTCCATTCCCGTAGCGCGGGCGATCATTGAGATCCAGCACAACAACCCCGCGCAGGCCATTACGCTGCTGGAGGCTGCCAGCCCTTACGACCTCACCGGTTACGGGCCCATGTACGCTCGCGGGAAAGCCTACTTGCAGGCGCGTGAGGGAGCGAAGGCCGCCGCCGAATACCAAAAGATCCTGGACCATCGCGGCATAGACCCCACGAGTCCCCTCTATACACTCGCGCGGCTGGGGTTGGCACGCGCTTACGCGCTTCAGGGCGGTGTAGGGGCGGGCCTTGTGCCCGCCCCACCAGGGCACCCACAAGGGGCGCCCTTACAGCCCAACGCCCTCGCCAAGGCCCGTACCGCGTACCAGGATTTTCTCGCCCTCTGGAAAGACGCCGACCCCGACATTCCCATCCTGAAACAAGCTAAGGAAGAGTACGAAAAACTCAGGTGACTACGCACAATCTCTTGAGGACTCCGGCAGCTTTTCCTAGGGCTGAGCCGAGGGCTGTACGGGCAGGGGAGCTTGGGCGGTCGGTTGCGGCGCTGCCCCTTTAGCCGGCTGGGTTTTCACCATTTGCTTGTAAACGGCCTCCAGTGCCTCCGAAACCAACTCCGGTGCATGCCATTTATATTTCTCCAACAGGGGACCTATTTCATGCTTCACTTCGCTTAGGGATTTTCCTTCCTGGAAACGCGTCTCAACTTCTTTTCCCAACCATTCCAGAAACTGCCGGAACTCTGCAACCTCCTTCTTCCCGCCGGGCGCGCCATGACCGGGGACGTAAACTTCCACGTCCCACCCCTCGACCTGTCGTAGGGTGTCAATCCACTCATGGACCTTCCTTGAATCGATGCGGGGGAAGTAGTTGTTCTGAAACAGCTCACCGAGGAACAAGACCTTTGCCGCTGGCAGATAAACCACTGCGTCATCTCCAGACCCATTCTTGAGCAGGCATAGCAGCTTAATCTCCTGCCCGCCCAGCCGCAGCGACATTTCACTGCCGAAAGTTTGGGTGGGAACTGTGATGTGGAAGCCGCGCATGCGGATTTGCAGTTTCGATTGGTCATCTTCGCCGGCCAGACGGCGTGCCAGTAGTTGCCGGTAGTTGAGGATCGCTTCCTGCGTTTTCGCCGACGAAATCAGGGTGGCTTGCTGGTCCGTGAAGACTTCGTTGCCCAGCATCTGCTCGCCGCTGGAATTGGTGTCGATAACGTACCTCACGGGCAATTCGGAGTGATGCCGGATCTCATAAAGCAATTCGCGGCCGTGAAAAGGGCCATTGGTTGTATTCACCACGATCACGCCCTCCGGGGTGATGATGAATCCCGCCGTCCCCGCGCGGTCGAACTGAGGGTCTCCGTCCAGGTCTAGAACATCATCCGCAACCCATACGAAGACGTTCGGCTTCACTTCCTGGACCTTGTAGAGCCAACCGGCAGCCGGACAGTAAGCCGAAGGCAGTAGGCAAAAGGCAGTAAGCAGAAGGCAAGGGCAGAAAAGCGTCAGGAGGCGGCTACTTGGCAAAAGATTCCAAATAGCAGCGTATGAACTGCCAACTCTCGACTCTTCGACTCTTAACTTTCGACTCTTCTCAAATGTCCACATACACCTGTGCACGCCAGCCCTGCGCTGTTTCCCTCAAATCAAGCTGATGGTAAGTTATGGCTTTCACCAGCAATTTCGCTTGATGCCGCGTCCGGTCGAACTTCTCACCTCGCGCCATGGCCTCCAGTGAGTGATCCGTGAGGTCCTTAACCTCGAAGTCGCGGAACAGCCAGCCCTCCGCGTCGAAGAGATACAAGATTTCACTCAACCAGTTTACCAGCAGGTTGGGCATATCGGAAGCTTCTGCGCGCAGCGACAATTTTCCCTGGGGCACAATCGTTTCGAGATCCACCATCAAGTGCATCAGGGCGCGGGCCGCATTCGCAAACACTTCCTTGCGCGTGGCCCCAAACGCCTCGAAGCCGATGTCGGCCGTGTGCTCGAGCACGCGAAAGGGCTGCATCTTTTGTCTTTCACCGTTCAGCCGTCAACTTTCCGCCCATCATTCTGAGCGGCCCTTTTCCAGATCAAAGCTGAAACCAGACGGGAAACAGGTTCTCATCATACTCAACCTTTACCCCCTTGGGTAGTCCGTCGAAAACCTGCTAGACTTTTTCCGAACCCTTGAGTAGGATGGGCGAGAAAATAAGGGGGCCGCATGTCTTCTCATACCACGAATCTCGAGGTTGCGATTGTGGTAGGGTTCGGCGCCGGTCTCTTCTGGTTCTTCAAGGGGTTTCGCGTCTACCGGGAGTACCGGGTGCTGGCCGACACCCCCGAGATCCCGATTCGCAGCATGGCCATGGGCTTGGTGGAGATCCATGGTAAGGCCAAGGGCCCGCAGACCGTCCTGAGCCCCGTCACCCATACTCCGTGCTTTTTCTATAAGGTTGATATTGAGAGGTGGGTGAGAGATAAGGATGGCGGGCACTGGTCCCATGCGGCAACCGACGCCGAAGGTGTCCGGTTCTACCTCGAGGACGCAACGGGCAAGGTTTTGGTCGATGCTCATGGGGCCGAGTACGATTTGATTCAGACCACGAAGCGCGAAACAGGACCGGGCGGCGGCGCATCGCTCATCAGTCTTTTCGGGGGAACTGGCGGTTCGAGCCTGACCACCGGCGCCTGGGTTTCTGACTCTGACCTGCTCAATTACGCAGAGTCGGTGGTTTCGACGGCTCACACCACTTTCTCTCTTGACGCAGGGAGTCTTCTCTCAGGCCTGGGACGTGGCTCCCTAAGTCTGGGGATGGGTTCGGAACACCGTTATCGCTTGAGCGAGTATTGCATCGTTCCTGAACATTGGTACGCCGTCACTGGGACTTGCGTTGAGAACCCCAATCCCCAGGACGAACACGACCGGAACATGATCGTGAAGGGGCAGAATGAGCCCACGTTTTTGATCTCTTGGCGAAGTGAAAAGGAACTCCAGAGCGCCTTGCGAAATCGTGCCGCCCTTCATATTTTCGGCGGGGGAGCGCTCTCGGTCGCGTGTTTGGCCATTCTGCTATTCAGGCTCGGCTGGCTGTAGAGCGGTGACGAGTGACGAGTGAAAACTACCAAGGATGCACTGGGAAGGGCGAATTCTCCAGGTAATTATGGTACGGGCTTCATTTCCCGGCGCGAACCTGGTCCTTTGTGGTTCTCTTGTCACTTGTCACTTTGTTGGAGGTGGCGCAAAGTTCCACTACAATCTTAGGTGGATGTCCGTAAATTATTGAAGGGGAGGGTACCGGCGTCATTTGGGGGAAGTTGATTTCTCGTGCGGGCCTGTGAAGGCAGTCATTCCCGCGAAAGCGGGAATCCAGTGGCAGGTTAGACTTATTTGCGCCGAGCAATCCTAGGCCAGACGGACTTGTACAGAGCGGTAGCGCCATTCTCGGCGCCTGGATTCCCGCTTTCGCGGGAATGACTGCGCTCCAAATGACACCAGTACCAAGGGGAGCTACGAGATGGGAATTGCAATCCTGATTGGATTGGTTGTAGTCCTGGTGGTGGTGGGCATCTTTGTCTATCTCATCACTATTTACAACAGCTTGGTGCGCCTGCGGAATGACATTGACAAGGCGTGGGCCAACATTGACGTCCTGCTCAAGCAACGTCACGACGAGCTGCCCAAGCTGATCGAGACCTGCAAAGGCTACATGCAGTACGAGCAGAAAACCTTTCAGGTCATTACCGAAGCCCGCACTGCCTTCATGAGAGCCAACACGGTGGCGGAGAAGGCCCAGGCTGATAACTTCATGACTGGCGCATTGAAATCGCTATTTGCGGTCGCAGAGAACTATCCCGAGCTGAAGGCCGACAACAATTTCATGCAGCTCCAGAACCGGATATCCGAACTGGAAGAAAAGATTGCCGACCGCCGCGAGTTCTTTAATGACGACGTGAACACTTACAACATCCGAATCCAGCAACTTCCGGATGTCTTTATTGCTCACATGATGAGCTTGCAACGCAAAGACATGTTCAAGGTGACAGAGGACGACCGCCGCGACGTGGAAGTGAAGCTCGGTCAGTAGCAGGCTGATGAAAGAACCTCGGAAGCTGTCATTCTGCGCGTAGCGAAGAATCTAATTCCTTGATTTCAAAGCAGAGCGAGATGCTTCGCTTCGCTCAGCATGACATGATGGGCACTTTTTGATCAGCTTGGTATGTGGTAGATGGGGAAAAGCAAGGTGGAAGTGAAACTCAGTAGGTATGTCGTAGACGGGGAAAAACAAGGCGGAGATCCCACTGCGTGTCGCCTGCTGACTACTCAGCGCGAAGGATGTGAAAGGAGTCTGTTATGGCACTTGCATTGTTTCTGGGTGGATTGATTGTTGGGCTCGTGGTGCTGGCGGTGCTGGCAATCATCGTCATCGCCATCATCATGTATTTTGTGGGCCTTTACAACAGCCTCGTGACATTTAAGAACAATATCGACCGCTCATTCTCCAATATCGATGTCTTGCTCAAGCAGCGCCACGACGAGCTTCCCAAATTGATCGAGACCTGCAAGGGTTACATGCAGTACGAGCAGAAAACCTTGCTAGCCGTCACCGAGGCCCGCACGGCCTTTATGCGCGCCACCACGCCGGCGGAAAAGGCTCAGGCGGATAACATGGTGAGCGGGGCGCTCAAGACTTTGTTTGCGGTGGCTGAGAAATACCCCGACTTGAAAGCCAACACCAACTTCATGCAGCTCCAGGGCCGCATCACGGAACTGGAAACCAAGATTGCAGCGCAACGTAGCTCTTACAACGAGGATGTGAACGCTTTCAACATCCGCATCGCCCAGGTCCCCGCAAATCTCATCGCCGGGTTTATGGGCCTCCAGCCCCATGCTCTCTTCCAAGTGGCCGAAGCGGACCGCGAGGACGTCAAGATCAGCTTCACTTAGCCATGTCGCTCAAGAGATACCTCGACGAAATCGGGTCGGTTGCCAGCGAAGTAGGACTCTACACGCCGCTTGCTACCCACGTCTTCGGAGCGCTTCTCGGCTACCCGGCGAAGCACAGGGTCATCAACAAGTCCGGCGCGCACGGCATCCCTGACATCCGGCTGTATTCCCAAGAGGATGATTCCCAGTGGGCCGTCGTCGAGGTCAAGTTCGAGGACGGCGAAATCCGCGAACAGGTGAAGCGCGAGCGAATCTGGAACGAGCAGATTCTCGGTCACGGTTACATCTCGCCGGACACTTTCTACGTAGTGCTTTGTGCCCCGCGCACGTTCCTTGTCTGTGATCTGGAGGGTCAGATTCTGGAGGCGCTTCAAATCGAAGCGGGTCACTTGCTCGATCCGCGCACCGGCGCGGAGTTCCCTCTTACGGACACAAGCTTCCGCGAGCGTCTGTTCGCCGTAAGTTATGCCGCGTCGCTGGAACGAAGGCAATTTGAGGCTTTCCGCGCCGGCGAGCTCAAGAGCGGCCACATCCCCATCACGCTGGAAACGCTTCCCCATTTGCAGTCGGTTTTCGAAGGCGCTATCGGGAAACTCAAGGAGTACTGCCGCTTTTACTTTCGCGAGCTTCAGGCGGAGTACCAAGGGACCAGCCAGGAAATCGCCCAGATCGACCAGAGGCTTGAAGATATCGGTTCAGGGGCAATCAAAACGCGCCAGAAGCTCCTTTACAAGAAGCGTACCTTGCGAGCCCGCCATCGCCTTGCCCTGCAACTCTTCGAATACGAGAATGATTACGAGCGCTTCAAGCACGACCAGACCTACGCGGGAACCCAGGAAGAAGAACATTTTGAGGATATTTTCTGCACCAACACGGCCTACGTCGCGCTTAGCCGGCTCTTCTTCGTGCGCATCTGCGAGGATGTGGGGCTGACCACGCGCAAGATCTCCAATTCCGGCATCGCCGTCTGGCGCAACTTCGTCGAGAATATCAAAGGCCACTACCAGGATCTCCTGGACGTCGCCTTCAAAGACGTCGCCCACGTCTACGTCAGCCTGTTTGAGCCGACGGTCTTTGACTGGTTCGGCAGGGGAAACACCAAACTCCACGACATTCTGGAACGGATTCTCTTCCGTCTCAACGCTTTCAACTTTCGCGATATCAATCGCGATGTGCTGGGCTCGATCTACCAGTATTTCCGGCCCCGCGTCGAGCGCCGGAGACTGGGCGAGTACTATACGCCGGTTGAAGTGGTGGATTACATCCTCGCGCGGACAGGGATTGCCTCGGACCCCGGCTTGATGGAGAAGCGCATCCTCGACCCGGCTTGCGGGTCGTTTACCTTTGGCGTCCGCGCTATGCTGGCGTTGCTGAAAGCCGGCGCACACCTTTCTCCCGAAAACAAGATCGAGTTGGTTCGCCGCTGTCTTCGCGGCCAGGACATCAATCCCTTCTCGGTTTTCCTTTCCCATCTCAGCCTCCTGTTCGCACTTCTTGAGACCTATCTCCAGGCGAAGCGCTCCAACCCGGTATATGAAATCGCGCCGATGGATGTCGCCGTCCAGAACTCGCTAACCCAGGCGATTCCCGAACCGTCGGAAATCGGGCAGGCAAGCGATGAAGGCGCCGCCGATGCGGGGGCCGGGACGCTTCCGGCGTTCGACTATGTAGTGGGAAATCCGCCCTTCGTACGTAACGAGAGGCTGCCCGAACAGGACCGCGAGGTGCTGAACGAGATCTTTCCCACGCTGGCCGTGAAAAACACCGACCTTGCCGTCTATTTTCTTTACGCGGCCACCAGATACATGAGCAAAGAGGGCGGAAAGGTTGGTATGGTCGCTCCGCTGGCCATCGCTAACGCTCAGATGGCTGCTTACTTGAGAAACTTTCTCAAGGACCACACAGTCTCTGAACTTGTTTCGCTCGAATGGTGTGCCAAGCAAGCCTTCCCCGGCGCCGACATCGTGCCCATGCTGATTTTTTTGCAGAAGGGCAAGTGCCCACCCGACCACAAGGTCCGGCTCGTGCGGGGAATTAGCAGCCTCGCCGAACTCAAGTGTTATGCGGAAGACGACGCGCTTCTCATGGCTACGTCGTCACTGGTGCCGTTCCAGGATTGGGCGGCCCTTAGTCCGTTCGGCGATTGGTGCTTGGACGTCGCTGAAGAGGACTTACCTCTCCTGCAGAAGCTGAACCTATGTCCGAGTTTGGGGGATGGCTTCGCTCAATGTTCCTATGGGGTCAAGGCGGGTAACAGCCCCGAGTTCTTGCGGCCTTCCAAGGCCGGAGAAGCGAAGCCGGGAGAAGTCCCTTTTGTTAAGGGGCAGCACGTTGCGGCATTCCAAGTGGCCATGGGCACGGACGAGCTTGCCAATCTTGCCAAGCTCGATTCGGCAGAGGATCCTTCCATCTGGGGCGAGCTTGACTTTTACCGCGCCAATGTTGGAAAGTCGGACACGACGGGCCTTGGGCGGTTCGATTATGACACGCCCCACATGCTGGCCGCCGGCTCACCCAGCGACAGGTTATGCTGCCTCGTTCCTGAGGTGTACGTCACTCTGGTAGCCGCCGTAGCCGACCCTCTCGAGGTAGTTGCCAACAATAGTGTCATCGCGGTGGTACCGAAGAAGTTCAGCGCCCACTGTCTCGCCGCCATCATCAATTCTCGGGTATCGCGATACTATGCCTTCCTTACCCTCAGATCGGCCATCCTCCTCAGGCGGCGAGCGCATTGGTTTCCGCGCGCGCTCAAAGCGCTGCGCATGCCAGAGCTGGCTCCCCGCAGCGCAGGAGCGCTTCACAATTTGGCGGTCGAGGCATCCGATCTGTCAGGGCACGTGGCGCGAAACCTGCTGGACGCATACGCCGATTGGGTTGCCGACATTGCGCTCTTCACCAAGGCCGGATTTCTTGGCGTGCAGGCGCGAGGTCTGGAGGTTGTCGACCGGGAGGACTTGGCGGCGGTCCAACCTCAGGGGAACAAGGTTGCCGTCGACGGGGGCGAAATCTGGTGCGATTCCGCCGATACCCTTCTCCTCACGCGCACTGCCTTGCTAGCAAGCGACAAGGACGAGTTCACTGCCCACGATGTCGAGAACGCGCCCGTTCCCTCCGACTCGAACGTTCGCCGCGTCCTGGCCCAAAAGATCCGTGACTTTGCTGCTGACCAGGAGAGGATTCAAAGCCGCGTGCTTCGAATCCTGGAAGAGATCGATGAGATCGTCGCGGAAGGGTTAGGCCTGACGGCGGCCGAGCATGAGGTGATCCGCCGGCGCTGCCAGGAGTTCCCACTCTCTGTCACCGTCGAGCGGCCTCGCTTCGCTTGGAGCGCCGACCGGAAGCGCCAGGCGCGCAGGACCTATCGCCCGGGAGAACGTTTTAGGTAGTGTCGGCTTACCTCGGGCAGTTGCTAGCGCCGTGGTCTTTCATAGCGCAATTGCTTGTTTCAGGACTTCCTCCCGGATGTAAGGGCTGATGGCGTCTTCGGTAACGACGTGTACGGTCGCAAGCCGTGGATTCCGTAATCAGCCGCGAGCTTCAAAGTCTCACCGGGCGCGAGAGCGCGCTTAGCCGACCAGAGCCCCAGGGTCACCGCGTTTTCTGCCTTACCGGTCCAATGTGCGAAGCAGCGCGAGACCTGATCCTTGGGGAAACGATTGACCAAAACCAGACCCGTTCCCGCCTCCGAGAGCCTCCACTCTCCATCGGGCTGCTGCGCGCCGTCATAGACTTTGGAACCCCTGGGCTCTTGCCCTGGCTGGAGCAGTCTTTGCTCGAGGGTTTTTCCATCCTGCTGGCGGAAGGAGAGGACGACCCGGTCCATGCTTTTTGGGTCAACTACACATCGCGACTGGAGCACCACATCGAGGGCGGAAGCGCCGCCATTCTCCAAAGTGGTTTCAGTCTGCACGACCGGCTCATCTTTCCGAAGTCGAATCGCGCGCCTCGCCTTCAGCCCATTGGCAAAAGTGCCGGTGAGCAGCAGCTCGGTTGGCTGGGTTTGTGGTTCCAATTCCCATTTCGCTTCGTAGAGCTTGGCGGCGAGATAGTCGGAGTATACAAACAGGCTTAAGCCTCCGACGTCCGGATACGGCCGCTCGCCGGGATCGGAATGACGCAACACGTCCTTGCCGGTTCTCTTATCGATCATTTGGATGACCCGGCCGCTCAACTCCGGCGCAACGACAACTCGCAACGCCGCATTCTCTAATGCCGCCACACGATAGGGCCTTATGGACTTGCTGAATTCTTCTTCGTCTTCGGCCAGCGTGGTCCCTTCGTGAAGTTCGGTGATGCCGAATGAGCGGACGTCATTCATGAAACTCTGGAAGCTCTCTTTCAACTGCTCGAGGCGGGCGGGTGCGTACGATCCATCTCGGACCTCGAAGGCTTTCGCGTGCATCAGTCTCACGTAATCGATGGAGAGTCGCGCCTTGCGTACCCTCGTCCTCGTAGCATCATCATCGGCGGCTGTTTCGGCTTCATGGAAAAACTTCATGGACTGTGCAAGAAAGTCCTCCGACAGGTAGGGTGCCCCAGGGTTCGTGTAAATCCACATGTGATGCCCTTTTCCCTGGGGCGCCAGCCTCACCTGCCGGTGAAGCAAGTCGAAGTAGGCCCGCATGGGGCGCGCCGCCTTGCCATAGTACGCAGTCATGAACTCACGGATGATTCCGTTCACATCAACGCTCGAATTCCACAGCAAACGCGCCATCACGTAGCACCGCAGTTCGGCATTTTCTCCACCACCACCTTCGGCATAGTCGCCCTCGAGAAATATGCCTACAACTCCGTGTTTCCGGTACATGGGAATGTCCGCTGCAAGTTCATCGAAGTCCGGAAAGGGAAGCAGGTAGTGTGCGAAATTCGTCACATAGTGCCATATGTAGAGCTGGTTCGTGATCCTAGACCACCCTCGGAGGTGCTCCAGGAAATACGCATCGTCTTGGCAATTTTCGTACGCGTGCGCCTCGCAGGCCCCGATGGGGCAGAGGCGGATGCGAACGTTGGGGAGCGGACGGACTTTCAGCGGAGGAGCTTCCGTGTACCAGTAGGCCAATGTATCGATCAGCTTTTCGGGATGCTCCTTCGCCACTTCCGCGGCGACGGCGTTGACGAAGCGCAGGACGGGGCCCGAGTGAGCCCCGCCTTCTTCCTGCTCGACGCGCCGGCAATTGTCGCACTCGCACCATCCCTCACAGTCATTTTGCGAAACGGAGTAAATGCTCGCCTCGGGATGCTGCTCGACCCATTCCAGGACGGTCTCAATCGCCAGCCGCAGTACATCAGGATTCGTTAGACAGAGCTGTGCGCCCTCGCTTCTCCGTTTGCCGTCCACCAAGGCGTAGTATTCGGGATGATCCTTAAAGTATTTGTCCGGGGGGAGTATCAGGTAAGAGGTGTGAACGAACGGATAGTAGCCGACCTTGCCGCCGGTTGACTCGTCGAGGTTTAAAGAGGACCCATTCATCTTGTTGCGGGCAGCCCAGTCCTTATCAAAAGCTTCCCTGAAGGATGACTCGCGATACTCGAATGCAGGCTTGTGCATTTCATCGAGAGGCTCGAGGGTAAGAGACGACATCTTGGGAATGACGCTCAAATCGCGCGTAAACCACCGGCATCCCAGCTTTTCCAAGAACGTGTAGACGCCGTACATGGTCCCACGCTGCCGGCCTCCCACAATCACGACGTGGTTCCCTTGCGTTCTCAATACAAAGCCCTCAGAGCCGAGTGTCTCGAACGGGATCCTCAATCCAAGCTTCTGAATCAGGTTGCTGTTTCCGACAAGTACCAAATCGCCTTGCGGTTTTTCTGCCTCGGTGACAATCGGCAGGCGAGCGCCCGACATTTCCTGGAGGAATTTCTGTAGCTCTTCCGCGCCGTGCATCTCCGACGGCGAGGCTGTTTCCGAAACGCAAATGGAGTAGGTGGATTTTCCCTGCTTCACAAGGGTGAGAGGTTTTTTCGCGGCATTCATTGGAGCTGAAAGAGCACTGCTCCGGCCTGTAGCCAATCCCACACTGCTCAAGACAGCAGACTTTAGAAACTCCCTCCGACTCTTGTCGTGGTGATCTGGATTTTCCACGGTAGTCCTCCGTTTTAATATTTGATCCATTGCTTGTAATAGACGTATTGCTGGAGCCAGGGCCGTGACCAGGGATTACGGGCGCAGTAGAAGACCGAAATGGCGGATATGAGCAAAAAGGCCAGGGCCATGCCGCGGAACCAGCGGTGAGCGGTTTTTCCCCGCAGCCCCTCCGGCAGCAGCAGCAGCCATAAAGGGATCAACCAGAAAAACCAACGCAGGCCGCAGCACATCCCGCCGTAGTTCCGATTACCGGCGAAGAAAGTATAGAAGACGAGCAACAACAAGGTGAGGAAGGCAGCAAGCGCCGCGAAGGCGTGTAGTGGGCTTCCTCGGGACCGGAGGGAACTCCAGACCCCCATCAGGGTGAAGATGAAAATCGGCGAGAGTGAGAGAATCCCGTGATGTCCGACCAGCATGTGGAACAGGTACACGGGCCAGGGTTCATACATGTTGTCGATTCCCTTGCCGATTTGCCCCGTCGGCTTTCCGCTTGCGGGATCGACCTCGCTGCCCACCAGCCGGCCGGATGCCGGATCAATCAACCAATAGGAGCCGGGATATACGTAGGCTGACTTGTCCGCGTAAGCGGGTCGAAGGTCTCCGGTGACCAAGTAGTTCGTCGAGAAATGCCCGGCGATGGGGACCAACGCAAGGGGGAGAAACCAGGTCAAAGTCTGCCGCCGCGCCTTCCAGGCCAGCCCGGCGCCCAGCGCCACCAGGAAGGCAGTGGCCGGGAATTCGTTCACAGCGGCAAATCCTGCAAAGAACCCTGCCAGGGCAAAGAGCCGCCACCCGCGCTGCCCCTGGCACCAGATCAGGAAAGCAGGATAGAGCGCAAAGAACGAGC
>Ga0208191_1001009_pt1 | contig 15712 bp, 19 predicted proteins | sample June2015DPH_13_5_FD_184709 | JGI IMG/M metagenome (GOLD analysis project Ga0208191, IMG submission 184709) | Peatland microbial communities from SPRUCE experiment site at the Marcell Experimental Forest, Minnesota, USA - June2015DPH_13_40... | ecosystem: Environmental > Terrestrial > Soil >... | reverse complement strand
TCCGTAAACGGAACGTCTCGGTGGCCGCATTGCCGATCTGGAGTTGGCATCGGCGCGCACGCGGTCGATGTACATTTCCTTGTGCAACTGGCCGAGATCATATTCGGGCGTAACTCGTCGTTCATCCTATTCTTGCGTGTTCTCTTAGGGCTAGCCATCCGCTCGTTCATCCCCACTGCGTAACGTAGTTATCATTTAGTTCGTGACCACGGCCTATCCGGTCCATGTGGCAGAGAACCCTTATCATTTCACCACCAACATGAAGTAGCGGTGCTGTCCACCTGACTTCAGGGAGGAGAGAATGCGGAAGCTTCGTCTCAAAGCGCCCGCCAGTGTGGTGGCGGATTACTTTCGCCTCTTCGTCAACCGGCGGGCCTACACCCTCCAATCCAACCGGCCGCACCCGGAAAGTGCCCGGCATTATTACTATCGTCCCAAGGACAAGAAAACCGGCCAGGGGCTCAGCCTGACACCTGACACAATCCGCCGCCACCTCGAGGGCGAAATCACCATCGGCCTCTACTCGATCAACCCCGCCACCCAGTGCTCGAAGTGGGTGGCCGTCGACGCGGACTATCAGGATTCGCTTACGGATCTCCTCAAGCTCAGCTTCTACCTCAGGCAGGATGGGGTGGAGTCGGCTCTTGAGAATAGCCATCGGGGCGGGCATCTCCGGATATTCCTCGCGGAGCCGCTCCCAGCGCGGGACTGCCGGATCTACGTTTGCGGTCTTGCCCTGCGGTTGGGTATCCCGGTCAAGGGAGGCAGGGGGCGGGAAGGAATCGAGGTCTTCCCCAAGCACGATGCGTTGAAGCCCGGCAGGTACGGCAATGCCATGCGTGGACCGCTGGGCATTCACCGGGGCGCAGCTCAGCGCTTCTGGTTTGACGATGCCGATGAAGATCTTGAGAAGCAAATGTGCTACCTGAATTCGCTTCCCAAGATGACAGGTGACCAACTTGCCAGATTGATTGCTGGGAAGGCCATCCCACCTCAGCTCGCTCCACCAGAGCCGAAGGCTGAACCGGAGATGAGGAGGCATGCGGCTGGGCCAGAATTCCGGATCCTCGATCACATCAACACCAAGCTCCGCACTGTTGGGCACAACAATGTGACCCGCTGCCCCTCCTGCGCTGAAGAGGGGCACGACCGCAGCGGGGATAACCTCTCAATCTCGATCGAGGAGCCTCGCAAGTACATCTGCTGGGCCGGCTGCACGAGAGACCTGATTCGGGCAGCGGTGGGCTGCCCGCGACCAGTCCAACATGCCTTACATGGGCAGAAGAAGGAGGCATCGAATGTCGAAATATGGTGAGACTCAGACGGTCTTGCGCGAGGAGAAGTACCTTGTGGAGGCTCTGAAGGAGATGGGCTACGAGGTTGAGGTCCACCCGGAGGGAGTGCAATTGAACTCGTACTACTCGGAGCAGGAGGCAAACCTACAAGAACGGCGGCGGAGAGAAGAAGACCAACACGCTGTGGATCCGCTGTGTCGCCTGGCGGCGATGGGCGGAAATTACAGGTGAAATCGTGGGCAAGGCGAAATTCCTGTACGTTGAAGGGAGACTCCAGTTACGGAGTTACGAGGATCGCGAGGGCCTGAAGCACGACGTGACGGAAGCAGTCGTCACCACGCTCAGGTTCCTGGGTCCGCCCAAGAACGGCAACGGCACAAAGGCGGCTGAATCCTCGAAGACTGCGGAGCCGGTCGATGAGGGCGACAACCCCTTTAACGAGGTGGCCGACGAGAGCGCCGAATCAGACATCCCATTCTGATGGGCTTCCCCCGGCAGTTCCCACAATTGAGCGGCTCGCGCGTTTCGTTCAATGCGGGCAGCCTCGCCTTTCGGGTCGAATTCCGCAGAAAACCAAACTCCACCGATTGGGCAATGAGGATCTCTTGACCCAATCCACGACTCATATGCGCTCGTGAGGATCCACACGACGAACCCCAGCACAGACCCAAGAAGGGCGTCGGCAATGAGGTTCGGCCAATCAAGAGCACGAAGTGCCGTGGCCAGTTGGTGCGCGATCGTCTTCGCCTATCGCTACTATCCATGCGGTCTTGGCGGCATCGCATGCAACGATTGGTTAGGAGGCTGACCACCGGAAGTGCCGCGCCACCTCCGATGAATAAAAGCCTCCAACCGTCGATTTGTTCCTCTCTAACCAATCGGAAAATCTTGTTGTGCCATTTGGCGCTTGCTCGGATGTTAGCATCTCGTCCATCAGCCCTTTTAGTTCGTTCCGGGTGAGCAAAACGTCCCGCAAAAATATGCCGAGAATATGACCACATGAGATACCAAGAGATGCGGGAACTTTCACGAATATCGGGTTCTTCCCAATCTTCTCGGCGATTAATGCCACGAGCTCGTGAAACGTAAATGTCTCCGGTCCGATCGCATCCACCGTAGCCCCCGCCGTGCTCGTAGATTGGCGGATGGTAATTTCTGCCAAATCTTCAACGAAGACCGGCTGCACCCTATAACGTCCCGATCCAAAGATCGGAAACACGGGGCTTGTTCGAATCAGCCACGCGATGTTGTTAACGAGAATGTCCTCCTTTCCGAAAACGAGTGTCGGCCGGACAATGGAAAAAGGAACGCCGGATTCCCTGAGCATCGATTCCTGGATCGCTTTGCCGCGGTAATAAGGCAAGTCGGAATCGAGGGAAGCTCGGGTAACACCAATGTGAACGATTCTCTTAACACCCGCCTCCTTGGCGCACCGAAATAGCGTCTTAGTGTTCTCCAGAGCGTATTCATAGGTCTGACCGTCGAACGGGAAGCGAATCCAGTAGGTGTTGTATAGGGTATCCGCTGCGTTGAGCGTTCGAGTCAATGCTTCTGCATCATCGAAGCTGTAAGAGAACGCCTTGACGGCCGGGCCGAATGGATTGGGTTTGGTCGGATGCGTTGTGATCGTGCAAACAGTTCTGCCTCTTTCGAGAAGGGCTTTCGAAATATACTTCCCGATGTACCCGAAGGCGCCAGTGACGACATCCACGATCTTTCAGCCTCCTAACAATAATTAGACTGATCCGGATAAGATGCGGAGTCGCGTGTTCCCGTCTGCATAATACGCCATAGACGGTGCAATCGTGGATGCCATAACTCTTTCTTTAAGAACCCTGTGTCGCCCCTGGCATGTTTTATCATGGCGTTTTATACCGGTCGGCATAGAAAGCCCTCGATTGCCTCAAAGCCCGTCGACCGGACTACGAATTTCGGCCGGCGCGTGGTGGGGTTAGTCATGGCATCCGGCCCCGGGAAATCTATGGCGTTCATCATTAAGGGTATCTCAGGTCAGAGGCCCGATCAATCTTTCGAGTGGAGGGCACGAACCCTCGGCAATCTGGTACGTGTTGGCGATGCCGGATAGATACGCCGTCGCGCAGACCGAAGTCCCTCAATTCCTGCATCGTCAACATGGAAGTGGCCGCCCTTTAGATGGTCAGGTGCAGGGCGCAGCCGCTTGCCCGTCAGCGTACTCGAAATGTGCCCCCCGTCCCTGCGTTCGGTGGAGCGACACGGAAGAGTCCAGTCCCGCACTCCGAATCTTGGCTTGGTCGAGCCCTCCTGGCACTGGGTCCCTCAGCGAATCGCAACCCATCAATCCAGGCGAATATATTTTCCTCTTAACCTGGAACGAGACTCCCCGGAACCCTATACTAACCAGGAGGGTAAGACAGAAGTTCAGTTTTCCCTTGTTTCAGGGCCGGTAGTCGGTAGCTGCCGGCCTCCCCTCTACGGGGGGCAGAGAAACAGGGGGGATCGGGAAGCTAAGATGTATGCCGACTCGTCACATCGACAATTGACTGCATTTGAACCTTCCCGGAACTGGATTGCAAGCAAGGACGGGCAATGAAGTCGTGTGCATTGCCGGAACTGGGAGCTCATTGCCTCTGGCTCACAAGCTCCCAACAATGTGGCAACGTATCACATGCAATCAACGACGACCAATTCATTCGGCGTTGGTGACTCGACCGTACCGCCCGGCAGTCAGAAGAACGGCTGCGACAGCGAAGTGACGTGCGTAGGCTTCGGCTATCATGGCTAATACCCCCGCTCGTGACAAGTAGCAAGAGAGACAGGGTGCCTGGGCAAGGGGCTAGCAAGCAGAGCGTGTTAGCATGGGTTGCGAGTTGTTGATGAATGGATTAAGGACTAGCTGGTCCTGAACAGGGCTAATGGGGGGTATGTTGAGCTGGCTACTCAACAAAGACAACAATAGACCCGACGAGGGCAGACGTTCCTCGGCAGGTTCTAAGGGCTGCTTTTGGGCATTGGATGGCGTTCTTGCCACTGTCACTTGGCAAGACGTGTGCGGGCAGGAACGATAGAATCAAGCAGGGAAGCGCTCCAGCGATGGCCGGGAGACAAGAACATGAACGATCCACGTGATGCCTTGATGATAGGAAGAACAATCAAAACCACCGGAATAACCGTGCTGAGAGCCGAGCCGGCAAAGGGTAAAGATTGGTGGCTATGCAGATGCCCCTGTGGTAGAGAGTTCGTCGCCCACGGATGGAATGTTAGGCATGGTCATACCAGGAATTGTGGAAGTGACGAACATAAAGCGCAACCAAAAGAGCATCAAGTCGAAGTACTCGCGATATGATTGAATCGACCTACACGTGATTGGAATACTCCAGCAGAGAAAGCCGCCTCTGCTTATGGCCGAAGGATGCCAAGGGCTGATCTGGTACCCCCGTACCATTGCCTGGAAGGGAGACTTGGGACATTTTGAACCCATGAATGAGAAAGAGCCCCCAACTCTATTCGTTCGGTTGGCCTTGCTCGCCGCGCTTTATGGTGCCGGTTTGGTTGCGATTTACACCGCACTCGCCAGAGTCGAACTGTGGCTCGGCCTCGCTCCTAAGTGACGAGTCTCATCACAGACCGGGTGGTGTGCCGCTCCCAAGGGCCAAGTCTGGAATAATCAAAGTCAAACTGTGCGTCCTTCACACTCTGCAACCCCGGGTTAGGATATCTTGCGTCCTGGCTCCCTCTCGTAGCAAGCGCGGACTGCAAGAGACTGTGGCCGCACCACCGCACTTGACGAAGACCGGCATTGATGACAAGCACTACGTAACCTGCTGACTGCTTACGCATCATGGCCCGCAATCGTACGGAATCCTCCCCATAAATCCATCCCTGCCTGGGAGAAGTGTCTCTTGACGTGCTGTCCTGTCAGCATCACTTCGAGTATCCGTCCCGATCAACTCAATCTTAGGGAGTGGGTCCGTTTCCTGAATGGGCGTTTGCAGCCAAGTGGATTACTTCCGAGTACGCCGTGATACAGGACCTATTTACGGAAGCGCTTCCAAGTACCTGCGAAATGAGCGGATAGCGGAACTCTGCGATAGAATTGCCTAGAACCTTATGTCGCTCCACGTCGGCGACAAACTCGGCACTTACGAGATCCTCGCGGCCATCGGTGCTGGGTGTATTAGAGTTCTGCCCGAGGTGTTCGCGCACGATCCGGAACGCATGGCCCGATTCCAGCGTGAGGCCGAGGTGCTGGCCTCGCTGTATCATCCGAATATCGCCACGATCCACGGGGTCGGGTCATTGGCGACAATGTTCTTATCGTTCGCCAAGGACAAGGCCGGCGCTTCATTGGTTCAGAAGATTCTCGGGCAGGTTCGGGCGCTGGGCAAATTAATGGGCTAGCCGTCGGTGAGACGTAGAGCACTGCGACTGAGTCGGGTAACGTTAGTGGCGCGGCGGCCTTGCGGGCCGACAACGAAGGATGACAATAGCCTCACACAAGCCCCTTTAAATCAATTCGCCCTATACATCGCCATGGAAGTGGCGGGTGTAGTAGACGTTCCATATAACTCCTCTGCTTTCTGGATTTAGCCGCAACATCTGGATAGGTGATATACTCTTCCCTCTGAAAAGTAAGGGCACAACACAAGGAAATGTCCACGAAAGGGGAGGGTCTCGATGGCTAACACGATTGAAGCGATTCCTGAGAAAACGAGGTGGGAGATTGCAACGAAAGGATTGACTGGTGCATACATTGCAATTTCTAATGCCTTAAAGCAGGCTGTAGGACAGAAGAAATTTGAGGAGTTCAATGGGTCCCTCTGGTATGAAGCAGGAAAGGGAGCGAAGCAATTTGCTGATACCCTCGGACTAGCCACTGAGAATGCCGGCGATGTCGAAGGGATCACCCATCTCCTTGCGCAAGCGTCTATGGGGCCGGAGTTTAAGTTCGAAATTGTTGAAGCTACCAAAGACAGATGTGTGGGCAAGACTACTGAGTGTCCTTGGCACAAGAGGTGGAAGGAGCAGGGCCTTGACATGGATACTTGCGGCGTAGGGCATCAAAGATGGGGTGATGGAGCTGTCGAAAGTTTAAACCCCAATTTTACTTTCAGACTTACCAAGAATATGGTCCGTGGCGACTCGCATTGCGAGTGGGTAGTAGAGCGGAAGAAGTAGAGGCAAAAAGTAACGATAACGTCTTTGTAGGTTCAAGGGCGACCTCTCGGGGTCGCCCTTTGCGTTTCTAAGCCTGCTGCCGTGCACTATGCTGCAATCCACACTTTTCCATTGATTTCGGGCTTCCACAAAAGTGCGTGTCCCGTTGGGAACGCTGACCTGACCGGGGATTTCTGTAGCAGTCGAATAGAGAGACTGGAAGACAGAAAGGAACCGGGAAATGCCAAAGAAGACGTTTACGCCAGAGCAGATCGTAGCGAAGCTGCGGCAGATGGAAGTGTTGCTGAGCCAGGGCAAGACAGTACCGCAGGCGTGCAAGGAAGTGGAGGTCGTCGAGCAGAGGTTCGACCGGTAGCGAAAAGAACAGGCCAAGCTTTCAGCTCTACGGCACCGGTCCCGCTCTTTTTGGAGGGTTGGCGAGATAACTCCCGGTTGGTCGGCAACTCGGAAACTACTTGCCGTAGCCCCTTTAACTCAGCCACACGGACGAAGCGTCACTTCGCGCAAAGCGACCCACTACCTAATCTTCTTCCCAATTAACAATACACGTGGCGCTGGTGAAAGTCAGCACATGTGCCACAAAGGAGGTTCTGTGTTCGTTGAACTCATGCCGCTTCTTGCCGGCCGCACTGTGCTCATCACAGTGGCCAAGGTGGATGACAAGACAATTCCTGTCAATGTCATTCCCACCCAGGCAAAGGCCGACGAGAACCCAGCTCTCAGTACACCGCTCACTTATACCAGCCCTTCCCCCCTTCCTCGGGCGCCCTCGCGCGTCGACTTTTCCGCCCCCGCCTGCTAAGCAACTCCTGAGAGTTCGAGATCTCCTGTCATGGCCTTGCGCCCCGCCGCGTCGACGGTAGCAATTTGATAAGTGTGCGCAGTCTTGTCGCCGACGGCATCGGCAAACTCGAACGGCTTCTTGCTGGTCTGCGCCTGGTGGACCACCTGGTCGACCTTCTGGTGATCCCGCCAGATCTCATAGTGTGTGATCGGTTCGTCGCCGGCAAAGGCCGTCTGCCACTTCAGGCCGACCACGCGTTTCCCCTCGTGCATTGCCTGCCCGGCCCAGGCTTCCCGTGGGGGCGTCAGTTCCTGCTTAGGAAGTTGGAAATAGTTCGTCTTGCCATCCTTCGCCGCGCTGGCCATTTTTTCGATGGCAAGCCGGTCGGAGGCGCTGAGCCCGTTCGGGGCGATTTGTGCCGCGGAGAGATTCTGCTCCAGTTGGCAAGCCTTGGGATCTTCGGAGATTTGCCCCGTACCGATGATGAGCGTACCAATGCCGGGCGTCGACAACGTGTATTCCACTAACCGCCGGCTCGGGAGCGAGTCGCTGCCTACGGTTCGGATGACGTGTTCGGGCTTGCGCGAAAAGGCGGCTTCCTTTGTGTACATGGCGCCATCCGCAAACACCTTCATGGCGATCAGGCCCATGCCTTTTGCCGCCGCCACCGGAATGATGTTGTACTGCATGTTGAAGTTCAGCCGGTCGTTGGCGTTGATGGCCACCAGCATGCCATCCAAAATGTTGCGCTCGTCCCGTTGGATCATTTCGATCATCACCGGGGGAGAGTGATGGCCGGAAAATCCCAAGTGGCGAATCAGCTTTTCTTCTTTGGGATTGAGTCCCGTGCGATTAGTGCCATCGCGATAATCCAACAGCGCCGCCAGCGTCCCGATGTTTTCGGCGCCAGGGTCCGGATTGTCCAACCCCTCGTAGACCGCCTCGACTTCCGCCATGGTGGCCACATTGTGGACAAGGACCATATCCAGATATGAACCGGAAGGATAGGACCCGCTTCCGTCACCAAAGATTTGTGTCAGGGTGCGCTTCACGTCATCTACGGCGTGAGAACCTTCCGGACCGTTGCTGAAGCTTCGCAAGTTCTCTTTCGCCCAGCCACCCTTTCCCCAACGCAGCATGGTCTTGCTGGTCAGAAAGATCCCCTGGCGGCGGGATTCGTCGTACCCGGTCTCGCCGGGGATCAATTGGAGCTGGTGAAAGGCTTTCCCGTAATTTGTCTGACTGGGGCCGTAGGCGTTGGAAGTATCAAAATAGTTGATGCCCACATCGAAGGCCTTCAAAATGATTTTGACCGGCTCCACGCCTGGAGGCGTCCATTGCAGCGAGGCTTGTCCACCCAGGCCGAGCGTGGTGGCCTCAAAGTGCATCCGACCCATGTCGCGTCGCAGGGGCTTGGTAACGGTGGTCTTGCCGAACCCCCAGTAGGGTCCTAGCGCCAGGCCCGCCGAAGCCGCGCCGGCAGCCTGCATGAACCGGCGGCGGGAGATCTTAGGATTAATAGTCATACTCGTAATCCTCCGCAGTAAGGTGGGGCTCCTTCCAAACGAGAAGAATCCCGTCGGGGAGGAGGGCGTGCGAGGGCCTTATTTAAGCAAGATTCGAGCGTAGACGCAAGGCCTCTGACATGTAAACCAGAATTTCCGTTTTCAGTTTTCGCACGACCGGTAATGTGCACTCGAGTGCCTCTGAATTCAATGTCCAGCCGAGCTTTCAGTGCTGGGTGTGCAAGAACGCCAACAGATGCAGACCCGACCCCCATAACTTTGCCCGCACGGCAAAGTTGTGAATCCAGTCACACATACGAGTTTGTCTGAGAAAGGAGGCCACCCTTGCGCTTTGAGGGCAAAAGTCGGCTCGGCTTCTACCCGCTGCCCTTGTCCGAGGCCCAGCGGATTCGCAGGTTTCTCCTGCGACCGCCTGGCCGAATGTAGTCAGATTCTCTCCACGCATTTCCGTGATGTTTGGGTTTACCGTCTCGAAGCACCTGAGTGTGTGCGCTATAAGCAGGTGGTGGTGATCGGAGCACGACGAAGCCGACGTGAGAAAGAGCGTCTTACGGACAGCGATATCACCCGGGCACGGCTTTACTACGCCAGCTTGGCAAGGAATCCCTCCCAAATCCCCGTCCTGCCTTCTGAGCCCGAATCGCGATACAACGTACCCGTAAGCGGACCAGCACAACTGGTCTACCGTGGCCTGCTCCTGGATGAGATCGAGAATCTGCTCCCACTGTCAGCGGCGTGTTGGCGCCATCTGGGCAGCCGTCGTCGAGCAGAACCTATTTACCGTGGAAGCCCCAGGCATCGAGCCGGTGACGGCAAATCTGGGTGAGAACGCCCAGTGCTTCCGCGGGACTATCACTATCGCCGGTCGCAGACCGGTCCGCCACTTGGTGGCAATCTCTGCGGAACTGGCCAAAACGCGACCGGGAGCAGACCCACAAGGCAGGCGCACCATCCTGTGTGACAACGACCCGACGTTTGTGCTCTATCGCATCGCCCAGCGGTTTGGATTGCCGGTCGTGCCGGAGTGGGCCGCCTGGTTCAACGAGGAACTCAACCGCCGTGGAGCGATCAAACCGCTTATCGGTCTGGGATGCTCTCCGGTGCTGGTCAGCGGCACGAAGAAGTTGTTCCTGAAATGGATTCGACGCGCCCTGCGGCAGAAGCGTATTGAAGTTCCTGACCGCAATGGGCCGGTCCGCTGGAGCCTGGCCCACAGTTTCTTTCGAGTTAGCGAAACCGGCCTGGAAGAGGAGAGCTGTCAGAAGGCAAGCAAAGAGAGCTCCGCCATCCCGGCGGAGGGGGAGGACACGACATCATGCGAATCGCATTAAAGGTCATCCGCCCCAGCATGCTGGCAAACAACCGCCTCGCGAGATGGCTCTCTGCCAAGAGCAACCAGTAGTGCGTTATTTACTATTCCCTGCACCTATCGCAATTCTCGGCTTCTCTCAAATGATGGATCGCACGGCGTGTTGATTCCATGGCCTCCTTCTTCCTGCCGCAAAAATCGTGGCCGGCTTCTTCCATGTCATGCATGGCTACTTCGAGAGCATGGACGGCCTCATGGATGGCTGGACAACGACGCGGCATCGGAACGGCCAAGGCTGCCGGCACCGGGGCGGCTAGAGCCGGAGCCTCACCAACGGAATGCCCCCTCGGGACTCCGGTCAGCATCCCCAAACCAAAAACGGTGAGTAAGGTAATGACGGCCAGAATGGTTCGTTTCATCTTCCCTCCCAGACTAAGAGTTTGTACTACCTGTTGACTTCTGGGCGCCCATCTTAAGGAAATAATGACCTTTTTGCAAGGCAAGCCGCTTCTTGTGTCGCAGCGAAGCAAGAAGATCCTCTTCCGGCAAAGCAAGAAGTTCCTGTAGGAATGCGGCAAACTGGCCGGATGGATAAACAGGTTTAGTCGTTGCACTCAAAGCGAAAGGAGGAGACTTTGCCTCTGTTGGAGACAATCGCCGAGTACTTGCGTGCCCATGCCCAAGAGTTAGGAAACCGAATCCTTGAATCATACCCAAGTTGCATTCCATCGACGACCCACCGTCACCCCTTATCAGCAAGCTCCTGCGGCAGGCCAGCCGGCGCTCCTGGAGAATTGGACAGTGGTCGAACGTCAACGTCAAGTTCTTCTACTATGCCGGCACTATGCAGGAAGCGTGTTTGAGGCTGATGGGGAAGAAGCTGCTGGTCTCACTGGCGATGGAAGGGAAGTTCGCAACTGATGGCCTGCAAGCGATCGATGAAGGTGATGACATCCTGATGGCGATGGCGCGGGAGCTGGTGACGGAGAAGGGCATCGGGGAGAGTGCAGATGCGGTTTGGAAGCGGCTCATGGAGAAGCAGGCGGAAGTATTCGGAGTTCGGGCCGTGGAGACATCACCATTGGAAATGGAAGCTGAACCTCCGGAGAGGGATGTACCAGAAATCATCATTCCACCGCCAGCACCGATCCCGGCAGTGGTGACACAACTTCTCATGTTCGGTATTTCACTTGAAAGTGTACCCAGGCGTAAAGCCTCGCGCAGGCCCTCGAGTGCCGCCACGACTTCTGATCAACTGGGGTTGTTCCAGAGCTAAGGGTGAGGCGAGACGAGCTGCGCCCGGCGGCAGTCTCTCACTGGCTAAAGTGCGCCGTCACTCGGCCAGCACGGCGGATTGCCTCTGCAGAGTCGTCGACAAAGACAGGGCGACCAACGAGGGGCTATTCCCTCGAACGCCGTTCGGGGACAACCATGCCCCCAGCAGCCCACGCAAGGCTCACATTACGCCTGCACGGCCAAGTGACCCCTGACTGCATAGGAGTAAACCCAAGGCGCTGGAGTAGCCTCCGAGTCCGCCGGCTATCCATCCAAGTTAACCTGGATGCGTCGCGTAATCACTATGGGCGCCCAGGGATGTCCATGCCAGCTCCCCAATGTCACTGTGATTCAATCACCTCCGGGCCCCTCGAAAATTCCTCTTGACAGCGACCGGCCATCTGTCATACTGTCCTATGACAGGGGGCCGCACATGATACTCCAAATCAATTTCAAGTCCGGCATGCCCATCTACCTCCAGATCGTGGATCAGATCAAGGCCGTGGCCGCCTCGGGGGCGCTGCGGCCCGGTGAGGCGCTCCCCTCGATCCGTCCTCTGGCTGAGGAACTGCGCGTCAACCGCAACACGGTCGCCAAAGCCTATTCCGAGCTGGAAAGCCTGGGCGTGATCGAGACGCTGCCGGGGCGGGGTTGTTTCCTGAAAGAAAATCAATCGGCATTGCGAAAGAAAGCCCGGCGCGACCTGCTGATCGAGGAGGTCGACCAGGCCATCGTGCAAGCGCACCATTTGCAGGTGCCTCGCGATGAATTCCTCGAATTGATCCATGAGCGACTGGATGTGCTCGACGACAAACGACGCGCCAATGAAGACCATAAGGAGGATTGACCAGCCATGAACTCTCCAACTCCTGTCATCCAAATCGAGAATCTCACGTACGCCTACGGGCGCGCCGAGGCCGTCCATGACTTGAGCCTGACCGTGCAGCCCGGCCGCTGTTATGGACTCTTCGGCCGCAACGGCGCGGGCAAGACAACCACGATGAAGTGTCTGCTCAATTTGCTCCGTCCGCAGCGGGGGCAGGTGCGCGTATTCGGTCTCGATCCGGCAAAGCACGAAGTCCCGGTGAAGCGCCTCCTCTCTTACGTGCCGGACCAGGTCGCGTTCTATCCGTGGATGAGCGTTCGCGAGACCCTGGATTACCTCGCTTCATTTCGTGCGAATTGGAACCGGAAGGTCGAGCAGGAGTTGTTTGAGCGTTTCCAGCTCGATCCGGTGCAGCGCACCGGAAGTCTATCAAAGGGTCAGCGAACCCAGGTGGCGTTGATCGCGGCGATCTGCCCGGAGACGGACTTGCTTGTGCTCGACGAGCCGACCTCGGGCCTGGACCCCATCGTTCGCCGCGAGTTCATTGGGGCGGTGATCGGCGCGTACCAGCAAGGCATTCCGGGCAGCCGCACGATTCTGGTCTCCACCCACCTCATCGCCGAATTCGAGGGATTGATTGATGAGTTCACGATCATCGATCGAGGCCGCGCCGTGCTTACGCTCGACGCCGACCAGGCCCGCGAGCGGTATCAGAAGATCCGCGCGCGCTTTGCCCAATCGCCGCCGGAACTCGACCTCCAAGCGGCATTGCGCGTGCGCCGCGAGGGGCGCGAACTGGAGTTGATCGTCAATGGCGCCGGCCCTGAATTGCTGGAGCGCCTGCGGCAGCACAATCCGGAGACGCTCTCGACGGAGGCACTGACCCTGGAGGAAATCTTCGTCGCGACCTTGAAAGCTGGGTAGCGCGGACCTGTTTTGTAAGTCCGCGGCTTTTCCTTGGCAATCGGAGACGAGCCGCGGACTTACAAAACAGGTCCGCGCTACACCCGCTTGAAATCGTAGGAGACGAGAATGACCGCCAAAACCACGAGAATCCTCAAGGAAGCACGCCCGCTCTTCTGGCCCTGGTGTGCCGTGGCCATGGCGGGCGCGCTGCCGCTTGCTCACCCGCCGCATTCAATGGCGTGGGTCAGCACGATCGCGTTTTTCCTCGGCATCCCGCTGTTGGCCACTCTCTCGCTCGGCAACGAATTCCAGCACCGAACGCTTTCCCTCCTGCTTTCTCAGCCCATCGACCGGATGGAAATCTGGGGCGAGAAACTGAGCGTTACAGTGCTTGCGGTCCTGTCGGCGGCTTTGGTTTTCTCCCTCGCCTGGCCGTGGGCCAAATTTCTAACCCCGTGGGTATTGGTGTCGGTCGGCGCGGGAATCATTGCCACCACTGCATCGGCCACTTTCTGGACCCTTTTCGCAAGATCAACGCTGGGTGGAGTCGTTTTGAATATTGCAGTCTACCTTTTCATCATTACTGCCGTGAATTTCGAGTACTGGCATCACGGTTATTCCTCGCTGCTGGGCTTTACGCTGACGATCACCTTTGTCTTCCTATGCTATGCAGGAGTAATGCTCTGGCTTGGTGGGCGAAAGCTATCGCGATTTCAGGTGACGGGGGGGATGGCGGGTGATGATCTACTGGTCGCCGGACCGGACGTGATGCCGGGAGCATTGGCCGACTGGTTTCGCTGCCGTCCCACCGGAGCGGTTCTGAACTTAATCCGCAAGGAAATTCGTTTGCTGCGCCCGGTCTGGATAATCACCCTGTTGTACGTCCTGGGCGAGACTTGCGTAACCATGTTCAGGTTGGTGCCGGAGCGCGGATCAACCAAGGAATTCCCAGTGGCGATGGTCATGTTGGGTGGGTTCAGCACATTGATTGCGGTTCTCGCTGGAAGCCTGTCACTGGGGGAAGAAAGAACGTCGGGGACGCACTCCTGGCACATGACCTTGCCGGTGTCGGCCCGCCGCCAGTGGCTCATCAAGCTGTTCGTGGCCCTGTTCGCAGGTATTTCTTGCGCCGTGCTGCTTCCCGTCTTGCTGTTGATCGCGGGTGGATTCCGATTCGGATCGCCCTTCATGTTTGTGGATGTGCATACCGCAATGGTTTGGCTGCTCATGGCGTCACTCCTGACCTTTGCCTCATTCTGGTGCGCGTGCGCGGTGAACGGGACAGTGCGCGCGGTGCTGTGGCTTCTTCCCATGATGGGCGCCCTCCTTCTTGCAATTGAATTCAGCGAATGGGTTGCGCGCGAACTCATGGACCGCTCTTTTCCCAGGTTCGATCCCTTCGCAGATTTCAGATTCACCAACGCGGTTTCAAACATCAACTTCTTCGTCATAAGAGCAACTCCCATGCCGTTTTTGGCGCTCTTGTTGGTCCCGGCGTTGCTCTTCGCGGTGATCCAAAGTTACCGGCTTTTTCGGACACAGCTCCAGGACAGGACTCTGTCTATGATCCGAAATGTGTTGCCTTTGGCCTTGCTGGCATTCATCAGTGGCTTTTTATTGCTGGCCTCCTATGTCTTCGTGGACCGCGCCAAGCTACAGATGTGGACAATGTTCCATGAAACCCACGAAGCGATTGAGAAAATCCGACCCGGCACCGCGAACCTGGACGCGACGCATCCGCTGCAACTCACGGTGGAAGATCTGGCCAAGGCTTCTCCCCTCTCGGAACGTACGCGGCGCTGGCTGCGCAACTCCCGTATCACTGTCGCTCCCGACAAGCCTCATCCCGGTCGATCCTACTGCTGTGGGGGAAACTCAAGGAGCATCACTTTCGCTCCCGACAAGGCTTATTCGTGGTATTTGGCCAACATCCGCCTGGCGAGCGGTTCCCACTGCACCCTGTCATTCCAGGCCGGACACGGCTGGGGCATTCTGGGCGGAGTCTGTGAGTAATAGTCCCTGGGGCAGTCCAGAGAATCGCCCGCACATCTTCATCGCAACGCCCCCCTGCAGGCGTTTCGCGGGTCACGTCCACTGACAAGGCACCGAGGGATCGCTCGGGACGAGTCGGTCTGTGACGATCGCCCGCCCCAGCGTGTACTGACGGCATCCGGAGGGGGTTAATGGCGACAAATCCCCTTCTGTCAAACAATAGGAACGAAACTCAGCGCGACTGGCGCAACGGGCGCGGTATTCTGCCAAACGGCCGTTTCCCCACGCGCTAAATGGACGTTTGTTGAGGCGAGCCTTCTTCGTCGATCTGATGGCCAGACCGAGCTCCCGCAGCCTTCGGGGCGCGAAAAGGCTGTCCTTTTGAATGTACGGCCGTCCCTTCGCCATGGCGGGGCGGCCCCACGTCGCATATTAGCTGAGATCATCAAAATGGTCGTGGCTGATCAAAACCACCTCTGCCTTGTCCCGGCGCTCCACGGCTGCTCAGCGGCCTCGTTCTGCGCTCTTCGCGGCCAGCGTTTCGATCCGGCTGTTGACCTCCTTCATGCGGTCGGTCAGCACGGTCCACGGGGTCAGGTCGATTTTCACCAGGCCGTAATTGCTGTTTTCGCCGTCGAACCG
>Ga0208191_1001008_pt1 | contig 15719 bp, 22 predicted proteins | sample June2015DPH_13_5_FD_184709 | JGI IMG/M metagenome (GOLD analysis project Ga0208191, IMG submission 184709) | Peatland microbial communities from SPRUCE experiment site at the Marcell Experimental Forest, Minnesota, USA - June2015DPH_13_40... | ecosystem: Environmental > Terrestrial > Soil >... | reverse complement strand
TATCGAGACCGACGAGCCGCAGTTCGGCACTGTCAAGGAGGGTTTCATCGGCCATCACCTGACCTTCGTGCCGCTGCGTGGAGTTCAGGTCGGTCCCAATGACCTACAGGTCACGGTCACCAAGGAGCAGGTCCGAGCTGCGCCTGACCTCGAGATGCATGGCGAAGAGCTGTCCCAGGCGGATGAGTCAACCCTCTATCACCACTTTGGGCAGAACTACACGCCCATCAGCACCCCGAGCGGCCGCCGGCTCGCTCGCCGCTGAGGATGGCAGGGCTGCCAGCTGACTTGACAAACGCACCTAATCCTTGCCCGCCGCTTTGTCCGCAGCCTTGTCGACTGCGTCTTTGACCCGACCTTTTGCACGGTCGATGCGACCTTCCTTTTTGAGCTTGTCGTCGTCGGTGAGGGCGCCCAGAGCTTCCTTCACCCTGCCCTTGACTTCGTCGGTGTTGCCCATGGCATCTCCTCACTGGTTCGCGCCGGAGTGCACTCGCTCTCCTACTGCCCCACCCGTCCACTCTACGCTCTGGTCCCATCTCGGAGGCCCGTCTCGTCGTCTTCCGCAACGGCAGCGAGTCTGTGAACTCGCCGCGGCGAGGGCCAAGGTCGCAGGTCCATCCCCGGCGGGGAGACGCAACCTCAGATAGGGGCCCGGTCGTTCGAGAGGAGCTACTCAGCGCGACCGACGGTTCTCGCGCTTGGCTTGGCCGCCCTAGATGAGATCCCCCACGACGTTGGTTACACAAGGAGCCCCTGACCGGGCAAGGTGAGAGTGCTAACCCACCCACCTGCCGGAGGGGCTCCCGGATGCATTCTCACCCGAACGCTCACCTGACGCCGCGGGGACGAACCCTGGTCTTCCGAGCCGTGGAGGCGGGCATGACCGTGACCGCGGCGTGCCCGGCCTTCCGGGTGTCCCGACGCTGGTACTACCGCTGGCGGCCGCGCTGGCAGGCCCAGGGTCCGGCGGGGCTCTGGGACCGCAGCTGCCGGCCGCTGAGCTCGCCCCAGCGGCTGAACCCAGCCGCCGAGGAGCGGATCGTGGCCTTGCGCGAGGCATCCGGCTGGGGTGCGGACCGGATCGCGCCCCTGCTGAGGCTACCGCGCTCGACGGTGCAGCGGGTTCTCCAGCGGCGCGGGCTGCGGCGCGCCAAGGCCGTCCCGCTGCCGATCACCCGCTACGAGTACAGCACGCCCGGAGCCATGGTCCATGCCGACACCAAGAAGCTGGGCCGCATCGTGGGGGGCCCTGGCCACCGCATCCACGGCGATCACAGCCGGGAGCGACGAGGCGTGGGCTGGGAGGTCCTCCACGTCCTCATCGACGACGCCACCCGGCTCGGCTACGCCGAGTTCCTGCCCGACGAGAAGGGGCGCACCGCGGCCCTCTTCCTGGTCCGTGGGGTGCGCTGGTTCCGGGAGCAGGGGATCATCGTCGACCGGGTCCTCACCGACAACGGCAATCCCTACCTCTCCAAGGCCTGGCGCCGGGTCTGCCAGATGGCCGGCCTCCGACATCGCCGCACCCAGCCCTACCACCCTCAGACCAACGGCAAAGCGGAGCGGTGGATCAAGACCCTGCTCCAGGAGTGTCTCTACCTCGAGGCCTTCAACAGCAGCCAGGATCGAGCCGAGGGCCTTCGCCGGTTCCTCCGGTGGTACAACCGGGATCGACCTCACCGCGCCCTGAAAGGGCTCACCCCCAGCGCCCGCCTGGTTCAGCTCCAGGCGGCGTGAGTGTCACCAAGGTCCCGGAGGCTCACACCTAGACAGGTGGAAACCGGCGACGGCGGATGGTGCCCATCGCCACACCTGCCCCGAGCAGAGCCAGTCCCCCAAGGGTTACCAGGACTCCGCTCCCGACGAGGGAGGACGTCCCCCCCGCCCCCGACGTGGGAACTGTGGGTGCGGCCGTGGCCGTGGGGGAGGGGGTCGGCGTGGGCGTGGCCGTGGGGGTCGGCAGTGACGCGGTGGTGATGCAGCTTGACGCGTTGATGGTGTCGCTGATGAGGGTGACATCACCGGTTTGGGCCAATACCCGTCCAGCCACGGTGACCCCAGAGCCCAGGGTGATCGAGGTCGACGCCATGACGGTTCCGACGAAGGCGGGGCCGTCCAGCACGGCCGTGCTACCCACCTGCCAGAACACGTTGCACGCCGAGGCCCCATCGGTGAGTGAGACCGTGCTGCTCGTCCCGGTGGTCAGGCTGGATCCTGTTTGGAAGATGAACACCGCGCTGGCATTGCCCTCTGCGTCCAGGGTGAGCGCGCCGCTCAGACTCAGCGCTCCATCCGAGCTCGTCTGGTACACCCCCGGGTCCAGGGTGAGACCGGTGAGGTCGGCAGGCTCCGAGGTGCTCGTCGGGCTCTCCCCCGCCGCCTGGTTGTACGCCGTGGTCAGATCGGTCTGGGCCCCGAGCGCGACGCTATCGGCGGCGAAGGTGGTGTAGGGAGACTCGACGATGCCCGGTGGGAAGCCGGTGACCGACGCAGTAGGGTAGGTGCCCAAGTCCCCGGAGATGGTCGAGGAGCCGGTGTTGGTGACACCGGTGCCCGCCAGGACCGCGAAGGATGTGGCCGTTCCCAGATTCACCGTGGTTGCTGCCAACGCAGCCAACCCACCAAAGGTCATCAAGATGGCGGCGGCTCCCACCCCCAATACCGCCCCAACCCAATGCGCCAGGCCGCCCACGTGTGATCTCGGATGACTCGCTTGAGAGGTAGCCACTGCATCGCCTCCGCGAATGGTTCAGGAAACCGGTTTCCTCGCGCCGGAGGTGTCGATTCTATGCCCCCAGACACCCCCTTTGATAGGGGGCAGGGCCGGCTGGGCGACCGTCATGGTCGCGGAGCCGGTCGCGGCGCCGCGCACAGGGTCCGAGGCGGAGCTTCGCGGCTATAGCAATGCTCTGACATATGTCTTCCATATGTCTTCGACGAGGCAGCCTGTGAGTACCTGTCACTACCTAAAGAGAATCGCCCAAGGGATTGACGGTGTGACTCAGGTGTGAGTCGATGGCTGCATGCCTTCTCCACCTCCTCGAACCCGCCCCGCCAACACTCACTACCCGCGTCGATCCCGCCGGTAACCGAAGCTGCTTGCGGCGCTCCTGGCCAGCTTTAGTCCGCATTCCGAAACGTCAGCGAGTAGCCGCGACCGGGTCGGTTGATCAGGTCACAGGGGATCTCCAGCCGAGCGAGGATCCTCCTGACCCGCGTGACGTAGTTGCGGACCTCCTCGGGCATCAGTGCGGCGTCGGACCACGCGTATCCCGCGATCTGCGCCGTGGTGTAGAAGCGGTGAGGATGCTCCAGCAAGAACTGCAGGAGCTCGAACTCCCGCACGGTGAGCGCGGCCTCCTTCCCCTTGTGGCGAACCACCCGACCATCCGGATCGAGCCACAGGCCGTGGAGTTGCCACACCCGCTGGTACCACATGTCGAGCCGGGCGTGATACCCAGCCATCTGGGCCTCGATGAAGGCGACGTCGCTGTCGGCAACGCTCTGGGCCACGGGGTGCAGCTTCGGCAGCTCCCTCTTCACCCGCTCGAGCAGGCCAACTTTGAAGCGGATCAGGTCGTCGTAGATGCTCATCCAGTGGCGCGCGTCTTCCCAGTGTTCGGTTGCGATGTCCTCCTCCCTCGGGGGGCCCCGACCTGGCGTGTTTGCTTCACTTGCCACCATGTCCTGACTATACAGCACGCGCTTACAGGTGATCCAGGAGGCCGACCAGTCCGGCCCGCTTGCCCCCGAGCGCGGTCTGTTGCTGAGCTTCTTGCGCCAGCCGGTGTATCCAAGCAGCATGAACCCCGATCACGCGGGTCATGACCGACCCGATATCGTCGCCGCGACCCGGGGAGGGGATGTCTCCATTGGCATGGACGGTGAACCCGATCCGGCGACCGCCTCTCTGGAGCTGGCGCTCTTCTGGAGAAAGACCTACACCGAGATCCTCGCCATGGAGGAGGCGGTCCTCGAACGCATCCGCCAGCTCATGGCAGCCCAGTCGCGCCAGGCCCGGCGAGAGGTTGAGCTGACCAACGTCCCGGTGGTCGTCGCCCAGGCTGACCGCTTCCGCGTGAGGCTGGGGTTCTGGGAGGCCTGCGTGCGGGCGCACCAGCGGCCATCCCCGGGCTCGTACACCCCCGTTGCTGCGGTTGTTGCGACCCCGTCCGCAGACTGAGGCTCACAAGGAGCTTCAGATTCAGAGGCTCCCGGGGGAGATCCCCAAAGGAGGGCCCAGGTGACCGACATGCAGGCACAGGAGCGGGTCGTCAGCAACGACGGTCAGGACTACAGCGGCGTGACGAGCACGACGCAGACGACGTCCGACCCGGCCACCGGAACCGCAACCCGCCGGAGCTCGACGTGGGCGTGGTCGGGCAGACCTCTGGCCAATCGAATCGTCGGGCTGGCCGCAGGCATCGTCTTCATCTTCCTGGGCTTCGACTTCATCTTCCATGCGGCCGGGGCAGCCAACGTAGGGTTCGGAGCCTTCATCTTCACCATCGGCGGGGCCCTGGCCGCCCCGTTCGCGGGAATCTTCAGGACCACATACGCCACCCCAGGGACGCTGATCATCTGGGCGGACGTGCTGGCGGTCGTCGTCTACGCCGTTGCCGCAGCGATCGTCGTCAAGGTGGTGTCGATGGGCACGGATCAGCACGCGAGGCGGTCCATCTGATTTCTGCCCCCCAATGAGGTCACGCTTGGGATCGCGTTCGGTCCCAGGCGTGGCTGAGGGGCAAGCGGATTCTCTCAACCCATGAACGCAACCCCAACTCTCATCACACGAAGGAGCTTCTCATGCGTCCAATGATCTTGGTTCTCGCCCTGATCGCCGTCCTGTTCCTCCTGGGATTCGCCCTGCACACGCTGGTCTGGGTGGCGCTCGTCGCCCTTGCAGTCTGGCTCGTGCTGGCTATGGTCCGGCCCCATGGCCGCGGCCGCCGCTGGTACAGCTTGTAAGCACCGCCATCTGACCGTGCCTCGCCGCTCTGCGAGGCGCGGCGCGGACGGCCCGAGGAATCATCCGAATCGAGGGGTGGGAGGTACGTCATGAATAGGGGTCACGACAACGACGCGATGCGCCGGCAGTTCCGAGGCACCGGCCTCTACTGGACGCTCATCCTCACCTTGGTGGTCGCGGTCGCGATCATCATCGGCATCGTCCAGAACTCGCAGGGGGTCACGTTGAAGTACCTGGCCTGGACGGGAAGCCTGTCCCTGGCCGTGGCACTCCTGGCCACCATCGTTCTGACCGTCGCCCTGACCAGCCTGGTCGGTCTGATCTGGAGGCGCCGCCGCCGGCATCAGCTGACCGACTCGGTCGAACTGCGTGAGCTGCGGGGACACGTGCAGGCACCGCCGCTCGCGGTGCCCACTGAAAGCTTGCCGCGGGACGTCACGGTAAGCGCGGACCGTCCGGGAGACCTGCCGGCGGCCGCCGCCGCGTCAGCGGTGCGCAACCCTGGGGCTTCCGAGTAACCGCGCTGAGCGCCGCAGCGACGCCTGGCGAGGCCGACGTGGAGCCGACCGCGGCGGACCGCGGGGCAACGGCGCATGCCGAGAGTCGAGTCCCGCTCTATCCGCTGCGCTTCGCGCCGATCTTCCAGTACCGGCTCTGGGGCGGACGACGGTTGGCGCAGCTGCTCCCCTCTCCCCTGCCGGGCGACGGCCCAATCGGCGAGGCGTGGTTGCTCAGCGACCGTCCTGATCATCAGAGCCGCGTTGCCAGCGGCCCTCTCACCGGGCGCAGCCTCGGCCAATTGCTGGAGCAGTTCCCCAAGCAGATGCTCGGGCAACTGGCGCCCCGATTCCGCCGGTTCCCACTGCTGCTCAAGTTCCTCGACGCCCAGGAGCTCCTCTCCGTCCAGGTGCATCCATCGGATCGGCAGACGAGCTTTCTGCCCGCGGACGAGACCGGGAAGACCGAGGCGTGGGTGGTGCTCGAGGCGGCGCCGGAGAGTCACATCTACGACGGCCTGCAACCCGGCACGACGCCGGAAGGTCTGCGCCAGGCCCTGAGCCGCGGCGCGATCGGTGCTCAGCTTACGGGCTTCACGCCGAAGCCCGGCGACGGCGTCTTCCTGCCCGCCGGCACGGTGCATTCTCTCGGCGGGGACGTCGTGGTGTTCGAGGTTCAGCAGAACAGCGACGTGACCTTCCGCCTCTTCGACTGGGGACGCGTCGATCCGGCCACCGGCCGTCCGCGCGCTCTGCAGGTCGATCAAGCCCTGGCATGCACCGATTTTGCGCAGACCGCTCTCGGGCCGGTGCTGCCGGTGATGGAAACCACGACGCCGGTGCGGCGCGAGCGGCTGTTCGATTGCGAGCACTTCACGCTCTGGCGCCTGCAGGGGGAGCTGCCGTTCACCGTCGGCGCCGCCGGTGTCGCGCGCATCCTGGTCTGCGTCGGGGGCGCGGGCCAGGTTGAGCACGGCGGCACCGGATACCCCGTCGCGCGTGGCGAGGTGCTCTTGCTGCCGGCAGCGGTCGGCGCGTGCGTCCTGCGCCCGCTCGGACCGGTGAGCGTCTTGGAGCTCGCGCTGCCCGAACCACCCGCAACCCGCCGTGACGGAGTGGCTTGGAAGCCCGCAACCCCGCTCGATCTCGCCGGCAAGGGGCGGTGAGCGCCGAGTGAAGCGGCTCGTCGTCTTTGATCTGGATGGCACGCTTGCAGCGAGCAAGTCGCCTCCCGACGCGGAGATCACGGGGCTTGCTGCACGACCTACTCGGCCTCGTCAAGGTTGCCGTGATCTCCGGAGGAAGCTGGCCTCAGTTCGAGAAGCAGCTGCTCTCCACGCTGCCCCACGACGCACGACTGGCCAACCTGTTCCTGCTGCCGACGTGCGGGACGCAGTTCTTCCGGTACGCGGGGGACTGGACGAGGATCTACTCCGAGGACCTCACGGCGGACGAGAAGGGGAGGATCGTCAGCGCGCTTCGGGGGGCCCTCGAGCTGACGGGCTCCAGGGCCGCCCAGGTCTGGGGAGAGGTCATCGAGGACCGGGGAAGCCAGATCACGCTGTCGGCCCTGGGCCAGCAGGCTCCCCTGGCTGAGAAGGAGAGGTGGGACCCCGACTTCACCAAGCGGACGGCGATCAAGGCGGTCCTTGACAGCACCCTCCCGGAGTTCTCGGTTCGCATGGGCGGCGCGACATCGATCGACGTGACCAAGCCGGGGATCGACAAGGCATACGGCATCAGGAAGCGGCGCGACCTCCTGGGCATCTCCCTGGCCGAGATGATCTTCATCGGCGATGCCCTCATCCCGGGAGGGAACGACCACCCGGCGCGAGAGGCGGGCCTGAGGGCCACATTCGAAAACTCGTGCAAAGCGCATCGGGTGCACCTGAGCCAGCGCCGACGACTGCAGAGCTGTGCCGGGGTTCTTGACAGGGCGGCGCAGGTTGACCGAGCCCCGGAACGGGAATCGGGCTGCTCGTGGTCCGACCCCTCACGTCTTGCTGACGGAGGCCTCCAGCTTGATGAGCCTCTCCAGCATGGTGTTGAACGCACCGTCCTGAACCTCGAGGTGCCTCTGGATCTCCTCCGCCTCGTACAGCGTCGCAGCCGCATCCTCGAATGTCATCTGGGCGCGCTTGTCCGCCGCCTTCCCCTGGATGTTCTGCCCCACGATGATGATGGAGAGCATCACGAGTTGGATGAACGTCTGGCTGATCCACTGCACCAGCAGTAGCGGGCTCTTGACCGCATCTGGGAGCACAAACAGCGCCAAGGCAGCGAACGCATACGCGCACCACATGGTTCCGACCACGGTCGTGACGAACAGGCCGATCTTCCCGTTGATCCCGACGTGCTCGTCGATGATCTTGGGAGGCCCGATCTTCTTCCGCTCTTCCACGCGAGGATGACGATGGTGTTCGAAGACGAGGCTCATGTCCGTTCTCCTGTCATGCGGTACCTGATCTGCCTTCGCATGGAAACAGAGCCGCACCCAGTCAGGCGAAGGCCACCGCCAAGTGTAATCAGCACCGGCGAAGGGCTCCCCCGGCCGCGTCGGTGCCGTGCGGAGGCCTTGCGAGGTGCTCGAGGTCGCCTCCACCGATGATGGATCGAGCGGGAGACGCGGCTCGAACCCGCGACATCCGGCTTGGAAGGCAGTAGCTGCATCTCGCACCGGATCTGCAGCCTCGTCCGAATTGGGCTCCAGCGCCTGCTTGCCAGATCGGCGTCTTGAGGAGCGCTCGCCTCACGCACGACGGATCGACGCGTTCATAGAACGAGTGCCGAGTTGCCAGGCGTTGTGGCGGCGTAGTATGGTAACTGGTATGGCAACCAAGAAAGTCACCGTCACCCTTGACGAAGAGCAGCTCCGTCAAGTACGGGCCCTGGTTGATGCTCGCAAGGCCCCCAGCGTCTCCGGCTTCGTCCAGCATGCGGTCAGTCTTGCCCTCGACGACGTTGCCGGGTGGGGTGCGCTGCTCGCCCAGGCGTTGACAGATACCGGAGGTCCGCTGTCCGCCTCCGAGAGGGCGTGGGCCGATGAGGTCCTGACCGGACGCAAGCCACGTCGGCGCTCCGCCGCCTGATGCCCGGGGTCACCCTGGACGCCGGAGCACTGGTCGCCCTCGATCGCAGCGACCGCCGGATGGTCGTGCTGGTGGCGCGTGCCGCAGAGACCGGTGCCCGCCTCACGGTGCCGGCGACGGCGCTGGCCCAGGCCATCCGCCGCCCCGAACGGCAGGTCCGGCTCGCCCGCCTGATCCGCCAGCCGACCACCGATGTGGTTGCGTTGGATCGAGTGGACGCGACCCATGTGGGGAGGCTTCTGGCCGCCAGCGGGACGGCGGACATCGTCGATGCCCACATCGTGATCTGTGCGCGCCGGAGCGCCGAGCCGGTGGCAACGTCAGATCCCGACGACCTCCGAGGTTTGGATCCAGACATCCGCCTGATCGTTCTCTGACGGCGCGCCCCTCGGGTCAGACCCTCACGGGACTTCGTCCGGCTCAGCCCGCCAATCTGCTCCACTTCCCTGCCGGGGCGGCCGCGACCCGAGTCTGTGCCACAGGTGGCGGATCACGGCTGGAAGCCCGCCTTCTCGAGGTGCCAGCGCACGATGCAGAACCCGTGCCGGATGGCAAGCTCGAGGCGGGCACGGTCGTAGCGGCCAGCGCTGTCCTTGGGAATGGCGACGAACCGGGCCACCATCGGGCTCGCGGCGGTCATCACCCCGAGGAGCTGCTCCACCGTCTCCGGGTCCCGCACCAGCTCGGGCCGAGCCAGGCGGTCCCGGCCCCGCAGCCGGATCCGCACCGGCTCGTCCTCCCGCAGATTGAGCTTCCAGTTGCCGCCCCCGGGGGTGAGCAGGTCCGCTGCATCGCGGACGTAGCTGACCGGCTGGCGGTAGCGGCGCCCGGTTCGGCGGCCGGTCAGGTGCAAGAGCATCAGCCGGCGGCCCGGCGGGGTGGGGAACGGGAGCCCGAGGATCGTCCGCATGGGCACGTTGAGGACCAGGAAGACACGGGCCTGGATGCGCCTGCTGAGTGGCCGGCCGGAGGGCTGGCGGCTATGCCTGTCTTGGCTTTCCATCACTGGAGTGATGCTTCGGCAATGTGTCACTTGACAAAGGAAGCGCGCTGGGCCATACTCTGAGGTATGGAACTCTCCATCGGGAACATCGCCCAGAGAATCCCGACCGAGTGGGCGGCCTACGAGTTCCTTGAAGAACTCCGGTGGGCTGGGGGCGACCCCGTCTGCCCGCACTGCGGCTCCGCCGGTCGGCACTACCCGACGGCCAAGCCTCAGAAGACGCGGACCGGCGCAGTGTCCGAGCGCCGCGTCTGGGACTGCCGGGACTGCGGGCGGCAGTTCTCCGTTCTCGTCGGGACGATCATGGAGCGCACTAAGGTACCGATCCGCACCTGGGTCTTTGTCATCTTCGAGTTGTGTGCCTCTAAGAACGGCGTGGCCGCGCGGGAGATTGAGCGCAAGTACCACCTCACTCCACGCACGGCTTGGTTCCTGTTGCACCGCATCCGCGAGGCGATGCGGCCGGGAAACCCCGCCACCCTTTTCAGCGGCCGCGTCGTGGCCGATGAGACCTGGATCGGTGGGACCCCGAAGAACCGTCACGCCAACAAGCAACCAGTGTCCAAGCAAGGACTGACGGATAAGACGCCTGTGGTGTCGCTGGTCTCGCGCGAGACAGGGGAGGTTCGTTCTCACGTCGTTGCTGACGTGACCGGCCGAACTCTCCGAAAGGCACTCCGCGCAACGACTGACATGAAGGCGACGCACCTCTACACTGACGCGGCACACGCCTACTGGCCTGCCGCCCGCGAACTCGCGTCCCACTCCTCGGTCGACCACCGGTCCGGTGAGTACGTTCGTGGTGATGTCTCCACGAACCAGGCTGAGAACTACTTCTCCCAGTTGAAGAGGTCCATCGACGGAACGCACCACCGGGTCAGCCGCGAGCACTTGCCGCGCTATCTTTCAGAGTTTGATTTTCGGCACTCCACCCGGGCGGTCAGTGATACGATTCGGATGGAGACGCTGATGCGGCAGGTCGCCGGGCGACGTCTGATGTACTCGGACTCACGCTAGGGGGCAGAAGGGCGATGGCGCGCTTGGATCTTAAGATCGAAGGGCCGCCGGGGACAATCGCTGCCTCCGTTCTCGCAACGGCGCTTGCCAACTCCGTCTCGATTCTGAGGGACTTGGCCTCTGCTATTACCCCTCGCAAGGCCCAGGTTACTTGGTTCGTCGAGTACCTTCGCACGGATAGCGCAAGAGTTGGGCTTCTCTCGAAACCTCGGGCGGATGTCGGAGAGGCGGACTTGGGGCGAATCACCCTTGCCTACGTGGATGGGCTCCGCGTCATCGAAGAAGGGAATGTTCTGCCTGAGTATCTGTCTGAGACGTCCCTGGACCGGGTGAAGAAGATTACGCGGCCGTTGGTTGGGCCTGTTTCTGCGTTCAGTGCGACGGCGGATCTCGACGGGGGGACCACTGCTAGTGTGACGGTCACTCACAAAGCAGCCGACAATGTGGTTCGGCTCATGCGGCCTGAGAGTCGCGGCCTCGGGTCGGTCACCGGTCGCCTAGAGGCGGTGAACCTCCACTGGACGAGACCGAAGTTCAACATCTACGACGAATTGACGCGTAGGCCCGTGTCCGGCTACTTCGACCAGAGTTCGCTTGAGGCCGTTAGGGAAGCGCTGGGAAAGCGGATGCGTGTTAGCGGTATGGTAGTCCGCAACGCGAAGGGGCAACCAATTCGCGTGGAGAATCCCGAGCTGGCGTCCTTGGCGGAGGTCAGAGCGTTGACGGAACTAGTGGGGCTAGACCCTGGTTTCATGGGCGATCAGACCCTCTCCGAGTACATGGACGAGCATGTCGGCTGATGGCCACACAATACCGGCGCCCCTACGTCGATACATCGGTGTACCTCGCGGCGATCAACGATGAGATTGATCGCGCGCCCATTGCGCGGGAGATCTTCGAGGCGGCCGGTCGGGGGGATATTGCGATCGTCGCATCCACCTTCGTCGCGGCCGAAATCATCCGGCCGAGGTGGGAGCCAGCACCGTTACCTGAAGACAAAGAGCGAATTATCGATGAGGTCCTTCCGGCCAGCCGCATAATCTGGGTTGAACTCGATCTGCCCCTAGCAACCGACGCTCGACGTTTGGCACGCCGGCACGGCTTGAAGCCAGGAGATGCCGTGCATCTTGCTAGCGCTCTGCGCGCGAACTGCGACATTCTCCTCAGGTGGAATCACCGCTTTCACGTCGCTGGCGATTTTCCCGAGATTGAGGTGAGCGAGCCCTACTGGTGGGGTGAGCGCACGCTGCCACTGTGACACGCGGAAAGCGGGGTGACGGCGGGCCGCCCAGACCCCACCAGGAACGCCGCGTCAACCTAGAGGGAGAGGACCCGATCGAGGTTCTGCAGCGGCTCCTGCAAACTCGGCCCAAGGCTGAGCAGCCGGACCCGCTGACGCTAGAACGCGATACTGGTCAGTCCCCGGCTGCTTCGTAACTCACGACCGGACCTCGGCCAACTCATGTGTCGGCTTGATCCTGGTTTGCATCCCGGCACGAAGCCTACCGCCGCCTTCCCATGTCTCCCCCTCCCAACTGATCGTGAATTCATGGCGCATGCGGAACCATTGGCCACCTGTCGGGTGCCCGTACTTGACCACTATGGCGCAACTCCCGTCGGGAGGGAGGAGTTTCGGTTTGGGCGCGAGTATGGTGCGGTAAATGAGGGTCTTGTCGTTCCCTGGTAGGATAATGGTCCCCCTACTAGGAGACGGATCGACTTCTGCGGGCGCCGTGACGCCCCCCACTTCTATGACAACGGACTCAATTTCGTACTCCATCACCTCAAGACTGGCATTCGTGAAGACCAACTCAAAGCGGTAGCCGTGCTTGGAAGTGCCATCGCCCATGTTGGCCATGCCAAGATGGCCGATGATGCCCTTAACCTCAAAGCGATACCGCAGAGCATCAAACTTCGCCTGCATGACCCGCTTGACGTCATCACGTTCCTTCCTCACATCGTGAAAGGCGAGGAACTGAGCAACCACGATGCCCCCAACGAGCAGGGTTACCCAGAGCCAAGTGGGGATCAACGAACGGCCCGCCTTGGGGGACGGCACCGTAAGGGAGATGAGGCCAAGGACGCCCCCAACGCCGCTGACAACGACCGTCCAGCCTCGCCGCCCGATGCGGTGCGCGTCCTCGACAAGAGAGGTCCAGACGTCGTGGAGCATCGTCGGAGACGGTAGCGCTTGCCCTTCACCTTGTGCCAATGCCTCGTCGTGGGACCTGACCTGCCGCTAGTCGCTTCCTTTGTCAAGTGACACATTGCCGATGCTTCACCTCCGAAGAATGTGCCCGCCGCCTGGAGCGGGCGGCTTGAACTCGCCTGAGTTCTCGCCTCCGGTGTCTCGCTGAAACCGGCTGTTTCGTTGAGGTGGTCGGCGAGCCAGCGGGCGGGTCGACCACAAAGAACGAAACTGGGGTGCGGCGGCTGGCGCCCTCGGAGAGACGCCGGTCCAGCGAGGCGGTCTCGAATCTCAGTGCCACTCATGCCGTCGCCTCCGTCGCGACTGCCCGGAGCCGCGCTTGTGCTCATCTCATCCCGCTGCGCTTCCGGGCTGCCGGCGTTGATCAGGGTCGCGGCGAGAAGGGCTCCAACCGGCAGGATCCCAGCGCCCCACGCGGTGGCAGTCGAGTAGCCGTCCACCAGTCCTGTCGCCGCGGCAGCGTGACCCGCCGCGTGGCTGGGCAGGTAGCCGGCGGTGGTGGCTGCGGCGATGGTGTTGAGCAGCGCGGTGCCGATCGAGGCACCCACCTGTTGGCCGGCGCTGACGGTGGCAGCGGCCACGCCAGCGAGGCGTGGCTCCATTCCCAGGGTGGCGTTGCTGAAAGCCGGGACCATGGCGCACGCCGTGCCCAGACCCAGAAGGACCTCGGCCGGGAGCACGGGGTTCAGGTAGTCGCTGCCCACCGAGAGCTGGGTGAGCAGGGCCATCCCGGCGGCGGCCACCAGCAGCCCCGGAGCCGCCAGTACGCGGGGCGCCCCGCGGCCCGGAAGCTGCGTGGCTCTGGCTGGCTCCATCCGGATGAAATGGTCGTGGTCATCAACACCGGCGCCGGGACCCTGTACTCCCGTCTGCTTCGGGAGCACCCGCCCGTGCTACCCAAAGGCGCAAGAATCCCGGCGCTATGAGCCTCGATGCGCGGTCCGTGTTCCGAGCCAGGTGAATCGCCGATGCTGTCCCACAACGCGAGACGGTCCCAGCTCCGGGCTGCGCCACGCCTCGATGCGCTTCGACGGCCAGGTCCTCGATGAGGGGACCGCTCTGGTGCTCGACATCTGGCTCGACGGTGTCCACACGCACTTCGCGACCGGGAACGCGGAGACCGCCCAGGGGGTGGTGGCGGCCCACCAGGCCGTCTCTGCCGTCGGCGCCCAAAGCTGGGCGACCTTCTACAGCATGCTGCTAGTGCTGACGCTGCGCGTCGATCTCGGCGGCGATGGCCTCGAGGCGATTCGCGGCCTCCTTCCAACTCTCGACCGTGCCCCCTAGCTTCTGCGTGAACCGACGGAAGGCATCGGCTGCCGGGTCGGTGAGACCCCCATGAGGATCTAGGGCCGTGAGAATCTTCGCGACGAGTCTGAGGACCTCCGCTACTTCGACCCCATCACGGTCATTGAGCTGGATCATCCGGTGACCCCCAAAGTTCGGGAGTGTCTGCCGCAATCTCGCCCCGTCAGGAGCGAGGCGCTAGCGTAGCCCACTAGGCCCCAGGGGCGGTGTAGTTTCCGTTTCACCGTTTCACCAGGGTTCGCTGCGATCACCTCCCTCGGCGGTGGATGGGCTTGCTGCGGTTACGTCGGTTGACGGCGTCGCGCTGCCACGAAGCACCGGCGGACGCGCCCGCGACGGTCTGACGCTTGAGCTGGGGGATATCGGCACCCGCAACGGCCTTGCCGATGGCAGTGGAGCGGGAGACGGGGCTCGAACCCGCGACATCCAGCTTGGAAGGCATATTCACGATTCCAAGTTCAAATCCGCTCGGTCGGGGTGTCGGAGCGCGTTACTTCAGTTCCTGATCACGGGGCCAAGACGGGGCACAACTTCCGCGACATTGTGCACCGGACGCGCTGATCGCGCCGGGGCGGCCAACACAGCCGCGCCCCGACCTCTGCTGATCGCCGCCCACCGCTACGAACATCCGCCGCCGTACTCGAGCGGGATGGTGGGCGACCCGTCGGTGGCCTTTCAGAGGGCACCGCGCGCCCGCCAGGCCTGGTACCGATCCCCAACCGCCTCCCCGGACTGCGAATCGTGGAGAGTCACGGGGATGGAGACGGCCTTCCCGCTGGCGGGGAAGGGGACGGGCCCCCGCTGGCTGCCCCCGGCGCTGCGGGTGCGGAGCTACCGCTGGTACTGGTCGGCCCAGTGGCCGGTCCTCCTCGGCACTTGGATGCAAACCGTGGCGCTCGGTTACTTCGTCTACACCCAGACCAGAAGCGTCAACGCGGTGGCGTTCGTTGCCGCGGCATCCGGCCTCCCCGCCGTGGCACTCTCCGTGGTCGGTGGGGCGCTTGCCGATCGCTACCCGCGGCGCCGCATCCTCCTGGTCACCCAGTCGACCCTGGGCCTCGGGGCAGCAACCCTGGCCATCCTGGCCTTGACCGGTCACTTCAGCCTCGGGGCCATCCTGGTGGTCGCGGTCGTCTTCGGGAGCAGCGCGGCCGTCGACCTCCCCACCAGCCAGGCCCTCGTCGCGGACTTGGTTCGCCGGGACCTAGTGATGAACGCCATGGCGCTCGCCGCCTCGGCGATGAGCGTCTGCCGCCTCGTGGGGCCGTCCGTCGCCGGGGTGCTCTACGCGGTCGCCGGGCCCGGAGCCTGCTTCGCCTGCCTGGCCATCGCCTATCTCGCCCCCATCTCGGTACTCTGGATGGTCGTCCCCGACATCGCGCCCGCGGGTCGGGCTGGCTCGCGGCGCCTGATGGCCGATGTCGGCGCTGGGTTCGCCGCTGCATGGCGCGCCCCCCTACTCCGCGGGGTGATGGGAGCGGCGGCCATGCTCTCCCTGCTAGCAGGGTGCGGAAGAACCTGCCTGGGGGCTTGCCGGGTTAAACACAGGTGTGAGAGTCTTGCGGGGACGCGTCCCAGCAGGAGATCTCGAATGCGTGGCAGCCCCGATCTGCAGATGACGATG
>Ga0208191_1001000_pt1 | contig 15798 bp, 10 predicted proteins | sample June2015DPH_13_5_FD_184709 | JGI IMG/M metagenome (GOLD analysis project Ga0208191, IMG submission 184709) | Peatland microbial communities from SPRUCE experiment site at the Marcell Experimental Forest, Minnesota, USA - June2015DPH_13_40... | ecosystem: Environmental > Terrestrial > Soil >... | reverse complement strand
CTCCCCGGCTTCCTCATCGTGTTCATTCTCACGCTGCTGCTGGTGCGCGGGGTGAAGGAATCGGCCGAGACCAACAACATCATGGTCGCGGTCAAGATCGGCGCCATCCTGACCTTCCTGGTTGTCGGTGGAATGCTGGTGAAGCCCGCGAACTGGACGCCCTTTGCGCCTTCTGGCTTTGCCGGAATCGTCACCGGAGGGGCGATCGTTTTCTTTACCTACATCGGATTCGATTCGGTCTCAACTGCCGCGGAGGAATCGCGCAATCCTCAAAAGGATTTGCCCTTCGGCATTATCACGTCGCTGATTGTCTGCACATTGCTGTATGTCGGCGTCGCCGTGGTGCTGCTCGGCATGATGAAGTACACGACCTTCGTTTCCGGAGAAGCTGCCGAAGCCCCGGTTGCTTACGCGTTGAAGTACCTGGGAGCGCGCCCGTTGTTCCGATCGGTGATCGTGATTGGAGCGCTGACCGGGATGATCTCTTCGTTGCTGGTGTTTCAGTACGGGCAGGCGCGTATCTGGTACGCGATGTCTCGCGACGGCCTTTTGCCGAAGCTGTTCTCCGCGGTGCATCCGAAATATAAGACCCCGTACTGGTCGACCTGGATCGCCTGTTTTGCCGTGGGAATTCCCGCTGGGCTCGTGGATATTGGGGACGCCGCCGATCTCGCCAACATTGGGACGCTGTTTGCCTTCGTGCTAGTTTCGCTGGGGGTCATCTTTCTTCGGCGGAGGCAGCCCGATCGCAAGCGTGCGTTCCGCGTGCCATTTGTGCCGTGGTTTCCGCTGATCTCAGTGATTCTGTGCGGCGGACTGATGTTAGGGCTGACGCTCCTTACCTGGCTACGCTTTGTAATCTGGCTGGCGCTGGGGCTGGTCATTTACATTTTCTACAGCCGCCACCATAGCGAGTTCTGTAAGAGCAAGTCAGAAGTCAGAGGTTAGAATGCTGAAGTGAGGATCGTTCGTTGAGGGATATGGGGGCACTTCTTCAATTTGACTTCTGACTTCTGACTTTAAACCTTTGACTTTTCCGGCTATGAATTCCGGCTCGTCCAACGCCTTCATCCTCTTGCTGCCAAAAGCCGAGCTGCATCTGCATCTCGAGGGTTCGATTGAGCCGTCCACGCTGCTGGAACTGCGTCAGCGTCATGGGATGGATGGGGCTTCGCTTGCCGAAGTGGAGCAACTCTACGCCTACAAAGACTTCACGGGTTTCCTCACGGCTTTCAAGGATGTGACGGGACACTTGCGCACTCCGGAAGACTACGAGTTGATTACTTACCGGCTGATGGAGCGGCTGAAAGCGCAGAACATTCTGCATACGGAAGTGATTGTCTCGGCCGGCGTCTGCCTGTGGCGCAAGCAGGATTTCCCTGCGATTTTTGAGGGTTTGGAACGTGGGCGCCTGCGCGGAGAGAAAGACTTCGGCCTATCGCTCGTGTGGATCTTCGATGCCATCCGGCAATTTGGCGCCGAGAAAGCGCAGAGCGTGCTCGATCTTGCCATCCAGTTTCATGATCGCAATGTAGTGGGCTTCGGCATTGGCGGCGATGAGCGCGCGGGGCCTCCGGAGTGGTTCGCAGGCGTTTACGCGCGCGCCGCCGAGCACGGTCTGCATCTTACGGCGCACGCCGGTGAAAGCGCCGGGCCGGAGTCCATATGGGGCGCGCTGAACCTCAAGGCGGAACGCATTGGCCACGGCCTTACCGCCGGGCAGGATCCGGAATTGATCGAAGAGCTGGCCGAGCGCCAGGTGCCGATTGAAGTCTGCGTGACCAGCAATCTGCGGACGGGCTGCTGCGCCGAACTGGCGCAACATCCGGTGCGCCGCTACTTCGACCAGGGGCTGATGCTGACCCTCAACAGCGACGATCCCGCCATGTTTCGTACGTCGTTGGTCGAGGAGTACGGGCTGGTGCAAGAGGCGTTCGGCTTCACCGACGAACAGCTGCGAGAATTGGCGCGCAATTCGTTTGAGGCGTCGTTTCTGCCGCCAGAGAAGAAAATCGAGTTTCTGAATCTGTTTGACTCCGCGGCCTTGCGGGCGTGATGAGTAAGACAGTGGAGCGCCGGGCGTCCCGCCCGTCCTCCTTAGTCTCTGCAAATCAGCGTAGGAAGGATCGTGGCCGGGCGGGGACGCCCGGCGCTCCACTAAAGCCCTGCTCGCCTATAATGGCTGCCTATGAAACTTGAAGAGAAGATTGCCGAACTGAAAAAACGTGATCAGATGGCCCAGGAAGGCGGCGGGGCACAGCGGCGGGAGCGCCAGCACAAAGAGGGCAAGATGTCAGCTCGCGAGCGCGTCGAATTTCTGCTCGATGAGGGCACTTTCGAGGAAACCGATAAGCTGGTCACGCACCGCTGCCACGACTTCGGCATGGCCGAGCAGAAGTACTACGGTGACGGTTTCATCACCGGCTACGGTCGCGTGGAAGGACGGCTGGTGTTTGTTTTCGCGCAGGATTTTACTGTGTTCGGCGGCTCGCTTTCCGAGGCCAATGCCGGGAAGATCGTCAAAATCATGGATCTGGCGGCCAAGATGGGCGCGCCGGTCATTGGACTGAATGATTCGGGGGGGGCGCGCATTCAGGAAGGCGTGATGTCGCTGGCCGGCTATGCCGACATCTTTTTGCGCAACACGCTTTACAGCGGAGTGGTGCCGCAGATTTCGGCCATCATGGGCCCGTGCGCCGGCGGCGCCGTGTATTCTCCGGCCATCACCGATTTCATCTTCATGGTGGACCAGACTTCGTACATGTTCATCACCGGGCCGGACGTGATCAAGCTGGTGACGCATGAAGAAGTCACAAAGGACCAGCTCGGCGGAGCGCACACGCACAACGAAACTTCAGGCGTAGCGCACTTCATGTGCCGTGATGACGCCGAGTGTTTGTCGATGGTGCGCGAGCTGTTGAGCTTTATTCCGTCGAACAATCTGGAAGACCCGCCGCGCAAGCCCTGCACCGACCCGATCGATCGCCTGGACGAGAAGCTCGACACGCTGATCCCCGATCAATCGAACATGCCGTATGACATGAAAGACGTGATTCACACGGTGGTGGATGACGGCTACTTTTTCGAGATTCACGAGCACTATGCCAAGAACATCGTCGTGGGATTTGCGCGCTTCAACGGGAAGCCGGTCGGGATCGTGGCCAATCAGCCCGCGATGCTCGCCGGCACGCTCGATATCAATGCATCAGTGAAGGGCGCGCGCTTCGTGCGCTTCTGCGACTGCTTCAACATTCCCCTGGTGACGTTTGAAGACGTGCCCGGCTTCTTGCCCGGCACTAACCAGGAGTATGGCGGCATCATCAAGCACGGCGCCAAGTTGCTGTTTGCGTTTGCGGAAGCGACCGTGCCGAAAGTGACCGTAATCACACGCAAAGCCTACGGCGGAGCGTATTGCGTCATGGCGTCAAAGCACATCCGCACGGACGTGAATTACGCGTGGCCAAGCGCTGAAATCGCGGTGATGGGGCCGGAAGGCGCAGTGGACATCGTCTACAAGCGCGAGCTGGACGGCGCCAAGAATCGCGAAGCGGTTCGCCAAGAAAAGATCGAAGAATTTCGTGAGCGCCTGGCGAACCCTTACGTTGCCGCTGATCGCGGATTCGTGGATGCAGTCATCCAGCCGCGCGAGACGCGCAAGAAGGTGATCCAGGCACTGGAGATGCTCGAGACCAAGCGGGACAAGAATCCGCCTAAGAAGCATGGGAATATTCCGCTGTAGTACAGGTGCGAAACGATTCCCACCCGTGGAGACGCATCTAAGGCAACCCCAAACAATTCCATTAGCTGTTTGGGAGAGGCGGCATAGTCTTGATAACAGAAAAACCTGGAGCAAAGCATTGGCGGTTATTGATTCTCCTGGTGTTGGGTTTTCTAGCCCTGAGACCCGCGAAGGCCCAGGACAACTATGAAATCCAGGTGTATGGTTCGGATACAGTAGCGCCGAAGACAACTATGCTGGAGTTGCACAGCAACTTCACCGCGGAGGGTAGTTGTCCGGAACCCGGCTCGCGGTTTACGGCGGAGGGAGTTTATCCAACGAACCATGCAGAGCACGAAACGGTCGAGATTACTCAGGGAGTGAATAGCTGGTCAGAGGTTGGCTTTTACATTTTCACCAGTGCGCGCAATGGAGATGGCTGGCAATGGGTGGGCGACCATATTCGCCCGCGAGTAAGAGCGCCGGACAGCTGGCACTGGCCCGTGGGCGTAAGCCTGTCCATGGAGTTTGGCTATCAGCGGGCATCATTTTCGAAGGATACATGGACGATGGAGCTGCGGCCGATCATCGATAAGCAGATCGAAAGATGGTATTTCGCGGTGAATCCGGCCCTCGAGCGATCTTTCCACGGGCCCAGCGTCCCGCAGGGCATAGGGTTTTCGCCAAGTGCGAAATTCAGCTACGACTTCAATAAATACATTTCTGGTGGACTGGAATACTACGCCTCTTACGGATCGATCACAGGTGTGTCTTCGTTACACAATCAGGAGCAGCAGTTTTTTCCGACGATTGATCTGAATGTGTCGCCAAACTGGGAGATCAATTTTGGGGTCGGAATTGGGGCGACGGCCAGTACTGATCATCTGATTGTGAAGGGCATCCTGGGGCGACGGTTCGATTGGACCCATCACCGAGCGGGCAGCTCCGACAGCACTCAATAGGACACACATGCGAACGGATCGGCGTGAGTTTCTGATTGGAGCAAGTTTCGCGTTGCTGGGAGCAGCTTCGAAGAGGAAGCTGTGGGCCCAGACGCCGGCCGATGTGCGGCTTGAAATTGCGCCCCTAAAGCTGGACATTGCGCCGGGGAAGGTAATTCACACGGTTGCGTACAACGGGGGTGTTCCCGGGCCTCTGATTCGCTGGCCGGAAGGTAAGCCCATCACGATTGATGTTGTGAACAATACGGACGTGCCCGAGATCGTGCACTGGCATGGGTTGTGGATTCCGTCAGACCAGGATGGCGCTGCGGAAGAGGGCTCGCCCATGATCGTGGCAGGCGGACAACGGCGCTACAGCTTTACGCCGCGACCAGCGGGTTTCCGCTGGTACCACACCCATGCCTTTGCCGGGCACGACTTGAAGCGGGGCGGGTATACCGGTCAGTTCGGATGTTTCTACATTGAGGCGAAACAAGAGCCAGGTGCGTACGATCAGGAGATATTCCTCACGCTGCACGACTGGAATGCGTATATGGGAGGCAGCGGGGACGCCTCCATGGACGCCTTTTACGACTACGCGACCATCAATGCTCGCATGCTCGGGCATGGCGATCCAGTGAAGGTGCGCGAAGGGCAAAGGTTGCTCTTCCATGTGCTGAACGCCAGTGCGACGGCAACCCATTGGCTGGCATTAGCCGGGCATGAATTCACTGTGGTAGCCATGGATGGGAATGATGTGCCGCGGCAGGCGAAGGTGTCGGCGGTGCGACTGGCTGCGGCGGAGCGCATTGATCTTTTGGTGGAAATGAATCGACCAGGAGTGTGGGTGCTAGGTGAGACGCGGTCTGATTTTCGCCGGGCGGGGATGGGAATTGTGGTGGAGTATGCCAACCAGCGTGGCGAGCCCAAGTGGATCGGTCCGCCAGAGACATTGTGGGATTACACGCTATTCGCAAAACAGGCACTGGTCGCAGTCGAGCCGGACGAGCGGATTCCTCTACTGTTTGCGTCAAAGTTTCACGGGCACGGTGACTTTGACTATTGGACGATTAATGGTAAGTCGTATCCGAAGACAGACTCAATTTCGTTGCGAGAAGGCAAGCACTACAGATTGGCGATGCGGAACAAGAGCAGCGACGATCATCCGATTCACCTGCATCGTCATACCTTCGAAGTCACCAGCTTGGACGGCAAGCCGCTGTCAGGACTGCGCAAGGACGTGGTGGTGGTGAAGGCAAACAGCAATGCGGAAATCGACTTTGTCGCGGGAAACCCGGGCGCGACCCTATTTCACTGTCACCAGCAGAGCCACATGGATTTCGGTTTCATGATGCTGTTTCGCTATGTTTGAGATTTGAGACGGACGAGCCCTTGTGAGCGTAAAGAGTTCGCTCAAAAGCCGAGCTGGATGCATTTGACGTACCGCAGCAGCGAACTGTTAGGCCCGCGCATGTTCACCAGGGCGCTTCGCCAAGATGACAGCCTATTGGTACGTTGCAACTGGGGGAATATAAGTGGGGTTGGAGAGAGACTGACAGCTGCCGACCACAAACGTAGAGAGTCCCGAGGTGATGTTGAACTCATTCCTCTCGGCCAGTAGCTCGCGTTTAGACCCTTGCTGACCCTTTCCTACAACTCCCTTGCGGGTTCATTGTAAGACGATCTCTGCTCGGGCTCCGGGCTCACCGCCAACCGGATAAATTAGTTCAACGCCTCGGGACTCTATCCTGCCTTTAACAGAGGCTCCTGTTCTCCTCGACCAGCGCTTAGCTATAGACCCTTGCTCACCCTCCCAAACTCACCTCGCGGTTGTCTGAGTGACTACGCTTGAGCCCCGGACGCTGCACCAACCGGAAAAACTTCAGAACGTGTCAAAGAACGATTATGTTTTTACCACGCTCGTTTTCTACGTCAATGAAATTCGTGCACCTGTAACTTCTTATTCATCAATCAAGTGCAGCTCATGCACAGCCGGGTGACTCGGAAATTGTGCACTCGCCCGTGCGCGACTGCGAAATCCCCAGCATCCATGCTATTTTGCTGGGTTTCCCCGCGGCAGATCTGCGCTATCGTCCGCTGGTCACATAAGATTGTGATTGTGCAAATCGACGTTTCGACCGCATGGATCCTGATCTTTTGCGCAGATTGTCCGGTTCTCACGCGGTTACTGATATCCTCCAAGTGCTTTCCCTACAATCCCAATGTGAATAGAATTCGTGGCTGGAGGCCCTCTTTGTGATGCGAAGCCTGAGGTTGGCAGCAGTGGCTTGTTTCCTGCCCGTTCTTTTCCTGGCACAAGGCCTGGCACAAGTGTCCCGGGCGCAAAGCCACGAAGCGAAGGCGGCAAAGTATCTGGAATCGGTGCGGCATCAGCCGGGGTTGCTGCTGGCATTTCTGCAGCAGATGCCCAAGGGCGGCGACCTGCATGTCCACCTGTTCGGTGCGATTTATGCGGAAAGCATGATTGACTGGGCGTCAGAGAGTGCTCTCTGCGTGGATCGCAGCACTTCGAAGCTGATGCACGCGTCGTGCGATTCTTGCGAGCCGTACAAGAATAAGCCGTCGGTGCGCTGCGCCTATCAGGACCACGTTCTCTACAACCAGCTCGTGGACGCTTGGTCGATGCGCAACTGGCACCGCGAGGAGGAATCGGGTCACGACCATTTCTTTGCTACGTTCGAGAAGTTCGGTCCAGCTTTGGAAAATCACATCGGCGAGGCCGTGGCCGAAGTGGCGTCGCGGGCGGCGGAAGATCATTTGCAGTATGTGGAGCTGATGCACACGGCCGACGGGATGCAGGCGGCCATTCTGGGCGCCAAGATTGGATGGGATGACGACTTTGGCAAGCTCCGCGAGAGACTGCTTGCCGGCGGAATGCTGGATGTTGTGGCGTCGGTGCGCAGCCAGCTTGATTCCGATGAAGCCCGCAAGAAAGAGTTGCTGCATTGTGGGACGGCGCTGGCTGCTCCGGGATGCGAAGTTGCGATCCATTATCTCTATCAGGTGCTGCGGGGCTTGCCTCGGGAGCAGGTTTTCGCGCAGATATTACTTGGGTTCGAGTTGGCCAAGGCCGATCGACGCTTCGTCGGTTTCAACCTGGTGATGCCGGAAGACTGGTACACGCCCATGCACGACTTTGATCTGCACATGCGAATCATCGAGGCCTTGCACAAGTTCTATCCGGCGACGCACGTGTCGTTGCATGCCGATGAACTGGCGATGGGGCTGGTTCCTCCTGAGGGCTTGCGATTTCATATTCGCGAATCGATTGAGCGCGGCGGCGCGGAGCGGATTGGGCACGGCGTCGCCGTCATGAGCGAAGACGATCCCGTTGGATTGCTGCAGGAAATGGCCAGAAGGAATGTGCTGGTCGAGATTTGCCTGACCTCGAATGATGTGATTCTGGGCGTGAGCGGCGATCGCCATCCGCTGCCGGTGTACATGAAATACGGTGTGCCGGTCGCACTCGCTACCGACGATGAGGGCGTCTCGCGCGGCGATATGACGCACGAATATCTGCGGGGGGTCGAGACCTATGGCTTGTCGTATGCCGATCTGAAGCGCATGGCGCGCGAGAGTTTGGAACATAGTTTTATTCCGGGTGATAGTCTTTGGGTTGGTGGGGGGAGCGATGGACGCGAGTTGAGGCTTACCGCGGCTTGCGCAGACGATAAGGCGTCCGGCGACCGCCTCTCGGGAAAATGTCAGAAATTGATTGGAGCGAATGAGCGCGCCCGCGTGCAGTGGCAGTTGGAGCAAGCGTTCGCCGCGTTCGAGAAAAAGTTCTAGAGCAAGGGTTGTGATCCTGAGCGAGGCGAAGGACCTGCTGTCTCTCACACCAGCAAAAAGCAGGTCCTTCGCTTCGCTCAGGATGACAACTTGTATTTGTGACAACGTGTGTTTATGCCCTCAGACCTCTTTGCTCGCGCTGAATCCGCCGCCGCATTCATTCTTTCCCAAACCGGCCTGCGCCCGCAGATCGGGCTCGTTCTTGGCTCTGGCCTTGGATCTTTTGCTGACGACCTTACCGAAGCTGTCCGCATTCCTTACGCCCACATCCCTACATTCCCGCGTTCGACGGCGATTGGTCATGCCGGTCAACTTGTGGTCGGCAAGTCCGGCAACGTTCCTGTTGCCGTGATGCAAGGGCGGGTGCATCTGTATGAGGGCTATTCGGCCGTCGAGGTCGCGTTTCCTACGCGTGTGCTTGGGCGAATGGGCATTCGCGCTTTGATTCTTACGAACGCCGCCGGTGGCATTAACGTCGAGTACGGGCAGGGCGCGTTGGTCATCCTGCGCGATCACATCAATCTGCAGGGACAGAATCCGCTGACGGGCGCGAATGACGAGCGCTTTGGCCCGCGCTTCCCCGACATGAGTTACACCTACGCCAAGCGCTATCGCGAGATGGCGCTGGAGGAAGCGAAGAAGCTTTCGATTCCGCCGCGCGAGGGCGTCTACGCGGCGCTGGCCGGCCCGAGTTACGAAACTCCGGCAGAGATTCGATACCTGCGCACCATCGGCGCCGATCTGGTGGGTATGTCAACCGTCCCGGAAGCTATCGTTGCACGACACATGGGGATGAACGTCCTGGCAATTTCATGCGTGACGAATATGGCCGCTGGAATTCTCGATCAGGCGCTCGACCACGAAGAAGTGCTTGAAGTGGGACGGCGAGTGATGGGACAGTTCATCGCGCTGCTGCGGGCCGTGCTGCCGCGAATCGCGGCGGATTTGCAGAAGCCTGGATAAGTTTTGCCTCACGAGAAAGAGACGCGGCGAGCCGCGTCTCTACAGGGATCATGTCCAGCAGGAATCATGTCCAGCGGAATTCTTCAGAAAGTCACCTTCAAAGCCAGTTGAAGCACCCTTGGCCCGCCGCCACCAAGACCGGGGTTGGTCTGGGCCACGTCGGGAGTCTGAGTAAGTGCGCCCCCCGAAGGTTGGCTACCGAAGACCAGGGTGTGCGTGGGCTGTGCGAAATTCGGATGGTTCAGGATGTTGAAGAACTCGGCGCGCAGTTGCAGTGCGAGTCGCTCCGTTACATGGGTGTTCTTGGTGAAGGAGAAGTCAAGGTTCTTGTAGCCCGGACCGTAGATGGAGTTACGTCCCAAGTCTCCGAAGCTGCCAAAGGCAGGCTGGGAAAACGCATTCAGATTCAAATAACCCGTTGCCGGGCTCCAGTTATGCACAATCGGATCGACTCCCGGAACCACGTCGGGGCGTTGGTTGTAGTAGTAGCGACCGGTGGTGTCTATGGCGGTTACGATCGGAATCGGGCGGCCGCTTTGCAGGCTGGCAACCCAGTTCAACTGCCAACCCGAGCCGAACTTCCCAAGTGCGTGCCAAGCGGGCAGATCGTAATTGATCGCCGCCGTAAAACGTTGCCGCGTATCGAAGCTCGAAGGCCCATGTTCGGCCTTCAGATTACCTGGGTCCTGCGGGAAGGCAACGGCTGGGGCGAAGTCGATGCCGTCGGAAGCATCGTCGAGCGACTTGGACCAGTTATAACTAGCAAAGCCAGAGACACGATGATTGTTCTGAATTCTCAAGGTTGCCTGCAATGCGTGGTAAGTGGATGAACTGATCGGTGTCAGCAAGTCGATCGCGCCAAACTTCGGGTTCGGACGGGTATCGGTTGCATCGGGCTCGTTGGCATCGGTCAGACGCACCAACTTGGTCCCCTTGCTGCCGACATAGCCGACCTCAACCGAGGTATTTTCAGCCAGTTTCTGCTGCACGTTCAAATTGAAGTTCTGAGTGTACGGGCTGTGGAACTTATGCGGAGTTCCGAAAATGGAGTAGGGAGGGGTGGTGTTTGCGGTCATGATTGAATCAATCGTATCGGTGCCGTTGAAGGCGGCCGAATTGAAGATCATGGGCAGCACTGCCTGTGACCCTATCGGATTGGTGGCCACTCCGGCCGACGTGGTGAAATTTGCGATGAGGAGATCCTGCGGCACATAGTCGTAGAAAATGCCGTAGCCGCCGCGGAGAACGGTGTTCTTCAGGACGTTCCAGGCGAAGCCTAGGCGCGGACCAAAGTCGCGGAGATCCCGCTCGTAGAGGCCATTCAGCCCATGGGTGCCTACCATGGCCAAGGTTCCATCGGGCGCGTAGTTTGAGAGGAGATTGTTCTTTTCGCTCAGCGGACCGAAATACTCCCAACGCAAGCCCGCATTCAAGGTAAAGACCGGCGCGAGACGGTAGTCGTCCTGGGCGAAGAAACTCAACCCGTTGTTGTACGTGGTCCGCTGGGTGTTGCCCGTGTCAACAGAAACGGAACTGCAGCAGGAACTGGTATCGAACGCGCCGCCGGTATAGAAGTCGGCCAGCGCATCCACAATGGGATCGTAGTTAGGATTGGGGGTGACGCCATCCGACAGGTAGCATGGATTGTCTCCGAGGTTGCATACGCCGGCAGTGAACTGATAAATCCCGCGCTCCAAGTTGTCATTGAAGTTGTCGATGACGGCACGCCGGAATTCTCCTCCGAACTTGAGGGTGTGCTTACCTTTGAGCCAGGTGAAATTGTCGAGAATCTGGTAGCTGCCACTGGTACGCCCGCGCGGTACGCTGTATCCAATGGCTCCGAGGTTCTCGATTCCGGTGAAGTCAAACTCGGGCAGACCCAGCTTGCCCGTACCGAAATTCAAGCCATGGGCGACAGGATCCCAGCTCGCATTCAGTGAACTAAAAGATGTGCGATAGCGGCTGTATCCGAAGCGGACTTCATTGATCCTGGTGGAACTGAGCGTGGACAGGAGACTTGCCGAGAGGACCTGTACGCGCGCTGGCGAGGTTTGGGCAAAAGCGGCTAGTCGAGAACCGGTGCCGTACCCTCCTGGAGAGCCGAATGGAAAGACTTGGTAGCTTTGGGCGAGCGCGTAGCGTCCAGTCAAAAGTTCATTGTTCGAAAGGTTGTGGTCGAGCTTGAGGATAAAGTTGTTGCCGTCATTCTTGTCCTGCACGACGCCGGGAATGCTGTTGACGGTACTTTGGGGATAGAAGGCCAGAACAGCGTCGAGACCTGGGTTGACGACACCGTCCAGCCCTAGTGCGATCGCGCGGGCGTGCGCAATCTCACCAATGGTCGGCACCTGTAGCAGAAAATCCGAACCGACGCGCTCCTGTTGCCCTTCGTAGGCGCCAAAGAAGAAGGTCTTGTCCTTGGCTATTGGGCCGCCCAGGGAGAATCCGAAATTGTTGTTCTGGAACACCGACTTCCTTGATTCCGTGTTGAAGTAGTTGCGAGCGTCGAGACCGCTGTTGCGAAAAAACTCGAATGCCGAGCCGTGGATGTGGTTCGTCCCAGATCGCGTAACGATATTGACGATCGAGCCGCTGTTGCGTCCGTATTCTGCTCCGAATTGCGATTGCAGATTGAATTCCTGAATCGCATCGATGGGAAGCAAAGAAGCCGGTGCGCCGCCAATGCCGGTCTGATTCAAAGCAGAGTTGTTGAAGAAGGGATCGTTGTTGTCTGTTCCGTCGAGCGTGTAGTTATTCGAACGGTCGCGGTTGCCATTGATGTTGAATTGGCCGAAACCTCCCTCCGTGCCCGCGACTCCGGAGGGATCGACCGTTGTGCCAGGCGTTAGAGCGACCAACTTTCCAAAATCACGCCCGTTCAGTGGGAGCTCGTTCACGAGTTGCCGTTCGACCACTTGCCCAAGGACATCGCGGGTTGTTTCGATCACCGGCGCTTCTGCCGTCACGGTTAGCTGCTCCGTCCGCTTCTCAACCTTGGTCAGATCGAAGTTCGCCGTTGTGTCCAATCCCACGTTGACCTGAACGTTCTGCGCCGACGGCGACAGCCCGGCGGCTTCCGTCGTGACCGTGTATTCGCCGGCCGGGAGTTCGGCCAGGACGTAGCCACCATCTGCGCCGGTGGTGGCCTTGCGTTGCAAGCCGGTACCGGTGCTCTTTGCGGAGACCTTCGCTCCGGCAATCACGCTGCCGCTCGGGTCGGTTACCGTGCCTCGAATGGATCCGCGGAAGCTCTGCGCCCATGCGGACGTGTTGATCAGCAACAGCGCTGCTACGCCGATGGTCCGGATCAAGATTGCCAGGGATCGTTGACTGCTGCCTCTATGCATGACCGGTTCCTTGTGTGAAGTCTGTTTTAAAGATGTGTTTCGAACTCTCTTTTTCGAACTCAGTGTCCCTTACGCGGTATGAATACCGCCTGCGGCGGATTTATGTCGTACGCCGCCGCGAAGCTGGCCTGGTTGAGCGCAAAGCTGGCTCGTCCGCGCGAATCGATGAACAGCAATGGCTGTTTGAGCGGCACGTCGCTGAACGTCCTGACGAACGGCATCTCGACTTCGCGTCCCGCGATCGTGACCTTCAACTTATCGCCGCGCTGATAGCCGAGCTTCAGAAAATCTTCGGCGCTGATGTTCGTGATCAGGTTGCCGAACGGACCATCCAGGGCGATCACTTCTCCGGTCAGACCTTTGCCGTCCACGGTTGCGGGTTTCAGATCGAGGCGGACCAGTTCCTTGACTACGAGTCCGACCTGGGTCCAGTCGTCGCCGCGCGCGATGTGAGCGCCGACGGGAGAGAAGATATCCCGGCCGTGGAAAGTGGAGGAAATTTTGGCGCCGACCATCCAATCGGGGTTGGTGATCTCGCGAATGGCCTCGATGCCGTCGCGGTCCTCGACCATCGTCATCAGGCCGTTGTCGGGCAGCACGAAAAATTGCCCGCGTTTCGATTTCACCACCACAGCCTTGCGCGCACTGCCTACACCGGGATCGACGACGGCCACAAATACCGTTCCGGCCGGGAAGTAGGGCGTGGCGCCGAACAGGAAGCGAGCGCCGTCTCGAACGGAAAAAGCATTCACCTGATGCGTGAGATCGACAATGCGGAGGTTCGGCGCGATGCCGTACATGACGCCCTTGCAGAGAGCCACCGAATCGTCGAGGATGCCGAAATCGGTCATGAAGACGATGGTGGGCGGAGGTTGGACAGCAGACGGCTGCGCCAGAAGAGGGGTCGCGGCCAGAAGTAAAAAGGCGGCCGCGGCGACGAACCGCAAACACGACAATCGCGCCGATTTTCCTGCCGGGATTGATGTCATCCGCATAAGGCCGAACTTTCCGAAAAGACCACTAGTTTATTAGGGATTAAGGAAAATGCAACTGCGGTTCATGATTCAGCTACAGAGAAGAGAAAACGATGCGCCATCATTACGCCTCCGGCATCTATAATCGGGGCGACACTAAAGCTAGTTGGCAATCAATCAAACAGGAGAGAGCTAGCGATGTCCAACGTCATTCCTGAAAAATACGCCGACCTTTTCAAGAAGCCCGCCTTCGCCAGTCTGGGCACACTCATGCCCGACGGACGGCCGCAGGTTACTCCCGTGTGGTGCGACTTCGACGGCCAATATGTCATCTTCAACTCGGCTCGCGGACGCCAGAAGGATCGCAACGTGCGCCGCGATCCGCGGGTGGCTCTAGCCATTGTCGATCCCGACAATCCCTATCGCTATCTGGAGATCCGCGGCACGGTGGTGGAGATTACCGAAGACGGCGCCGCCCAACACATCGACAAGATGGCAAAGAAGTACCTGGGAGTCGATAAGTATCCCTATGCCCAGCCGGGAGAGGTTCGCGTACTTTACAAGATCCGGCCGGAGCACACCACCGTGATGGGCTAGACGGGCTGCTGAGAAACTTGATTCTCGCCTCGGACCGCCTGAAGGCGTGAAGAATACCGCCAAAGTCCGCGGACAGGAATGTCCGCGCCACACGATCGACCCCTTTCCCGGATAACCTTTCTTCCGCAAATGAGTCCAACTCATGTTGGAACTTCAGAGGACTCTTTTCCGTATTAGAAGGCGAGAGTCGAGAGATCCTCGTTATTGTCTGTTTCCTGGGGGGAGTTATGGAAGTTGGGGAAAATGGCCGCGATGGTTTGCACGCGCGCGCCACTGATGCTCAAGCCAATAGTAATTCGGCGCAGCAGGTGGTGAAGGCGGCGCACGAAGAACTTCTCCAGCTGATGCGGCAGCGTGCCGAGGTCATGAAGCGCATTGGCACGGTGAAGCAGACTATCGCCGGATTGGCGAATCTTTTTGGCGAGCAGGTGCTGGGCGACGACTTGCTGGAACTGATCGATCGCAAGCCCAACGGCCGCCAGCCCGGCTTTACCAAGGCGTGCCGAAGGGTGCTCATGGAAGTCCGGCGTCCGCTTGGAGCCCGCGAGGTTTGCGTGGAACTGGAACGATATGCTCCGGCAATCCTGGCGCGGCATAAGGACCCGCTCGCCTCGGTCACAACCGTTTTGAATCGTCTGGTGGATTATGGGGAGGCTCGCAGCCTGAGCAACGACCGCGGGCGCCGAGTCTGGGAGTGGATCAGCGAACCCGAGCCGGCGGAGGACGCGATGGCTTCGAGGCGAACGGCGTGAGGAACTGGCAAACTGCAGATCCCTCGCTTCGCTCGGGATGACAATTCATGGAGGGTGAGGGCTATGCCGGCAACAGGCGGCCTTTTTCCAGGTGCCGCGTCACGTGCGCATACCCCGCTGCGTGCGGATCGTGCGTTACCATCACAATCGTCTTGTTGAAGCTTTCATTCAGCCGCTTCAGAATCTCCAGGATGTCGGTTGCTGAATTACTGTCGAGGTCGCCGGTCGGTTCGTCGGCGAGAATCAGCGTAGGATCGCTTACGATGGCGCGAGCGATGGCTACACGCTGCTCCTGTCCACCGGATAGCTGCTTGGGAAGGTGATGGACGCGATCCTCAAGTCCCACGAGCTTGAGCGCGGTCATCACGTGATCGCGGCGTTGCTGTGGCGACATCCTGGTCAGGAGCAGCGGCAACTCGACATTCTCAAAGGCCGTCAGCACCGGAATCAGGTTGAAAGTCTGAAAAACATAGCCGACGTGAGTATTACGCCACTTGGCGGACTGCCCATCGTTCAGGCGAAAGATATTTTCGCCCATCACCAGCAGTTCGCCGGAACTGGGGCGGTCGATGGCTGCGATCATGTTCAGCAGGGTCGTCTTGCCTGATCCTGAAGGCCCCATCAGCGCCAGAAACTCGCCGCCGGTGATGTCGAGGGAAACGTTGTCGAGCGCAGTCACCTCGAAAGCGTCGCGCT
>Ga0208191_1000998_pt1 | contig 15812 bp, 16 predicted proteins | sample June2015DPH_13_5_FD_184709 | JGI IMG/M metagenome (GOLD analysis project Ga0208191, IMG submission 184709) | Peatland microbial communities from SPRUCE experiment site at the Marcell Experimental Forest, Minnesota, USA - June2015DPH_13_40... | ecosystem: Environmental > Terrestrial > Soil >... | reverse complement strand
GGCAAGAGCCCGCCCTCCTGAGGCCCGCACTTTTGCTGGCCGCCCTGCTGATGCTACAACTGTCCCTCGGCATCGGCGCTTACATCGTGAAGATGGCTGACCGGAACGCACCTAAACCTCTGCCCCCGGTGGTGAACATGACCACCGCGCACGTGGCCGTGGGCGCGCTGTTGCTGGTGACAAGCCTGTACCTGACCTATCAGACCCATCGCTTTCTCACCGCTCCGACCGAGGCGGTGAAGATCGCTTCAGCCCCACACGGGGCGGCCATATGAACCGCGGTTCAGACAACCCGGGAGTCAACGCCGTGTCGCTGAGGAACAACGCGCCCCCGCAGTGGCTGACGCGCCTGGCGGATTACTGGACGCTTACCAAGCCGGAAGTGAACTTCCTGGTCCTGGTAAGTACGCTAGTGGGTTTCTATCTCGCCTCGCGCGGCCCGCTGGATTTCCGGCGGTTGTTGCATACGCTGCTGGGCACCCTGCTTGTGGCCGGCGGCACCGGGACGCTGAACCAGTACATCGAGCGGCACGCGGATAAGCGCATGCGCCGAACCGCCAATCGCCCCCTGCCTGCCGGGAGACTAGCTCCGCCCGAGGCGTTCTGGTTCGGCATCGCGCTTGCGGCGTCCGGCGGCTGGGAGTTGTGGGTGTTCACGAACCCATTGACCAGCGAGCTCGCTTTGCTGACGCTTGGCGCCTATCTCCTGTTCTATACCCCACTCAAAAAGAGAACGCCGCTCTGCACGCTTGTGGGGGCCTTTCCTGGCGCCATGCCGCCGCTCATCGGCTGGGCGGCGGCGCGCAACAGCCTGAGCCCTGATGCCTGGGCGCTATACGTCATTCTCTTCCTCTGGCAGTTCCCGCACCTGCTGGCGATTGCCTGGATGTACCGCGAAGACTACGCCCGTGCTGGCCTCCAGATGCTTCCGAGGAACGACCGCGAAGGCCGGGCGACGGTGCGGCAGATTCTGGGGTATTCATTCGTATTGTTGCCTGCGAGCTTAGTGCCCGTCTTCTTGGGGCAGGTGGGGAAGGCCTATTTGGTGGGAGCTTTGGTGCTCGGATTTGGGTTTTTGCACTATGGCATGCGCTTGGCGGCTAACCGGTCGAATTCATTTGCCCGGCGCTTGGTCCTTGCCTCAGTCGTATACTTACCTCTGGTATTCGCCTTGATGATGGTGGACAAAACTCCGCTTTAGGCAAGGCCTGCCTGTTGCTGAGCGAGCTTTGCTTCCAACTGCTCAATGGCCGAATTCAGCCAATGGAGGAGAGCTTTTTCAGCCTCTTCGCGGTCCTTGGCGTCTTCGAGAGAGGTGATGCTTTCACCACGAAGCAACTTCGCAAAGGGTCCGAGCCCCATAACGCCTCGGACAAGAAGCAGCCGACCGTAGCATGATCCATTACCTTCCCGCCATCGACGCCAGCCTGAATGCCGCCAGTGCCATCTTCTTGGTCCTGGGGTTCTTTTTCGTTCGAGAAAGGAACATCCGAGCTCACAAGACGTGCATGCTTTCAGCCTTCGCGACCTCAATGATCTTCTTGGTCTGCTACCTCACTTATCACTACTTTCACGGGACAACCCACTTCCTCGGACAGGGCAGTGTTCGAACTTTCTATTTTGTGCTGCTCGGTTCGCATACAGTCCTTGCGGTAGTGATCGTACCGCTGGCACTCACCACGCTTTATCGGGCTTCGCGGAGGCGCTTCCAGCAGCACAAACGAATCGCCCGCTGGACCCTGCCCCTTTGGCTTTACGTCTCGGTGACGGGCGTGCTGGTTTACTGGATGCTTTATCACCTCTATCCGAGCAGCTAGTGGCGCCTGCCCCCAGGGCCGTTTGCACTGACGAAAGCAGGATTCTCAGGTCGTTTCGAAGAGCGGTGATTCCCCCAATTCGCCGATAAGAGACGGGGTCCGGTGGGGAAGGTAGCGTCGGAGGCGCTGAATGCGTTGGCAGAGAGGGGGTTAGAAGTCCGGAAAGATTTTGCGGGGACTAAGAAAATTCACCCCTCAGGTGTGCAATGCCGTTACACTCGCAACATGGAGAAACCCAGAAGACGTTCACCCACGGAATTGCCAATGCTTTTTGAGATTGACCCCCAGCCGTTAGCAGAAGAGTTGACGGCACTGGGGGGAGTGCCGCTGGTGGTGCGGGCCTTTCGCTCGCTGGGCCTGCCGGTTGCGATCCGGGAACATGTGCATATCAAGCAGGGAGAGCGGGGCTATGACGAAGCCACCTACGTGGAAAGTTTGGTAGTGGTGAACGCGGTGGGAGGGGAGTGTCCGGAGGACCTGGAGCGATTGCGGGAAGACGCGGCGCTGAGCAAGTTGCTGGGACATGATTTTCCCTCGCTGCGGGCGGGGCTGGAATTTCTCTATCCATTTCACGACGAGCAAAAGATTGAGGAGGCCAAGCGGAGGCGTGCGCCGGATGAGATCGCCTATATTCCCGAGGAGAGCGCCTCGTTGCAGGGTCTGGGGCGGGTGAAGCGCAGCTTGGTGCAGGAGTTGGGATCACGCTGTGCGGAGCAGCGGATCGCCACGGTCGATCAGGATGCCACGATCATCGAGATCCGGAAACAGGAGGCGCTGCCGACCTACGAAGGGGAACGGGGCTATCAGCCGATGCTGGCGGTGTGGGCAGAGATGGACGTGGTGCTGGCGGATCAATTTCGGGACGGGAATGTGCCAGCGATGATGGAGTCCCGCAGAGCGGGATGGCGAAGGCGGCGTTCGCAGCGCTGCCCGGGACGGTGAAAACGTATTACTACCGAGGGGATTCAGCGTGCCACGAAAGTGGGCTGGTGAACTGGCTGCGGGACGAAAAGCGGACGGACGGTCCCCAGGGATTCATCCCGCTCTGCGGGATCAGCGCGCGCATGAGCGAGGCGCTGCACGCGGCGATCCTGGCAGTGCCGGAGGAAGCCTGGGAGCCGTATGGGGAGCCGCACGCGGAGGAGATTCGGGAATGCGCCGAGGTGCCGTTTGTACCGGGGGAGAAGTCGGAACACAAACAGACAGAACCTTTGTCCCGCCTGGCGGGATGGGGATTCGGATTCGCAAGCGGCTGAGCGGTTTGTTTGAGGGCGGTCTTGCCACCCGGCATTTTGCGCTGCTGAGCAATATTTGGGACTGGAAGGCAGGGCGACTGATCGAGTGGCACCGCGATAAGGCGGGGACGATCGAAGCGGTGCACGATGTGGTGAAGAATGAGCTGGCGGGCGGGGTGCTGCCCAGCAAGTACTTCGGGGCCAACGCCGCCTGGCTGCGAGTCGCCGTGCTGGTCCCGCAGAGCGGGATGCTGACGGCCCTGAGGCGGTTGGCGCTGCCGGCCGAGTTGCTGAGGGCACGGCCCAAGCGGTTGCGCTTCCTGATTTTCAATACGCCGGGGCGGGTAGCGTATCATGCGCGGAGGATGGTGTTGCGCTTGGTGACGTGGCTGGAGGAGCGGTTGGGGGAATGGATGGAAGCCTGGAGGCTGCTTCCCTTGCGGACCTGAAGGAGGTCTTATCAGCGGATAAGCAAGCCACTTTTCGTGAGCCAAGAGGGAGGGTAAGGGCGAGGTATTCCTTGCTGACCGTAAGCGGAGGGTAAAGCGAGCCTTGGAACACTGATCTCAGCCGAAGCGCAAGGCGGCTACGCTCGGCATGGTCCGTCGGCGCAAACCTCTCACGCTCCGAACCCAGTGTCTATTGCATTCGACGACCTTATCAGCGAATTGGGGGACTACCAAAAAAGGTGCTTGACAATGGCGCCCATAAGTGATAATCAATTATCGATTAAAACTTAAATTTCTCGAGAACAAGCCATGCCATTGTTTGCACCCATCGAACCAGAGACCCTGGCTGGGAAAGTGGCTACCCACATTCGCCGGGCGATCTATTCGGGTAAGTTCAAGCCCGGCGAGCATATTGTCGAGACTCGGGTAGCGCGAGCGATGGGAGTGGCCCAGTCGTCGGTGCGAGAAGCGTTGCAGCAACTCGAGAGCCTTGGGCTGGTCGTCAAGTTTCCAAACCGCGGTTCGTTTGTCGTCGACTTTTCCGAAGAACAGAGCCGCCAGGCCTATGTTGTGCGCAGCACACTCGAGGGCTTGGCCATCGGGCTAGCCCTGCCGCGCTGCACATCCAAGGATGTGAAACACCTGCGGGGCCTCTTGGCCAGGATGAGGGCGAGCACCCGGCAGAAGGACTTCGAGGAATTCATCGAGACGGACATGGAGTTACATTCCTATGTCTGGAAACTCAGCGCGAATCCTTACCTTGAGAAAGCCCTTCAAGCGCTGGCCGCGCCTCAGTTTGCCTATTACAAGATTCTCCTCATGAGCGGGCGCAGAGACTGGGACGTGGGCGCCGTAATGAACAAGCACGCTGAAATCATCGAACGGCTGGAGAATCGTTCGAAAAAGGATCCACGCCGGATCATTGACGAGCTGCGGCGGGTCGTCTGGAAAAACCTTCCGGACGAGAAAGGGTCAGCCGCGGACTTGCGACCATCTCCGCGCCGACGGCGATAGTTCCAGCATCGACCTGTTTTGTGGAAATGATTTCTGCCTTCGGGTAGCAGGTAAAGAATCCTCACAACCCGCGTACCCGGGGGCCTGACCTTGACAAATCTGAAAAGGGAGGCTTGTATGAGAATCAGGGTTATCACCAAATGTATAGCCGTGGTCGTTGCCTTCTTGTCGCTTGCGACGGCAAGTCTCGGACAGGAGACCACCGGCTCCATCGTGGGAACAGCTCGTGACGCCACTGGCGGCGCCGTGCCAGGCGTTGCTATGAAGGCGACCAACATCAACACCGGCCTCGTGAGAACGACCACGACCGACAGCGTGGGGGATTACGTTCTGACCGGGCTCCCAATCGGAGAATACCAGCTTGAGGCTCAACGGAGCGGTTTTAAGACCTCTTACCGCAAGGGACTGGTTCTGCACGTCAACGATCGTCTGGACATTGACGTTGTCCTGGAAGTCGGTCAAGTCGTGCAAGAAGTGAGCGTATCCGGCGCCGCTCCTGTGGTGCAAACGGAGAGCAGCGAAGTGAGCGGGCTTGCCGACCAGAACACGGTGAGGGAATTGCCGCTGAACGGCAGGAGCTTCCTGCAGCTCACCACTTTGTTCCCGGGAGCCGTCAGCGGCGCGGCTGGGCAAGGTTACGGTCCCGCAGCTTTCTCGGACCCTACGAATCCCTATTTCGGAAAGCAAGCGATCGTTTCGGTGAATGGGGCCCGTGGCCAGCAGACCAACTGGGTCATCGACGGGGGGAGCAACGTCGATCCGGGCGCCAACTGGAGTGTCAACAACCTGCCCAGCCCGGATAACATTGCCGAATTCCGTATTCTCGAAAGCGACTACACGGCAGAATTCGGGCGCAATGCCGGTGGTCAGGTCAACATCATTACCAAGTCGGGAGGTGCAACTTACCACGGTACTCTCCTGGAATTCTTCCGCAACGACGTGCTCGACTCGCGGTCCTACTTTGCCACCACAAAAGGACCCCTGCGTTTCAATCAGTTTGGTTTCAACTTTGGCGGCCCGCTCATTCCGCGACGGGGCTGGGTGGACAAGCTCGACTTTTTCACTTCGACAGAATGGGTCAGAATGAGGACCTCCACGCCCTTCGTCGGCACCACCATCCCGGCCGCCGAACGCAAGGGGGACTTCAGTGATCTTCTGTCGGAAACTCCCCCTGTCCAACTCGTCAATCCAGCGACGGGCACGCCACTGCCAGGCAATCAGATACCTTCCGCAGCGCTTGATCCGAATGCGAAGCTTCTGGCCAGTCTTTATCCCCTACCCACGACGTCCGGGCGGGCTGAGAACTACGTGACCAATATCACAGGAAGTCGCGATAGTGTGCAGCAATTGTACCGGCTCGACTATAAACCCACCAACAAAGTCTCACTCACCGCGCGGTGGATGCGCGACGGTGTAACCATGTATGGAGAAAACGGGGCTTTTTCGGGCGGTGGGCTGCCAGTGAACGGCACCAACCTCTTTTGGCCGGGCGAGAACCTTGTAGCAAGTCTCAGTCAGGTTATCAACCCACACCTTTTGCATGAGTTCCAGTTCTCGCGCACGTACGACCGGCTGAACAATGTGCCCACGGGGACCTACCTGCGCAGCCAGGTCCCCGGTCTGAGCATTCCGGAGATATATCCTCTCAGTGATAAGACCAACTCTTTTGGAAACCTGCCCGAGATCAACATTTCCGGATTCAGCTCTATCGACAATGTCGCCGGCCTGCCTTACCGGAACTATGCCGATGCCATTCAATTCGACGACAAGGTGACCTATGTCCGCGGGGACCACACCCTCAAGGCCGGATTCCACTATCTTTACGGGCGCAAACGCGAAGGCGAGGTCCTGGCTCCGGAAGAGGGATTATTCAACTTTACTGGTTTCGCTACCCACGATCCGGTCGCGGACTTCATGATTGGCCAAGCCTACACCTATGAGGAGGAGAATACGCTGCTGTGGGGCGAAGGGAGATATCAGGACATAGAGGCGTTCGTTCAGGATCACATGAAAGTGGGACGTCACTTGTCCCTGGATATTGGCACGCGGCTGGAGTTGTTTCCCGAGCCCTATGAAGCACAGAACCGCTACTGGAATTTTCTGCCCCAGCTCTTTAATCCCGCGGAAGAACCAACCGTGTATCCCAATGGCTTCATTTTGAATCCCTCCAGCGGAGATCTCTATAACGGCATTGTGAAAGCGCCTTACAATGGAAGTAGGTCGATCATCGAAAACCATTACGATACCTGGTCTCCGCGCTTTGGTTTCGCGTGGTCGCCCTCCGACGACGGAAAGACGGTCATTCGGGGCGGGTACGGTCTGTTCTTCGATCGCGGGACCTTGATCGCGCAGTTTGGGTACGCTAATGCCCAGACCGTGGGAGTCGTTTTTATTCCCCCGCTGAGCAACCCGGGCGGCGGCATGAGTCTGACTCTTCCGCGCATCGTGGTGGCCAACGACTATACCGGCAAAATCGGCTCAGTGCAGCAGTGGAGCATGGGGGTCCAGCGCGAGGTCCTTCCTCAGACCGTGTTGGAAGTGCGGTACGTAGGCGCCCCGGGTCATCATCTCCAGAACACCGTCGATCTCAACCAGCCTTATCCAAATACCGAAGTCCCGGAAGGACTTGCAGCGGCGGACTACGTGCGGCCTTACACAGGCCTGGGTGAGATCGGCTTCATCCGCGATAACGGCAACTCGATCTATCACAGCCTGCAAGTTTCCGCCAGCCGGCGCATGAGCAAGGGTCTTCAGTTCCAGCTCTCTTATACTTACGCGAAAACCATTGACGACTGTCCCTTCCATCCCAACATCGTCAACGGCGTGCAAGACATGAGAAACCCCAAGGGAGAGAGGGCCCTCAGCGACGTCAATGTTCCCCAGAACTTTGTCTATAGCTACGTCTGGACCATTCCTTACCCGTCCTCGAAGCCCGGTCCGCTGCCTAAGATTCTCGGTGGATGGCAGATGAGTGGGATCGTCACGTTCCAGGCCGGCCAGCCTTTCAACGTAACTTTGACTAAGGAGGTCTCAGGAACAGCCTCCCTCGAAAGGCCCAACATGACTGGGAACCCGAACCTCGCTTCGGGCACGCGTACGGTACAGGAATACTTCGATACCAGCGCGTTTTCACTGCCCGCCGATGGGACCTTTGGCTCTGCGCCTCGAAACGCCGTGCAAGGCCCGGGGATCAATAATTGGGACTGGGCTTTGCAGAAGAACGCGCAAGTCCCATGGCTGGGGGGGAAATATCTGGAGGAGAAAGCCACCATCCAGTTCCGGTTCGAAGTGTTCGACATGTGGAACCACCCGCAATTTTGGGGCATCAACACGCAGTATGCTGCGCCCGCCTTTGGCATGGTCGACGCTGCCCGGACGCCTCGCCAGATACAGTTTGGTCTGAAACTGTTGTGGTAAAGGTCGCGGCGAGTTTACTTTGCCACCTGGCGATTCCGGCATTAGGGGAAAGGCCGGCACTTACTCAAATTAACTGCGGCGCTCGCCGACAGGGCGGGGCGGGCGGCGAGCGGCGCTGCGGGACGACGGTGCCCTGTCGCGGCCGTTTCGGAAAGGCGTTGCTACAGCCCCGGCACCGCATTCTTCAACAAGCTCATATGCACCGAAAGGAGACAATTCGAAATGCAGGAAAAACAAAACTCTGTGCGTGGCTGCGGAATGGCCATGCGGGCTCTTGCGGCAGGACTAATCCTGGTAGCCGCACCCTATCTCCAAGCCCAAACTTCTACTTCCAGAACCATCCTGGCAATTTTCGCGCATCCCGATGACGACATCATGATCGGTCCCTTGCTGGCACATTACGCAAAAGAAGGCGTGCGAGTCCATTTGGTGATTGTGACCTCGGGACAACAGGGGGTGACGCCGCACGCAAGGATTCCCGCCGGAGCTCAGCTTGGCGCAGTGCGCGAAGCGGAATCACGAGCAGCCTGCAAAGCATACGGAATAGAGGAACCTAGCCTGCTCGGTGAGCAGGACGGCACCCTCGGCGCCATGAAGCACCACGACGAGATCGTTGCCCGTTTGGCTGAAATCATTCAGAACGTGAAGCCATCCGTCATCATTACTTTTGGTCCTGACGGCGTAACCGGGCACACCGACCACCGCGCCGTGAGCAATATGGTAACGGAAGTGTTCCAAACGTTTCCCGTGAACCATCCCTCCGGCCCTATTCCTGATAAGCTTTACTACGTTGCGTATCCGGCAAGCCTGCTTGCTGGTAACGCCGCAGCATCCCTCCCCGGCCGAGTCGCAACCGTCAGTGACACTTACGTGACCACGGTGGTGGAATCGAGGGATGGTCTCGCTGCCGCCGCCCGAGCAGAGGAGTGCTACGTGAGCCAGCACACTCCCGAAATGATGGCCGGCTTGAACCAGGTTATGGCCAACGTCCTCAAAGGCAACATTTACCTGAGGCTCGCCCTTTTCCGGCAAGACGCCAAGACAAATTCAGAGAAGGACGTTTTCCAGGGCATTCCCTGAAGCCCGTCGAGTGCGACAGCAGAGCCTGTGGAGCTATCACCTTTCTCAGATTGCGTAATTTGTTCGCCGGCTCCGGAACACAAACAAGCAACCCGAGAAGGGATCCCTCTGGAGTTTCTCCTGGCACAACTGCACCAGAGAATCGATGCCTTTGCGACCGTCCACCGCCTCGACCGCCACCAGGATGCGCATCTGCGGGGTGATCTGGGAATGGTCAGCTGACCATTCCCAGATTAATGGCAAGGAGCCGATAATGCGAAGGAAGGTGGCCGGACACCTGCTTTTGCTGGTGCCCGACCCGAGCGCACCTTCCCATTATTATTGACAGCCCTCAATCACACACTCAGCTCAGAGCGAGTCGAGCCACTGCAGCAGTTCCACCTCGCGTTTCCAGCGTGGTGGTTTGCCGGGCCTAGTGCAACCGTCTACCTTCTCCAGGGCCTTGCGTTTTGTTTCAAGGTTAACTCACGCGTAGATGTTAGTGGTGTCGAGGCTTGCATGGCCAAGCCAGCTGCGAATCACCGTCACGTCAACTCCCGCCGTGACAAGACTCGCCGCTGTGGCGTGGCGAAAAGTATGCGGAGAGACACGCTTTTTGGCCAATGATGGAACCATTTTGGTCGCCGCTGCCGCCGTACTGCTTCAACTTGAAGCGAACGCCGGCAGCTTTGAGGGGATCGCCGTAGCGGTTGACAAAAATGGGTTCATCTTCCCCGCGAGGCCGTCTTTTCAAGAGAGCCTTCAGGAGTTCAACCGTCTCTGGCCAGAGCGGACAGGTCCGCTCCTTTCGCCCTTTGCCGAGCAGTCGAACTTGAAAGGGTGACTCCAAGCGAAGAGCCTGGGGAGAGAGGTTCAACGCTTCCCGAATGCGGGCACCAGTGTTGTAAAGGATCGCCAACAGGGCGTGATCGCGCTGGCCTTCGATCCTCGACCGATCCGGTTGGGCGAGAATTGCGGCGATCTCCTCCTCGTCCAGATCACAGACCTCAGGTTTGGGTGCCTGTTCGGTAGGGATACGCAGGACCGCGGCGCCCTGCGCAGCTGCCAACGGTTCGCGGTCGGCGACGAAGCTGAAGAAGCTGTGCAGCGCGCCTAATCGGCAGTTCCGGGTTCCAATCGAGGACTTTCGTACCTGTTCGACGTGTTGCAGGAACGCCAGAACTTCCTCTGCTGTGAGATCGGTCAGACTCAGCTTGGCAACGGACTTGGTCTTTTGCGGCGCTACGAACCGGAGAAACAGCCGCCAGCTGTCTCGATAGGACAGCACGGTGTGATGGGAGACATTACGTTGCTGCACTAGTGTAGTGTCCAGAAATTAAGTAGACAATTTTTTCGGCCTCTTTCTGCTGCGAGTCTGCGTACAACCGGGTTGAATTTGTTCTAGAGTCTGGCGGCAGCGAGAGAGCTTTTCTTTGATGGATTCGACCGTCGCCGTCCAGACGAAAGGTCGGGGATCCTCATTCCACGCGGCCAGGAATTCCGCGATCGCCTTCTCTAGATCCTCCACGCTGCGGAACGAGCCCCGACGTACGCGTTTCGAGGTCAGCTCGGCAAACCAGCGCTCGATCAAGTTGAGCCAACTGGAACTGGTGGGCACGAAATGGGGGATGAAGCGCGGATGCCGTTTGAGCCAAGCTTGCACGTTGGCATGCTTATGGGTGCCGTAGTTGTCCGTCACCAAGTGCAAGGGCACTTGGCCGGGAAACTCTTCGTCCAGACGGCGCAGGAACTTCAAAAACTCCTGGTGTCGGTGCCGCTCAAAGCACTGCCCGATGACCCGGCCCTCGAGCACCTCCAAGGCCGCAAACAGCGTGGTCGTGCCGTGACGCTTGTAATCGTGCGTCATCGTGCCACAGCGCCCTTTCTTCAGGGGCAGGCCCGGCTGGGTGCGGTCCAGCGCCTGGATCTGGGACTTCTCATCCACGCAAATCACCATCGCCTGTTGCGGAGGATTCAAGTAAAGGCCGACCACGTCGGTGAGCTTTTCCAGAAACCTCGGGTCCCGCGACAGCTTGAAGTGCTTCACCCAGTGCGGTTTCAGATTGTGACCCTGCCAGACGTTGCTCACCGTGGACTTGCTTACCCCCTGGCTCTTGGCCATCAGCCGGCAACTCCAGTGAGTCATCTCCGGGGGCTTGGTTTGCAGCGTCGCATCCACAATGGCTTTGATCTTCTGCGGCCCGTAGGTCGGCTTGCGCCCGCGTCCGGGGGCTACCTGCCACAAGCTCTCCAGCCCCTGCTCCGCAAAACGCGCGCGCCACAAGCGCACGGTTTTGCGATGGGTTCCCAACTGCTCGGCGACGGTGCTCTCCGGCTGGCCTTCGGCCGCCGCCAAAACAATACGGCCTCGCAGCACCACCTGCTGGGGTGTGCCGTGCGTTGTCAACCACTGCTGAATTTGTTGCTGCTGACTGGGACTCAAACTCAACGCGGGAAGTTTTCGGGGCATGTCTAAGCATAACTGAATTCCCGCCATTTGTATACTTATTTGTTGGACACCACAGTAGTGTCCCGGCGCCTTGGGCCCTTTGCACTGACAATAGCAGGACTCTCAGGCCGTCCTCAAGAGAGGTGATTCGCTTGATTCTTGCCGAGAGCGCGCTATAATGGGCACTCGCAACATTAGTTCCCTCACGACGAGGATCCTCCGGAGAATCTTTCATGATTGAGCCCGTTCCACGACTAGGTGATACCATTGACGATTATTGCCCTCGCTGCCGTCTGCTTCTGAACCATGCTGTGGCAAGCTTGGTGGACAACAAGGTGGTAAAAGTCGTTTGCCAGACTTGCCATAGTGAGCACCCATACCGTAATGGGGAATTGCCTCCAAAGAAGAAACCAAGCCCCCGTGCCGCGCTATTTGAGCAGGTTTTGGTGAAGACAACATCCACCCCCGAAGCCGAGCCGCAAGCCCCTGCTGAGGAACCCGCTCAGGTCGAGCCCCAGCCGCCGAAGAAAAAAAAGGTCGCAACTCCGGCACGCTACATCTCCAGGCATAAGACCAAGCCTCCCCGTGGGTAGACAGGTTTCAGGTGCCAGGTTTCAGGTGTCAGGGAAGCAGTGAGGAGCGCAATTATGAATAGTGAATGGTGAATAGTAAATTGTGAATTGCGGGCGCAGAGTTTGCTTTGCGCGCCCAGGGCCTCTGACCGCTACGCTTCCTCAATTCACAATTCATAATTTACTATTCAGATTGTCCGGGTCACAATGTTGAGCTCCCGTGGCTTGTCGGGATTCAACCCCTTCACTTCGGCGAGCAGGGCTGCGAAAATCTGCCCCGGCACGATGTAAGGGATGGGCGTGTAGATTTCCGGGACAGGATCGGGGATTCGAATCACTCGACCGGCGCCGGGTATACGCGCCTTGGAGGAGGAAAATACCAGGGTGTCCGCTCTCAGAGCGTGCAGACGCGCCGTCAATTTCAAGAGTTCTCGAAATGCCTTGCCGGGTGGCATGAAGACCAGCGCGGGGAAGTCCGGCTCGATTATCGCAATCGGTCCGTGAAGGAAGTCAGCAGACGAGAATCTTTCCGCAACGACATAGCAGGTTTCCATCAGCTTCAAGGCCAGTTCAAAGGCGTTGGCAGAGTTAATGCCGCGTGCGACCACGACGCAGCGGCGCATGTAACGGTAGCGCTCGACCAACCTCTCGATTTCCGGCGCCAATTTGAGCGCCTGTTCGACTCGGTGAGGGAATTCGCTGACATCAGCGAGGGCAATTTGAGAGCTTAAGCTCGAGGCCAACAAGTAGAGCAGCAGCAGTTGACCGGTGTAGGTCTTGGTCGCGGCCACGGAGCGCTGCTTCCCAGCATGGACAAGGAACACCTCATCCACCAAACCGGCCATCGTAGAACGGGCTTCGTTGGTGATGCCGAGTGTGTAACCACCAAAACGCTTCGCCGACTCGAGCACCAGATTAATGTCTGTTCCTTCGCCCGATTGCGAGATGCCCACCACCAAAGTTTGGCGAAAATCCAACCGCGCGTGATAGAGGGTGTGAATCGACGGAGCACATAATGAGACGGGGATGCCCGTCGTTAACTCGAGCAGGTAGCGTCCAAACAGCGCGGCATTGTCAGATGTGCCCCGTGCCACCAGAACTATGAGCCGGAAGTTCTGTTTGCGGGCGAAGTCAGCGAATGCTAAGGCATGGTGGCGCTCGGCGGCCAGTGTGCGTTTGAGCGCCAGGGGCTGCTCCAAAATCTCTTCCATCATTTTAGACATAAGGCACCAGGATACAGATCATTCAGATTGCGAACCCAAAGACAAGAAATTATATGCAAGCAGGGACGGCCCGCAACCGGAAAGTTCCGGAGGGCAGGCCGATCGCCAAAAAGAAAGGAAAGCCTCGCCCCTACGTTGCCAGCTTCCGCGCCATGGCCAGGGCGCCTTCGACGGGTTCACGCTGCAAAAGCCGCACGCGCGCGGAGGGCATACGCTGGTGCACGCAGCGCGCAAAACTGCGCCGTAAAGTTGGGCTGGAGCGGAAGACGCCGCCGGCACACACGACGGGGACCATTCGGCAACGCCCCAGGCGTCTCGCCAGCGCCAGCGCCAACTGGGCGAGGTCACAAGCGGCTTCGGCCAAAAGGCGTCGCGCCACCCGATCGCCTTGGCGGGCCGCTTCCAAAACCAGCGGGAAGAGCGCGGCCACTTGCTGTGGGTCAAGGTTCTTCGGCGCGATTTGTGTGATGTCAGTGAGCTGTAGAGCCCGGCAAATCCGCTGGGTCAGCAAAGTGCGCTCGCCCCGCCCATCGAAGTCGCGCAGAGCCGCCATGATGGCCTTACGTCCCAAGTCATAGCCCGAGCCGAGATCGTCAAACGAAGCGCCCCAACCACCGGCGCGCAGGGTTTGCCCTCGGCGGTTACGCGCGTAGGCGATGGAACCTGTCCCCGAGACCACGATCATCCCGGCAGCGGTTCCTAGGGCGGCGTGCAGAGCAATCGCCGCGTCCGTCGCCAGGAGATGATGCCGCGCGGGGATGGCCTTGCGGAGCCACGCCAGAAGCGGGCGGCTCACAGCCGGACGGTCCACTCCGGCCACGCCGGCGCAAACGGCCACGAGCAAGGGTTTGTGGTGAGGCCGCCCTCGAGCGGCGCCAACAACCGGAGGCTCGTCGCGCGCGGCGGCAGTAGAAACCTTTCTTAGGACCGCGCGCGCGGCCCGTAAGAGTTCTTTCTTGGCTCCTTCAATCCCCACTTTCAGCGGGTTCGATGGCCCTGCCACAGCCTTGGCGAGAATGCGGCCTCGCTCGTCACCCAGGCATGCTTGGGTGCGGCTTCCACCACCATCGATACCAAGGAAGAGTCCCATGTCCTAAGACCAGCACCACCATTATGTGCGATTTGTCGTGCCCATTTCCAGTTCGTCCATTTTTGACCTTCCACTCTCGACTTGTCGAGCAGCGCTCACGGGGTTCTGCAAGGAACCGCGGAACCAGAAATTCAGGTACGAGCCACTCGGCTCCGGGGTGGATTTTTCCTGTACCCGGCGGGCAATTCTCTGCGTATATCCGGATGGAGGGGTTTGGCTGATGTCACGACTGCTATGGGCTCTGATGTTGGCCCCGCTGGGAGTGCTGTTCGCCGGCGACCAGCCTTCCCCATCGGTGCAGAAGATCATGGCTCGCGTGGCCGCCAACCAGGACCGGGGGCAGAAGGCGCGCGCCGAATACGTCTACCAGCAGCGCATCCGGGTCGCAACCCGCCGCACCAACGGCAAGCTGGCACGCGAGGAGACAACGGATTACCTGGTCACTCCCACGCCGGACGGAACAAAGAAAGAATTGAAACATATCGTTGGCCGTTACTGGCACAAAGGGAAGTACCTGGAATTTCATAGTGAACCTGTGCCTGATTCTGACAGCCTGGATGGCAATCTTGTTCGCGACTTTCGCCATGACTTTTCCCACGACTCGTCGAAAGATGGCCTCGGACACGATCTTTTTCCGCTGACCTCCGAGGAGCAGAAGAATTATCTTTTCGAGCTGGCAGGAGAGGAGACGGTTCAAGGGCGAAAAGTGTATCGCGTAAGGTTTCGTCCGCTTGATAAGAATGCACTGACCTGGGCAGGTGAAGCACTGATCGACGCGGAGGAGTTCGAGCCCGTGAGGGTGTATACGAAATTATCACGCAAAGTCCCTCTCTTCGTCCGCACCCTGCTGGGCAGCGATGTTCCCGGCTTGGGCTTCAACGTGGAGTACCGGCGATTTGACGAAGGTGTCTGGTTTCCGGTGAGCTTCGGTACCGAGTTCCGCTTGCGTGCCGTGTTCTTTTTCAACCGCGACATCACCATATCGCTCGAAAACTCCGCCTTTGAGCGAGCGAAAGTGCAAAGCAAAATTCTAGATTTCCAACCGCTGAAGTGAATTCCTTTCCCTCTCCAACCGATTGGGCGGGACAGCGCGGCTGAAGAAAAAGGCGCAGGGTAAGAGAAGAACGCTGCCTTTCCAGGCGTCACTCGCCAGTGGTCAGCCTTCAGCGGTCAGGTTTTTCTGCCGACTGCCTTCTGCTTGCTTGTAGGCTGTCCTTCCCCAACCTCGAGTCCCAAGCACCTACCTTGGATCCTCGACTTTTGGCCTCTGCAAGCTGTTAACTCCTTCAGCACTTGACAAAAAATTATTCGCCCCGTTTAATATGTCCTGCGGAATAAGACCGCAGGAATATTATTCAGACGCCCGACTCTTAGTTAACGGTGAATAGGATGGAATTACGAAAGGATCCCATTACGCAAAACTGGGTGATTCAGGAGGATGGCGAAGGCCCATGGCCCAGATTTGCTGCTTGCCCCCTATGCCCCGG
>Ga0208191_1000987_pt1 | contig 15960 bp, 15 predicted proteins | sample June2015DPH_13_5_FD_184709 | JGI IMG/M metagenome (GOLD analysis project Ga0208191, IMG submission 184709) | Peatland microbial communities from SPRUCE experiment site at the Marcell Experimental Forest, Minnesota, USA - June2015DPH_13_40... | ecosystem: Environmental > Terrestrial > Soil >... | reverse complement strand
GGCCGGGAACGCGAGTGAGGTCGAAGATTCCTTTTGCGATCGCCTCGGTGGAACAATCGCGCGCATATCCGGCGGCAGAAGCTGCGAGCACGTTGTACACATTCACATTGCCGATCAGCGCAGACCACATGGCGACCTTCCCCGAGGGCGTCACCATTTCAAAACGCGTTCCCCGCGGCGTGATTTCGACGGACTCGGCACGAAAGTCGCAGTCGCCAGCGGTCAGGCCGCCAGAGGTTAGACCGTAGGAGAGCACCAACGCGCTCTTCTTTTTGGCAAGCTTCCATAGCTCGCGCCCGTATTCATCGTCAAGGTTAAGAACGGCCGCGCGCGGCGGGTCCGTGCCACAGCCTTCGAAAAGCACCTGTTTGGCGCGGAAGTAATCTTCCATCGTGCCGTGGTAATCGAGATGGTCGCGCGTGAGATTCGTGAATACGGCCACATCAAAAGGAATCCCGAAAACACGCTGCTGTTCCAGCGCATGCGATGACACTTCCATCACCGCCTCGGTGACTCCCTGGCCCAGGCCCTCCGACAAAAGCCGGTTCAACTCCAGCGCCTCCGGCGTGGTGTGCGGAGCTGGAAGAATCTTCCCGGCCACATGATATTCGACGGTTCCGATCAGCGCGGTCTTGCGCCCGGCCGCCTGGAATATGGATTCGATCAGGAAGGCGGTCGTGCTTTTTCCGTTCGTGCCAGTAATTCCAGTATTCGACATTCGCTCGGCAGGACGCTTGTAGAAATTTGCGCTCAGGCGGGCAAGCGCACGGCGCCCGTTCACGACTTGCGCCCAGGCGAGCGCAGGACGCGGCACTTCGGATGGAGAATCGGTGACGATGGCAACCGCTCCGGCAGCAATGGCTTGGTCAATGAACCGATTGCCGTCGCTGGTCTCACCCTTCATGGCGACAAAAACAGTTCCAGGGCGCACTCGCCGGGAATCGTATTCCACCCCGGCAACGGCCGCGTTCCCGCTCTGAGAGAGGACCTCGGCGCCCTGCAGGAGCTGTTGGAAGGTCATTGGAATGATTATAAACAGGGTTGCTGGAGGTCAGAGGCTAGAGGTTAGATTGCAGAGGTTAACCCCCTCGTCGGATAGAATTTCCCGGGCGACCGTCAAATGAGTGTAATCGGGATTTTTCGCCAACTACAAACTCTCAATCGGAGAAGAGGCACCAGTAATACTCTGGACTGCTCACCGGTTCCGCGCTTCGCCCCTCGTGGGGCACAACGTCTATCACATCACTCTGACCCTTCCCCTCTGGGTAGCGAATGAAATCAACAGCGTTGCCTGTACCGTAAGCTTGACGGGACCCATCCGAAAAAACAACAGTGAAGATGGTGTAGCCCATACCAGATTCACCGTTCTTGTACAGTTTGTTCGCAAACTGCGCCGGGAGACGCCTCGGACTTTCGGTAAGCGCGTCCACATCCGAAAGTGAAATGTAACTCTTTCCACGATCATGCTGCGGATAAACGCCCCAGTGCTTGATGTAAGGCCCCTCTGGCACGACGTAGACGCAGACGAGAACGGTCCCATCCTTCATGCGTGCTGCACAAGGCCAGTAGGTAAGGTCACCATCCATGCTCGGAGTAATAGTCCTGAGGTCTTCACGGAGTTTGTCCGGCAGCGTTGGGAAGTGCGGCTTGCCGAATGAACGAATGGAACGGTTCATCCGCTCAGTATAGTTGACGAAATCAGACGTTTACACTCAGAACCCCCACAGGGGCGGGTTGTGAGTGAAATCGCGATTTAACGCCAACTACGGATTTTCGACGGAGTGTACAGGCCTTGATTTCGACAGTCATCTTGAGTCTTCACCCGGATAACTCGTTCGGGAAATATCCACTCCAATATTAAAGCGATTGATGGACTTCTTTAGCCAGCTTTGGGAAGGGCGCTCACACCGATCCCTGTCCCTGTTGTTTAAAACATTGCTTTCGCGCAACGAGCGAAACGATTCTGTTATGCGATCCTTTTATGTTTTTGGATTCAGCGACCTTCTGCTGACTTCGCGGTTGCATTACACGGAGGCTGCTTGGCTACATCGTCAATCCGCGTTCTGGTAATAGATGATTTTGAGCCGTGGCGTCGGCAAATCTGCTCCGTGCTCCAAACACAGATTATTTGGGGCCTGCTCGCTCTCCTGTGTATTTGTGCGCTTGCTCGGCCAGTACATGCGGCGAGTGGTCGCTGCCGGACTTCTTCAGCATCATCGGCTTTTTTGCCTTCGACTCAAACTAAACTCCCAGACGTGGTAGTGGGCTTTCTAGGCGGCTTTGTCCGTCACGATGAGCCGCACCACCCCGAAGTTCAGCTGATCCAGGACCTACGTCAAGAGTATCCCAAGGAGGTTTATATCGGCCTGTTTGAAAACCGCAAGGTCGGAGTAGCCTACAACACCATCCTGAAGCTACTGGGCACCAAGGAGGGCGATGCACTATCGGACGACAAAAAGCGGCAAGCGCGCATCGTATTGTTCGGGCACAGTTGGGGTGCTTCGGCTGTGGTGAGCCTGTCCCGGAAATTAGAACAGGCAGGTATCCCGGTGACGCTAACGATACAGATAGATAGCGTCGCAAAGCCTTTTCAGAATGATTGGCTAATTCCGGCTAACGTCCTCGAAGCGGTGAATTTCTACCAGACACATGGTCTGATTCAAGGGCGCCGAAAAATCGTGGCCTCCGATCCGGCGCACACGACAATCCTTGGCAATTTCCTTTGGGAGTACAAAGGGGAGCCCGCAGAATGTCACGGGTTCTCCTGGCGTGGTCGTCTTTTGAGCAAAGGCCACACTCAGATCGAGTGTGATCACGAAGTGTGGTTGCAAGTAAAGGCCTTGCTGCGTCGACACTTGCCGAACCCGGTGGTTACTCAGACTGACGCCGGCGAGCCAGCCTTTCTACCCTCGCGCTACGACTGCGATGGATCTCAGCAAAGGTAGTAGTGCTATCCGACGCGCGAGTTCGGTTAGTGTTTCGACAGGCTCGTTCCTGTACTTCCTATCAGTTATGCGTCTTGCCCGGTTGGCCTAGCCTCATTTTACGAGAGCGACATCCAGAGCAAAGTGCTCTTCTCAGTAGAGACGGGCGCAGGCGGATTGGTGGCTGTCTTGAGACTAGGGAAACTGAGTGCAATTCTGCTTTTCTGCCTGTGTTCGATTCCTCGCGCGCCGGCTGGGGTAACCTTGTTCTTGGGAGAGCCCTACGGGTACGATGGCGCTCTCGCCGGGACCGGCCATGCTGCCGTCTACCTCACCCGCGTCTGCGCTACGACCCCAGTTTTGTTGCGTCTGTGTGAGCCCGGTGAAACCGGGATCGTTCTCAGCCGCTATCGCAGTATCGGGGGATACGACTGGATCGCAATTCCGCGCATTCCTTACCTGTATGCCGTAGAAAGACCGGAAGACATTCCGCTTTTCGCCAACACGAAGCTAGCCTCGTTTCTACGCGACCGCTACCGCCGCAATCACCTGGAGTCGCTGATTCCCGATCTTCCTGGTGGCGGGACACCGGATGGCGCCTGGTACCAGTTGATCGGAGCGTCGTACCTGCGCACAATTTACGCCTTTGAGATCGAGACTAGCCCGGGACAGGATGCGAAGCTGATCCTAATGCTCAACGACCGGTCTAACCGGCAACGCTGGAATCTGATCACGGCAAACTGTGCAGACTTCACGCGTCAGATCATCAGTTTCTACTACCCACATTCCGTGCATCGCGACATCATCGGCGATCTCGGTGTCACCACGCCGAAACAGTTGGCAAGAACGCTTTCAGAGTACGGCCGCCATCATCCTGAATTGCACTCATCGAGTTTCGTGATTCCACAAGTTCCGGGGACGATTGCGCGCTCCAAGCGCGTGAAGGGTGTTTTGGAAGTCATGCTAACCTCGAAGAAATATATGCTGCCGATATTCCTGTTCCACCCCTACGCCGTGGCCGGCGTGGTCGCTGTGTATGTGCAACACTGGCATTTCGACCCGGGAAAGAACGCGCTGATCCTCGATTCAAAGCATCAGTTGGACGCAGCCCTGACGCGGACTGATCGGCGCGTCGTTCAGGATCAACTGCAGGAACTGGCGCGAGTCTATTCAACGGACACCGATGCAGACGAGCGCCACCGGACGTCTTTACAGGCTGCGGCCGAGCCAGACCTTGATTCGTCTGGAGGACCCACCCTGCAGGTGCGCGTGAATGGTGAAGTTACGCCCGTAGGCATCGCGCGATCCAATGTTCTGAACGTTCCGGCCGGTTCCGAATTTGCCTCGGGCCTAATGAAGGCACGCCTTCGCGAAGAATTGAAATCTGCCGCTGCTCGAAAGACAGCGCACTCCGATGTCGAAAGCGATCTGGTGCTGCTCCGGGAACTGCTGGCGCTACAGTCGAAGGAATTGGCGAGCGTCATCGGTTTGGCCGCTGAGCGCCGCATTCTGTCCTCAGAAGCTGACCACTGACCCTGCCACGGTAAGCAGACAGAGCCTTGCCGACAATCCCAAAATCCAAGCCTTCCATTCCATCATGAATACCCACTAGGCAGCGGTAATTCGGCGCAAATTGCCGCTCCAGTCAAACTCTTTGGGGATATCAAACTGCACCACTCTTCAAAGAAGAAATCCTTGTGTTCCGAACAGGAACCCATACGGGTTCAGTGTGCCCTCAATTGTTGAAACCAGGCGATTACACTCATTGAGAACTGGCCGATCTGGGTCAATGAGTGTAATCGGGATTTTACGCCAGTAATGTGGGACGAGAACTTCCATTAGAGATTGCAAGGATGGACAGCGACAAACCTATGGCGCCTTTGCGGCAGCCTCTACTTTGGTACGCAGTTCTTGTACTAGCCGCATCTCCGGCGGCACCAGTCCGTCAGTTTGACGACCTCGCCAGAGTGGAGGGGAGTCTACACCGTGGGGCCCGTCGTAAACAGCAATCATGTCCTGAGGATCACCGCCATCGGCGTAGACGTTGGGCCCAACCGAAGGATTCGGTGTGTTTGACCCCGCGTGGATTCGCACTCCCGGTCGCACTTCCGCGACCCCGCCTTTACGAACCAGTAATATGAGGTCGGCTTCTTTGGCTCGATAGACGACGGTATAGCGACCCCACTTCTTAATTGCATCCTGGACATCGATTACGGCCCGCCGATCGTCGGGCGTGATCTGTGGATTGGCGGGTTCGTCGCCGAAAGACGTTGTAACGAGCACGTACCTGGCATTCACGACCAGTTTTGGCAACTGGGACTTGTCTTTTGCAAGAGTCAAGGGAACGAAGAACAACAACATAGCGAGGAAGCAGAGATTGCACCTGCGCATGTGGTTCCCTCCGCGCATCAGGCTTGCGTCCAAATTATACAGCGGTGGATGGGGACCTGAACATCATTTGATGTCATCCATTGACGAAACCAGGCGTTATCACTCGCTACCCGGCTGGTAGTGCGCGCTTGAGGGTGGGGTCTGACAAATCATCGCGCGAACCTTACCACCACGCGCGATCCCGCCGCGACGCGCGCACCGGGCAGAGGCGACTGTTCGCGAGCAACGCCGCTGCCGACAGCGTCAAGGTCGAGACCGGCATCCTGCGCGGCTTCAATGGCGACGCGCAGGCTTTTCCCGAGGAACGACGGCACCTCGATCCCTCCCTCCTCCACATCGAGAACCACCGTTCCGCTGGCCGGCAATTTCTGCGGAGGTGGATTCTCGGATTGTGTAGCCGGTAAACTTGCAGCAGGCGAACTCGCTGCCGATGTCATCAAGCCAGTCTGCGCGGCAACGACCTGCGCAGCGGGAACGACCTGCGCGCCAATTGTGCCGGGCTTAACCGCCGCTGGCATGGCGGGCGTTTCACTGCCTTCGGACATATCCAGGCTGGCGCCCAGGTGATCGGGCGAGCTTTCTTCCAGACTCGCGTCAGGAACATCGCGGCGAGCCAGGAGAACTTGGCGGCTGGCCGGAAGCTGAACGTCATGCGGCACATGCAGATACTCCAGTACCTGCTGTGTGATCCGTTGGAAGACCGGCGCCGAGACCTGACCTCCCTGGTGCAGTCCGACGGCCGAGTCGAGGATCACCACCACCGCTATTTGCGGATCATTGATGGGAGCAAACCCGGCAAAAGACGCTACATACTTCGTCTTCGAGTAAGCACCGGTGGCGGGATCCACCTTCTGAGCCGTCCCGGTCTTGCCCGCTGAACTATAGCCCTCAAGCAGAGCTTTGCGTCCCGTGCCGTGGAGCACCACTCCCTGCAGCATCTGCCGCATCTCGGCCGCGGTCAGAGAAGAAATCACACGCGTCCCCACGGCGGGCTGGAAGGCGATCGTCTGCGGAGTATTTTGCAGCGCAATTGTCCCAGCCCCGATTGTCCCGGCAACGATGCGCGGCGCGACGTGCACGCCGTCGTTGGCAATCGTCGCGATCAATGAAGCAAGCTGCAGCGGCGAAATGCCAATCTCCTGGCCCATGGAGATCGCGCCAAGCGAAACCTTCGACCAGCGCTCCACCGGCTTCGTCAAGCCGCGCGTTTCACCGGGAAGTTCGATCCCGGTTTGCTGGCCGAATCCGAAAGCGCGGATGTACTTGTACAAGCGCTCGTCGCCGAGTCGCAGCGCGACTTTAATGGCGCCGACGTCGCTCGACTCCGCAATAATGTCGGCGACCGAGAGCATGCCGTGCGGCCTGCTGTCGCGGATGCGCATGCCATTAATGACAATCGATCCCATCTGGCAGTCAAACATTTCGTCGGGGCGCGTGATCTTCTCTTCCAGGCCGGCGGAGATCGTCACCATCTTGAAAGTCGAGCCGGGCTCGTAAACGTCGCTCACCGCGCGGTTTTTCAAAGCATCGTTCTTAATTTCCTTCCGGCTATTGGGATTGAATGTGGGCCGGTTGGTGAGCGCCAGAATCTCGCCGGTGTGCGGATTTTCCACGATCACCGTGCCGGCGATGGCGTGCGTCTCTTCCATCCCGCGCTCCAGTTCCCGTTCGGCGATGTACTGGATGTTCTGATCAATGGTGAGGACGACGCTGTTGCCGGATTCGGGCTCCTTTTCAACGCTGGCAAACCAGCGCTTGCGCGCGTCCACGGAAATCATCAGCTTGCCGGGTTTGCCCTGCAGTTGCTGATTGAATTGCCGCTCCAGCCCGCTCAGGCCCTGATCGTCGGTGCCCACGTACCCTAGAATCTGCGCCGCCAGTTCGCGTTTTGGATAAAAGCGCTTGGGTTCCTTTTGGAAGTGGATGCCCTGCAGATTCAGCGCGCGGATGCGCTCAATCACTTCCGCGTCCGCCTTGCGCGCCACCCAGCAGAAAGTCTTGTGGGCGCGGCAATCGGCAAGCACGACGCGGGGATCGTCATTAGTGATGCGGGCAATCAGGCTGATGGTGTTGGCGAGATCGGGAGCTTCCGAGGGCACCACGAACGCCGAGTCCACCTGGATGGACATCGCCAGTTCCCGCCCATGCCGGTCATAGATGACGCCGCGTTTCGGCGAAAGATCGAAGCTGCGTTGCTGCTGGTGCTGGGCGCGGCGCTCGAAATCGCCGTAGCAAAAAATTTGGAGATAGACGAGCCGCAGGCAGATCACCAGCAGCCAGAGGCAAAGCAATCCAGACAAGGTGTACAGCCTGAATCTTGCGCCGTCCGAAGAGGTACTCGCCGCCATGTCAGTTCCCAGTTCTCAGTTCTCAATTCTCAGTGACAAGCTCACGGCTACTTACTGAGAACTGAGAACTGGGAACTGAGAACTGACTTACCGCGCCGAAACCACCGCAACCGGAGTCACGCTGGCCATGACCGGCGTGGCGGCATCGCTGGCGGCGTCCATGCGAACCACCTGCCCAGGTTGCGGCGATTGCATGCCCAGCTTCCGCGCCATCACATCAATTCGTTCCGGATCGCGCAGCGACGCCTCTTCCAGGCGCAGGGCCCGGTTCATTTCCGTAAGACCATCGCGCTCGGACCGCAGCGTCTCGATCTTGTACCCGTATTCAATGGCGCGGAAATGCTGCAGCGCGTATCCCATGACCAGCAGGAACAGGCAACACAGAGCAAAACCGAAGTATTTCATCTCGCGCGTGCGGCGCGGGTCTTCGACCTTCACCAGGCGCGAGTTATCGATAGTCTTGCGGAAATAAATTTCCGGGGTCCCCAGCCAGCAGGACTTGCGCCGGCTGGAAAGAATTGCGGGTCGCATTGCCACGGCGCTCATGATTTATGCCACTCCAGAAATCTTGGAATCGTAGTCCGCGTTTTCCTGAACCGAAGCGAACACGGGTTCGACGAACATCGGTTGAACGAACATGCGTTCGACGAACATGGGTTCGACGAACATGGGCTCGACGGCCGAGCCTTCCGCGAGCAAAGGTTCGACCAGCAAAGGTTCGACGAGCAAAGGTTCGACCAGTAAGGCTCCGTCCGATTGCGCCCTCTGTTCCGCGCGCTCGACCGTTGCCATCAGATCTTCAATAAGGGTGCCGGTAAATGTCATTGCGAATCTTCCAGTTTTTCTTCTCCGGACGCGGCCTTGTTTTATTTCTTCTTGGCCGCTCCGGAAAAACTCCACCACAGAGTTTGCTTCAAAGCTTGCTTCAAACTTTTTACCCGGCACGCCTTACCATCACCGCACCGGGGGCCCGGCAGTTTCTCCGGGCGAACCTAAACTTGGACTAACTCAAACTTTTTCCGCCGCCCGCATCTTCGCGCTGCGCGACCGCGGATTGCGATAACTCTCTTCGTCGCTCGCCGTAACCGGCTTCTTAGTCAGCAACCGGTACCAACCGCGCTGAGCACCGTCGCGAAGCGCATCCTTGACGATTCTGTCTTCGAGCGAATGAAAGCTGATCACCACCAGCCTTCCGCCCGGCTTCAGCACCCTGGGCGCCGCCTCCAGCAGTGCTTTCAGATCGTCCAGTTCACGGTTTACGAAGATTCGGAGAGCCTGAAAGGTTCGCGTCGCCGGATGAATCCGCCCATGTTTCCAATTCAGATTCATTGACCGGGTCGCGGCTGATATCACTTCGACAAGTTCCTTCGTCGTGCGTATCGGCCGCGACCGGACAATGGCTCTGGCGATTCTCCGCGACCTCCTTTCCTCACCGAATTCGTAAATCACATCGGCTAGCTCGCGCTCGTCGATGTGGTTTACCACTTGTTCGGCGGTCTCGCCGGACATCGGGTTCATCCGCATGTCCAGCGGTCCTTCCGCCTGAAAACTAAATCCCCGCGCCGGGTCGCCGAGTTGCAAGCTGCTAACGCCCAAATCCGCCAGCAACCCGTCCAGAGAAGCAGGAGCAACGCGCCCACCAACCTCGGCAAACGAAGCATGAATCAGCGTGACGGTCGGCCAGTCGCCGGTGGAGTGACGGGCGTCCTCGCCCGTCCGCTGCAATCTGCCACGCGCCACCGCCAGCGCCGCCGCATCCTTATCGAAGCCAATCAAATGTCCCGGTGCGCCGAGGCGTCTTGCGATTTCGTAACTGTGCCCGCCCAGGCCCACCGTGGCATCCAGATAAGTTCCGCCACTCTTTACGGCCAGAAAATCGATCGCTTCTTTTAAAAGAACCGGGACATGGCCAACCTCCGCGTCCCCCAACGAACCATGCTTTTCGGTTCGTTGGGGCGGCTCTCCATGCCCACCCCGCTCGGGGGTGTTTACTGAATCCGAATCCGTCTGCACTAGATGCCCAATTTATCCAGCGTACTGGTGTCGTCATCCGTGAAGGCCTGCTCGTCGATCTCCTTTTGAAGCGCTTCCAGGTTCCGAACTTCCAGGTAGGTCAACTGGCCGAGCACCGCTACTTCACCGCGAAGCTGCGCCGATTCACGCAGGATCTGCGGGATCAGCAGCCGCCCCTGCCCGTCCATCTCCACCACCTGCCCGTAATAGTTGACGCGAGTCAAAAACTTTTTCTTGGTCGGGTTGTAAGTCGATAGCGCCGCCAGCTTCTGCTCGATCCGCTCCCATTCCTCGAAGGGATATACTTGAGCAACAATTCCATCCAGACTTGTGATGTAGAATTTCTGGGCATATTTCTCGTCGATCACGCGCTTGAATTCCGCCGGGACTTTTAATCGTCCCTTTTCGTCGACGCGCGTTGGATGATTTCCGCGAAACATATGCCGTCTGAGGACGGGCGCCCTCGCCCGTCCAAGCCGAGCGGAGCTCGGCAGTGGTTATTGGGCTCCTTTTATTTATGGCTGCTACCACAGCCACTATCACGAGGGAGGTAGAAGCGGTCACAAAAGCAGTGGATTCGGGTTCATTGGGCTCGTTTTTTTCGGTGTCAGCCTCGGAAACCACTGGCGCCTCGAAACTTATATTTATGCCCACAACCTCTAATAATTACTCCACTTTCAACCACTTTTGTCCACATCCTACGCCTAAATCTTTTGTTGTCAATAAGAAAGTTTCAGGTTGAGACTGCCGCAATGGACTCAAGGTGCAAAACGCGAAATGTTGCGGTTAACCAGGAAGATGACCACTAGGGCTTGTGTTTAGAAAAGTGATTCGCCAAAGCTGAAATTGTCAATTTTCCGCTTGCCGACGTCGCCCCCGAAATCGCACCGGCCTCCTGTGACCTCTCGCGCAGCCAATCCCTCCTCAAATTGTCATCCTGAGCGAACCGGCGTCCCCACCGCGCCCGCTTTTGGCGCGATGGGGTGGAGGAGCGAAGGAATCCGCTCTCAACAATCCCTCCTCAAATTGTCATCCTGAGCGAAGCGAAGGATCTGCTTTCAACCGCGCCACCACTGCTTCCGGGATCGTGAAGCGTGCTTCGTCGCCGTCGGCGAAGAATCTTTCGGAGAAGCTGGCGTTGAATAAATTACGGGTCGAGTCTTTGCTTGTTTCCGGTGCGCAATTCCACCGCATTGACTCGCTGGAGTACACTTGTGCCGTCTTAAGCCAGACGCAAACAGGAGGCACCATGAAGCTGAATACGACTCGGGTGTGGCTGGGGGGCATTGCCGGCGGGGTGGTGTGGAATGCGTGGAGTTTCTTCATTCAGACGCGACTGGGCCCACTTTACGAGGGCGTGCAGAAGCAAGGATTGCTCCTCAAGCAACCGCGCTATCCGTTTTTCGTCGGGGAGTGGATCTTGCTGGTGTTCGCATTGTCGATGGCTCAGGCGTACATTTACGCGTGGAGCCGCGCCACCGCCGGCCCGGGACCGAAGACGGCCGCCAAAATCGGCATGATCATTGGCTTCATCGCCGGTGTGCCGAGCAACTTCGCGCAAGCAACCTGGTCGCCGATTCCGCGCATGTTGCCGCTCGGATGGATGCTCGAAATGTGGGTAGGCGCGATCCTGGCCGCGGTCGTCGCGGGGTTCTTGTACAAAGAGTGAATCGACGAACACTCTGTAGAGACGCGGCTTGCCGCGTCTCCTTCCCATCCCTCGGCCGTTTCTCAGTTAGCATAATGGGATTGTTTCGCCAACGGTCCCGGTTAGAGTGTTCACAATTCCGGTCACATAGGATTACCAAGCTTGCTTTCGGGCTATTGTCCCAGCACAATAGGCGATCTGATCTTGCATGGTTCCTGGATCGACGGGGAGGTACCACGGGATGGGCAGGCGCCGCGAGCCTCGCAAAGAGATCCAGGTACCCGTGCGCATTTTCGGCACCGACAGTAGTGGCCAGGTGTTCTCCGCGAAGGCGGTTACGGTCAACGTTAGCCAGCAGGGCATCGAGTTGAGTGGCGTGGAATGCCGGCTCAATCTCGATGAGACCATCGGTTTGACGTATGGCAAAAACCGAGTCCACTTTCGCGTCAAATGGGTAGGCCAGCCGGGAACCCCAAAGGCGGGTCACGTGGGCTTGCTCAACCTTTCGCCAGAAAAGCCTCTCTGGGATTTTCCGCTTCCGCCTGCCCTACCCGACAATTATCTGCTACAGTTCGCTGAGCAGCGGAAGCACCCCCGGTTCAAGTGCCAGAATTCGGTGGAAATTCATACTCAAGCCGGGGCCTCCTTTTGGGCGACCATTGCGGATCTGAGCGTCGGCGGATGTTACATTGAGATGGCGATCCCGTTGCAGCCGGGAAACAAGGTAAGAGTGGGTATCTGGATCGCAGAAACCAAGGTCTGGGCGGATTGCGAAGTCGCCTATAGCACGCCAGGATGCGGAGTTGGCCTAAGATTCATCAGGATTTCTGAATCGGATCTTGAACGACTCCGACAGTTCCTCGCCCCCCTGACCCCCTTCGCAAAGACGCCGACTTCGAGCAATAAGCTCTAGGCCATTAAGGCGCATCGCGACAAATGATAACCCCTCTCTCTTACGACGCTATGGGTTCGGTGGATAAGATCCTACCGAGGCATGTGTTCGAGACAAGAATTCAGATTCTTCCCCAGGCCCGGCTGGCAAGAAGCGAAGCCCCAAGCTAGGCCGGCAATTGCAAGCGTTTGCGGCCCACCAGAAGCAGCCCGAGCACACCGAGGCACATCAGCCCCAGCGAGGATGGCTCCGGAGTGGTGACCGCGCCCGTCAAAGTGCCGTTAAGGTTCACTCCTTCTAGATAGCTATCCGTGTCCGTGATATCGATGGACAGCGTATTCGTCCCGAGAACGAAATCGCTGCTCCCTGCCAGCACCGAGAAAGAAGTGAGCGAGCCCCAGTTATTGTCGCCGAGAGTCCCGATAACGTTCCCATTAAGAAGGAGCTCTCCGGCGTCGTCAAGCGTCCAACTGCCGGATAGCGCAACCTTCGAGAGATCGGCGGACGTTAGTGTGAATGTTGTACTATAGTCGCCCAAGCCGTTAACGCAGCAGTTATTTGGGTTAAAGGCGATCCATGCGGAGGATGAGCTGTTCGGGACCCAACCACTATACCAATCGGCGTCCGAGGAAGTGACCACCGTAGCGGTTGCAGTCGCACCCGAATTGTAGCCATTTTGCTCAACAACAGTATACGTAGCTCCCCCAGTAACCCCGGTTGACAAGTTTAAACTGCTGCCGAAAGCTGGAATCGCTAAGGCAATCATTACCGCAAGAGGACATACACGCTTCATCGTTAGTTCCCCCTTTTCGATTGAAATCCCCAGGAATGGAAAGGCGGTGCTCCGCGTTAGCGAGCAATCTTGAGTCCAATCTCATGATCGTTGAAAATAGACCCACTTAACGGCCAAAGCGACCCGATGGAAGTCAGAATTGAACAGAGTGTTGTCGAGTTTGTGCATGGTTTTGCATAGTGTTCCCGTCAGGTGGACCTAGATAAGAGCGAGGGCATTGTCAAGCCGTAGTTTTCCTGCCGTTGCGGAGCACCGCGTGCCAGAGAGGTTGAGGACGAGATGGACATTCTCTAGGCTCCCTGAATCTCGCTCCAGCTTGTTGCGCGATCAGGTAGCTGTCGAAGCCAAGGCGATTTCACTCATTGAATTTTTGCGAGTTGCCAAGTTGGGAACGCCTCATGCCCAGACGGCGCAACCCCCGTCCCAAATCTTGTCAAGCCCCCATTTTCCCGATTTTCCAGCTAACTCCATGAATAGGATAGGAAAATAAAGTCTGAAACTTTGGCACGTTACCCCCCGCGAATTGATATAATAATAATAGTAGAAGAAAAGGGTGCGGATTCACTCCCGCACCCTTTTTCATTTGGCCCAGGAAATCCGCCAGGCCACGTGTTAAACGCCCTTACCCAGACCGCCTGAAGTTGTCGGTGGAGCGCCGGGCGTCCCCGCCCGGCCGCCATACTGCAACCAAAATACAGCACCCGCCAGACTGAGAACTGAGAACCGAGAACTGATTTCTAAAGGAGAACACCATGCCAACCTATCCCGTAACTATCCGCCGCTGCCAACACATCAAAGTCAACGGCATCCAATGCGGATCGCCCGCCAAGCGCAATGAAAGGCATTGTTTCTTCCACGAGCAATGCCGCCTCATGAGCCGCGAAATTAACATGAAATTCAGCGAACACGGCGTCATCACCCTCCCCACGCTCGAGGACGCAAACTCCATCCAGCTCGGCCTCGCCGAAGTCATGCGCCTGCTCGTGACCCAACAGATCGATCACCGCACCGCCTCTCTGCTCCTGCGTGCCCTTCGCACCGCCGCCGCCAACGTCAAGTTCCTTTCCCTGGAGCCCAAGCCGACCCACGTCGTAATCGACCCCAACTGCGTAGAGAATCGTCCGCTAGGCGCAACCGCCTGGTCCACCGTCGAAGGCCGCGACTACGACCTCCTCGACAACGACGGAGCGGACAAGAACCACGCGGACAATAAAGAAGACAAACCGGATCAGGAAGGCCGACGCTTCATGTCGGAATGGATGCGACTGACCGAGGGCGTAGCCCGCGATCCAAATTTTCTAGACAAGCCCAGAACCGAAGTGAGGCCCGAGCCCGACGCTGAAGCGCCGCCCCAGGAATACCCTCCGATGTCCGAGTATCGACAACGCAGAAACCAAGAGAATTGGCGCTAACCCCTTATTCCAGAATATTTTACAGATAAGTCCTTTAAACTCAAAGATTTTGGAGGAATTTCCGCCTAAACCAATGATTCTAAAGAATGGTAATATTTATTTTTTCAGCCCAATCGTGCCCTGTGGAGGGACGGGCGCCCTCGCCCGTCCAAGCCGAGCAAAGCTCGGCAGCTGCCCGCAGCCACATCAACTCTGGACTCGCGTCTAAGCCTTCGGTGCCGCTTCCACAAAAACGGCCGTGCCATAGGCCAGAACTTCCGTGACGCCCTGCATCACCTCCGTTGCGTCGTAGCGGGCGCCGACGACGGCGTTGCCTCCAATGTCCGCCGCGTGTTGCAACATCAGGTCGAACGCTTCGGCGCGAGTCCTCTCGCACAGATTGGTCAGCAGGGTGATGTTGCCGCCGACCAGCGTCTGCAACCCGGCTCCAATGGTTCCGAAGATCGACCGCGAACGCACTGTGATTCCGCGCACCACGCCCAGCGTGCGCACAACGCGAAAACCATCGAGCTCGAACTGCGTGGTCACCATGTTATGCGGGACCATCCGTCCTGCGGTTACCGCATAGTTGCCCATCGCTCCTCCAGAAAAGACTCGTCGCTATAACCGTTGATTCTAATTCAGCGTCGATTAACTTGGATCGTACCTTGGGAAACTCTGATTGAGTCGGCCCACGGGAGAGCTTTGACGGGTGAGCTTTGAAAGGGCATGGCTTCAGCCATGCCGTCAGAACCCGCTACACAAGCGGCTTTAGCCGCTGAGGGTCGCACTTTCAACGCATCCCGTCCCGCCAGTAAAGACTTAATCAGAGTTTCTCTTGGGCAGGGGTAAAACGAAAAGCCAACTTCGATTTATTATTTCCGCGGAACGCTATAATGAGAAGCGAGCACTCGCCAGCCGTTTCCCGTTCTAACCCAGACGTCCGTCAGGCGATCGTGATATTCGTAAGGTTTTCCGTTGGATCGTCCCTTCTGGTAAAAGACTCCGGTCACCACGGCGATGTTGCCACCGGCGCGTACTCGCACGCGGAGATCCGATAACTCCGCAAATTCCACCTTAACCGTAGAGTCAGCGGTGTGCGTTATGTATCCCGCTTTGCTGTAGGTGTTGCCATCCTCAACCGTGATGATGAAATCCTCGGTGAGGAGCTTAGCCAAAACATCTAAATCTTTTTCTTTGTAGGCCTCGGTCCACTTTTCTTCGAGCTTGCGCACTTGCGCGGCCACGCTGTCTGGTCCTTGCGCAGCCAGTGGAATTGTCAGGCAAACGAGTAGGGCGAGGATCAGCCTCGATGCGATGTGGGCCTTCATGACTCCTTATGTCATAGCAACGGGGTCACGCTGGCAAGTTCCTTTTGTAACCTCGGTCGGCTCTGGCTGGATCGAGTGGACTACAGTCCGCGCAACGAAAATTACAAAATTACCCGATTACCAAATTACAAAATCCTCATTCCACCACCCATTCCCGCATCCGCCGCAGCAGCGACGCGGGAGCATCCGCTTCCAGTACCACCAATCCGTCCTGATACTGCCGGGAATA
>Ga0208191_1000983_pt1 | contig 15989 bp, 14 predicted proteins | sample June2015DPH_13_5_FD_184709 | JGI IMG/M metagenome (GOLD analysis project Ga0208191, IMG submission 184709) | Peatland microbial communities from SPRUCE experiment site at the Marcell Experimental Forest, Minnesota, USA - June2015DPH_13_40... | ecosystem: Environmental > Terrestrial > Soil >... | reverse complement strand
TCTGGGTTGCCATCCGTAAAACCACCAATATCGGTCGTCCAGTAGGGAATTCCGGAAAGCATCAAGTTCAATCCCGCGGGAATCTGCCGCTTGAAGGTTTCCCAATCGGAATTAATATCACCCGACCAGGCCGCCGTGCTGTTGCGCTGGATGCCCGCATACGCCGACCGCGAGAGAATGAAAACGCGCTTCTGGTCGGTCACGCTGCGCTGGCCCTCATAGACGGCCGAGGTGGTCATCAGGGGATAGAGGTTAGCGTACCGGGCGCCATTGCCGATGGCGACTTTACTAGCCACCAGGATATTGGTTTCGCGGCCTTCAGTCTCCGGTTCCGTGGTGTCGAGCCACCAGGCATCCGCGCCAATCTTGAACAGCACGTTGTCCATCAACTGCCAGTAGAACTTGCGGGCAGCGGGATTGAAAGCGTCATAGAGGGCCATTCCGGCAGGATGAAAGGCGGCCACCTTGGTGCGGTCGATAAAGTAACCGCGCTTGTCCATCTCCTCATAGACTTTCGAGCCGGGATCGAAATAGGGCCATACCGAAATCATCAGATGGAAATGGTTGCGGTGCAGGTCGTCGATCGTGCCCCTGGGGTCGGGATAGTGGTCGTTGAAATCGAAGTCTCCTTTGATTTTCCACCAGAACCAATCCTGCACGAGGTTATCGACGGGGATGTGTAATTCGCGGTACTTGTGTGCCACCTCCAGCAGCTCTTTCTGCGACGCATAGCGGTTCTTGCACTGCCAGAAGCCGTAGGCCCATTTGCCGAACAGCGGGGCCGCGCCGGTCAGCTCGCGGTAAGCGGCGACGATCTTGTCGAATTCCGGGCCGTAGATGAAGTAGTAATCGATCTGCTCGGCGACCTCCGAGCTGATATACAGCGACTGCATGAAGCGGTTGTTGAAGCGGCTGCGGGATGGGTTGTCCCAGAACAGGCCGTAGTCGTTGGTTGACAACAGCATGGGGACGGAAATGTTGGAGTTGTCCTGCGCGATGTCCACCGATTCTCCCCGGTAGTTCCACACCCCGGCCTGATGCTGCCCCAGGCCGTAGAAGCCTTCCGGCGAGCCCCACAGCGCCACGAACTCTTCCGCGCGGTAAGTCTTCTCGCCATTGACCACGACGGGAGTCATCGTCCGGCTGCTGTCCTGCATCAGCCTTTTGCCCGCCGCGTCACTGAAGACAATCGCTCCGGCCTTGCGGGCCACGGTGACCTTCAACCGGGAGGTCGCCAGAGTGATGGCCCGGTCCGAGGCTTGCATTGTCCACTGCGTCGCGGGCCAACTGGTCTTCGTCACCACGTAATCCAGACGGTTGGGGAAAGAAGACGTCGGAGAGTAGAGGACGTGAATGATGGACTCCGTGCACACTTGCACCCGCAGGACGCCGGCCTGCGTCGTAAAAAGAAGGCTGTCGGCTTGCTTTTGAACGCCCACGATTGGATTCAGCGGATTCCATTGAGCGTGGAGACTGGTACCTCGCTCCAGCAATAGAAACAGCAACAAACTAATAACAGTCCAGCGTGGTCTGTGCATCAGGCATGTCCTTATGTAGGTCGAGAAATGTCGAATCGCCTGCCCGGCAAAGCGGCCGCAGTGGAGTCGGAAAGCCAGCGTCGAAGGCCTGGTGGTTGCAGGCAAAAAAGCCGGCAACTGCGAGAGTCAGGGCAACTCCCATCAAGGTCGCCATAGTGAGATTATACACGTCAGCAGGTAGCGCAGAGTCTCGTTTTTCAGAGACTCTGCGGCTTTTCCTTCAAATTCGGGGCTGGCGCAGACATGCATGGTTTCCGCATGTCTGCGGTCCCCCGAAGGGGCGCTTGTGCCAATCTACTCTAGTGGCTGAGCTGGAAACGAAGCAACTCGACTCGCCATTCGGCTCGCCGATCGCAGACATCAGAAACCAGATGTGTGCGCCTCCCGCGAAGTGCTGGCCGCTATGGTATAATCCCATACGATTACGAGTTTGATTGGCACGCATCTCATCGCTGCAGGGTCCTCAAGGTCCCAAGAGGGGAAGGTTGCGGCTCGACTGGTTTCCGGGCCGTCCCTATGTCTTGCTGTCTGTTCTGTTGGCGGTTCTGCTCTTGCTGGCAGGAGGCTCACCTTTCATGATATGGGGCATCTATGTTCGGTTGGTGTTCTGCCAGCACACGACCTTAGCGCTGGCCTGGAACCACCGCGAGAGGAGCCCGATCTGCAAGATCCCCTGAAAGATCGTGATCTCGATTTAACGCCAGGCAAGGTTGATGACGGCCCCGACGTCGTTCGCACCTACATGCGCGAGGCGGGGCGCATACCCCTGCTGACGCGCCGCGGTGAACTTGAGGTTGCCAAGCGCATTGAGCGCGGGCAACTCAACACGCTGAAGGCACTGGCGCGCTCGGCGATGGTTATCCGCGAGATGTCCGTTTTGCGCCAGGAATTGGCCGCAGGGGAAAGGTCCATTCAAGAGATTGTGATTCTTGAAGAACATGAATGGACGGACGAGGGAGTGGCGAGACGCAAGTGTGAAGTCGCAGCCGTTCTCGGTGAGATTGAGCGTCTCAACCGGCAGTTGACCGGATTGAAGGCGAAGAAGGGGGCGGATTCAACCGGATGTCGCGCCCGTAGCTGGGCCATCGCGCGCCAGCGGGTCCGGATTTCTCGACTGATTTGGTCCCTTGGCTTCACCCAAGCTGAGCGCCTGCGGCTTATCGAGAAGGTCCGTGAAACGGTTGCGGAATTAGATTCCCTCGATCTCGAGGTGAAGAGGCTCGAAGCGCGGCTGCAAGTCCGGCCTATCAACAAATACCTCAGGACCGAACTGCGGGGATGCCGCGGTCGGCTGGGCCGGATCGAGGAACGGGCAGCGTCCTCCGCCGTCGAACTCAAGCGAACGCATAAGGATATCCTCGCCAGCGTGCAGGCAACGCGGGTCGCGAAGCGTGAGCTCGTGGAGGCGAACCTTCGCCTGGTGGTTGCGCTCGGCAAGAAATATGTCAATCGCGGGCTCGAATTCGTAGACTTGATCCAGGAAGGAAATCTCGGCCTGATGCGAGCGGTGGACAAGTTCGACTACCGTCGCGGCTACAAGTTTTCTACTTATGCCACCTGGTGGATTCGACAGTCCTGCATGCGAGCCATCGCGGACCAGGGCCGAACCATCCGGGTCCCCGTTCATATGATAGAGAGGATCAACAAGCTCAGGCGTGTGGTGGGCCAACTGGTGCAGGACCTCGGCCGCCGGCCGAGCACGGAAGACATCGCCAAGCAGATGGAAATCCCGTCGGACGAGGTCCAAAAGGTCCTGGAGGTTGCGCAGGTGCCCATTTCGCTCGATACACCCATCGGCGCAGAACAGGATGCCCACCTAGGTGATTTTGTCGAAGACCGTGGCATTATTTCACCGGCTGAGGTCGCTATCGGCAACAACCTGAAGCTGTGTACGGCAGCGGTCTTGAAGACTCTGAGCGCTCGCGAGGAAAAGATCATCAAGATGCGGTTCGGACTCGATGACGGCAACGCCCACACTCTCGAGGAGGTAGGCCAGAGTTTCGCGCTGACTCGGGAACGGATCCGGCAGATTGAGGAAAAGGCACTGCGCAAGCTTCGGCACCATTCGCACAACAACGGATTGCAAGCGTTGCTGAATGCCTTTTAGCTGGAACGCTCTCGGCGTTCGTGTGTAACCCAGTCTCACGGTTCGCCACGGTCCTGCTGGCCGGATGGGTAGCTGCGCATCCGAAACGTCGCGGGTGGCGCAGACGTTGTTCTTTGATGTCTGCGACATGCAGAGGCCCCGTTGCGATAAGATCCCCCAATGCCTCGGCAGCAGCATTTCGGCGGGTGGCGCAGACATCGGTTCGTGATGTCTGCGGCATGCCGATTCCGCTTGAGGCTGAGGTAAAATCTTTTCATGCCTCGGCTGCGGCATCTTTACGGCCTCAACCATCTTCATTACGTGACCACCAGCGATCCCGCAGGGGGGGATCGCGCCCGCCTTTTCGACTCGGAGCGGTTTAAGCGCAAATTCGTCACCACGCTCGGCGACCTGCGATCCCGCAGGGCGGGATGGGCTTCCGCATCGTCGGATACGTTCTCATCCCGCAGGGCGGAACTGTCACCTATTGCCCTGGCCCTCGAACGACGCCAACCCCACCCACCCCGCTTGTAGCGCAGGGCCCGCGGTCCGGCCCTGCGGCTCTTCCAGCGACGCGGGCTCTTGCCGCGCCGCAAACGGGACAATCCGCTTTAGGCTTGGCCCCACGCCGAGTACGGTTTCCGAGAACATCCAGGCCGCGCCGTGAAAATCACGGCGCGGTGGAAAAGCCGCAAGCTGGAGAGCGAGCCTTGCGCTACATTTTCCCAGCGGCGCGGGTTCTTGCCGCGCCGCCAACAAGGTAATGCGAATTATCATGGGCCGCGCCGTCAAGAACTGGGCACAGGTCACAGGATACAAATTATCTCTTGACAACGCCTCGCCGCCGTGGTAGCCTACTAGTGTGAAAAGTCCTACCCCCGAGGAAGATCTTTCCTCGCGAATAATGGTAGGTGGAGGAAGAGCCGCCGCCAACCTTCGACTGTTGACTCTCGTGGCAGGTGGGGGAGAAGCACGGGGCCAGGTATCAGGTGCTAGGCGCATTGCTGAATTCAGAATTCTGTATTGTGAATTATGGGTTGTGAGTTGCGTTCTTACTTCTCGCCGCCGCCGACTGCCTTCTGCTTACTGCAGACTGCCTACTGCGTTTGAGGGGAGTTCGAATTGGCGGGACTCTTGGCCAGTACCGGAGTCTACGACAAGATGTCACCATGGCGGGGAAAGAAGAGACCCTGGTACCTTTAAAAATGAAGAAGCGACGCGGGAATGTTATGTGCGCCCCAACGGCGCGGATCGCCAGTGGGTGGAAGTCCCACCCAGATAGTTGTCGGTAAGTCTGGTAGCTGACAAGCGGCTTAGGCCGGCGACGGGCCGGACTGGGCCGAAGCCTTGTGACAAAGGCCGCCTAGGGTGGCTGAGCAACCCTGCAGGCCGTAACACGTGTGAAGCCGGAGCAGGCCTCGAAAGTGAAGTCGTGGACGCCGACCTGCCATAACATCAGGGAAGGCTGCACCGACCGGGAAGTGACCGACACGCACACCGGTTGGGTCCACCGGGGTAATGGGCACGGCATGCAGGGAAGGTGATTCGGGCGAGTGGGGGAACCCCAGTCCGGGCGGAGTTCAACTTCAACGCTCTCGCTAGGGAGGGCGGCCTGGCTGGGACTCGGAGAGGGTCATAGTACCGTCGAAGCCGGGCAACGCCGGTGGAGGGAAGGGCCCTCACTTCAGGAGCGCTTTCGAAGAAGCCAAGGTGAGGTGATTGGTGATGAGCCTGGAAACACCAGATAAGATCCGGACGCTTCAGAGGAAGCTGTATCGCAAGGCGAAGGAGGAACCGGAATGCGGCTCCCCCGTGAGTCTGGCGGTGAACCCTGTCGGAGAGCCGGATGCGGGAAATCCGCACGTCCGGTTCGATGAGCGGGGACGGGAAACGGGACGACGTCCGCGTCGCAACCGCGCCCAACCCCGACTCTACTGAAAACAAAGGAGGTAGATAGTAGGTGGTGGGGAATGAAAAACAAGTGCTAGGGGCTTGGGACGGGAGACTGGGGGACGAAGGCCTGCCCGGCGCTGGCGCGTCCCAGCATCACTCGCTCAATTTGTCTTGCAGTTCAGGAGAGCTTATCAACCTTGAAAAGAAAATCTTTTTTTGAAGGAACGAGGCGGGGATGTCTATGAAAACAAAGGATCGGCTTAATACAGGCAGGGGCAAAGCGGGAATGTTATTGAAAACACGCATGTTAGCTGAAAGTCGTGAGCCGTTTATGTCCAAGTCGCCGAGATTAACCAGCGATGCACCGCCCCACCCGTTCCCAGCTCCTGCGGCTTCTGCTGCGTTTCGACGCACACTGCACCTGCAAGCTGGAAGAGCACCCCTGGACACAGAACCGGCGTCTGAGGCGGCAAAATAATTACCCGGTTCTGCGACCCATTAGTTATTGAATAACCATCAGTAGAATATTACCATTGTGGATTATCTTAAATCCTGTGACGCCCTTGGCTATCCCGCAGGGTGGGATCGGCCCTCCGGGCCTTCCCCCTTCCGCACCCCCTACCTTCAGAAACAACCGCGACATCAAGAAACCGTGCGCGGTCACTTTCTTGCCCCACACTCCCCAGCCCAATTCGTAGGCCCGGTTTCCATGATACAATTGTGTCCTTGCAGGGTTGATTGGCTTCAACTTTCTTCCGCATTGACACTGAGCGCCGCTGAGGATTGCCCGAGCATTGGGAGGCCTTCAGGCGGGATTGGTCATACAGCGCTGCCTTCGGCCGCAACCGAAGGCCAGGTTTCAATTGCCGATTGCTGATTGCCGATTGACGATTGAAAAAGTGGTGTTGCAACTCCTTCCAATGTGCATCAGCAATCGACAATCGGCAATCGACAATCGGCAATTCCAGCCATCCCGGGCCAAGCGATGACCGTGGAAAATCTTCGCTGCACGCGAAGAAGATGAAGACCAGTCCTACAGCGCGGCATAGCCGCAACCAACACGTAGGGCCGAACGGCGTTCGGCCCTGGGGCGAGCGCCGCTCGCCCCTACGCGACGCGCAAAATCTTCGCGCCACAACAAGGTCCCGGGAACTAGTGCTACAGGAGAACCGCAATGAAGACCGTCCGGCTCATCTTGAAGAATACCGTCCGGAACCCGCGCCGGACGGCGCTAACCATCCTCAGCATCGCCGTTTCCATCTTTCTTGTTAGTACTCTCCGGGCCGTCCTGCACAACCTTGAAACACTCGGCACGTCCAACAGCTCGAACCTGCGGGTGGTGGTCCATCGCGCCACTGGTTTCACGGAGTCGATGCCCGTCTCCCACAAGCAGCGCATCGCGGCGCTGCCGGGGGTGAAATACGTCGAGTCGATGAATTGGTTCGGCGGATACTATGCCGACCCCAGCAACTTCTTCGCGAACTTTGCCACCGATGTTGACAACTTTGAAAAGATCGCCGACGAACTCGTGATCCCTCCTGACCAGCTCGCCGCATGGAAGCGAGAGCGCACGGCGGCTCTGGTGGGCAAGAAGCTGATGGAAACCTACCATTGGAAATTGGACGACCGGGTAACTCTAAAGGGAACGATATACCCGGTGGATTTGGAGTTTATCATTCGCGCCGTCTATACCGACCCCGAAGACGTCTCACTGGAACGCGCGCTTTATTTCCACTGGGATTACTTCGATGAGTCCCTGGGCCGCCCGGGGCGCACGGGGTCGTTCTATGTGAAGGCCGCCAGTGCGGAGGATATTCCTCGCTTGGCCGAGAAGATTGACGGCATGTTCAGAAATACCGATGCCGAGACCAAGACAGAAACGGAGAAGGCCTTCAACCTCGGTTTCGTGTCCATGCTGGGAAACATCAAATTGCTGTTGAACGCCATCTGCCTGATCGTGGTTTTCACCATCCTGCTGGTGGCGGGAAATACCATGGCGATGTCAATTCGCGAACGCACCGGAGAAGTGGCAATTTTGAAGACCCTGGGTTTCCGCCAGAACTCGATCCTTTATTTGCTGGTGGGCGAGTCGGTGGCCATCGCCCTGCTGGGAGGGATTCTCGGCGCCCTCGGCGCCAAGACGACTTATGGCTTCATCCATATCACCTCGACGAAGGGCAAAACGTTCGGCCTGTTCTACGCGCTGGGCGTCGCGCTGCTGGCGGCGTACGGAACCTGGATGCTCTTCGCTGGCTCTTCAGCTTCGCGCCCGTGGATGAAGGTGACGCGCATGGTGGTGACTTTGTTGGGAGGACTCCTCGGTTTGGCCGCCGGTTTTGGGTTTTACCTTGCCACTGGATACGTCATGAATCAGGGCGGCTACCTCGCGGATTTCGGCGTGAACTACGGAACCGTGGCGCTGGGCCTCGGAATCTCGGCCGGGGTGGGCCTCATTAGCGCCTTGCTGCCGGCGCTTCGAGCCTCCAGAATGAGCATCGCGGACGCGCTGCGATATGTTGGCTGAGATTCGAAAATCGAAATCCGAAAATCGAAACTCGAAACTTGAAATTCGAAAATCGAAATTCGAAAGTCGAAAGCGGAAGGACAATACCCGAAACTCACAAGAGACGCTGGTGCACCCAAGTGGACTCGAGTTTCGATTTTCGAATTTCGAGTTTCGATTTTCGAATTTCGAGTTTCGATTTTCGACTTCTATGAATCTATTCCGGTTGGTCCTCCGCAACGCCGTCCGTAATCGGCGCAGATCTCTGCTGACGGCGGCGAGCGTGGCGGTTTCGTTCGCTCTTCTGGTCATCTTCTTTGCTGCCTATCGTTTCCTGGAGTCGCCTCCGGCCTCCACCAGCGAGCGCTCACACCTTGTTCTGATAGTGGCGGCAAGCACTTCCCCCATCCAACCTATGCCCATCAGTTACCGAAGCCGCATCGAACGGCTGGAAGGTGTGCGCGCCGTAACCCAGGTCTTCTGGTTCGACGCTCGATACAAAAACGAAGATACGGTGATCGCCTCACTCAGCCTCGATCCGCAGAGCCTGTTTACTTTCTTTCCCGACTGGCAATTGTCGCCGCTGGAGAAGCAGCAGTTCATGCATGAGAAAGTGGCAGCGATTGCGGGGCGCAGCACGGCGAACAAATACGGCTGGAAGGTCGGCGACCGCATCCATGTGAGCAGCCCAAACTATTTCGGCGTTGGCGTCGATTTGATTCTCCGGGGCATCTACGATTCCAATGAAGAGCATTCCTACCTCGTGTTCCACTGGGATTACCTGAACGACGTCCTGGGAAGTCCGAACGTGACCGGGCAGTTCTGGATCCTGGCCAACTCAGCCGACCTCATGCCGTCCTTGATGAAAACCGTCGATGCGCAGTTTCGAAACGAAACGGTCCAGACCCGCACCCAAACCGTCAAACAATTTGTCTTGAACTTTATCTCCTGGCTCGGCAATGTGAAGCTGATTCTGGTGAGCGTCTCCGGGGCTGTGGTATTTGCAGTTTTGCTCATCGTGGCGAATACGATGGCCATGTCCATCCGCGAGCGCACTACAGAGCTTGCCGTTCTCCGCGCGCTGGGCTTCCGCACCAAGACCCTGTTGACGTTGCTCACGGCTGAATCTCTTGTCATCTCGCTGCTGGGGGTTTCTGCCGGTTGTCTGGCTGCCTGGGCAATCTGCCGAGCCGTGGCCGGATATGCCCTCGGGGGCGGCCTGCTTGTTAACCTTGAAATCGGCCTCACGGGCGGCCTGTCTGCATTAGGCGTTGCAATCCTCACCAGCCTTTTGAGTACCTTGGTTCCCGCTTACCGTGCTTCCCGCATGAGCATCGCGGAGGCGCTGCGCTACACGGGATGAGCGCGGAACGATCTTTCTCAGGAATCTGCGTTGGCTCTGTCGAGAGAGGCTCCTTACCTGCCGCTCGTCCCTCTCACCGACTCCAGCGTGCTTGACAAGCTTGTCGCCGTTGGGTCAAAATTGACAGTGTCATGCGCGACCTATTGATTCTTGTAAATCTTCTTCCGGGCCCTCAATATGGGTATCAGCTCAAAAAGCAAGCAGGTCTCATTCTCGGTGACGAAGAGTTGCACAACAATGTTGTATATCCTGTCCTCCATAAGGCGGAAAAGCAAAAGTGGATCACTCGCAAGGTCGTTCCTGGCCGCAGAGGCCAGAAGCGCATTCAGTACGCGCTGACGCCGCTAGGCAAAGAGGAACTCATCCGGCGCGTCTCTACCTTTGCCGGCAAGGAGGCTGCCAACGACGAAGCTTTCTACCTTCGCGTCGGTCTCTTCCCGATCCTCTCGCCTGAGGTCCGGAGAAACGTTCTACAGGCGCGCGAACTGGTCGTCAGCAAATTAGGGCAGCGCTTCGGTGCCCTGCGCAGCGAGCTGGATCCCCCTGGCTTTGGTCGAGAAGTCTTGGCGTTCCTCCAGGCCCGGACCCGGCAGGAATTGGCATGGATCAAACGTCTACGAGGTTTGCGCGAGGCGAGCAAGGTAGCAGGCAAGGGGCGTGGCAAACAGAAAACAGGGATTGAGACCTCGAGGGCGCAGTCCCTGGCATTTCTCCGAGTGCAACCGGGTTCCTCACCGGCGGCAAATGGGTCCGGAAGAGGCAGGGATTTATGAGGTGGGCTGAACTGGTTCTCAAGAACCTGCTGCGCAATCCGCGGCGTACCTTTCTGACTACCGCCAGCATGGCGGTTTCCGTTTTACTCCTCACGACGCTGTTCGGAGCTTACCGCTTCATTTCGAGCCCACCCCAGCTCGACCATTCGCACCTAGTGCTGATGGTCCGGCCAGCCACTTCCGGAGCGCTTCCCTTGCCCGTGGGTTACGGCGATCGCATCGCCACGCTGCCGGGTGTGGCAGCGGTTACTCCCTTCAATTGGGTCAGTGCGGAGTATGGAGCGGAGAATGCACAAGTCAACGGGCTCGCCGGCGACCCAACGGTCATCATGCGAATTTTTTCGAACTGGCGCCTCTCCCCAGAGGAAACGCACGCCTTCGTCCAGGATAAAACGGCTCTCATCGCGGGGGAGAGTACCGCCTCGAGATTCGGATGGAGGCTCGGCCAGCACGTCACTTTCCGGCCCGTGGAAGGTCTGCCACCGCTGGAATTCATTCTGCGCGGGATCTACACGAGCGACGGCATGGACTCGCAATTGGCATTTCACTGGGATTACTGGAATGAGATTCAGCGCCGTCGTGACACGGTCATGGCCTTCTGGGTGTTGGCCAGCAACCCCAAAGTTTTGACGGGAGTGATGCAACGCATCGATGCAATGTTCCGTAACTCCTTGGTGCAAACAAAAACCGAAACGCTCAAACAGGTGGTACTGAATTTCCTCGGGCTGCTCGGCAACGTCAAACTGATGCTGCTGGGAATCTCCTGCGCTGTGGTTTTCACCGTCCTGCTCATTGTGGCCAACTCCATGGCGATGACGATTCGCGAACGGACGGCGGAGATCGGTGTCCTGCGCGCGCTGGGTTTTCGCCAGCACCACGTCTTGGAATTGTTGACCGGCGAGTCGCTCGCCATCACCCTGGCGGGCTCACTGGCCGGCGGCCTGGGCGCGCGGGGCGTTTTCCACGCGGCGGAGAGTCTTAAGATCGGCGGAGCCATGCCGGTGGGACTGCCGTTTGATGCGCCCACAGTGGGCTTCATCCTGGCCGTCGCCGTCGGGGTCAGCCTGGTCAGCACCTTGTTACCTGCGCAGCATGCGGCACGACTGAACATCGCAGCCGCGTTGCGACATACGGACTAAAGGCACTGTCGAGGGTAGGGAACGTCAAACCGGATACGCCTCGCTTTTGTTCACGCTCGGAACGAGCGTGGAGACGTTTCCGCACATTATGAAGAGACAGTCCTCACCGGCTTCGAACCAGCGTGGGGGATTTCTCGACTTCGAAGTAGCGCGAAGGATCCCGAGATGTGGCGACTAGGACTGAGAAACCTGCTCCGCAACAAGCGTCGGACCATACTCACCGCCTCGAGTGTGGCCGTCTCCCTTTTCCTGTTATCGTCACTGGCCATGGTTTACACAGCGCTCGGAAAACCCTTTGAGGGCGAGGAAAGGAGCCCTCGAATGATGGTACGCCGGCTGAGTGGCATCACCTTCATGATGCCGGCCAGTTACGGGCAGAGGATCAAAACTGTGCCGGGGGTGGTGGCCGTCACTCCCATGAACTGGTTTGGAGGATATTGGAAAGACCCCGCCAATACCTTCGCCAATTTCGCCATGGACGCCAACACGGTGTTCGACGTGCTGGATATGGCCCGAATCGCTCCCGACCAACTGGAGGCCTTCAAACGCGAGCGGGTGGCGGCGGTGGCCGGTCGTCAGTTGATCGAGAAGTTCCACTGGAAAGTTGGGGACCGGATTACTTTGATGGGGAGTCCTTACGGAATCGCTCCTGAACTTGTCTTGCGCGGAACGTTCACGGGCGGGCCCGACGACCAGTTCTATTTTCATTATGACTACTTGAACGAAGCCATGAGGGAATTCAACCTGGTTGGCCTCTATTGGATTCGGGTTGAACGTCCCGAGATCGCCGCGCGAGTCGGGCAGGCCATTGACCAGACTTTCCGGGATACTGATTCAGAAACCAAGACCGAAGCGGAGGGAACCTTTCTTCTCGGATTCATCTCCATGCTGGGAAACGTTCGCGGCATCATTCTCATGATCGGTGCGGCCGTCACGTTCGCTGTGCTGCTCATTGTGGCCAACTCCGTGGCGATGTCGATCCGGGAACGAGTGACGGAAGCGGCCGTAATGCGCAGCCTGGGATTCACTTCCCATCATATTTTGGCTCTTTTCGTGGGAGAATCGTTGATACTGACGGTGGGCGGGGCGCTGGTTGGGGTGGGAGGAGCCAAATTGCTCTATGATGCGATGGCCTTCAGGAAGATCGGGGCAATGGTCTGGGCTGACATGAGGATGAGGCCGGAGACTTTTCTATTCTGTATGGCGCTTGCCGTCATCTTGGCCTTTCTCTCCTCGAGCTGGCCGGCCTACCGGGCGGCGAGGATCAACATCGCGGAGGCGCTTCGTTTTACGGGCTGATAAGGGAAACGATTTATGGCGATCCCGCTGAAATACAACGCACGGAATCTGATCGTTCGCAGGACTACCACGCTCATGACGGCTTTCAGCATCACCCTCACGGTCGCCGTGTTTGTGGTGCTCATGGCGCTTGCCCAGGGACTTCAGACTTCCCTGTCAGCTACAGGGCAACCCTTGAACGTCCTCATCATGCGGGAAGGGGCGCAGTCAGAATCCACCAGTTCCGTCACCCGTGACTCGCTCCAGGTGATCAAGTACCTCCACGGCATCGCCAAAACAGATAAGGGAGAGCCGTGGGTCTCCCCGGAGCTGATTATCCTCATCAACCTTCCACGCCGCGGCGAGACACAAGGGTCCAACGTGACGATTCGCGGCCTTGGCCCGGAGGGCCCCTCACTTCGCCCTGAGTTTAAGATGGTGGAGGGTCGGTTCTTCAGGTCCGGCCTCAGGGAAGTCATCGCCAGCAAGAAGATTGCCGGCCGGTTTCAGAACTGCGGCCTGGGGGACAAACTAAAATTCGCCAAGGGCTATTGGACCGTGGTGGGCATTTTTGAAGTGGGCAACACCGCCTACGACTCAGAAATCTGGACGGATGTGAATGACTTGGCCACAGACTTTGACCGTGATGGCTACTCAAGCGTAATGGTGCGGGCCGCCGACTCGAGCAGCATCGCCAGCCTGCGCGACCAGATCTCGAGCGACCGCCGCCTGCACCTGAAACCTCAGACCGAGCGCGAGTACTATGAAAGCCAGACCCGCTTTGCGGCTCCCATCAAAGCCCTGGGACTGTTCATTGCAATCCTGATGGCGATCGGGGCCTCCTTTGCAGCCATGAATACCATGTACGCTGCGGTGGCGCGCCGTACCAAGGAAATCGGCACGCTTCGGGTTTTGGGGTACTCGCGGGGGAGCATTCTCTTCTCCTTCGTCCTCGAGTCGGTGCTCATCGCGGCGCTGGGTGGCGCGCTGGGCTGCGTGCTGGCCCTGCCAGTCAACGGCCTGACCACGGGAACCACCAATTTCGCAACCTTCAGTGAAGTGGCGTTCAACTTTCGCGTCACCCCATCTTTGCTGCTGGACGGCATGATCTTCGCGGTCTTGATGGGCTTTTTGGGCGGCTTTTTCCCCGCCTGGCGGGCCGCGCATGAAAACATCGTAACCGCGTTACGGTCTGTGTAAAGGACTAGTGGGTCGGTTTGATGTAGAGGCGGCTTTATGCCGCCACGTGGCGAGGTAAACTCGCCGCTACGACGATAAAGGGGCAATCCACGGATCGCCCCGCAGGAGCGAGCGAGAATATGGTCCCAGTCGAGCCGCCATCACTAGTGGGTCGGTTTGATGTAGAGGCGGCTTTATGCCGCCACGTGGCGAGGTAAACTCGCCGCTACGACGATAAAGGGGCAATCCACGGATCGCCCCGCAGGAGCAAGCGAGAATATGACTCCGTTCGAGCCGCCATCAAAGGACTTGCGCGTCTTGCAGATCGACCGGTCCCAGAAAGACGCGCTGGACCAGAAAGACAAAGGAAACCGCGGTCCGCTCCTGTACGCCGTGGCGGCGGTGCTATTGCTGGCGGGCGCAGGGCTGGCGGTCTCGCGCCTCTTCGGCAACGCGGCTGAGGTTGAGGTCGAGCGGCCAGCGCTGGAACAGGGCGCCGCCACGGGGAACGTGGTTTTGACCGCTGGCGGATACATCGTGGCCCATCATCCCATCGACGTTAGTTCCAAGGTGGTGGGAAAAGTGGCCTGGGTGGGCGTTGAGAAGGGGGACCAGGTTCGCGAAGGCCAGGTGATCGTGCGCCTGGAAGACGCTGAGTTCGTCGCTCAACTCAAGGAGGCACAGGCCAACGTGGCGGTTTTAAAGGCCCGGCTCAGGCAACTGGAAACCGGTTCGCGCCCGCAGGAGATCGACGCTGCCAAGGCCGCCATGCAGCAGGCACAGGCCAATTTCCTGAACGCCGACATCACCCTCAAACGCGCCAAGGAAATGTTCCGGCAAGAGATCACCTCACAGTCACAGCTCGATGCCGCACAGATGCAATACGATGTGACCCGGAACCAGCTTGAAAGCGCTCGCAAGAACTACGAACTGGTGAAAATCGGCCCGCGCATCGAAGAGATTGAATATGCTCGAGCCCAGGTCGCTCAGGCGCAGGCCGCCGTCGAGTACGCGCAAACCATGCTTGATTCCACCCTCATCCGCGCGCCCGTCACCGGCACGGTGCTGGAGCGCCTGGTGGAAAAGGGTGAAATGGTCTCCACCATGACCTTTGGCGGAACCGGCGGGGTCAAGGCTTCGGTCGCCTCGGTTGCGGATCTGAATGACCTCCAGGCCCAACTCGACATCAATCAGAACGACTTTTCCCGTATTTCCCCAGCCCAGCAATGCAGCGTAACGGCAGACGCTTACCCCGACCGGGTGTACCAGGGAGTGGTGGCGGAAATTGCGCCCGAGGCCAACCGGCAGAAAGCCACCATCGAAGTCCGGGTCAAAATCCTGCACCCCGACGCTTACTTGCGCCCGGAGATGAACGCCCACGTGTCGTTCCTGGCGCCGGCGGAAAACCCGAAGCAATCCATCCGCGAGATCATCACTATTCCCCGCCCTGCCATGACTCAAAAGGACGGCAAGACGGCTGTGTTCGTCATCGATGGTTCACATGCCCGGCTTCGCGAGATCCAGGTGGGACGGGACCTCGGCGACCGCATCGAAGTTCTTGATGGGCTTTCACCCAACGAGCGGATTGTCGTGCGCGGAGTTGATGGTTTGACTCCCGGCCAGCGGGTTAGGGTGAAGAGCGGGGGCTAGGGAGAAGAGCAGGATTCAGGATTCAGGAGTCAGGAGTCAGAAATCAGAACTGTCCTAGCCCCGTTCTTTAAGCGAGCAGCAAGCCGAAGGAAGCAAACAGTGAAGGCGGTGGGACTTGCAGTATATGAAAACGGGAGGCCGGTAGCCGGTCGCTGAAGCCTTAACCGCCATGGCGGGGCTACTGACAACTGACTACTGACAACTCTCGTAAAGGACGCGCCATGTCTAACACTGTTGTGGAAACTAAAGGGCTTTCTAAGATTTTCCGGCGAGATTCTTTCGCGGTCGCAGCGCTGGAAGATGTGAATCTGACTGTGTCGGAGGGCGAATTCCTTTGCCTGATGGGCCCCTCGGGATCCGGAAAAACAACCCTGCTGAATATTATCGCCGGAATCGATCGCCCCACCCAGGGGCAACTGCGCGTCCTGGGCGAAGACGTGGCGAGCATGAGCGAGGACCGGTTGGCGGCATGGCGAAACGTGCACGTTGGTTTTGTGTTCCAGACTTTTAACCTGATTCCGGTTCTTACTGCCTTCGAGAACGTCGAATTACCCTTGCTGCTCACGAAGCTCTCTTCGCAAGCACGA
>Ga0208191_1000978_pt1 | contig 16026 bp, 21 predicted proteins | sample June2015DPH_13_5_FD_184709 | JGI IMG/M metagenome (GOLD analysis project Ga0208191, IMG submission 184709) | Peatland microbial communities from SPRUCE experiment site at the Marcell Experimental Forest, Minnesota, USA - June2015DPH_13_40... | ecosystem: Environmental > Terrestrial > Soil >... | reverse complement strand
CGATGACGATCCGAGGCAGGTTGCGCTCTTCCATATAGGCAAGCGCGGCGTCGTTGATCACATAGAGCGATGCGCCGCCGCACAGCCGCGACAGAAACGCCAAGCGCGATTTGGAGGGGCCGGTGCGGAACGTCGTGAAGTTGTAGGAACCGATTTGCGTGGTGTAGCCGTTCTTGCCGGCATGGCGCGCGCCCGTATCGTCGACCGTGACATAGGCGCCGCGAAGACCGGCTTTCAATACGGCTTCATCCTCGGCGCGAAACGTTTCCAGTTTGGCCGTCAACAAGCGCACCACCTGCCGTTTCGAAATCACCACGCCCATGCCATTGAGAAGCGCGACGATCCGCTCGCAAGTGACTTGCCCGGAGAAATGAAGCGCCAGCACAAAGCGGTGCAGATTGGGGCCGTAGCCGCCGACGATTCCGGGATCGAGATCGGCGATGATCGTCTTGCCGTCCGGCGTTTCCCAACGTTCGCGACGGTATCGCGTCACCAGCGGGTTCAGGCTCAAGTCCTGAACCACGATGTCCTCAAACCCCTTGTTGCGCGAGCCCGCGGGCGGATTGGCCTTTACAACGACGGTGGCGCCAATCTTCAGTCTGTCGAGTTGGCTGCCGCGTCGGCGCAACGAGCGCTTGGCTTTCTTGCCGCCATTCTCCGGCGCTGTGGCGTCCGTCGATTTATCCATGCCGGAAGGCTTGATCTTTGGACGCGGCGGCAAAGCTTTAAGCCGCGCAAGTTCATCTTTCACCGCCTGATGCTCGACCCGAAGCTTCGCCAACGCCCCGTCGAGCTTCTCATTCTCCGCCCGCATCCGCGTCACTTCGCCAATCAGATCGCGAACCACGCCGATCAGATCGGCCTGCGTCAAGCATTCCAACGAATCACGCGGCGGCAAAGTCATTCAAAGCTTGAATCACACTTTCAAGACTTTGACTCCCCCTCCGCCCGGGAATTTGCCCCGGTTACGGCGCCCGGCCGGTTGCGGCCGCTTCGACCGGGGCTGCCCCTCGCGCCCTGGTATTGCCCAGCCACATCTTGGGGACACCGACCCATCGATAAATTCACAAACCAAGTGCAACGCCCTACAGGGGCGCTGCCATGGGAACGAAATACGGACAGCTCACGGAGAGTGAGCGGTGTGAGATATTCCGTCTGCGTTCAGCGGGAATATCTTGCTCGGGCTCGCCCAATGTCAAAGACAAGTCTCTGTTGCCGTAAGATCCGATTTGAGGCAGAAGAGGAAGGTTCGCGCAAGCCGAACGAAGCTGATGCGGGTGTAGCTCAGGGGTAGAGCACAACCTTGCCAAGGTTGGGGCCGAGGGTTCGAATCCCTTCGCCCGCTCCAGTTTCTTCCCTGTCCGGGCCGGACACATAGGTGACAGAACGTATGGTTCCTGTTGTAAATTCTCTATGCTGCATCACGCGTTGCGGCTTGGGGAGAGATAGCGGGTTTTTCTTCGGCGAGCCGTTGTAGTCGTTTCTGTTCCCGCTTTTCCATTATGCCGCCGGCGAGCATGACCTCTCATAAGTTTGTGAATTTAGAGGGGGTGACGCTTCGCGTAACTCTTGCAGAAGGCAATGAAAGCGCCGTCGGCATTGCCGGGCGCGGGCTTGCCCGCCGCCCATGTTCGCCACTCGTTTTCCAGCGCATAAATGTCGTATCCGGGGCATACCTTCCGCACTTTGTCGAAAGTATCCGGCCGCAGCACGAGGGCGGCCGGAACCGGAGTCGGCGGGGCAGGGGGCGTCCCGAATTCCATTGCCTCGACAGTTCCCGCCAGTCGCGCTTTGCGGCCCACCTTGCTGTAATTCAGCTCGCGCTCGACCTCGCGCAACTCTGGCAACGCCTTGCGCTCCCATGACAGCCGCACGCCGGTAAATTGCTTGCCTTTGCCCTTGATCGGCTCGACCACTACCTTGAAATCCGATAGGTCGCTCACTTCCGCCACGGCAGGGCGGATCGCAAAATTCTTGAAATTGATCCATGTATTGAGCTTCCCGACCGGCACGCCGAGGAAGCTACGAAATTCGTCAATCGTCATTTCCTCATAGGTGCGCGTCATGTTTCCGCGCTTCTGGATCATCTCATAGAGCGCGAGGGAATATTTGCTCGAAAGCGCAAACATGATTTGTTTGTGCAGCCGCGCAAAGACCCGGCTTTCAGCCACAATCTCGCGCATGAGAGGCTGAAAATCATACCGGATGAACCCGTCATCCGCATCGGGAACCACGTTGCCGCCAAGCAACTGGACACGCTTCGTCACCCACTCCTTGCCATCCTGTACGCGAAGCTGGACGATGGCCGACATGAGTCTGCGAATGGAATCTTCGAGCCGGTCAGTCCCCTTGTGCAGCGTGTTTTGCAATTCACGCTTGGGGATAGAATGTTGCACCGGCTCTGCGATCTTGTCCCAGGCATTGGCAAGCAGCAGATTGTAAATGCGCCGATCAGTGAGCGTGAGCGGCGTCATCTCGACAATATCAACCAACTCACCCGGCTTGACGATGGAAACGTCATTCGGCTTGGCGTCGAGTGTCCGTTGAAATTTCTGACTTGGCTGAATTGATTCCATAGTTTCCAATCCTGTTGTAACTATGCCTAGTTATATCGAAATTTCAACTAGTTTTTGAGGCTCCCCCAAAAACTATGCGTTGGCATCGCGCAACCCTATTAAATTCAGTGTATTGCGAAGACTCCCCCAAAAACTATGCGTTAAAGGGGAGGATTTCAGCCATTTTCAAAGGCCGAAGAGCGCCGGGCAGCCGATCGAACCCGCGCGGCACGCGCGTCACCTTGCCGCCCTGTGGATAACTCCCCCAAGAACTAGCTTTTCGCCCCCAAGAACTAGGGATTCCGCCCCCAAGAACTATGCTTTCTCCCCCAAGAACTATGCTTTCGCCTCGCAACAACCTGATTTAAAAACGAAAAAACGGGCTAGAACACTAGAACACTAAGAGAACATAGAACACTAGGCGCGATCCTTCCTATCCCAACGCATAGACCACCTAAAAAACCAACCTCATATCGGGCTTCGCCCGACACAAAGCGGAGCCGCCTACGGCGAGAGCATGACAAAGTGTGGGGCGGTTAAGCCGCCTCTCCCTGAACGTGTACTGCGGCACGGTTCTGAGACAAACGACTGCGCTTATTCAGGCTGCCAAGGATAGCTCTCCGACATTTGCATTGGCAACCGCGTCCTCAAATTCCTTAAAGTCGCCGTGTTCCAGAGCATCAGTGCCGGTTTTGGCGGCGGCCCGGAGCGCTTCAAGTTTTGCGGCATCATCACCCGCGCCGAGTTCGGGCACGATGATTTTCTCAAGTCCGGCGTCGTTGAAGACTCCGCCGTCTTTCATGTCCTTGGAGGCATCCAACAAGGCGAGGAGCAAATTTTCCGGCGCACCGACGCTTGCCAGATCGTCGCGCCGCGCGGCCTTCATGGCTTCTATGGTTTTGGCATTTGGAACCAGAGGTTCTGGATCGATCTTCTTTTTCATAGCTGAACATCCCTTGGAGCTCAGGTTTTGGCAACAAAGGGCTAGGCAAGGAAGAAAATGGGCTCGAGGACTGATTAGTCTGCGATTCCTACGACAACCGAAATCATGTGATTGAGGGCGATCAAGGAACCTTCATCAAGTTGGCCAATGACCTTGCCGCATTTGTGGCGTATCACGGGAATGATTTTGTCGACCATGACCTGAGAGGTCACTTTCAGGCCGTTCGTCTCACTCGGCTCGACCGAAAGGCGGTAGATTGGCGCGTCCGCCAGCGTGCTGGTGAAAAGCGCGACAAGCACACTGTCATTTGTGTTGAGCCAATCGGATTGCACGACAACGGCGGGACGGGGTTTTCCATAATCTCCGGGCGGGGAAACCGTGATGATATCGCCCCGCTTCACGGTTCAGGCCATTCGACTACGGCTTCGACGAAGGCCATCGCTTCCTTTTCCTCTGGACGCCCGCTCAACAGCTTGCCTTGTCGCGCGGCTTCCTTGGCAAATTCCGGCCTACGCGGATCAGGCACCCAGATGCGCAGGAGCTTCATACCCCTGCTCTGTTGGGTCTTGCGGTAACGCTGAAACTTGCTCAGCCCGTCCCCTGTTCCTGTTGCTCGCTTTGTCCGTGGCATGGGTGTTCCCCCTTATTCAGTTGCGCACTACTATATCACAATTAGTCGCGCGCTACCGTATGAGGGGAGGCCACACGATCTGTTCAAAACTGTTCAAAACTGCACGCTAAGGGGTTCACGAACAATCTGAGCCACGGTTCCGTGCGTTTCCCCGGGCTTTTTCGCGTTGGTTCGGCGGCGAGTCGGGGGGAACTCGAGAGCAGACGGCTGCCGCTGTCCCAATTGATCTACCCCGTATTCAGGCTACGCAAAGCGGTGGTTTTGCTCGGGTTCGCATCGTACCAAACCGACTAAACTTCAAATGGGACAAATCGTTATGCTGCGTCCGCCACCATCGTTTCCAATTCGATTCCGCTTAACGTGCAGTTTTGAACAGTTTTGAACAAATCGTGCAGCATCCCCAATACGGTGAGCCAGCGCGCATCAATAAATTGATCGACCGTTTGGGATAAGCGGCAACCGGCATTCCATAATGTTTAGGTTTTCGAATGCCGGCTGCACAGTTACGATTGTCCTAGGCCGGGACAGGGCCGGCGTTTGAAAACCTGCATTGCAGGAAACCGCGAGTCGGAAGGGCGCGTAACGAAGCTCGGTTCTGGTGACGCTGGTGCGGGCTCCGGCGGAGACGCTGGGAACTGAAATCAATCAGGAAATCAAACCCGGCTATCCCGCTAACTTCCCCCCATCACGCGGGCGCGCGAGGCGGCATTTGAAAAACAATCAGTCGGGGAAATCAAACCCGGCTCAATGCCCGGCCTTAGTTCTACTGAGTCAGGAATTTTTTGAGGATTCGCGCGTTGTGGCGCGGTGGTAGAGTCGCGAATCAATTTCAATGGCGGCTGGTGGTCCCCATGGATGACGCGACAAGCGAGAATGAGGCGCGTTTTTCGGCTTATGTCGAGGCTTTGGCAGGCGTAATCGGTCACACCAATCGGGTTGGTCCGCTGACGGATTATTGCATCGGATTGATTCTCCCGGGCGAACGCAAGAGCGTCGAACCGATGGCTGCCGTGATCGCGCCCACGCGAGCGAGCGCCGAACATCAATCGCTTCTGCACTTTGTCGGTCAGTCGCGATGGTCCGACGAGGCGGTGTTGGCGAAGGTGCGCGAACTGGTTCTGCCTGCGATTGAAAGCAGCGGGCCGATCGAGGCCTGGATTGTCGATGACACCGGCTTTCCCAAGAAGGGAGTTCACTCGGTGGGCGTGGCGCGGCAATATTGCGGGCGTCTCGGCAAGCAGGATAATTGTCAGGTCGCGGTCAGCCTTTCGGTCGCCAATCATACGGCCAGCCTACCGATCGCCTATCAGCTCTATCTGCCGGAAGAATGGGCTGGGGCCACGGCCCGACGCGCACAGGCCCATGTGCCGGAGACGATAACCTTTCAGACGAAGCCGGAGATCGCGCTCAAGCAGATCAAGACCGCGCTCGAAGCCGGGATTCCCGCAGGCGTCGCGCTGGCGGACGCAGGTTATGGCGTCGATGCGAAGTTTCGCTCTGGCCTTACGGCGCTCGGTCTCGCCTATGTCGTCGGAGTGCAATCCACGCTGAGCGTTTGGCCTCCCGGCATGGAGCCCTTGCCGCCGCCGCCGTGGGCCGCACGAGGGCGGACGCCAACGCGATTGCGCCGGGACAGCGAACATCAGCCCGTTTCGGCGAAGCAGTTGTCGATGAATCTGCCATCCGACGCTTGGCGCGAGGTGACTTGGCGCGAGGGAACGAATGACCCGTTATGCTCGCGTTTCGCCGCTGTTCGTATTCGTCCGGCTTCAAGAGATTGGCTGCTCGATCGCCCGCATTCCTATGAATGGCTGCTCATCGAGTGGCCCACTGACGAAAAAGAGCCCACCAAATATTGGCTCTCGACCCTGCCTGAAGACGCCACGCTGCTCACGCTCGTCGACATGGCCAAATTGCGTTGGCGGATCGAACGCGATTACCAGGAACTCAAGAGCGAACTCGGCTTGGCGCATTTCGAGGGAAGAGGTTGGCGCGGCTTTCACCATCACGCAACGCTGTGCATCGCCGCTTATGGATTCCTGATCCGCGAACGAGCGGCGATTCCCCCCTCAGGCCCCATGCAGCGCGAAAAATCTCGCCTTTCCTTCCGTCGAGGATCCGGCGAACCCGCCGCTGCGACCCGAGCGCCACGTCGCCAATTCAATCGCGACAATCCGCAAGCGCCTCACCTTCGCGCTCGTCAAAACCCTGTATCAATGCCCATGCTGCAAGGCGATCAAGCCAGTGAAAATCGCCTACCACAACAGTTCGTGACGCAGTAGAATTAGCGCTCCGCCTGCAAACTCACCGTTTCTTCCGACGCGCCTTTAGCTTGGCCAGCTTGACGGCCAGGCGCTGATGGGCCTCTATCGCTTGGGCTGCCTGGTCGCGCGCAAGGGCTAGGTCGGCCTTCAGCGTTTCGATGTGCGCCTGCAATGCCTCGATCAGCCGTTCGTCTGCCTGTTCGACACCTCTCGGCATCGGGTGTTCGTTCGGGCGTTCGTTTTTGCGGCGCGGTCGGCTGGTCACGCCCTCAGGCACGCGAACAAGGGCCGCGCCTTCATTGTTCAATCGCCTCGGCCAGCTACCGCGAATAGCCCGCTGGCGAGCGGCTTCCGCCGATACGCCAAGGACCGCGCCGGCTTCTTTGTAGGTCAACCAATCGCTGCTCATAGCGGGCCTGTTCGTCGCCGTTCAATCAGGCAAACATACAGCCGAACGCCCATCCGTTCGTCTGCCCGTTCGACGGGCGTTTGCTTGGGCGCACTAATGGCCGGCTTTGGCACGAAGGCTTTCAAGCCGGTGCTGGATAAGCGCTAGTGACGGCTCGCGAGCGTCTGCTCAATTCGACGCCTAATATCAGCCATGCCGCGTTCCAAGTCGTCTCTCGACACGAACCCCGGCTGTGGCGCTGAGGCAGGCTCCGATGCTCCTCGCGCTGGTGCTGGACGTTGCGTCGCCGCTTCCGTCGCGGTGCGTTTCGTGGGCGATAGACGGCACCGGCAAGATGATTCGCGGTGTTTTCCGGACGCTATAAAAAGCGCCTCGCGTGTCTCATTTGGTTCTAGACACTGCCATGAGAGGCGTCTCAAAAGCCAAAAACAACCCTATTGAGGCGCTGAAAGTGTCTCATTGAAATGTTGCGGTGAGGTATACCCCAATGAGACATGCCGGAAGTCGTACGCTTTATCACCGGGGAGCCCGGCAAATGAACAAGGCCCGGATCGGGAGCACACGATCCAGGCCGCATGGCCGCCGCGAACTGGGGGCCGGTCTGAGACGAGACCCGCTTCGACTTCCTGATAGACCGCGACGACGTCGACGCCCTGCTGACTAGCAAGCCCTTCGATGGCTGCAAGCTGCGCTTGGAGGCCGAGCCCGCTCTTGCCCCTGCGCTCGTTGTTGACCCGAACGTATCCGATGATTCCCGCTATTGCCTTGCCGTCAGCTTGTGAAACGGTGATTCCATTAAATGGAGCCGTTGCTCTCTAAGCCATTAAAGCATTCTTTAACATAAAGACTGGCGTTTACAGAAAAGGCGTTAGGTGCAAAAAGGGACGTGATGTTGGGCGAGGAAAGACAAGGATGTGGACCATAGCCACTGCAATGGAGATGGGAGGCAGCGGCAAGACCACGACCGTTGTTAATCTGGCGGTCGCCTTAGCCGAGAATGGCCAGCGCGTGCTTGTCGTCGAGTGCGACCTCCAGGCCAACGCATCGAACTGGCTGGGCGTGGCTGATGCTGGCAAGGGCATATTCGCTGGCGTATGCGAGAAGGAAGCCCTTAGGGTGGATGTTGGGATGCGGCATGGCGTCGAGATTGTCGGCGAGCTGCGCCGCAGCCTCCCCGGCTGGACATTCCAGACCGCCATCCGCGAACCAGTCCGCCTAGCCGAGGCCTCGAGCTTTGGGCAGCCGATAACGACCGACCACCCCAAGGGGGCGGGCTCCGAAAATTATCGAGCCCTCGCGGTTGAGTTCTTAAATGCCTATAATGTAGCAAAACACCGCAAAGGAAGGCATTGAAGCAATGGCCCGCAACAGACAACCCGGCCCTTCTGCTGATATGAAGTTTTATTTCCCAGACGACATCCCCGACAAGGCTGCGCCCGGCAAGGCGACAAAACCAACCAGGTCGAAACGCCCCCCACAGCTCAGAGTGGGGAAGCGGGAAAAACCAACCACGTCGAATCGCCCCCCACAGACCAGAGTGCGGACACCGACAAAAGCAGCCACGTCGAATCGCCCCCCACAGACCAGAGTGGGGAAACCAGAACGAATCACGGTGCTGATAAGCGCTGCGATTATCAGTCGGGCGCGTGACGCCTGTTACTGGACCCCAGGGCAAACAATGGCGGGGCTGGTGGCGGTGGCGCTCGATGCCGAGGTGACGCGAATGGAGAAGAAGCGCAAGGCACCATTTCCCCCGCGCAAGGGCAAGCTAAGAACGGGACGACCGCCCAGCAAATAAACGGAGGCCTTAGCAATAACGCTGGCGTTTATGCTGCTTACATAAAGACTTGCGGTGGGACGGGCGATGGTCACGGAAACGCTGGCGAATATGCCATTGGGCGGGTCCGTAAATCGGTCTGCAGATTTCCAGACCGATGCCATCTCCCAAGCCGGCGCCGCCATGATCGACGTCCGTGGCGAGGGTGGCGAGCGCCCCTATATATCAACCAGACGCCACCCCGAACTCGTGGCGCTCAGTCACGACCGTATGCACCGCCACCGATCAACCGCGGGCGGGTTCGGTGCAAACCCGCCTGGAGTAAATATCTTGCGTGGCCGGCGGACTGCTTGATGTAGAGAGGCAAATTCGCCGGTCTAGAAGTGGGCCTGCCTGTCATTACAGCACCGCGCAGGTTCGCATCACCGAATCGACATTGGCCTGTTGAGATACCGAGAACGGCTTTGGCGACGAGGTGGGGATCACGGGATCGACCAAGCCCTGCGTCGACGTCGAGAGGGCGTGGCCTTACGAGAGCGCTCCGCCGCCCGTTCGGGCTTGCGCACATCATCAATCGGCCCCGCCATGCCTCCGGCTGGTGGCCAATCTACCGCAACCTGATGTCTCGGTTATCCGCGCCATACCCCGTCGCGTAGGTGAGGGAGAGTCGATCATGAGTAGCATGCGGCGACCTTCACATGCTGAACCACAGGGCGTGTGCATCACCGCTTCACGTGTGCGTCGCCGCCGGGCATGCGCGGCGTCGCTGTACGTATGCAACGCTCTGGATCAATAGCAGGCGGAATCAGGCCGCACGCGGTGGGTAAATATATCCGAGGCTGTCTAACTCGCTGGCAACATCGAAACGCGCAGGCGCAATCGACCAAGTCCCGGCAGACGGAATCGCGTCGGCTTACAGCAGATCGTTCTCAAAAACACGACGCTCACAGCGGCGGCGATGCGTGTCGCCTAGCCCCAGAACGCGACGCAAGGCTGTGCGTTAACGCACAAGGTAAATTGTTTCTTATCGCTGGCGCGCCAGGGCAGTCCGCTTGGGTGGTGGTGCGGTTATGGCGTGAAGCCAGCGCCGAGCACGAGACCCAGCGCGCAAGCGAAGATCAAAAGAGTGATGGCGGCCATTGTCGATCCCTTTGGCGTCTAGGTATCAGCCGTAAATCCAACCATTCGCGGTAAACGCCGCCGCCTTAGAGTGGGCGGCGGCACGCGTGTTCGCGACCGCGAGGCCTTCCACGACGAAAACGCTAATCAGAGATAGGGCGATTGCGGCGAACAATAGGCGGCGCAGCATGGCCGGCGTCAACATGGCGACTTTCCTTTGCACATGCCGTTTTTGGCATGAACCGACATTCACCGGATGGACGGTGGGATGTCGCGAGCGCCGGGGATGGAACATCGGAAGGTCCAATCCGATCAAGCCCGTATAATTACGTAGTCATTGAATCCCGCATGCCTTAACCGCTCACATGGTAAATTTTCTTATGGCGCGCGCGGGGCTTCGATCTGGGGGGATAGGATCATAGCGGCAGCCTTCGCGTAGCGCGCCTTCGGCGACACATAGGCTTATATTGAGAATCATGGAGGACGCCCCGATTGCCTATCCAGCACCCCAAAACCCAGACACCGATTACCCGCTGCGTAGCGACCTGGTCGACCTGACCGTGCCTATGCCGCCGGAAATCCTCGCCGAGCTGCATCGCATCGCCGTGCGCGAAGGCGTGCCGGTGGCGTCCGTCGCGCTGTCCGGGATCGAGATTTTGTTGGGGCAACACCGCGCACGGGAGGCCCACGATGACGATTCCGCTGACCGATAACGGCGCCTTCGACCGCCCCGCCGTGATGCGCCGCGAAAGGCCATCGTCGAGAGCGATGATTGGGATGGACCGAAGTTTCAGACCTGTGCCGATGCGGCATGGATTGCTAATGCTTTTGCAACTTCTCGACGTCGAGAAGTTTTGTCGTCCAATGCCCACAAAGAAATCGCATCCATCCCCAATTTCGACTGGCAGGAGAAGGCGCTGGATTCTGGGGACTGGTGACGCGCTATGACCGTTAGCCGAGCTGTTGAAAGAGGAGCAACCTCCCATGGCAAAATTGACCGAACACGAAGAGCGCGAGCCTAGGATTGACGCGCTCGTCGAGGAGTTGCGGACGGTCGATGTGCGGAAGATCATCGGAGGGCTGCGAGAACTGATGCGGCAGGATGGCTTGTCAGGCTGACGCCCTATCGGCGCGCGGCGCGCAGAAAAAGGCTTGGCGATGAAATCGCGCGGAGCGTACGCCCCGCCTATTCATCCAGACTCGACGCTGGCGCCTCTGATCGCGGGGTTCCCGCCATGCCGGACTGGTGGCGCTCGCGCAAAAGAAAGCCCGATCATTGCTGACCGGGCTGCGCGGAATACATGGGATACTCGCGGGTAGAAGAGTGCCGCCACATGCACCCCACGTAGCGCCCTCGCGAGCGGCTTCAAGTCACTGAAATAGAAACGGCCCTGGCGATACATCCATGTTGATTAGCAATAAGCGCTGGTCCCTGGGTTAATTCGCAGATGCTATCGCGGCTCCCGCAATGAACAGCCAGCCGACAATGATCAATGCCGCCCAGATTGAGATGATCGGATGAACGGCTGCGAAAATGACCGCCAACGCCGCGATGATGGTCACCACGGCCGCGAAAATCACCAGCGCTCTAAATCTGTTCCAAACCGACGCTTGATCGAAGCTCTGAGCGGACGCTAGGTTTGGACTATGAAATTTGTCCGTTAGTGACATCGCGTTGCTCCCCCCAGGCTGTTACTCGCGCTCCGTATCGCTGAAAGCGCCTTCAGCATTGCCATACAAGCATTGAGATAACGTCGAACCAGCGCAGAAGTTGCGAACCCGGTTGTCGATTTCAGAGATTTGTTGTCCCGCACATTCTCACGGCGCATGCGGAGACGCGCTTCCCACACGCAATATCTTGACCATTGGCTGAACGTCATCAAGACGGACAAGAAGGCTATCTTCATCGCCGCATCGGAGGCATCTGAAGCCGCCGCGTTCCTGGCGGCGCGTGTGTTTCGCATCAAGGCGAAGCGAGGCCCACTTGGAGCCGCATGATGTCCGAACCGAGATAAGCCAGCGCTCGAACTGGCGTTGGTGTGACTGGGAAAGGTGAAACTGTCGCGATGATGATAGCCGCCGTCTATCGCCCACAATGGGAACGCCCTATCGGGTGGACGGCGCGCATTTAAAGACGCTCAGTGATGAAGTGAAGCGGGGAGCCTGCTGATGCGGCGATGAGGGCGAGATCCCGCCGGCTATGCGCCTGGGGCTGTCCTCGTCGAGCGTAGGTTGTTGCCGCAGCACCCCGTGAGCCTCGTGTAATCAAATTCCAAGCCGTCGCCCCACTACCGTCAGCAGCGCTGTCACGCTCTCACGTTGTCACGTGACAATGTGAGAGCGTGACAGCGTGATAACTTTACGGCAATCTTTTACATAGAAACTGCCAGATTGATTCTCCTCGCCGGACTGGCCCGCTCCCATAGGATTGGCCCATGCACATCATTACTCTCGCCACGCAGAAGGGGGGCAGCGGCAAGAGCACGCTCGCCGCGTGCGTCGCCGTTGCGGCAGAAGCCGAAGGCATCAAAACTGCTGTGCTGGACACCGATCCGCAAGGCAGCGTGTTTAAATGGGGTGAACGTCGTGAGGCGGAAACACCAGCTGTAGACCGGTGCGAACCGCATCAACTCGCAGCGGTGCTCAAGAGCCTCCCGAAACAGGGCTTTGAACTGGTCATCATCGACACCGCCGGCGCTCACAACGCGTCCGTGGCCCCTGCCCTTCAAGCTGCCGACTTCTGCCTTGTCCCGGTGAAACCGACTCTTACTGATCTTGAAGCCGCGATCCCTACCGCGAAACAACTCCGCGACCGGAAAACCCGCTTCGGGTTTGTTCTTAGTCAATGTTTTGGGAGTTCATCGCGAACGAATGATGCGGCGACGGGGCTCCTCAAACATGGCGAGGTCGCCCCGGCTAACGTGTTTCACCGCGCCGACTTCGCCGACGCTTACACCGCCGGTCTCGGGGTCACCGAATACAATCCCAACGGGAAGGCCGCGCAGGAAGTTCGCCTTTTGTGGGCGTGGCTTGCTCGGACCATAGGAGAACACACATGATCAAACCCAAACGCCGCCTCGTCTCGGAAGCCCTTGCAGCCGAAGAAGCAACGACCAGACCAGAAGGCACGCCATCACGTGATGGCGTGATCACATTACCTAAAGAGCCTGCAACAGAGCCGGCCCGCCGTGCTGGAGGGGTTCGCCACGGCTACCGGACTACCCTCTACCTTCCCCGCGAGGCTCAGTTCAAAATCCGGGAAATCGCGCTCATGAAGCGCTGCAAGCCTCATGACGTGCTCATAGAGGCCATGGCCGACCTTTTCGAGCGGTACAATGCCAGCAGCCTTGCCGAGGAGCTGCGAACGTCACGTGAGAGCGTGAGAGCGTGATCATCAGGAATCTTGTAATGATACTAATAAGTGATACTATATGAGGCTAAGCGCAAAGCATAAGGACACACTTGAGGCTGTCTTCGCCGATCCACCGCGCGCCAGCATCCCTTGGCGCGATATAGAGGCCCTGTTTGCGGCTTGCGGCGCGGAAATCAGCGAAGGTGCAGGTTCCCGCGTCCGGGTCGCTCTGAATGGTGTGCGCGCGGTGTTCCACCGCGCGCATCCCCAGAAGGAGACCGACAAGGGTGCGGTGAAATCGGTTCGGCGCTTCCTGACCGAAGCGGAGATCACGCCATGAACACGATGACCTACAAAGGCTATGAGGCGATCATCGAATACGACGAGGATGCCGAGTTTTTTCATGGCGAGATTCTCAACCTCAGGGACGTTATTACCTTCCAGGGGCAATCGGTCGCCGAGTTGAAGCAGGCCTTCGCGGATTCCGTCGAGGACTATCTTGCCTTTTGCAAAGAGCGCGGAGAGGAGCCAGAAAAGCCCTATTCCGGCCAATTCGTCGTGCGTCTCGAACCGCCGCTGCACCGGGCTTTGGTGAGCGCCGCGAAGCGGGCCGGGATGAGCCTCAATAAGTGGGTGGCCGCGACGCTGGAGCGCGCAGCAGTCCGCTGAACGCGAACGCTCACGCCATCACGTTGTCACGTGACTAGGCCATGCCGCATATTGCATCAGCCGTGTAGGATGATGGCTATCGACGCATTGTGTGAACGCGGACGCTCACGCTATCACGCCATCACGTTGTCACGTGACTAGGCCATGCCGCATATTGCATCAGCCGTGTAGGATGAGGGCTATCGGCGTATCGTGTGAACGCGGGCGCTCACGCCATCACGCCATCACGTGACGGCACCGTGTGGCATATTGCAACAGCCCTGGATGAACAGGCCCGAACGCGGGCAGGGCGCGAGAAAGGAGAAATCGAAGCGGTTGGCGGGCGCGGCGATGGCGACAAAACCCTCGATCTCGGGCCGACGCATCAGCAATTGCATCGCGATCCAGGAACCGAACGACGTGCCGGCGGATTAAGCGATGCGCCCTTTTTGGTTCTATGCAGCCTGGTGTGGCAGATTTGTCACTCCACGCCATAAAATGAGTTGAGATCGCAGTAATTGCCGAATCGCCCAATTCGAGCCACAAATCCTTCATTCATTGGTTGCCCGATATCTGCGTGTACGAGTGAAGATTATGAGTAACGAAGCCCATCCGATGAAGGATGGCGCTTATGCCTTTACCGATGGCATCAGGCGCGACGGGGTTTTGCGACTCGTCGTTAGTCTTTGCGAACAAATGGCGAGCTGTGCCGACACCTTCGGTGCCGAGCGGCAATTCCGCTTTGCGGAAGGGCGGCCATGATTGAATCCATGCACGTCTATAAGTGCAACGGCTTCGAACCCGTTTATGCGACATGCGCCGAGAATGCGGCCCTGCGGTTCGCCCAAGCCAAGGCGCATGAAATATACGGCGCCGACGCTCGCGTCGAGCACATCAGCCTTGAGGAATTTTCCCCTGATGGCCGAATAGAGCGATACACGGCCAATCTGTGTAGAGGAGGCGAATGCCGTCTCGTATGGTTATGCCTGACGCGCGTCGGGCGCGTTGCGGATACCTTGTCTTCGGTAAATTTTGTGTAACGGGCTTTATAGGAGCGGCTAAGCGCCACCAGCATTCCTCAGAGGCTGGGCTACCCTCCGACACTCGATGAACCTGTTGCGCGACCTTAGAATCCCAATGTGCAAGAGCCGCCCATGACGCCAAACGCCGCTGCGCAACTCGCCATTTTGGCGGATGCGCTGACCGAGATTGTCGATTTGGCGAGCGGGGGCCCAAAGCTGGTCGCGCCGTCGGTCGAACTGCTGGCGCGGGCAGGGGACATCGCCGCGGAAGCCTTGAGCGGGTCATCGCAGAATCTGTTCCAAATCGTACGCTAAGCGGCGCCGAGGAAGACTGAGCGCGGGTCTCGGAGGGGTCGGAAGGCATTTTGGAGCTGCTCTGTCGGCCAAATGTAATCGCCATTGAAGGTGATGTGCTCCCAGCCGAGCGGGGCGATATGGGCGAGCAGATCGTCGCTGACAGCTTCGCCGTGGGAGCGCAATTCGGTCACGGCGCGGCTCAGATAAACGGTATTCCAGAGGATTACGGCGGCGACGGCGAGGTTGAGGCCGGAAGCCCGGTATTTCTGGTTTTCGAAGGTCCGGTCACGGATTTCGCCGAGACGATGAAAGAACACCGCCCTGGCGAGTGCGTTGCGCGCCTCGCCCTTGTTGAGGCCGGCGTTCGCCCGCCGACGCAAAGCTGGATCGCTGATCCAGTCGAGGGTGAAGAGGGTGCGCTCCAGACGACCAATTTCCCGGAGCGTCTTCGCGAGCGCGTTCTGTTTGGGATAGGCGGCGAGCCGACGCATCAACGTCGACGGCGCGACAGTTCCAGCTTTTATCGACGCCGCGAGGCGCAGCGTCTCATCCCAGTTCTCCCCGATGACGCGGAAATCGACGGCTCCGCCGATCATTGGGGTCAGAGCGGCGTAGGCGACGCGGCTGTCGGCGACATAGAGGCGGCGATCGGCGAGATCGCGAATGCGCGGCGCAAACCTAAACCCCGCGAGGTGACACAGACCGAACACGTGATCGATCGCGCCGGCCGTGTCGGTGTAATGCTCGCGGATTTCCAGAGAGCATTCGTGATGCAGCAGGCCGTCCAGAATGTGCACGGCCTCGCTGGCGTTGGCGGCGATGACCTTGGTGTGAAACGGCGCATAGCGATCGGAAACATGCGTGTAGAACTTCACGCCGGGCTCTGAGCCATATTTTGCGTTGTAATCGGCGCGAGCCTCGCCATGCCCACCGGCCTTGAAAAATTGGCCGTCGGACGATGACGTGTCGCCATCGCCCCAGATTTTCGTGAAGGGCTGCGCGTGAATCG
>Ga0208191_1000977_pt1 | contig 16034 bp, 9 predicted proteins | sample June2015DPH_13_5_FD_184709 | JGI IMG/M metagenome (GOLD analysis project Ga0208191, IMG submission 184709) | Peatland microbial communities from SPRUCE experiment site at the Marcell Experimental Forest, Minnesota, USA - June2015DPH_13_40... | ecosystem: Environmental > Terrestrial > Soil >... | reverse complement strand
CCTGACTGAACGGACCGTCAATCTCCGGAATCATGCACTTCTTTCCCTCAGGGGTGCACATAATCCGGGAGTGAACATAATTTCTAGTATCGAAATATTTCGATACTAGAAACAATTGGATCCATGTCGGCAGTCCACAGGCGGGACCGAAGATCGCGGCGATCCTTTCGATCGTGGAAAGCTGCCGCAGATTGAAACTCCCCGTGCGCGACTATCTGGTTGCGATCCTTCCCGGACTCGCTGATCGCCCGATCCAGCGCCTACCAGACCTTACTCCCGCGGCCTGGGTCGCCCAGCATTCATAGACTCAAACGACCAGGTTGTTGGCGTGAAGGCGATGTTTCGCCAACAATTTGGGAATGTGGCCCATTCCAGAAGGCACACTTCGCGGCACAGGAGACGCGGGCAGCAGGCCAGTGGTGCAAAGGGGGAACGAACTGGCTCTTATTGCCCAAGTTCCGACTTGGCGCAAAATCCCTTTGGAACAATCTGTGGCGTGATGCCGTATATGCCCATATGCGAATCGGAATCGTCCTTCCCCTCCTGTCTCTCTGGACATGGTTTAGTTGTAGCCCGAGTTTCGCGTCCGCCTTCCAAGCCAGCCCTGCAGCAAGCCCGCAAGACAAAAATACTTCACAGCAGGCGCGCGAAACGCTGCAAGCCTCGGCACTCGCATACCAGCAGGTCGTCGCCTTGAGCGATGTTTTAACTTACACCGTGACCACGCCGAATGCGGTGCTGCCGCCAAAGACGCTGAAAGTGACCCTGGGTTCGCGCCCTCAGGTCGCTTTGGAAGATCCGCTTATTGAAGCTGTTGCTTTGGACGGCAGTTTGTTCGTGACCAAGAGCGATGCCCCAGGGAAATATGTGGTTCGGCCCTACTCTGGCGATTTCGCCAAAGCGCTCGATGCGGTCGTAGGCGAGCAGGGCTGGCCTCTGGAACCCTTGCAGATCGCCATGCGGCTTGGAAAGGGCATAGACGGTTGGTTGACTGCACTAAGGTTCAAACAGCTGGCGCCGCTTCAGATCTCCGGCTACGAAAAGAAAACCGATCATGGCCGCTGGATCGACGAGATTCATTTCCGTGCGGAGAACGGATGGCTGGATGCAGATTTTGACTCTACCACCCACTTCCTGTCACGAATCTTGTTCGAAGCTCACCCTCAGGGTGCGCCCAAGGATGTGTTCATCAAGGTTTCGGGCGATTGTGCGCCAAAGGTATTGGCGAGCGCAAAGGACCTCGTCACCTTTGATCCGAGTGGAAAGGTGGCCGTTGCCGACCTAACAAGCTTGGACGCCGCCCAGTTGCCAACGGGCAAGCCTGCGCCGCTCTTTGAGTTGGAGAATCTGGCAGGGCAGAAGGTTTCTCTTCGCCAATTCAAAGGTTCGGTAGTGGTGCTCGATTTTTGGGCCTCGTGGTGCGCGCCTTGCTGGAAGACCCTGCGGGCCACACAGGATTTCTCCGACTGGGCGTCTCATAGTGGCTTGCCGATTGTGGTTTTTCCCGTAGATACCATGGAGCAATTCCCGACCGCAGAAGAGACACGAGTCAAGGCGACCGAATTTTTCCAGTCGCAAAATCTGACCATGTCATCTCTTGTCGATCTGAACAGCGAAACCTTCCGGGCCTTTGGCACGCCTGGCCTGCCGAGCATGGTCATCATTGCAGCCGATGGCACGATCTATAAATATCATCAGGGAAGCTTCCCCGACATGCTGGAAACCCTCAAACGCGAAGCAAGAGACGCCGGTAGGCCAGTAGCCAATTAGCCGCGTCGCACATCTTGCGTTTTGCGGAGAATCAGTATTGGTTTCTGCCGTTCGCGCATAAAACTGGACAAGGATGGAGAACGGGCTATCCGAACAACTGGAGGGCGGATCGTTGATGTAAACAGCGATTTCGCCAACTGAGAATTGCTGGTGAAGTCACGATGTCTCAACATTTGACCGGGCGTGGGTCCCCTTAGACCGCCACGGCGTGTTGACGCTGGCTGCGAACTCGACCCGTCAACCGTGCTTCCTCTGACGTTTACATTGAATAGACAGGCCGTGTTTACTTCTGGACTGGAGGCCGTCGTTTATATCGACAACCCCGGCCATCTAAAGAAGTACAGTTTCACTAGCGGAGCCACCGAAGATTTTGGCGTTGTGGAAACGACCGACTACACTAGCCCCGTGGATGTAACGCCGCAGGGCGACGTGGTCCTCGTGGTGCAGAGGCCGCAGACCGGCAACGATGTTACGTGGATGACACTGGACCCGTTGTCGAAAATGCATGACGTAATTGCGACGCCGCGCGACGAGGTTGGCAACAAGCTCTCGCCCAACGGAAAATGGCTGCCCTACTGCTTCGATGAGAACGGCGTAACTAACCTGTCGGTCGCCGCCTTCCCCGCAGGACGTCCGCCGTGGCAATTGACCACCGCTGGCGGCTGCCAAGCAACTTGGAGCGCCGATGGACATGAGCTTTTCTTCTGTTTCAGATGGATTTCCCAAATCCCCCGGATCGCACTTCACCCCTTTATGACGTGAGCGCCGATGGCCAGCGTTTCGCCGTGCTCACTGCGGACCGCACGAAGTCCTCATCGATTAGCCTCTTGACGAATTGGCCGGCGGAACTGAAGAAATGAGCCTGGACGCCAGGCGCTGCCCGCTTCTGCCGTATCAAATTTTAAACATTTCCACCGGGCAGATGATGGGCAAGTGGGAAGTAATCTTAAGGGAAGGGTAGCCGACTATCCACGCACTACTTAGTTTGTGATCACAAGGGCGTTTAGCCGCCGTGATCTAGCGTGCAATCGGTATTGTCTCTCGACAGTGATGAACACCGCTGGGAAATTCGAGGACGCTGGGAATTGTCCGGAGCTCGCAAAAACAAAAAACGCAACCGGCAAGTCACATGCTGCTCGTCCTCGCGTGGATTCTAGTTCAAACTCATACGGCGAAGAAGGTTTTGAAAACGTGGGTCAGTACGCAAGGTATCAAGCAGCAAGTCAGATTTTAGCGATAAAATTTGGAAAGACTTCTCCGAGCGAGCTTTTTCCAGGGACTCCAACGCTTTGTCGTTTTCGCCGAGCCCGGCGTAAATCGTGGCCACAGTGTAGGGAGAAGCAGTCGCTTTCGAGTTGCTCTCCAAATCACGAAGGATCTTCTCCGCTTCGGCTTTTTTGCCTACGGCTGCATAGGCGTGTGCCAGCGCCACGGTGGGGTCCTGAGAACCGCTCGACGTCTCAATTGCCTTCTGGTACTCCGCGATCGCTTCCTGAAGCTTGCCCGTGCCTTCGTAACCGACGCCGAGAGTGTAGTGCTGAAACCAATCCTTGGGGTCAAAAAGCAGCGCTCTCCGGCTTGAATCAATCAGGCTAGAGTAGTCCCGCAGCTCATAGTAGGTCACTGATTCGGTATGTGCCGCACTGAAACCATAGTCGAGCTGGTCGATCTTTGCGATCTCGGCGAGGGCTTCGGCCCGTCGGCCAACCAAGGCGAGAAAGATGGCGCGATCTTCATGCGCGCAACTATAGCTCGGTGCCAGAGCGATGGCACGATTGAACTCGCGATCGGCAGTCTCCCAATCCCAGTCAAAAAAGGAACTCAGCGCGCCGAGGGTGTCGTGGGCTTCGCCGATGCTGTCGTCCAGTTGCAGTGCTTTGGATAGTGCATTCTTGGCCGACCGGTAGGCCAGATCTTTTTGCAAAGCTCCTGCATACGCCAAGAAGACGTAAGTGTCTGCGAGTCCCGCGTAAGCAAGAGCGAAGTTTGGATCTTTCTGGACCGCATCTTCGAAGTAGCGTTTGGCCTTCCTAAGTGAATCAGGTTTGGTGAATTCGTTAGTAAAGTAAAGGCGTCCCCGGAGATAGTCATCGTACGCCGCCGGGTCGACCACGTGGGCTAAGCGAAGCTGAGACTGCTGGTTTGGAGTGAGTTGTGCGCGGACTTGCTGCGCTATGGCGTCCGCCACCTCACCTTGTAGCTTCAGGATGTCGCCAAGATCGCGGTCATATGTCTCTGCCCAAAGATGCTGGTCCGTAGGAGCCGCGAGTAGTTGCGCGGTGACACGCACTCGCCGACCCGAACGAATGACCGACCCTTCAACGATGGCGTCCACATTCAATTCTCGTGCAATTTCCGGCAGGCCCTTTTTTGTGCCTTTGTATCGCATGACGGAAGTTCGCGAGATCACCCTCAGCGAGCCGACCTTAGCGAGGTCAGTAATCAACTGGTCCGTCATGCCATCCGCGAAGAATTCCTCTGACGGATCGCCGGACAAATTGTCGAGCGGTAGAACGGCGATGGAATTTAAACGAGGAGCAGCATTTGTAGGATGGGCACCCGTGTGCGCCAGCCAGACGGCAGAACCTATAACGAGGAGGGTAAGTATCGTGGGGGCCAGGAATGTGCGGGATCTGGTAGGCCTTAGGTCGGCAGGTGCCTCTTTAGGCCGTTCAGACGGGGTGGAAGGAGATGGAGATTGAGTCTCTGCCCTGTCCACCGGAGCGATAAACCTGTACCCGCGGCGCGGAAGTGTTTCAATGTATCGCGGCGTCTCGGCGGAGTCGCCGAGCACCTCGCGAAGGCGCGCGATGGCGTTGTGGAGACTATGGTCGAAATCGACGAAGGCGTCGGCCGCCCAAATTTGTGCGCGCAGCTCTTCGCGAGTGACCAAATCGCCGGGGCGATTTAACAACGCGGCCAAAACTTGGAGCGGTTGACCCTGAAGGCGAAGTTTCACACCGTGTTTCCGCAGCTCACCCGCGCGGACATCCAGTTCAAAATCGTCGAAACGCAGTGCACGCGCGCCTGGTGCGGAGGTAGGCATATCAACGCCCAGAAGGTTGGCAGAGTCTATCACACTTCTTACTGGTCAGAGGCAGGTTTGCTGAGGGGCGGGAACACGTTTACCTTCAATAGTTTAACGACGGAGAAAACTTTGGGGATGGATGGAGGCCACGAGGATTGCACTCCATGCCCAAAAGTGCGAGTGTTTTTTGCGGGCTCACGAATCGAGAGAGCCACACCCGGAAAGCCGTTTGTGAGCAATTCGCTACAGGAAACAAAAGGAGAGTCAAATATGAAAAACTTGTCGCATATGCCCATGCTGTTGGCTGCTCTTCTGGCACTTAGCCCTTTTACCTTGGCTCAGCAGCCACAGTGGCAGGGGGACCAGGACAAGCTCGTCGAAATCGTTCGCAACGCCACCCAGCAGTACCAGGATGTCACCAAAGCCACCGCGGCTGGATACAATCCTGTCCTCGGCTGCGTAAGCGGCTCCGACCATGGAGCCATGGGCATCCACTACGTCAATTTAAGTCTGCTTAACGGACCCATTGACGCCACGAAACCGCAAGCTCTGATCTATGAGCCGTCGTCGAACGGTCAATACAAGCTAGTTGGCGTCGAGTTCATTATACTCGCGAGTGCCCTTCCCCCCAACGCCGCTCCGCAGGTGGAGGGTCACCTCATGCTGTACATCGACGGCCCGAACCGTTACGGCCTACCGCCGTTCTTCGAACTCCACGTTTGGGCGTGGCGGCACAACCCCCAGGGCCCGTTCGTGGACTGGAACGACCACGTGACGTGCGCTCACGAGTAAATTACAGGGAGACAGCGGCTTGCGTATGTGTCTCCCGGCAACCCGGACACCGAACAATATTACCAATGCATCGTAAGCGCAGCCGCGCGGGACACCAAGGAAGCGAGACCTCGCGCGGGCCGCCGTTGGCCCGATGATGGAAAGGCCAGGTGGATAGGCTGCGCTGCGAACAACAGAAGGTATCGGTTCCCTTGCATTTGCGTACAACCGATCAAACAAGAGAGAGATAAAGACATACTCCAATACCTGATCGAGCGCGACATTCCGGGAATTGGAACTACGCCGCTGGATCAAGTCACAAGATGGTTCGCGAACATGGAAACAAAGAGGCTCCCCTAAACCAACCTCGTCTCGGAAGTCAAGTTGATGACCGACCTCGGCGAAGCTTGACAGTATTGTGGTCGGCTTGTCGGCAAACCTTACCTTACAAGATTAGGGAAGAGTCACCCGTTACTCGGGCGAATCGAGAGAATTCTCGAGGGGCGCCGTGGCGGATTGGTCTTTTATTCCAATCCTTCAACCACGTACAAGTTTCCCAGTACCCGAAGCGTGCTGTATGCATAGCTCTTGCTACGCTCAGCGTAGGCAAGCGTAATGGGCTTAGCAAGACCTGCTTTTTCGGTTGGGTCAATCCTCTGCAACAAAGTGCGCCGGCCAGTAACCGCATCAACGCGGTAGATGCTCGCTGCCGAAGGCGTCGATGAGTAGGTGATCAGGGCCTGTCCGTCTTCGGTCCATTTGGACAATACTTCTTGGGGCTCAATGCCCGGGATGACTTCGAGCTTTTGCGTCTCCCGGTCAAACACCACAGCTTCACCAGCGGCATTACGCCCGGCGATCCGCTTCCCATCCATGGCGACGGTGACGCCGATAAAATCGGCAGGGCCCAAAGCTTGCGGCGTGGCCCCTTCAATATCCATCTCGTAAGTGCGCACGGGCTGCCCCTCGGCCGCGCCCGTCACCAACAGATGCTTTCCGTCGGGGAACCAAGACACGGTCTTAAAGCTTGTGATCTCTCCCGCCGCTAAGCGGCGGCTCTCTCCTGCTCCGATCGGGTTCAGGGCAACTTGCGTGGGCCTGGTCAGCAGGGGGCCGGCGACCCATGTCCCATCCGGCGAAAATCTGGGTTGCGCTCCTGGTCCCAGCGCCACAGGCGCAGAGCCGTCCAGTTTGCGGTAGACCTGAAGGTAAAGCGGCCCAGCTGGTCCTCCCCACTCCAGGAATACAATTGCGTTCCCGTCCGGCAATATATCGCCCATGAGGGAAGCATCAAACCATTCCAGTCCACGCCGTTGCTTGCCGCTTGCCGGGTCGATCCCTACGATTTCTGCTTCTTGCCGCTCAACGGACAAAAGGACCCGGCCGTCCGCTCCAATATCGAGAAGGCGAATACTTTGCGGTGCGGCCAGAATGGTTCGCTGTTTTCCAGCAAGGCTCACACCGTAAAGCTCCCGATCCGTCGTGCTATCAGCGGCGGTAAACCAGATTTCTGTGCCGGCCCGCGACCATGACAAACCCTGCACGGTTCCAAATTCCTGGGTCAACTGCTTATGATTTCCTGTCTCATCGACGAACGATACCCAGCCCCGGTCATCGCCGTACACCGGATGTTCCGCAAATGCGACTTCCTTGCCGGATGGAGACACCCTTACATAGTCGAGGTAGCCTGCGGTTGTATAAATAACCTTACCCTCCGGATACTCCAGTTGGACCTTCCGGTTGGCTCGACGCGCGATCGCCAGGGTCTTGCCGTCGGGCGCATAGTCCGCCGCGATGACCTCCTTTGCCTGAGCGCGGGGCGTACCTCCTGTCATCTGCGCCTGCCCCATAGTTCCATACATGAACCACGCCTCTTGCACGAGATCCACCGCGACTTCCATATCTCCGCTGGAGGAAAGCGCGAGCAGAGCCGCGCTCGGAAGATCGACTTTCGTGGATTGCGGAAACTCCGTTCGGACGGAGTAGACCTGTAGTGGGTCGTTGTTCCACTGCGCGCTGTAGACGACCGTTTGCCCATCCTTCGCAAACCGCGCGCTCGAGGGATAGCCTCGCTGATAGGTCAACCGAGTGAATTTTGGCTGTGGTCTTGCCGCGGAGCGCCGGTCGACCGTCCACACTGCGGCGACCAATCCTAGCGCGCCCAGAGCAGCCGCGACCCACAGCAGCCAAGCTCGCCTTGTCTTCGGCGGCTCAGAGATGCGTGTCATCGCGCTGGCAGAAGGTGCCGCCCCCGCCCCGCTCAGCGATTCGATGGCAAACGCGAGATCGCTGGCCGACTGGAAGCGGCGTTCTGGCTTCTTTTCGACACAACGACGGACGACGCGGTCGAGGCCGGGAGACACCTGAGCGCTCGGCCCCGACAACTCCGGCACATCTTCTTTCAGGATGGCGTTCATCGTCTCAACGGACGAGTCGCCACGAAATGCCCGCTTGCCGGAGACCATCTCGTAGAGCACAGCGCCGAAACTGAAGATGTCGGAACGATGATCGACGGTCTCGCCGCGCACTTGTTCGGGAGACATGTATCCGACCGTTCCCATGACTGTGCCCGGTGTGGTCGCAACCGTCATGGTCTGCGATTCTTGCGCGGAGGGCTGCGGCGGAGCCTGCTTAGCCAGACCGAAATCGAGGATCTTCACCCGATCGTCGCGTGTAATAAAGATGTTGTCGGGCTTCAGGTCGCGGTGCACGACTCCTTTTTCGTGCGCGGCGGCCAGTCCTCTTGCGATTTCGAGGGCGTACGCCGTTGCCGCGCGGCGCGAGAGCGTTCCCGCCGTCAGCACATCGCGCAGCGAATGCCCTTCCAGGAATTCTGAAATCAAATACTGAACGCCCGCTTGCTCGCCGACATCGAAGATAGCGAGAACATTGGGGTGATTGAGAATGCTCAGGACGCGGGCTTCGTGCTGAAAGCGGAGAAGCCGGTCGGGATCGCTGGAGACGGCCGCCGGAAGGATCTTGACTGCTACAGTGCGGTCGAGGCGGGTGTCACGAGCCTTGTACACTTCGCCCATGCCGCCGGCGCCAAGCGGCGACTGGATTTCATAGGGGCCGAGTTTTGTGCCAGAGGTCAGGGCCATGCGTGGGCGCAATTATAGTCCGTGCAGCACGTTGCACGCCGGAGGTGAGGATTCCGGGTGTGTTGTCGGCTAACCTTACCTTACCGGATTACGGAAGCTTTGCCCGTCATCGGCTGAGGACTCGGCGCCAGCCTATCTAGCAGACATAAACGCAAGGCGATGCGCTCGGCGGTCAGTGGTCTTTGTAGCTTCTCGGCTCGAATATCTCGCTCAAGTAATCACGGCTTCCTGGGATTCGCTCCAGGTGCGGGTAACGGACGCCCCCGGAATATTGAATTTGGTGGGCTTCGACTGAGTTAAAGTTGCGAACAACCAGAGAAATTTTGCCATTTTGGGCATGCGCGATCGATTCGTTCAGTACATCGGCGGAGTAAACGTGGCCATCTACCGCGAGAATCGTCATGTTCGGTCCGAGACCCGCCTCGTAGGCCGGCGTGCCGGTTAAGACTTCGAAAATTGTACCGTCCTTCTTCACAGACATCCCGATTGAATACTCGCCGTTATAGCTAAAAGGAAGAAGGTCAGAATAGAAAGGATCGTTGTTGGGGGTTGGGTTGTATATGAGGCGCCAGCCTGCTGCCTCAAGACCGTCGGTCGGCGGCTTACTGTTTACCTGATAGACACGCGTCTCAAAGAAGGTGTGCCAGTCAAACGGACAGATTGCCGATAACGACGCTTCCACGTCTTCCCGCGTGTAGGGCACGACGATCGGATCGGTGTCGCGCTGGCCGAGAAAACTCCGCAAGAAATCATCGAGCGACCGGCGGTCCTGTGTTTGTTCGCGGATGATGGTATCGGCGCGAAGCCAGATAAGGGCGCCTTCATCGTAGTAATCCTGTCCACGACGCAGCGAATACCATCCAACGTCGAACGCACGCAAAACCCAGTCTTCCGTCGCCGTGTCAACCAGAGGGGTTGAAGCGCGACCGGGTTCGCCAGAAAGATCGGCAGCGGTTCGCCCGAGATAATCGCGCATGTAGGCTGCGTCATTGAAACCCGCGCGCGTGGCGAGCAGCATCCCGATATATTGGTTTAGACCCTCATAGACCCAGAGTAGCGATGTCCGCTCCGGTCCCTGATAGTCAGGCTTTGAGTAGAGCTCTCCCGGACGCCGGTATTTGCCGTCCCAAGAATGGGATTGCTCATGCGCGAGAAGGGGCCAGCCGAATTTTTGCAGTTGATCTTTCTTTGAAAGTCCGGCGTCGCCGATTGCGTTGTACGGCGAATCCTCGTGCTCGAGCCCGTCGAACGGCCGGGCCTCACTTTGCGACACGAGAATGTGCAGGGTCCGCCAGTGCCGGAAGCCAAACATCGCCCGATCCTGATCCACCAGCTTCCCAAAGAGAGCGAACGCGTTAGCGTCATCTGCTTTGTCGATCGCGGCCTGGCTGTCGCCAGTGATGTCGAGCTCCGCGGGCCAATCCGACTTCAGGGACACGGCGCGGAAGAACTCGCCGGCCAGCACCGGCGAATCGATCAGCCGTTCGAGCGAAACCGGAGCAAAATTCACGCGTGGACCGTTCTGACTGGTAACTTGCAGGCTGCTACCCTGTTTCCAGTTTGCAGGCAGAAGAATCGATGGTTCAATCATCAACTCGCGTTTGTCGATACTGCGCGGGTACAACACAGTGGTATTCCATGCCAGCAAGAGTTGATGATCGGAGACCGTGTTTTCCAACAACGCATCGAAATCGACGGTTATCCCATCGGTACCGGGCGGAACTTCAACGTGAATCGTGTAGATCTCCTCGGGATCGCGGGTCCAGGGCAGAGTCACGTTTCCGGAACGGATGCGTAGTGCGGCCATTTGTTGAATGGGGCCTGTTGGTCCGTGTTCGCCCGGAATCCAGCGTGGATATGATAGGGCGAGCGCGCCGGGCTGCACTCGAATCTCCTCATGCACAAAAGCGATTCGCCGCGCGGCCTGTGTTTCGTCAACCACTAGCGCCATATCTGGCGCGGATGGGTTCTGCGCAGGCGCACCCGTTGCGCCGGCGGTAATTACGAGCACTGCAAGGACGAGACACTTCGGAGACAGCAGCGTTGTCATGGACTTCCTCCCGTAAGCTGAACTGGTCGAGCCTGTTCGCCGCAGCGCTGCGATGAAAGGGGCCGGTCCGTTATGCGCACCAGTGCCCGGCTATGCCGCCCGCTCCGCGCGGAGGTTGGATTTCACGGTGTCTGAGCTTCGTGCCAGAGGCCAGCGACATCCGCGCGCGCCATTATATATGCCCAAAGAAGACCATCAGCCCCATCCGACGATTCTGCGAGGTTTTTGTCGGCAACCCTTCCTTTACAAGATTAGTCACTCGCCAAGTGAGCAACTGACGACACTCGTGGTCGCGCTGCGACCAAACGGAAGTATGCCCGGTCTCCGTTGAAGTACAGTTCGCTACTGCAACTTCGCGTACTCAGCTTTGGCCGCTTTGAGGATGGGAAGGTCGGGGTCGGCGTCTTTCCAGAGGCCGAGAAAATCCTGGTAGGCTCCTTTGGCTTTCGCCGAGTCGCCGGATATTTCGTAGGCGCGAGCAATTTGCAGGTGGGCGAGGGGACCGAGCAACCCGTTCCCGACCAGCGCAGGATGATCTATCAACTTCTGGAATTCGGCCGCCGCAGCCGGACCATTCTTCTGCGCCAAATAAGCCTGACCACGAATATAGGCGGGATAGATCCAGCCGATATTGCCTCCAAGCTCATAAGGGAGCACCGGCTCGAGCGCAAGGATCGCGCGGTCCGGCGCGGACTGATCCACATCAATCGCGGCGTCGATGAGCGGAAACCAATGCACCTTGAGAAGCGTATTAGTAGGCTCGGCGTTCTCCGCCGCGTCCAGCAATGTTTTCGCTTTCGCCGCATCGCCGCCGCGCGCCAGCGCCAAAGCTGCGAGCACCTTCACATACCTGCCTGGAGCTAAAGCCAGACCTCGCGTGGCGGCCTGCTGCGCCGCTGCGCCATTACCGACTTCCGCTTCGCGCAGTCCCTGAAAGGTAAGCCACGTGGCTCCGGCCTCTTTGGAATCCGCCCGTACCGCCGAGTCGACGGCACGCCGGGAAAGGTCGCGCGCTTTCTCCATGCGCCCGTAGTAGGCCTGGGTATCAGCGTGGTTGCTGAGCATCTGGTCTTCTTCACCGGGGCGTCCCGCGGCCCACGCCACCTCGCGCTCCATCTCAGCGTTATCTCCGGCCAGGAAGGCCAGCGCGTAAAGATCGCCCCGAATCAGGAGTCCATCAAAACCCTTTTGCTGGGCCTCCGCCAGCATGTCACGGGCATTCTTGATCCGGCCCACGCCAGAAGCCCCTCGAGCCGGCGAAACGATTATGCAAGTGAAACCGCACCGTCAGCGGCCATTCCGCCCGGTTGTCAAAATACGGAAGTGACAACCTCTTACTTATCCATCCTGTTCTCAATGGTTTGGATCGCATCGACCTGTCTACGTCGTACATTCGCCTCGAAAGATAAGCGAAAGTTGCGAATCGTGTACGGCGTAACGCGACCGGCGGATCCTTCGGTCCATGTCAGTCTCTGATCACTCTACTATAAGTCACATATTTGCAATGGGATAGGGGGTCACTGAGCAAGGACAGGGGGTACGCCCCGGGGGTCCCCTGGGGTCCCGTTTTGCCAAGTCCGCTTGGCCTCGTCAATCATTGGCCGATGGCTGAGGCACTGAATCGTTCCATTTTGGTACAATTCCGCCCCAGCCTAACTCGTTGATTCAAAGAGAGTAATCAGCTCATGCGAGACTCGTCTTTGTCGGGAAAGGGGCCAGAAGGGGATTTTAAGGGGATCTTATGGGTACATTTCGGATGGTAGGCGTGTCGGGCGGATGTGCCGGTAAGACGGCGGGTTGAGGGCTGTGGTCGGAGGCGACAGCGGTTCGGTGGGCGGAATTTTGTTTACTCTATAAACGCAGTGCTCGAAGTCCCATGACAGTCAAGGATTGGAAAAGGGCTTAAATAGGGTGTCAACCTCCTCCCTCGACAGGCCACCGCCGGGGACGCCCCGTGGGGTTTCTGCCGCTGAGTCGCCCTGCCGAGCCCCAACCGGGTGATTTTTTGGGAATGTACCACGAGCCGCACGCAGTCTTTTCTCCCTGTTCTACAGGCTGGCTTGGATGGTCACTCAGACTTGACCCTTTGTTTCCAACAGTTTACTCACTCGAACTGGGGAGAATACCCTCCCAGGAAAACCTGTCAAGCATTATTTTAGGCTCGTAAACCCCTCGTTATCAATGAGTTGAATCTCAGATTCGACGCCACCTAGTGTTTTGAGAAACGGATGGTAAGCTTTTATTAAAGGGGGATACACCCCGAAACACAAAACGCCTTCCGGCGACAAACCACGGAGCGGCGAGGGCAACAGCGGCTTAACGCGGCATTGGCACGTGGTGATGTTCGCGTCGGCAGAAGAGGAGAGATTTATGGCAAAAGGCTAATGACTGACTTCAGAGCGTAGAGTTTTGCATCCTGAGCAGCCCGTCCTTGCGACGGTGCTCGCCAACCGAACGTCAACGACGCCACGGTGGTCGGGTCCAACCCAGATGCGGCGATGGGAATCGCAAACACAATCCCATGAAACTTTGATCGAGTACGCAGGCGCGTTCGTGTGCGTGCTCATACGTGAACCACGGATGCCCACGTCGACGGCAGCCATAGCACGCCCGTGAAGTCGGGCAAACAAGCACTTAACTTGGGTGGCGACCTACGCCAGAAGATAACTTGGAGGCTACGAACATGAAAACCGAAACGACAACTAACAACCATACGACACCGACAACGCACTACAGCATCTTTGAAGTGGACGTAAACAACATGCGTAAAATCATGGCGGCTCGGGACAAAATCTTCATCATCCGTGAGATGGTGCAGAACGCTTGGGACGAGAACATCACCAGAGTCGACATCCTGCTGACCCCGCCCGATGAGAACGGGCACAGCATCATCAAGGTCACCGACGACAGCCCGGGTGGCTGGCTGAGCCTCGAACATGCCTACACGATGTACGCCGAGTCCACGAAGGCTAACGACCCGACCAAACGTGGCAGGTTCAACGAGGGCGAGAAGAACGTTCTATGCCTCGCCATCGAAGCCAGCGTCACGACGGTATCGGGGCAAGTCTGCTTCGACCGAACACGTGGTCGCTGGGCTGGCACCGAACGCCGCAAACGTGGCTCGGAGTTCTACATGAAGTTCGAGTTGACGCAGAAGGAATACGCAAGCATTTGCCAAAAGACCCGCTTGCTAATTCCACCCAAAGACGTCGTATCGACGTTCAACGGCGTCGAACTGGTTCATCGGGCACCAGACCTTCGGTTCGAGACTCGACTCCGAACGCCCCGTGACGGTCGGAACGAGCCCCGCAAGACCGAGGTTCGGTTATACAACGTCGCTGCGGGCGAGCAGGCGTGGCTTTACGAGATGGGCATTCCCGTTGTGGAACTCTCGGACGACAAGTGGCATATCAACGTGATGCAGAAGATGCCGGTCGGTCGTGACCGGGACAACGTCAACCCGTCGTACATCGGGGACATCCGTGTCGCCATCTTCAACGAGTTCTACACCAAGTTGTCGCCACAGGATGCCAGCCTGCTAAGCATTCAGGCAGCGGCTTCGCACCCCAAGAGTAAGACCGATGCGGTAAAGGCGAACCTCGCCGCCCGCTTTGGCGAGAAGTACGCTCTAGAAGACCCCACTGACCCGGGCAGCAAGGAAGAGTTCGTCAGCCAAGGCGGAACGGTTATCCAGCGGAATGACCTATCGCCAGAGATGAAGAAGCGACTGCGGAAAATTAAGGACGAGCAGAATCCCCGCAAGTCTTTCGTCAAACGTACCGGGGAGTTGACGCCGACCAACGTCAAGGTCACGTTGGACAAGGTTGTCGATCCGGGAGACTACGACGATGACACAGCAAATTATGTCGCCCTCGTCGAGCGGCTGGCACCCAGAGTCATCAACCGGCCCGTCAAGGCCATCGTCATCGACGATCCTGATGCGGGCATCCGGGGATGCTTCGAGTTCCACTCCGGTGAAATGCACATCAACCTCGACTGTCACGATACGTCCGACAATGTGGCGAACTACTGGCTGATGATCCACGAGTTCGCCCACAACACGGTCAACAGCAACGCTCACCTAAAGGATGTCTTCTACAAGACTGAGGAAGAGATCGCTGGGAAATTGCTGGTGCTGGCGTTGAACGAACCAGAACTGTTCATTGGAGCGAATAGGTGTGACTTTACCGATGTTCGGCCACTCTGGGGTGCGCACGAGCCGTCATGGGCGGGGCACGCCACGAACCAGCCACAGTAGCGAGTCGAGCGGCGGAACCAGCCTTCCCGCCGTTGCTCCCGCTAATGCGGAGACGCCGTGCAGACGGCGACTAACCACAACAACCGGCACGCCGACGAAAGCGGGGCGGCAGGAAACTGAGATTCACGGGGCTGGCTTCGGTCGGCCCCCGGCTACGGACTGGCATGAACCACGACGCAGAACGACTTGAACGACTCTCGCGAACTCGGGTGTTATGAGTTGCGGCGTGGCGGCATGCCAGAAAGAGGTGCAACATGAGTAACTGGTGCGATAACAGACTAACGGTAACGGGGCCGAACCGAAGAGAAGCCCTCAACGCAGTTCGTAAACAGGAGACTGATGAGGATGGTGCTTTCACTGTTTACTTCAGCATCGAGACGTTACGCAAGCGAGTGGACGAACTCGGGATTCCGATTCCCGACTCTGGGTGTCGCTGCCCCGAATGCCCGATGGGTTCGGTCTATGTCTACAACCAATACCACGAAGCAACGGACGACAGTGATGTCCTTTACTTCCAGACGCAGTGGGCTGAACCCGTCGAAGCGGTCACCGTGCTGAGCATCATGTACCCGCAGAATACGTTCCTGCTGGACGCATGGTGCGATGACCTTGGACAGTGGAGCGGCGAGGATTACACCGGGGAATACAACGCCCGGGTGTGTCGGTCGTTGTTCCAGAATGGTGTGGAGACGAAGTTCCCGCTGGGAGAGGATGGCCGAAAGGTTTCCGTTCCGAAGAAACTGGAGAACGGCGTAACCATCGTCACTATCCAACAATAACCAACCCGCCCAGAACATCGGGCGGCATCGCGTCAATGGAGGAGAACACGCCTCTTCGATCTTTGTTCTTGTTGTTGCAGTGGGCCAGCGGAGCCCTAGATGTTCGGCGGGGAAGGCAGTCATGGTTTGTATCGCACCACACGAAGACTTATCTCAGTTGGGTCTAACGTGGCGGGGTCCATGCGAATGCAGCGAATGCAAAAACGCAGACGTAGAGCAGCACAGTCTTGGTGACTAACAACTAAGGCGGCGCCCGCCGACACAACTTTGCACGCAC
>Ga0208191_1000976_pt1 | contig 16039 bp, 9 predicted proteins | sample June2015DPH_13_5_FD_184709 | JGI IMG/M metagenome (GOLD analysis project Ga0208191, IMG submission 184709) | Peatland microbial communities from SPRUCE experiment site at the Marcell Experimental Forest, Minnesota, USA - June2015DPH_13_40... | ecosystem: Environmental > Terrestrial > Soil >... | reverse complement strand
CATCAAGGCGTCGGAACAGGACTCGGCGGCCACACTGGAGTTGAAAATGTAGTGTAGACCTTCGAGACCGCTTTGCTGAAAACACAACACTTACTGCCTCAATGACCCCTCAACTGCGAAAGTTCGGTTAACCAGGCGACGGAACGTGTCAATGATTTTGAGACACCTCTCGAACGAATTTAGTGTCGTTCCCGGGCGGTCGTGGGGCTGGATCGAGAAAATCAGCTTCCCGGATGCCGCAGGATCGACGCTCTCGCATTGACGCATCTCCCTGCACCCTCGGAATCAGAGTCTTTTCTGCGGGGGCGCAAGCTTCAGAAATACTCGAACGGGTCTTCGGCTGGTTGATCCAGGCCGCTTCCGGCACGACCGGTGCCGTGGCGTTCCCCGGACAAAACACTCCGGGTAAGCCTCGAAGGCTGCCGACAAGGTTAGCTTGCGTACCTGCGTGACGCCTTCTACTTCGCCGCCATGGGCCATCGCCGGTGTCATCAGCCCCAGGCCGCTGTCTCGCTGCCGTTGAGGCCCTTTACTACTCCAGAAGGAGGCTGGAAACAAACCGTTGAGCGCGGAGCAGCTCACTGCCCAGGTCTCTGACTGTTTCGCCTGAGGGCAGACTTGCGATTAGCGACTCTCCATAGAGAACCAAACCAGGCCTGGTCTCATCTCCGAAATAGTCTCGGATTATTTGGTACGTCCCACCCTTCAATGCCGTACCTGGGCCGAACTGGCTGCCAAAGCGCTTCCGAAACTCGCCGAGATTCGTCTGGGCGCTCAACACCGCCACGATGTCTCCGGCATGAGTCCTGGCCTCTTCGCGGTTATGCTCAGCGTGAGTCGGGCCGCGGACGTTGCGATAACGATCATCGAGCGCCAGCAACTTCAGTAAGACGAAGGCATGCGCGCGTGTCACTTGAACTTCAGCCCGCGCGGGCTTTCCATCTGGCAAGGACCCCACCACTTCATGCTTGTCTGTCTCCACGACGACAATAGACCCGCCAACACAGGCGCGACCATGGACGCCACTCTGCACATCAACCCGAATCTCGCCCTTCCTGACAAACTCGGCTGGCGCCATGAACTCGATCCTCATCACTTCCGGTGAATTTGGAATTGGCTTCTCGAACTGGAAGTTCCGGGCATTCTCGTCGACCGAGTACCCGAGGGAGGCTAAGACCGATGCCAGTGAAGTATCGCAACCTCGCAAGTACGCGACATCGAGGACGAAATCGAAATCGCGCGTGGACCGTGGGCGCGCAATCATAAATCTCAGGGCGTGGCCCCCGACGAGGGTCAGACCGTGGGCCGCTGGGCCGAGGGCTGTGAGCAGTTCGAGCAAATAAGTGCGCTGCGGCTCCGGGATCATTTACGCACCCACTCGGGGGCTATCTGCTTCTCGAACAGATACTCGGCCTGCGTCAGGTCACGTCCGCCCCGCGCGAACAAGTCGAGATACGTTTGGATAGATGAGACAACCGGCGTTCCGTCTCCAGTAGGGAGCAAATAGAGGAAAACGCCGGCATCGAATGGGTACACGGCCCGAAGATCAGGGCCGACGGGTGGCCTAGTCGAGACATATTCGCGCAGCCTTTTCACCCCGGCCTCGTCGGAGGTATAGAAGTCAAATGAATCAACATCTACGAAAGGTGCTATCCGGCTGGCAGCAGCAGCGCCGGTGAAGGCGTAACATTGCCGCCCGAGCTGACTGTCCAGGTCTTGCCGCACCGACTCCAAATTATGGCCGAATGGATTGGGAATCTTGAATGATCGGCGCAGATACCCGCGGTAACGGTCTTTGTATTCTTGCGCCCACCTTGAAAGCAGGCGTCGCGGCTCCGGCACTAGGATCGATGAGTTCCTCCGCATCACCAGCAGCTCTTCTTCGAGACTTCGCAACACTCTCGACGCTAGCGAGAAACTAACTCCGAAGGAGACGCCGGCGCATTCGGTCCTGGTGGTTTCCTTGGCCAACTCTTCTGTGATCTCAGTGAGCGTCCACGCCCTCGGTTTCTGCAACAACACCCTCAGGATGCGAGAGGACTTTCCTGAAAACGGATTTCGATAGAATGAAGGGCTGGTTTCCTTTTGCGGTTCCATCCCAACTCGTTGCAGGAGCAACTTGCCGGGTACATTGATGAAGACATTGCCTGCCAAATCGATAAAGTCCACGTTCCTCTCGAAGCAAAGCCTCTGTGACTGAGGCGAGATCGCGGGGCACACCAGGGCGAAGGCGGTGCCGTCTTTCATGGCCTTCATTTGGGAAAGCCAAGGCGCAATCTGCTCGACCTGCTTGGGTGTGAAAGTACTTTTGACTTCGACGCACACTTCGACCTTGGCGTCACCAAATTCCAGGTCAAACTTGGCGTCAAATCTTCCCTGCTTGGCGTCTGGCTGCTCCACCAGATTTGCGACGCGCACATTTGGGAGACCCTTGAAGGGCTCATTGTCCCTGAGAGCTTTGAAAATCTCGCGTTCCGTCATTTTGCCATTATAAAGCTATTTGCCGAACTTGGCAAACTTAACTTTACAGGCATATTTGCCTCCAGAACGTAACATGCCACTTTTGGCAAATTGGCAAACGATCATTTCAAATTATTGAAAAATCGTGGTTTAACTCTCATCGGCTAAATTCCAGTGCTCCGAACCTTGCCGGTCATCAACTGGTACAGCGTCGCGGGAGGCGCAGACATTGGCTTCTATGTGTGCGCCCATCAGTGGGTAGCGCGAACCTGAATTTTCAGGCTGGCTGCCGCAGACCTGCTTCGTAGCTTCCTCCCTCTGACGCGGGTCCCGCTCTGCGGCACCGGCCGACGGTCCCGCCAAGCGGGATCAATCTCCAGCCCCCATCGCGTCTCTTGTTCGTCTGCATCCTCCCCCGCCTGCTCACGGACACTCGACCATATCCATTCCTCCGCTTAACCAGGCGACGGAAGCTGTCAACGATTTTGAGACACCTCCCGAACGAGTTTAGTGTCGTTCCCGGGCGGTCGTGGGGCTGGATCGAGAATATCAGCCTCCAGGATGAGGTCCAGAAGTCAAGCGCTTTCATTTTACAGCCTCGACGAGGATTCGGAAAGGGCGGACAGCGCGCCTGCCCTTACTATTGCTGATCAAACCGAACCACCAAGGCACCAAGTCACCAAGAGAGCCCATTCCGAAGAACACTATCAACCACCAAGACACCAAGGCACCAAGAGAGCCCACCCCAAGCGATTGACCCATTGATTCATTGAAAAAAACGACGCAGGTGCTCTTCGATGATTCAATGACCCGATGACTCAATGACCCGATGATTCATTGACCCAATGAATCAATGAGTCAATCGAAGAAGTCCTGGGCTAGACATCTGATACGATTTCTCTTGACAACGCCTCCCCCCTGTGATAGCCTACTAGCGTGAGAAGCCTGACCCGCGGGGAAGTCCTTTCCCCGCTATCCCAACATTCCGTCCCAGGAGGAACTATGTCCTTACGCAAATCACCCGAACTTACGCCCGCGTTGCTCGCCGCCACGCGGAACAATGCCCAGCATTCCACCGGACCGCGCAGCCCCGCCGCCAAGCAGAATTCCAAGCTCAATGCCTTGAAGCACGGCGCATACGTCGCGGACGACAATCGCCGCCAGTCCATGCTGGCGCTGGGCGAAGACCCGGAACAATTCCAAACCCTCATCGAGGAACTGATGAGCGACTTCGGCCCCGGCGACGCGCTCTGGGAGAAGCAGATCGAGGACCTCGCCTGGCTCTACTCGCGCCGCGAAAGGCTCGAGCGGGCGCAAGCGGGCGTGATGCGGCGCGCCTTGCAGGGGGTCGACGACTGGCAACACCGCCGCCAGCAGGAGATGGAACGCGTCACCTTCGAGGCCTCCCAGCACGAGATCCTTGATGTCGATCTGCCGGAGTCCACAGATCGAGGGGTGGCGCTGAGAAAGACTCTTTCTTATCTTGAACTCGTGCGGGAGGAGATCAACCAGCGCACCTTCCGGGAGCGCCAGTACGCCGTATTGGAATCTTTTTACAGAGGGATGATGGGGTGGCGGCCGGGGCTGATTTTCAGTCTGCTGCACCGTTTCAGTGACCCTCTGCACCTGCGCGAGCAACAAGAGGAGGACGAGGAATACCGGCAGTTCCTGCTCAAAGAAGGCGCCGACTGCGTGCCGCCGGGCGAGCCCGAGCGCCAGGAACTTCTCCGTTTGCTCGAGGAGGAGATCGCGAGCCTCCGGGAAGAGTTCGCCTATGCCGAAAAGGCGAATGAGGAGAGAGCGGCGATAGAACGGGACGCCTGCCTTGCCCCAGAGGGGGAGACGTGGAGGATGATGCTGCGCCAGGAAGCCGCCCTGGACCGCTCCATTGACCGCAAAGTGAGGATACTGCTGAGGCTGCGGAAGGATTCGACCAACCTCCCGATCGCTCCCCCCGGACAGGATGATGGCGCCAGGATGGAGAACGCCGAGGACGCCCTCAATAGCGACATTATGTCTCATGAACCGCAGAGTGTGGAGACGGTCGAAAACCTAAAAATGAAGGAACGATGCGGGAATATCTATGAAAACAAAGGACGGGCTCTCGAAACCCCGGAACGGTGCGGGGATGTTACAGAAAGCAAAGGTAGTTACGCGCAAAATGCGGGAACGTTATTGAAAGGAAAGGGTGTTAGTTGCCGTTAGGTGGTCTATGGTACATGGCATCTGGTGGGTGGTGGGTGCGCAAAAGTAAGTCCCAGGCGGTACGTGGCAGGTAGTAGGTGGCAGGTGGCGGAGAGCAGGTGGCAGGTATCAGGCTCCAAGCGCCTGACAGACCATGATAATAATTCTTGACGACACAGCCGGGCTGGAGTGATATCGTCTTCTCTAAACCGGTTCAGGCCCCCTATCTGGTACCACGGATGGATTCCTTGTCAGTAAGAAATGGAGAATCGTTTGAGCGCACTCGCGAGCAGCAGGTCGGCGGAAGGAACGAAAGCTGAAAGCAGCAAGCTCTCATTCATCGAAAAGGTTGGCTATGGTGTCGGCGACACTGCCTCGAACTTCTACTGGCAGACGTTTCTCAACTTTCTGTCATTCTTCTATACCGACGTTTTTGGCCTCGCGGCCTCAGCCACGGCCACCATGTTCCTTGTTGTACGTATTCCGGACACGTGCATTGACCCCGTGATGGGCCTGATTGCGGATCGCACCCAGACGCGCTGGGGACACTATCGCCCCTACTTGCTGTGGGGATGCCTGCCGATGGCGTTAATGGGGGTGGCGATGTTCACCACTCCGAATCTGGGGCCGCATGGGAAGCTTGTTTACGCCTATGTAACCTATGGCCTGATCATGCTGGCGTACACATTCATCAATATTCCTTACAGTGCGCTGATGGGAGTAATTTCGCCAAACTCTCTGGAACGCACAAGCGTATCGAGCTTCCGTTTCGTTCTCGCCTATGGCGGACTCTTCATGGTTCAGGGGCTCACCATTCCCATGGTGAAGCGATTCGGCCACGGCAACGATCAGAGGGGCTTCCAGTTAGCGATGGTCGTCTATGGAGTTCTGGCGATCGCTCTCTTTCTCACAACTTTCTTCACGACGCGCGAACGTGTGCAGACGGCCCACCGGGCGGGCGACGCGCTGAAGGACGATCTGCGGGATCTGCTGAAGAACCGGCCATGGGTGATGGTGTGCTTCATCGGAATCTTCGCGGTCTTCTATATCTCCATTCGCATGGGCGCCATCCTGTACTACTTCAAGTATTGCGTCGTGCAGCCTGGACATTTGTACCACTTTGAGCAGGCGTTTCTGGGATACCACTTTAAGAATGACTTCGCGCCTGAGGCGCTGGGATCGTGGTTCATGGTATTTGGAACCGCGGGGGTGATCTTTGGCGCTGCCATGGCGCGTCCGCTTTCAACGCTTCTCGGCGGCAAGCGGCGCGCGTACATGATTCTAATGACACTCGCAAGCACGCTAACTGTGCTCTTCTATTTTGTGCCGCTCAGCAACATTCCCCTCATTTTTGTTACACACATCGCAATTTCGACGCTCTTTGCTCCAACCTCGCCGCTGCTCTGGGCCTTCTACGCGGACACGGCTGATTATTCGGAGTGGAAGACCGGGCGCCGTGCGACCGGCCTGGTGTTCTCGGCAGCATCGTTCTCGCAGAAGTTGGGGTGGGCTGCCGGGAGTTCGCTCTTTCTTTGGCTGATAGGCTACATCGGGTTCAAGGCTAACCTGGCGCAGCCTCTCCCCGTACAGACCGGCATACGTTACATGATGAGCTTTTTCCCGGCTGTGGTTGGCTTCCTATCGGCGTCGGCGGTGCTATTCTACAAGCTGGACGATACCACGATGGTGCAGATTGAAAGGGATCTAAAGCAGCGCAGGGCATTGCAGTCATCCAGCTACAGCGTGCCCCCGTCCACCCGAGAGGCAAAATGAGTAATGCAAAGGCGCTTGCTGCCGGGCGCAAGGTCCAGTTCTCTCCTGAAGCTGCGGAGGGCTCCTTCGTCGATATTCGCGGTGAACGGTACTATCGCATCGCACACTACGATGCGATTCCGCCGTTCTTCATGAGTATCGTCAGCGACTCGGATCATTGGCTCTTCATTTCAAGCAACGGTGGCCTGACTGCGGGCCGCAAAGATCCCGACCACGCGCTATTTCCGTATTACCCCGATGATCGAATCCACGATGGCTGCGAGCACACGGGAAGCAAAACGATCATTCGTGTTATAGGAGACGGTGGAGTCGTGCTATGGGAGCCGCTCTCAGGGCAACTTGAGGGACGCCATCATGTGTCGCGCAATCTGTACAAGAGCGTGTATGGAAACAAGATCATCTTTGAAGAAGTGAACCATGATCTGGCGTTGACGTTCTCGTATGGATGGATGACGAGCGAGCGTTTTGGGTTTGTGCGCCGCGCGCAACTGGTTAATCAGAGCGCCGATGCGGTCACGGTCGAACTGCTGGATGGTATTCAGAATGTTTTGCCGTGCGGCGTCACGCGACGATTCCAGTTGGAATACAGCACGCTTGTGGACGGTTACAAGCGCACGGAACTGGAGCGCACGACAGGGCTTGGTCTCTTTCGTCTATCGTCGATTCCTGTTGACAGGCCAGAACCCAGCGAGTCGCTTCGCGTAAACATTGCGTGGTCCGTAGGATTGGATGCTGAGGCGCGGCTGCTCTCCAGCGTTCAGCTAGACGCGTTCCGCCGTGGCAGCGCCGTTACGCAAGAGACAGATATTCATGGGCGCCACGGCGCCTATTTTCTGAAGGCATCACTCACCTTGCCCGCCCAGGGCGAGAAGGAATGGAAGATCGTCTCCGAAGTCAACCAGGACGCGGCGGGAGTGAGGTCTATCATTCGCGACCTTCATTCCCTTGAGACCATCGCATCGGAGATTGATGAGGACGTTGCCCGGGGCACGCAGAACCTGGTGAGAATTGTGGCCGGGGCAGATGGGCTCCAGCTAACTCAGGACGAGCCGGCCATCTGGCACCATTTTTCGAGCGCCCTCTTCAACGTGATGCGCGGTGGCATTCCCAGCGATAACTACTGGATTTCGCGTGCGGATCTCAACCTGTTCATCTCGAAGGCCAATCGGCAGGTGGCACAGAAGCACAAAGCCTTTCTTGAAGAATTGCCCGAGTCGCTACTGCACCGCCTCCTCCTCGATCAGGTGCGCGAACAGCACGATCCGGATTTGGAGAGACTTGCCAACGAGTATCTGCCGCTGACTTTCAGCCGCCGTCATGGTGACCCGAGCCGGCCATGGAACATATTCGAAATCAAGGTGAAGGATGATCACGGTGGTAAGATGCTGAGCTACCAAGGAAACTGGCGCGACATCTTTCAGAACTGGGAAGCCCTCAGCGTGTCATTTCCCGGCTTTGCCGAAAGCATGATCTATAAGTTTCTGGACTCCTCAACGGCCGATGGTTATAACCCATACCGTATCTCCAGCAACGGCTACGAGTGGGAAATCATTGATCCGCGTGACCCGTGGTCGTACATCGGCTACTGGGGAGATCACCAAGTCATCTACCTGCTGAAGTTGCTTGAGCAGGCCAAGCGGCACTACCCGGACAGCCTGCGAAAGCTGCTGTCGCGCGCCGTATTCGGCTATGCGAGCGTGCCGTATCGCATCATGCCCTATGAGTCGCTGCTTGAGGATTCGCGGAACACAATTACCTTTGATCGCGTGGCGCATCGCAAGGCCATGAAGCTCTCGTCGGAGCTTGGAGCGGACGGAAAGGCGTTGTTCACTCGTGACGGTCAGCTTGCTCGCGCTAATCTGGCGGAAAAGATTCTTATCGTGATCCTGACGAAGCTGTCGAACTACGTTCCGGAAGTCGGCATATGGATGAATACGCAACGGCCCGAGTGGAACGATGCGAATAACGCGCTGGTTGGCGCGGGCGCTTCGATGGTTACGCTGTACTATTTACGTCGCTTCCTGGTTTTCACACGCGAACTGCTCACACAGGAGCAAGGAGGAGAAATTGAGCTGTCGGCGGAACTGGCAGTGCTGTTCGGACAAGTGTTCGACACGCTCGAGAGCTACATGCCGCTTCTTAATGCTCCAATCTCGGACCGCGACCGCAAGTCAATTCTAGACGCGCTCGGAAGTGCCGGATCGATCTATCGGGAGAAGCTCTACGTGCAAGGTATTTCCGCAGAACGAAGCGTGGTATCTGTTGCGCGATTGCAGTCGTTTTGTGATTTCGCCTTGAAGCACATCGATCATTCGATCCACGCCAATCGCAGGAGCGATGGGCTCTACCATTCGTACAATCTGATGACAATCACGGGAGACGAGATCAGGACCCGGAGACTGCACGAGATGTTGGAGGGCCAGGTGGCGGTGCTAAGTTCTGGAGCGCTCACACCCGCCCAAGGCGTGGCTCTGTTGGAAGTGCTTCGAAACAGCAGTCTGTACCGCGCCGACCAGAACAGCTACATTCTGTATCCTGACCGGCCGCTGCCATACTTTCTCGAAAAGAACAATGTGCCGCAGCGCGAGGTCGAGAAGTCGAAGCTGCTGATGTCCATGCTGGAGCGGGAGGATCACCGCATAGTTGTTCGTGATGTAGAAGGCGGCATTCACTTTAATGCCTCGTTTTGCAACTCGGTGATTCTTAAGCAAGTGCTGCATGAGCTGAAGAAGAGCGACCTCCCTCAGCTTGCGAAAAAAGAAGAACAACAGATCCTCGGCCTCTATGAGAAGGTGTTCGACCATCAATCGTTCACTGGGCGCTCTGGCACGTTCTACAAGTACGAAGGACTCGGGTGCATTTACTGGCACATGGTCTCAAAGCTGCTGCTTGCTGTACGCGAGCTGTTGGAGCGAGCGGTCGCGAGCGGCGCTGATGAATCCATCCTTCAACAACTGAGAGCTCATTACAACAGCGTTTATGACGGGCTGGGAGTACACAAGTCTCCAGCGGTCTTCGGTGCTATTCCCACGGATCCGTATTCGCACACTCCGAGATTTGCCGGGGCACAGCAGCCGGGAATGACCGGCCAGGTGAAGGAAGACCTCATCGCTCGCATGGGCGAGATGGGCGTGCATGTTGAAAATGGAGAGCTTGCTTTCGTTCCCCAGCTTATTTCCAGGACAGAGTTTCTTGCCGAGTCTAAGACGTTTCACCATTGCGATGTCAAAGGCAACCAGAGGACGCTAAATCTGGAGAGGGACACGGTGGCCTTTACTTACTGTCAGGTTCCTGTTGTAGCGCACCGAAGCGGCCCGCAGCACATCCGTGTGACCTTTGCCGACGGAATATCGCAACTTGTCGATGGACTGAAGTTAGATGCGGCGACGAGTGCTGCCGTCTTCGACCGCTTGGGGACGATCCAGCGGCTCGATGTGTTCTATGGTTTGGCATGAGCAAGTGCCTTTCGGAATACGGAACTGTCCGATTCGCACTATTCACTGGAATTTGTCCGCCGCCGCCGGCGAGCACGGCTACGTGGTGCTTGGTGTTGAGCTCACAATTGGCCGCGACGAGTTGGCATTCTGGAATATCGCTATGAAGGAGGTGGTGGAACCGGCGCGCGTTACCGTATGGGTCGGTCCCAGCTCGGTGGAAGGCTCGCAGGCCTATTTCGAAATTGATGAATAGTCGCCCTCTGGCCGAACATATTTCAGATTCGCAATGCTGCCCGACAAGTCGACAGTCAACAGTCGACGGTCAAAAGTCCAGTAAGGCGTCTTCAGGCAATAACGGTTCCATTCTCGAATCGCAACCCCCTCACTCCCGCCTCCTCTCCCCCAAGGGGGTGAGGGGGTGCTTCAGCGACCAATACAGTGGTTATTTCGTGACGACTGCTAAGTAGTGCTTGACGGGTGAGGAGAATGCTGCCTGGCGACTTCCTCATTCCGCCAGCCTCGCGCCTCATGGGATCAGCAGGTGGCGGGTGGGTACAATCCAAAATCTAAAATCCAAAATCTAAAATCGCCGTAGGCGCTTATTGAGCGTAGAATTACGAAACCTGGTACGTTGCTTTCAATAATTCGATGGAGGAAGGTTGAAATGAAGCGAATTCTGCAAAGCTTAATGCCCGCCCTCGCCGTCATTTTCTTATGCTTGGCCCCCAATACTGCATGGTCCCAAGCCAAGCCGGCTTTCGCCCCCAACGAGATGGACAGCATCCTTTACGGCGCTGCGTACTACACAGAGTACATGCCTTATGAGCGGCTCGAGCGGGATGCCCAACTGATGCAGCAGGCTGGCCTCACGGTGGTTCGCATGGGTGAGTCCAGTTGGGGTTTGTGGGAACCGGAAGACGGCCGCTTCGATTTCGGGTGGATGGACCGCGTGGTGGAGCGCATGCACAAGGCCGGGATCAAGGTCATCATGGGGACGCCGACCTACTCCATTCCGGCGTGGCTCTACAAGAAGCATCCGGAAATCGTCGTCACCCGGCTGGACGGCAAGACCGTCACCTATGGCTTGCGTCAGAATACCGACCTGTCGAATCCCACCTATCGCTACTACTGTGAGCGTGTGATTCGCAAAATCGCCCAGCACTACAAGGACAACCCGGCGGTGATCGGCTATCAAATCGACAACGAAACCTCATCGGCGGGCGTTGCGAACCTCGATGTGCAAGTCGGATTTGTCAATTACCTTCGCGCCAAGTTCCAAAGCGTGGATAAACTGGACGAGATTTGGGGGCTGAACTATTGGGGCCAGAGGCTCTACGACTGGACCGAAGTGCCGCCCCGCGAGGGGATCATAAATCCTGGCTGGAAGCTGGAGTGGGAGCGATACCAGCAGTCGCTGACCACCGACTTCCTGAACTGGCAGGCTGCCCTGGTGAACGAGTACAAGCGGCCCGACCAGTTCGTCACCCAGGACCTTGCGGGTCCGCCGCGCCCCGACGTGAATGAAGAGGATATCTCCCGCTCACTCGATATTCTGGCGGCCAATCCCTACCACGAAACGCAGGACCGCTACGACGGGGAATCCCCCAGCATGGCCGGAGACTACACTCGCTCGCTCAAGCAGACCAACTACCTAGTGACGGAGACCAACGCGCAGACGATTGGGTGGGACTCCAAGGGGCAATATCCTCCCTACGACGGCCAACTCCGCCTGGATGTTTACACGCACACCTCTTCCGGCGCAAACATGGTGGAGTACTGGCATTGGCACTCCATCCACTACGGCCAGGAAACGTACTGGAAAGGCGTCCTCGCGCACGACCTCGAACCCAATCGCGCCTATGCGGAGGTCAGCCGCACGGCGCATGAGCTGGAGCGCGTGGGGCCGGAAATCGTCGACCTCAAGCGTCCCAACAAGGTCGCCATTCTTTACAGCGATGATTCGTATTACGGCATCCAGTTCATGCCCTTCAGCGACCACGCGGACTACCGCTCAGTCCTATCCGGAATGTATCGTGCCTTGTACAAGCTGAATGTCGGGGTCGATTTCATCTTCCCTGACAGCACGAACCTTTCAAACTACAAGATGATCGTTGTCCCTCCGCTTTACATTGCGAGCGACGACTTGCTGAACAAACTGGTCGATTACGTCCACCAGGGTGGTCACGTGGTCATGGCGTTCAAGAGCGGCTTCTGCAACGAGTACTCAACGGTACGTTGGTCGATGGCGCCTGGACCTTTGCGGAAAGCGGCGGGCTTCCGCTACCAGGAGTTCTCGAACTTGCGGCAGCCCGTGGCGCTTAAGGGTGACCCGTTCCAGGCGGGCGCTGATAACCGGGTCTCCGATTGGGCCGAAATGCTGATCCTGGAAGGCGCGCAGCCCTTGGCCTATTACGACCATCCCTTTTTCGGAAAGTATCCGGCCATCGCGCGTAACCATTTCGGCGCAGGCACGCTGACCTACGAAGGCAGCCTCCTCTCGCAGAAGCTCCAGGAAAAAGTGCTGCTGGACGTGCTGAAATTCGCCGGATTGAGCGGCCCGGACCAGCAGCTACCCCAGCCCGTGCGCGTCAAACATGGCGTAAACCGCCAAGGCAAAACCATCCACTACTACCTGAACTACTCGAGTGAATCTCAGACCTTGGTATATTCCTACGGCGCTGGTCGGGATTTGCTGGGTCAGACTGCGGTGGCCCCGTCACAGTCGATTACGCTTAAACCCTGGGACCTCGCGATTGTCGAAGAGAAGTGACTACGCTTTGGAGTGCGGCAGCTTGCTGCCGCTTTCGGTCAGGCCAGCTTGCTGGCCGTGGACTGGAGCGCGACAGTGGACAGGTGAGGCGCGAGCAAGCTCGCGGGAGAAAAGCGGCAGCAAGCAGCCGCACTCCAGAGCGCCTGCGGCGCTTCCTCGATCCACGGACAAGGGACGGTGTTCTTACGCGTAGATTTCGGGGTTGACAGGGTTAGGCGGGCAGCGGCCTTCGAGCGCGGCGAGGAGATTTTCCGCTGCCAGCATGGCCATGGCCAGGCGGGTCTCGGAAGTGGCGCTCCCCACGTGCGGCGTCAGGACGACGTTGGGCAAGGCAAGGAGCGCCGGGTGGATATGCGGCTCTTGCTCGAACACGTCCAAGCCGGCGCCGGCGATCTGTCTTGACTGGAGCGCCTCAACCAGTGCGGCTTCGTCGACGACTTTACCGCGCGCCGCGTTGATGAGGAAGGCCGTGGGCTTCATCATGGCGAGCTCGCGGGCGCTGATTAGGTGATGGGTCTCGGGTGTAAGGGGAACGTGCAGGGTCAGGAAATCCGCTTCGCGCAGCAGTGTCTCGCGATCCACGAATTGTGCGCCGAGCTCCCGCTCTTGGGCTGGTGTGGGGCGCACGATATCATAGTAAAGCACGCGCATGGAAAATCCGCGGGCGCGACGCGCCACGGCTTTGCCGATGCGTCCCAAACCGTACACGCCCAACGTCTTGCGATAGAGGTCGGCGCCCCACAGGTACGTCCACTGCCAGTAGTGCCAGTGGCCCTCCCGGATGTACCGGTCGCTTTCCACAAGGCGGCGCGCCACGGCCATGAGCAGCGCGAAGGCCAAGTCGGCCGTTGTCTCCGTGAGCACATCGGGAGTGTTGGTGACGAGGATGCGGCGGCGCGTGCAGGCGGCCACATCGATGTTGTCGTATCCGACCCCTACGTTAGCGATCACGCGCAAGCGCGGCGCCTGCTCCAGCACTTCTTCGCTGACCCGCGCCCCTGAGGCCATCAAGCCATCGACCTCGCGGCAAGCTTCCGCCAGTTGTATGGGCTCAAGCGGCACATCTTCCGGATTCATCTTCCAATCGCATCGCGTCGCGATACGCTCGACTGCCAAGGACGGCAGCGGCCGGGTAATGAAGACCTTGGGAAGGCTCAAGTGTTTCTCCTTGGCGAAATCAGTATCCTGCTAGTTAATCCAGCGGCCGGCTTTGTCCTTCTTTTCCTGCTTTTGCATGTAGACTTCAAATTTGCTGCGCAACCGGGCGCGTCGCCAGTCATGATAGCGCAGTTGCAGGGTGTAAGGCAGGTTCCAGCCGCGGAGGTAAAGAAAGCCGAAGAGCATTCCTCCCAGGTGCGCAATGTGGCTGATGCCCGATCCGGGGTTGCCGAAGGAACTAACCAGTTCGATTACTCCCATAATCACCACGAACCACTTCGCCTTGATCGGGATGATGAGATAGAGGTAAATGGGCCGATCGGGGAAAAGCATGCCATAGGCCAGCAAAAGGCCATAAATAGCCCCGGAGGCGCCGATTGTGGCTGTGCTGTTGCTGCTGGAGAAAATTGCGTTCACCAAGACATCACAGATCCCGGCCCCGATGCCGGTTAGGAAGTAATAAGAAAGGAACTTGCGGCCACCCCACAGCCTCTCGAGGTCTGACCCGAACATCCAGAGCGCAAACATGTTGAATAGGATGTGAAAAAAGCCCCCGTGGAGGAACAGGTAGGTGACGAGTTCCCAGACATACAAGCGGTGGAGGACATCATAGGGTTGGAGCGCAAACCAGGCATAGGGCGCGCTCCAACCAAAAATCTGCTGGGGAATGTAGGTGACCGCAAAGGCCGCCGTCGTAACGATGATCAACCGCTTGACCACCGGCGTGAGCGGCGGACCGAACGAGTATGCGACTTGCCGATAACGGGGCATCATTAGAAGCGTACCACAAGAGCGGGGCGGAAGTGCAGGTGCCAGGTGTCAGGTGTCGAAAGGTTAAAGGATAAAGGGTAAAAGCTAAAAACTTAAGGGTGGAAGGTAAAGGCTATAGGATAAGAAAGGCTCAGGGGCATCCTTTACCCTTTACACTTTATCCTTTACCCTTCACCCTTTAGCCTTTACTCCAGTTTTTTCCGTCCCACCGCAAACAACGTTCCGGCCATCCCCAGGAAAATCAGCAAGCCGAAAACGCTGGAGTTGGCGAGCCCGGCCCAATACTTGCTTCCGATGGCGACTTTTTGGTCAAGCTCGAATCCCACCAGCGCGGCCAGGATCAAGCCTCCGATGGAGCCGCCGGCGATGAGCCCCGCAGCAAACAAGGCGCCGCTGGAGACTTCGCCTTCCCGGCGCTTGGTAATCATCTGGAGCAGCCCACTCACCACCCCTCCCATAAAGATGGGCGCGGTGGTGGCAATGGGCAAATACGAACCCACTGCGAAAGCCAGCGAGCGCACGCCGCAGAGCTCCATGACCACCACGATGAACACGCCGAGCAGCACCAGTCCCCAAGGCAGGCTGTGACGCAGGATGCCGTTGATGACCGTGCTCATCAGCACGGCCTGGGGCGCGGGAAGGCGCTCGGAGCCGATGCCCACGCGCTCCTGGAAGTCAATCTGCTTGTCGGCGGGATCGTAGTAGTAGCGGCCGTCCGGGATGGCATGCGAGCCGATGACGTTGAGCACCTGATAGTTCTTCCCGTTTCGTGAAGCCTCACCCACCACGCGCATCTCCGCTGTTATCTCGACATTCTGCAAGGCGAGCGGCTCAACCCGCGTGTAGGCCCGGTTGAGCAGAACCAAAGTGAATCCAATCACCAGAACGGAGGTGAGCGCGCCGACGATCATGGCAATTTCCGCGCTGCGGGGAGTCGCGCCCACCAGGAAACCTGTCTTTAGCGATTGCGAAGTCGCTCCACCCACCGCCGCGGCGATGCACACAATGCCGCCGATATAAATCGCCACGGCAGGGTAAGCGCCGGAAGTCCAGCCCGCGGCGACAAAGAGCAGGGCCGTCACCATCAGGGTTGCAATGGTCATGCCCGAAATGGGATTGGCGGAGGCTCCGATCAGTCCCACGATGCGTGCCGACACGGTCACGAAGAGGAAACCAAAAACCACTACCAGGATGGACGCCACCAGGTTTCCGCTGACCCCGGGATTAATCCGGAAAGCGAGCACGGCCCACACGATCAGGATCATCGCCAGCGAGCCGCCAAACACCACGGTGCTCGGCAGTTCTCTTTCCGTCCGGAGGGGGGCGACGGGCTCCGCCCCGCCCTGGCCTTTTCGCAACTGTTGGAGGGTGGAGCGCAAGGCGCGCACGATGGTAGGCAGCGTGCGGCCCAAAGTGAAAAGCCCCGCCGTAGCCACGGCACCGGCGCCGATGGGGCGGATGTAGGCGCGCCAGATGGCGAAGGAAT
>Ga0208191_1000975_pt1 | contig 16044 bp, 10 predicted proteins | sample June2015DPH_13_5_FD_184709 | JGI IMG/M metagenome (GOLD analysis project Ga0208191, IMG submission 184709) | Peatland microbial communities from SPRUCE experiment site at the Marcell Experimental Forest, Minnesota, USA - June2015DPH_13_40... | ecosystem: Environmental > Terrestrial > Soil >... | reverse complement strand
CGATGGTGTCCTTGTCGGTCAGGCGCTTGCTTTGCTGGTGGGAGCGATAGTACAGCCCGCCCGCCAAGAGCAAGCCGACAAGCAGGACGGGAACCGCAATCTTCCAGAGCCTCCTCCCGCCTTGAGTCGCAGGAGCTTCTGGCACCGCCACAGACGTCTCAGATTGCTTCTGGATTATGGGCCTCTGGGTCCCGCCTGGCTTCACCCCCAACTCTTGGAGACCGCGGACGACGCGAGGAAGGATGGCACCAACACCCTCTGTGGGAACACGCACCGCCGCCGCTATGCCCAGAGCCATACGCCATCTGGGCCTGCGGCTCTGGAACTCCGTCCACGATATTCCTTTCAGTACGGGGACAAAGTGCTTTTGCTGCTCCCGTGCCCATTTGACTTCATCTTCAACCTGTTGCGAACCGAGCGAATCCGGCGAGATCACGACCAGGACCGCCTGCGATTCACGAATCGCCCGGTCGACCTGATCCAGGTAGTCGGGACCTGGGTAGCCGTCGCGCTCGTAGCACCAAGTCTCGTAGCCAGCGGCTTCCAGGCCTCGCGCGGTTTCCAGTGCTAGGTCCGTGTCCTCTTCAACGTGGCTAATGAAAACGTCGATCATTGAACACCTCTCGGATCTCGCCTCAGGTCTTCGCGATCAACAGCCAGCGTTCATGGTCCCGAAATTGAGTTTCAGAGCGTGACGCAGTTAGCGCGGGAGTGGATTGTGCAGCGGTTTATAGAGGCCCGCGAGTCGTCACTGACGATTGAACTTACCACTCAACCCATTCGGACCGCTCCAGTCTAGTTGCGGATCAAGCGATTCGCAATGACGGGGATCACAAGTGCTGGGAAGGCTCTCGCAAGCTGGGAAAAACTGACTTGTGTACCTCGACGCCTTTGACTGTCATCCAAGAAGCAAACTATCCAGACAATTCCCGCTCGCCCCGTTACCAGTGCGGTCCGAAGGCAGGCTCAACTCGCCTTGATTTCCACGTACCGCATCAGCATCAGCCAGTCCTGCGTCTCGCGCAGCATGATTTCATCCACCTGCTGCAGTAAACTCTCAAATCGTTCCGGATCGGTGGCCGACGCCATCTGCCGGTTTAACCGCTCCAGTTGCGGCCCCATGTTGGCGCTGCGTTTTTCCAGCCGCAGGTGCTCGCGATGTGCCTCCATGCCCGCCAGCGACGCAGCAATTGCCGGAAACAGCAGAGCGATGAACGTATTGCGTGCTACGGCGATTTGTCCTCAACAATCTATTTAGAACGCCTGACAAAGCCCGATTCGCAGTGTCTCTGCCAGCTTGGGAATCACCAACCTGTCTTCTTTCTCTTCGTCGCCACGCGGTCGTGCAGGAGTACAATTCGGGCCGTACATTCTCTCGCCTCCCCGAAGAGCAGTTCTCAGCCCGTTGAGACGCAGCACCCCCTGAGGCGAACCTGAGTAGAAGCCCGGTTTGTATGTCTCACGACGTTTTCATCAGCTATTCGGCAAAGAACAAAACCACTGCCGACGCCGTCTGCGCCATGCTCGAACTGAATGGCATCGGGCAGCTTGGGATAGTTCCTGGGTAAAAGAAGATGTACCCGTGGTGGGCAGGTGAAAAATCATGCAGATTGACTGGATCACTTGGGGCCTGTGGGCGTTCGGCCTGGCTTTGCTGCTTTACTGGTGCTTCGAAACGTTTTGCGAATTCAAGTCACTTTTCAACAGGTACAAAACCATGAGAGGGGAACCTCCCATTGAATATCGCTGACAATGATCATTACGTCCTCAAAGAAATTCTGTCTCAACCGGAAATCTGGCAGCACACGCTGGTCTGGGTGCAGGCGGGGAGCGTCCGGCAGAAGGCATGCTCTCTGATCGGCCAGCGCCCGATCATCCTCGTCGGGTGCGGCTCGTCATATTACTTGTCGTTGGCCTGTTCGCCGGTATGGAATACTCTCGGCGCGGCTCCCGCGTGGGCCCTGTCCGCGACTGATCTGATGCTCTATCCCGACGGATATTGGCGTGGGCAGCAGCCAGGCGCTGTGATCGCGGTCTCCAGATCAGGCAAGACAGCCGAGACATGCGAGGCAACCCGCCACGCGCGAACGCTCGGTTGGCGTGCGGTAGGGGTGACTTGCTATTCCGACGCGCCGCTGATTGCAGCTTGCGAAGAGTCGTTGGTACTGACGGATGCCGCCGAAGTGAGTCGCTTCACCACACGGGCTTTGACCGCGATGATCTTGCTGCTTGAGATGCTGCTGGCGGAGCACTCTCGAAATGAAGAACTGCGACGCGAACTGCTCCAACTGCCGGAAAAGGCTTCCCGCCTGCTGGGGCGCTACGGCGAACAAATCGCGGATTTTGCCCGAGCCGGAACTTTTCAGGACTATGTGTTTCTGGGCCAGGGAGCGTACTTCGGAATCGCGTCCGAGCTCGCGCTCAAAACAAGGGAGATGGTGCGCACCTCTGCTGTCGCATATCCCTCGCTCGAATTCCTGCACGGGCCTAGGTATGCCACCACTTCCTCAACCCTGATTGTTGTACTGCTGTCCGACGGCGGCGCGAACTATCAGCTGGAACTGTTGCCCAAACTCAAGCCGCTGGGCGCTAAGATTGCGGTAGTGTGTGAGCGGGCAAGCGCCGAAGTCACCGCAAATGCAGACTTTGTACTCGAGCTGGAATCTGGTCTTTCCGACTACGGCCGCATGCTCTTGATGGTTCCGCCAATGCAGCTGTTCGCCTATCGCCGTGCATTGGCTGTTGGGAAGTCCTCGTGGATTGAGCAGATGATCAACTTGCCGGCCGAGTCTCCACAAATCTCTTGACGGCGGACTGCCGGGAGCAAGACACATGGACGTTGTCGTCGTCGGTGAGTTGAATGCGGACCTCGTGTTGACCGGGCTCACGTCTCTGCCGGCATACGGGGAAGTGCGGCTGGCCAAAGACATGCGGTTTGCGCTGGGAAGTTCGTCGGCGATCTTTGCCTGCAATCTGGCTCGTCTCGGCGTGGAAGTGGGTTTCGTGGGCAAACTCGGCGCGGACGATACGGGCAACTTTCTGCTGCACTCCTTGCGCGATCGTGGAGTGGAAACCTCGCAAATCATTCAGTCTTCGGCCGGGCGCACCGGCATCTGCGTCGTGATGTCCTTCCCCCACGAATATGCGATGGCCAGCTATGCGGGGATTCGAGAGACTTTTTGCCTCGACGACGTGAACCTCGACTACGTCAGATCTGCGAAGCACATGCACATGTCCAGTTTCTATTTGCAGCCCGCCTTGCGGCCGCAGTGTCAAGAGCTGTTCCGCCTGGCGAAAGAGGCGGGGCTGAGCACTTCGTTGGATCCCGATGTTGATCCCAGTGGTAAGTGGAACGGAGGAATGCGCGAATTGCTGCCCTATGTGGACATCTTCCTTCCCAATGAACAGGAAGCAGCCAGGATTTCTGGAGAGACGGACATCACAGCCGCGCTGAACAACTTAAGCAGACTGTCAAGAACCGTAGTCATCAAACGCGGTGCCAATGGTGTACTGACGAAATGTGGCGAGCGCACCATGGAGGCGCCGGGATTCTCAGTCCAACCCGTTGATACGACTGGCGCCGGAGACAGCTTCAATGCTGGTTTCGTATTTCAGTTCATCCAAGGAGCGCCGCTGGTGAACTGCATTGCCTGGGGCAACGCCTGTGGCGCGCTATCTACGCGCGCCCTGGGCGGGACGGAGGGATTCCCGACCCGCAGTGAAGTGGAGCAGTTTTTCTCCGAGCATGCTGAGGAATTGGAAAACGTTCGCAGGGCTTTTGCTTGATCTCTCAGCCGACAAAATATCCCAGGAGATCTCGTGGCCATTCTCGACTACGCCATCATCGTAGTTTTTCTCAGTGGACTTTTCTGGCTGGGCTCGCGTTTCTACCGCTGGATTGGCGATCCGGATGACTTCTTCGTTGCCGGCCGCCAGCTGACCCCGTTCATTCTGGCGGCTACGCTGACCACAGCCAACATCAGCCTGTTTAGTCTGGTGGGAGTCAGCGGAACCGCCTACCGCAGCGGCATTTCCATTATCTGGTTGACCTGGACCGGGAACATGGCGCTGGTCTTCAGCGGACTGTTCGTCATCCCTTATTTTCGCCGCTTGCGGATTCGCACGGTCCCCGAATTTCTGGAGATGCGCTACAACGGCGGCGTGCGCTTGCTGGTTGGCATCCTCTGGGTCTTCCGGTTGGCATTCTGGACTGCCGTGGTGCTTTATGCCGGAGTTGCCGCCGCACAACAGATTACCGGAATTCAGTCTTTCTCGCTTTGGGTGTTTGGACTGGCATCAATCGTAATTATCTACACAATGCTAGGCGGCATGTGGTCGGTCGTCCTCACCAACAACCTTGGTTTCCTTCTCATGATGTCCAGCCTGTTGATTCTCCTGCCCTTGGCTATGGCAGCGGTGGGCGGATGGCCGGGGTTGAGCGCGCATTTGCCGCCAGGACATCTCGATCTGGTTACCGTTACTGGGAAATATAACTGGAAAACTGTCATTGCTTTCTTGTTTCTCGGGATCCAGTGGGCGACTCTCGACCAGGGCCTTCTGCAAGCGGCATTCTCGGCGCGTGATCCGCGAGTTGTTTCCAAGGGCATGGTTCTATCTGGCCTAATGATTACGCCATTCGTGCTGCTGTGGATTCTGCCGGGGCTCGCCGCCAGAATTCTCTATCCCACGCTGGCCAAGCCTGAGATGGCGGTACCCACGCTGGTGGTGCACCTTATCCCTGTGGGCGTTTTGGGATGCGTGACAGCCGGGCTGCTCGCTTCGGCGCTGTCTACGCTTGGTTCGAACCTCGGAGCTGTGGCCACACTCGTTACCAACGACATCTACGGCCGCTTTGTAAACAAGCAAGCCTCGCCCCGGCAACTGCTTGTCGCCGTGCGGCTGGCTACGTTGTCGGCAGGCGCATTGATGATCGCCATTACCTACCTCGTGCCCCGCTTGGGTGGATCAGTCGATGCATACCTGACGATCATCAGCATCATGGATATGCCTCTGTTCGTAATTGCGATCCCCTACGGCCTGCTGTGGGACAAGATGACCTCCGAGGGTGCGATATCAGGCTATCTCACAGGTTCGCTCGCTGGGGCCATCTTGCGCTTCGGGTTTCACTTCGACGTTGCCCCGGTCACGCTCATCAGCGGCGCCGTTGCCGCATTGGTGTGCCCGGTTGTAAGCCTTATGACGCAGAAGGCAACATCAAAGGCGCGGGCGCATGATCTTCTGATTCGTGCCTCTGAGGGCGGAGCGCAGGATGATCTTCAACTCGCCTCGGGACCGTCCCTTTGGGGCAGACTCGGCCTGTGGATCCTAGGTCTGGGCGCAGCTGTGTTTCTATTGGGACTCATCAACGCGGGGCTGTCGATACACGGGAGCACTTCTATAGTGCTCATCGGCATGCTTCTGTATTTCCTCGGCGGAGGACTTCGAGCCAAGACGGGCTAACCGGAATCGCGGTTCCGTGTGCGCGGGTTGTGGCGCTTGCGGTTAGCGAAGTGAAGTTGCGGCAGCGGGAGGAGCAAACATGATCAATCGGCGGCAGTGGTTGTACGGAGCGGGGCTGATGGCAGGGGCAGTTGCTCAGTCGGGCCGCGGCCTGGCCACGAGCACAGAAGAAGCGCAGGAAAGACGAAAGCATTCTCTGGATCTGTCGGAATTTGTCCCGACAAGCATGCTGCAAGTGCATGAGTCACGTGTCGAGCGCGCCAGGTTCCCGCTCATTGATTTTCACACCCACATTACGACATCCGCGAGATCCGAAAATGGTGTGGCACTGACATCGGACCGCAAATTCCTGGGTACTGCGGAAGAGCTTCTGGCCGTGATGGATCGCAAGAACATCCGGGCCATGGTGAACCTCACCGGGGGTTACGATAAAGGCCTGGGCGAAGCAATCGCAAGGCATGACCGCGCCTTTCCCGGGCGCTTTTACACTCTTACCGAACCTTGCTACGAACGCTGGAAGGAGCCCAACTATCCTCAGCTTCAGGCGCAGGCGATCGAGCAGGCCCACCGGCAGGGTGCGCGGGGTCTGAAAATTCTAAAGACTCTGGGACTCTACCTTCGCGAGAATATTACCTCCGGCGAACTTGTGAAGATTGACGACCCCAGGTTCGATCCCATGTGGGACGTTTGCGGGCAGCTCAACCTGCCAGTTGCGATTCACGTGTCCGATCCGCTGGCGTTCTTCACTCCGACCGATCGTTTCAACGAGCGTTATGAGGAGCTAAACAATCATCCGGATTGGTCTTTCTGCGGCCGCGACTTTCCCAGCAATGCGGAATTGCTTGAGGCCCGCAACCGGGTCTTTGCCAAGCACCCCAAAACTCAATTTGTGGTGTTGCACGTGGGCAACTTCGCCGAAAACCTGGCCAACGTGGCGGAAAACCTCGATCGGTTTCCCAACATGACGGTGGACATCGCCGCGCGCATCGGAGAACTGGGAAGGCAGCCCCGCACGGTGCGGAAGTTCTTTGAAAAATATCAGGATCGCATCTTATTCGGCACCGATGCCACTCCGCACGCCGACCAGTATCCTCAGCAAGTGTTCAACGACCAGTTGTATGAAATCTACTATCGATTCCTGGAGACTGAAGACGAGTACTTCGACTACGCTCCGGCGAAGATCCCTCCCCAGGGACGCTGGCGCATCTACGGCATCAATTTGCCGGAAACTATTCTGCGTAAAGTCTATTTCGAGAATGCGGCTCGTCAACTGAACATCGTCGTGTGATGGATTGCTCTACGGGAGATCTTATGCGGTATTGCGCACTGACTTGCACGTTGTTTTTCGTCGTGGCCCAGTTGGCCATGGCGGCCGATGATAATGTGATCGACAGTATAAAAGCCTCGCAAGACATGGCGCCGAGCACGGATCCGGCCATTTCGTTTTGGCAGGCTGCACGTCCGGTGTACGCGGACAAGGGTCCGTACGGCCAGGCTCTACCTCGCTATCGCACGGAGATCCGCTCGCGCTGGACAGAGAAGAATCTGTACTTCTTGTTTATTTGCCCATACGAAGAATTGAACCTCAAACCCTCGCCCAGTACTACAACGGAAACATTTCGGCTCTGGGATTGGGACGTCGCTGAGGTGTTTGTCGGTTCCGATTTCCAGAACATTAGGAGATACCGGGAGTTCGAAATCTCGCCGCAAGGGGAATGGATCGATCTCGATATCGACCTGGCGAACCCGCATCACGAAGATGGCTGGACCTGGAATTCCGGTTTTGTTGTGGCCGCTCGCATTGACTCGCCAGCGAAGATCTGGTATGGAGCCATGCGCATACCATTCTCCGCTCTGCAGAGCCGCCCTCCGGCCCTTGGCGACAAATTTCGAATCAATCTGTTTCGCAGCCAAGGGCCGCCCCCTAATCGGACCGCAGTGGTCTGGCAACGCACGATGAGTGGCACGTTTCACGTTCCGGAAAAATTTGGCCTCCTTCAGCTGATCGCGGCAACCGGCAAATAGCTTGTTCCTAGGAGAAGTTTATGTCCCCCGGCTGATGGATGTTCGAAGTCCCAGGGCAACCCATTTCCCTATCTGGCGAACAGCGCAGCCCTTCCGGACGAGATCTCTAATCCTGTCGAAATCTTCCTTATATGCTGGACAAATGAAGCGAAACGATATAAAAAGAAATTCTCTTGCGTAACTAATCGCACGCATGAACTCTCGGCTCGCAAGCATGGCGCTCTGAAGGGGCCAGAGCCACGAGGATCCTAATCCTCAGGCGTGAAGGAGAATCACCTATGCGGAAGACTATCCTGTTAGTCGTTCTTCTGATCAGCGCGACCGTGATTGGGTTCGCGCAAGTCGATACCGGCAGCCTGGTTGGAACCGTCAAGGATACCAGCAGCGCCGTCCTTCCCGGCGTCACCGTGGCTGCGACAAACATGGACACCGGCCTGAGTACTGTCGTAAAGACCGGATCGGACGGCAATTACGTGATTACTCCGCTCCATATTGGCAGATACTCTGTTTCCGTCGAGAGCAAAGGGTTCCGCAGGGAAATACGCAAAGACATTGTGCTCGATGTGCAGCAAAGCATCAAGCTTGACTTCACTCTCCAAGTCGGCTCGGTTTCGGAAACGATGGAAGTCAGTGGGGCCCCTCCGCTGCTGGAAACCGAGAGCGCAGCCCTGGGCGATGTAGTGACCAGCGAAACGATTGAGGAGTTGCCCTTGAACGGCCGGCGATATACCGACCTTGCCGAGCTGACTTCAGGTGTCTCCAAAGTCATTGAGGGACCGGTGAACGGCGGCAGCACGCCGACCAACGGCAATGCCGGCGGAAGTTTCGCAGTCAATGGAGTTCGGGGCACACAAAACAACTTCCTGCTGGACGGCGTTGACAACAACTCCAACGACAACGCTGACGTTTCGATCTTGAGCAGTGTTGACGCGATCGCAGAATTCAAGATTCAGACCTCGAATTACTCGGCAGAGTTTGGGCGGACCGGCGGCGCCGTCATCAACGCCACCACCAAGTCGGGGACAAACAAATTCCACGGCAGCGCCTGGGAGTTCCTGCGCAATGACGCCTTGGATTCCGCACAATACGGCTTTGGCTCTGCTGTGCCCAAGGCGCCTTACAAGCAAAATCAGTTTGGAGCGACGTTAGGCGGGCCGATCAAGAAAGAGAAAGCTTTTTTCTTCCTGGATTATGAAGGCACGCGGATCCACTCGGCAACGCTTGATTTCGCCACCGTCCCGACCCCGGCGGAGGCCAAGGGGGATTTCAGCGACATTCTCGGTCCGCAATCCGGCACAGACGCGCTGGGCCGGCCCATCTTCACCAACGAGATCTACAATCCGGCGACGACTCGTACGGTCAACGGTTCTACGGTGCGAGACGGCTTCGGATTCGATCCCACCACCGGCCTTCCCATCAACGGAGCGGCGAACATCATTCCGGGCGGCATGAGTCAACTGGGCCTGAATTATGCAGCTCTCTATCCGACGGTCGCCGCACCGGGAGGCAACAACTATTCGGTGAATGCACCGGGCACCAATCAGGTGGATCAAATGGATGCCCGGGTTGATGAAAGCGTCACATCGAAACTCCAGCTTTTTGAGCGTTTCTCCCTGAGCCAGGTATCACGTTTTCAAGCTCCGGTATTCTCAGGAATCGCTGACGGAGGAGGTTACAACACTGGCGATCAGCCGTTAGATACCCGCGGCTTCGTGGTCGGCGCCACCGACGCTATCAACGCGAACCTGGTGAACGCGCTCCGCATCGGACTCAACCGTATCCACTACATTGCCAACTCTCCTTCCTATGGCCAGAACTATCCACCGGCAGGCTTGCAATTTCCTGGCGTCCCCAATAATCCCTCCATCAACGGACTGGCGTGGTTCGCGCCCAGCGGATACGCCGGGCTCGGTGAGCCGCTCTTCACGCCTACCAAGAGCACCAGCCAGGACGTCCAGATCAACGACACGCTAAGTTACGTGCATGGAAAGCACCTTCTCAAGATGGGACCGCAATTCCGCTTTGACCAGTTCAACATGCTGCAGATCGCCCAACCCCGGGGCAACATCTCCTTCAGTGGTCAATTCACTGCCGTTGATCCTGGCAACCCGCAGGGTAGCGGCAACGCGATCGCCGACATGCTGGTGGGCGATCCCATTACTGCCAAGGTTTCGACGGTGGCCTACTTCGGCGATCGCCAGCATACTTATGGGGCATTTGTAGAGGACACTTACAAAGCCTTGCCGAATCTGACCCTGGATCTTGGGCTGCGGTACGACTACGCCACCCCGCTCTATGTAGCCAATAATCAGGAAAGCAATTTCGACTACACCACGGGAAAAATCATTCCTGCCGGTACGCCAGGCTACCCCTCAAAGCTGGCTACGCCCGACAAAGACGACTTTGCGCCACGCGTCGGGCTATCCTACAGTCCGTTCAAGGCTCATCCTTTTGTTTTGCGCGCGGGATATGGGCGATTCTTTACCTTTTATGAAACCCGCACCGGCGACCCGTACCAACTGGCCTACAATCTGCCGTTCTTTTTCGAGCCCACCTTCAACAGCGACGGCTTGACGCCAGCTCAAGCAGAAGATGGCGCCCTCATAACCTTGGAAAATGGTTTCCCGCCCCTGGATCCAGCCGACGCATTCCCCGACGTTACCAGCCAAGATTGGCGCCTGCATACCACCGTTTACGACGAGTGGAATCTGGACCTCGAATACCAACTGCCAGGCGACATTCTGATTACTCCCGCGTACGTGGGCACCAAAGGGACTCACCTGCAGGTTCTGGTGGATCGCAACCAGATTCCAACTCCGGAGGCGACGTTTAATCAGGATTTGCGGCCCTATCCGCAATATGCGGGGTTCGCTTCCATCGAGAATCGCGGGAACTCCACGTATCACGCCTTTCAACTCAAAGCAGAGAAGAAGACCTCGCATGGCCTCTATTTCCTGAGCGCCTTTACGTTCAGCAAGAGCATCAACGACCAGCCGGAGATTTGTTGCAATTCGCCCTATCCGCAAAACAGCTACAATCTGGCCGCGGAGAAGGGACCCTCAGACTTCGATAACCGTGAGCGCTGGGTCACGAGCTTGGATTACGCCCTGCCTGTCGGAAAAGGTCAGCAGTTCCTGAACCAGGGCGGAGTAGCGGATGCGATTTTGGGGGGATGGCATCTCGGAGGAATCGTCAACTTTCGTTCAGGCTTTTTCTTCTCCCCGCAAATGGGCTACGACCCGACCAATACAGGTTCTCAAGGACTACTGCGCACCGATCGCGTTGGCAACGGCGATCTTCCCCATCGCAGCTGGATGTTGTGGTTTAACACAAACGACTTTCCGTTGCCGACGTGTTATTGCTTTGGCGATGCCGGAAAGAACATTCTGGAAGGTCCAGGAGAGAAGACTGCAGACTTGTCCGCCCGCAAATACTTCAACCTCACCGAGCAGGTCCATTTGGAGTTTCGTGCGGAATTCTTCAATGCCTTCAACCATCCCGTTTTCTCTCAGCCGGACCCGTTCATTACCGATGGCCCCGGCGCCGCCGGCGTAATCACATCCACAGTAATACCGCAGCGCCAGATTCAGTTTGCCCTGAAGTTAGAGTTCTAGTGCTTTTGTTTCCCAGGGAAAGTCTTCGAGTCCCCTGGGAACCGAAGTGCCCATTGGTGTAGCTGTGGCGAATCAGCGATTCGCCGGAATCTTGTGCCAATCATGCCTAGCCCAGTCCGGACATTCCACGCCGTACATCAGAAGGCTACGACCACGCAAGGCGGTGGCGTCGTGCGGCTGAGTAGCAGAAGGAGGATATGACAATGCAACGCAGAGACTTTCTCAAAAGCAGTGTCGCACTGGCAGTAGCTGCAGAACTTGGAGCTGGCAAAGCGCATGGCTTCGTGCCCGATCACAACTGGGGGAAATACGATTTTGGCTCCGGGCCTGCTGTAACGGATCGCCTCAACCAGGGACCATTCCCGCAATATCCGCCCGCTGCCGTCATTCCCACGGACGACGTGGTGATGACCACAACTCCTTCCGAAGAAGTTGTGCCCAACTATGGGAAGGGCTTGATCACCTACATCACGGCGGATATGGGCACAGACGAAATCAAGGCCGACAACATTTCCCAGGCCATCGAGGACCTGGTGAAATTTCCGCTGGGACAGCAGCTCTACATACGCCCGACTTGGCGGGAAGTCCAGCCGCGGCCGGGACGCCTCGAATACCCCGACTACTTGAAGCTGGTCTTCGATTTAGCCAAGAAAAACAACAAGCGCATCGGACTGCGCGTGCAAATGAGCGCGCCCGATTACGCCCACGATGCGGCCCTTCCCGATTTTGTTCTCAACAAAGTACCAAAGGTCGATTTGGTGATGAACGACAAGGAGGACAGGCGAGCCGCGGAAAGATATCTGCGGAATCCGCACGCGCGGTATCAGCCCCGCTTTGACGATCCTTTTTTCCAGCAGGCGTTCGGCGAGCTGGTCGGGCTCCTCGCGGCAGAATTCAACGGCAATCCTCTTATTGAATTCATCGACACCTTCATGTATGGATTCTGGGGCGAAGGCCACACCTGGCCCTTCGCCAACAACCCCTTTCCCGATTATCAAACCGCCGAGAGGACCTGGATCAACATGCTCGAAGTTCAGCTCGAGCACTTCACGAAAACTCCATTGCTGACCAACACCCAACCCGACTACAGCCGGGTTGGAAACTCAGAACTGGTGGATCGCACAGTTCGCAGCAATAACTGGATTCGCAGTGACACTATCTTTATCGAGAACGAGCAGATTGAAGCGCTGAGTAACCGCCCGCCCTGGACCGCAGCTGTGCTCGAGGGACCGCTTCCCGGCAAGATCCCGGATGCGGCCACCGCCCAAGAAGGGATCTCCCCCGCCGAGAACATCATCGCTCATGTGATCGACGTGGGAGCAAACTACTGGTCGCTTTGGAGCTTTCATCACATCGATCCAAAAACTCTGATGGCGTATTACCAGGCCTCGCCTGCGTGGTTCGACCGGATCAATCGCAAGGTTGGCTACCGTGTCCGGCCGTCTTTCATCTGGAACTATGAGGACCAGGGCTATCTCGGGCTGATCATCGGCTTTGCCAACGACGGTATCGCGGGTGTTCCGGGCGTGTTGCGGGTGACGGTCGAAAGTGAGGACGGAAAAGCGCTCAAGAGCGGCTGCCTGGACGCAGGATATCCCTTGCCCGGAAAGGTCCGGCAGGCGCAGTTTGTGTTGCCCAAGGGAACGAAGTGGCAAGGCTTGAAGCTTCGGGCGGAGCTCGAGGTTAAGGGTATGCGCTACCCAGTGCGGTGGGCTTGTCATCAGAAACTGAACGATGACGGCTCGCTCACGTTGCGGCCCAACCTCCATCAGGGTGTCTAGGCGCTACACGAACGTGAACCTAGGGAGATCGACTATGCACAGGCGGGACTTCTTAAAGACGGGTGCAGTTGTGGCAGGAGCAAGCAGCCTTGCGCCACGGCGGGTATGGGCCGATGTTCCTGACCATCTGTGGGAGGGCTATAACTTTGGTTGCCCGACCGTCAACAATCGGCTGGACCAGGGACCGTTCGGCATCAGCCAGGATGATGGCTGGTTCACGATCTTTGTGACGCAGCCTTCGCGCAATCACATCCGGAATTTCGGCACCGGACTGGTCGGCTACACCTGGGAGGAAAACGGGCCTGCGCTCACGGTGCAGTGCGGCAAAGAAACTCTGGAACAGAGTGTCGAAAAAATGGCGTCCCTGCCCTTCGTGGACGTGCTGTATATCCGCTGCGACTGGAGAGATGTGCATGCAGGTCCTGGCAAGCTGCAACTGTCTCCGGTTTGGCAAGCTACGTTCGATGCGGCCAAGCGTCACAATCTAGGCGTAGGATTCCGAATCCAACTGTCGAGTCCAAATATCCAGTCCCAGAAGCTGGCCATGCCGGACTTTGTGCGCGAAAAAGTCCCCATTGTCAACATCGGCCACAAATCCAAGGAGCACCACACCAGTTTCGACTTCTACGAACCGCGGTACGACTCCCCGGAGTTTCAAAAGGCCTTTAGTGATTTGAACGAGCTCCTTGCCGCGCGTTTCGATGGCGACCCGCACCTGGAGTTCATGGATTTGATGATCTACGGATTTTGGGGGGAAGGTCACACTAATGATCTGCCCAATCCGTTTCCGGACTATCTGACTGCGGAGAAGACCTTCGTCCACATGACGCAACTGCAGCTCGACGCCTGGAAGAAGACGCCTCTGGCGATCAACACCCAGCCCGACATCAGCAACGTGGGTAACCGCCAGATCCAGGATATGGCTGTTCGTTCCGGCTGCTGGTTGCGCTCCGATAGCTTGATCATGGACGAGCCGATCCAAATCGAGGAACTTAGCCACCGCCCTCCCTGGCTCGCCATTGTCATGGAAGACGGCGAGAATCGGCACTATGTGCTGCCAGAATTCATGGCCGAAGAAAAGGCTTGCCTAAGCAAGCTGCCGGATTCGATGCTGGTATTTGTCGGGCCAGACGACGAAGCGCAGCCGAATGACGACTATCCTCACAAGATCGGTGGACCGCTGGACCTACCCTATCGCGAGTGCGCCGGTTTTCATGCGCTGGACATCGGCACGAACTATTTTGCCCTCTGGACTGAGGCTGATAACGTTCGCCGCTACTACGAGAAGTATCCTGATTCGCTCCGTGCCATGGAGCAAAGGCTCGGGTATCGCGTGCGCCCATCTTTGATTTGGCAGAGAAAACGTTACGACACCATGGAACTCATTTTGGGCACCGTGAATGATGGTGTTGCCGGAGTGCCAGGAGTGCTCGGCATCTACGCAGAGAGTCTCGACGGTCGAGTCAAAGTCGGTGGCAACCTTGATGCCGGCCAGCCGCACGCAGGCCAGATGCGCCAGTGCTCCATCATCCTCCCGAAAGGAATGGACGGGCAGCAGGTGAATCTGCGCGCTGAATTGGAGGTCAAGGGCGTGCGCCGCCCTGTTCGCTGGGCTTGTCACGAGCGAACCAACCCTGATGGTTCCCTGACCATCTGCACGAAAAAGAACAGCGACCCGGACTGGAAAAAGGGAGTATAGGTATTCTCGTTCTCCGCGAGGGACTGCGTACTGCGCCATACAGTCTGGACTGCGGAGAAATTGCTGCCGGCTCTTACCTCGAAATACGCGAAAAATGCCCATTTTCGCGATATTTACTCGCCAAGCTGGACCGCAGAGAACGGACTGCTCGTCCTCGCCAAGCGTCGGTACCGGGAAGTCGGCTTCGGGGAGATCGCCATTGATCTCCTCCAAGCCCGTTTCTGGATAGCCTCCGGTTGGGCGACAAACCTGAAGTTATCGAGTAGGTCCAGTTTCGTGTTCGCTGACCATTCACCCAGTACGCTCGCCAGTGGTGGGTGGCTCCATGCCGTCTGGACCGCATCAGCGCCGCCTAGTCGCTTTGAGCGGCTCACCTCCTAAAGCCCCCGGCTCTGCGCGGGATACTTACTTAAAAGCTGTATTTCACCTGGGCAAAGAGGTTGCGACCAGGCTCGGGGACTTTGACACCGGAAGCGAAGGGGTCACGATAGTAGGACAAATTCTCGTAGTAGAAGCGGTCGAAAAGATTGTCCACGACGAGGCTGGCGCTCCATTTCCGATAAAGCAATCCCAGTTTCACGTTGAGCAAGCCGTAGCCAGGGGTTGGAGTTTCGTTCAGGTCTGCGTCCACCAGCCCCTGTCGTCCGACACCAGCGCCTCCGAATTCGGCAAAGCCCCACTGGTGCGTGTAGCGTAGCGCGGCCCAAGTTCGGAACGGCGGCATCTCGGGGAGATTTGTGCTGAAGACGCCTGCCTCAGGCTTGGGGGCGTTCGTGCCGCGAGAATACGAACTGCCGCCGCGGAGCGAAAAACCGATGGGAAGACTGACCCCATAGCTGACCTCGCCGCCATAAATATGGGCGTCGACATTGGTGAAGGAACGCGCGCTGCCGCTCATGCCCATCATGGGATTCAGGAGCGGCTGGTCGTTCACCAAGATGTAGTTGTCGAGATTTGAGAAAAACAGAGTTGATTTGAAATAGGAGGAGCCATGGTGGTAGATAGCGCCGGCGGTGGTTTCCGTGTTACGCACCACAGGCAGATTCGGATTGCCGATGTCCAACTCCGACATGGAAGACTGAAGAAGAAAGCGTTCTTCCGCGTCGGCGACGCGGCCGGTCACGCCAGCTCCGGTGAAGAATTCAATCTGCCGGGGAAGCGAATAGGATAGGCGCAGGTTGCCGGAGCCGTAGTTGTCGGTGTGACTGGTGTTGCGCGTGTTCTGATAGGCAAAGTAGAGATCGGTGTCGAAACCGGGAACGCCGGTAGAGATGGCGGCGTGGTCAAAGCGCAGGCCGCCGCTGAGTCTCAGGCGGTCCGAGAACGAGTGGTGGTAATCGGCGAAGGCGCCAGCGAGGTTGGTGTCCACGTTGGGCAAGGCTTGATTCATCGACATCATGCCGTCCATGTTCATGTAGTCCATCATGTTCCAATTGCGGTGATAACCCTCAAAGCCAAAGGTCAG
>Ga0208191_1000973_pt1 | contig 16064 bp, 19 predicted proteins | sample June2015DPH_13_5_FD_184709 | JGI IMG/M metagenome (GOLD analysis project Ga0208191, IMG submission 184709) | Peatland microbial communities from SPRUCE experiment site at the Marcell Experimental Forest, Minnesota, USA - June2015DPH_13_40... | ecosystem: Environmental > Terrestrial > Soil >... | reverse complement strand
CGCCCGGCAGCGACAGAATCAGGTCTTTGGCTTCCTGCTCCAGCCGCTCGTTCTGATACGTGATGGCAAGGTTCGCCCCCGCCGCGTGCAGTCCTTGCGCAATTGCCCACGCGATCGAGCGCTTGTTGGCCACTCCGAAGACGACCGCCGTCCGCCCTTGCAAATCCTCAAACATGAATCGAAGCTCCCCTTGGGGAAGAGAAAGAATAACAGGAACAGGTGTGGGTGCCCCATCCTAACGTCGTGCTTTTCGACGTTAGGGTGGGCCCGCGAACTGCTACTCCGCTGCCGAAGCCACTGCCGGCTGAGCTTTCATCGGCCAGCAGGCGCTGCCAAATGCGACCGCATACACTGCGGCGATTACGCCAAACCCGGCCGCCAGGCTGATCCGCGATGCGATCGCGCCCACCGTCAGCCCCAGTGCCACCTGCAGGAACGTGCCAAAAAAATAGAAAGTGTTCTGGACACGTCCCATGAAATGCGGCGGCACTTGTTCCATCAGGCTGGTGTTCATGGCCACGCCGCTGACGCCCCGCGCCGATCCCATCAACCCATAAAGCAGGACGGCAATCGCCAGCCACGACGAAAACGGAGAAAGCGCCATCGTGAAAGTCAGCAGCAGCATCGAAATCGCAATCAAATTGCGTGCTCCCACCCGCGCAATCAGCGCCGGAGCATAAAGAGCGCTCAGGAACGCGCCCACACCCCAGCCCCCGTTCAACCATCCGTAGCCGGTTGCGCCGGCGTGGAAGACGCGATCGCTGAGCGGCGCCGTAACCACCACTCCCGTCATCATCGCGCCCAGGAACAAAGCCCAACTCGTGCCCAGGAAAACTACGCTGCGGTGCTCGCGGAGAAAGACCAACCCTTCGCGCATCTCGCGCAGGAAGCGCGCGACTGCGGTTTCCGCAGCTTCCAGATCATGCCGCAGTTCGGCGGCCCGCGGCACCACATACCGGCCCTGGCGCACCGCGAAGTAGCACAAAAAAGAAATGACGTAGGTGCTCACGTCGATGAGCAGGACTCCGCCGAGGCCAATGTGTTCATAAACAAATCCCACGAGCGCGCCTGCAATCAGCCATCCCCCCTGGACTCCCGCCAGCAGAAACGTATTCGAATGCACGAACGCGCCCTCGGGCGTCAGTTCCTGAATCAGCGCCGTGATCGTCGGCCAGAACATCCAGAAACCCGCCGCCACCAGCGTGTTCATCAGATAGAGTTCCCAAATCTGCACGCGGTGAAGGAAGGCAAGCACCGTGACCGCGAGAATGACGACCGCGCGCCCCGCATCCAGCATCATCACCAGCCGCCGCCGGTCTTCGCGGTCAATGATGACGCCGGTGAAGGGAAGCATCAGCATGGCAGGAATCGTTTGCAGCGCGGCAAACGTGCCCAGAGCCATTTCGGAGTGAGTGCGCTGCAGAATCGTCCAGGCCACTGCGGCAGAGTTCATCCCGCTGCCCATCATGGAGATCACGTTCGCCGCAAAAACAAATCGCAGCGAGCGTTTTTGCAAGATGGAGCGCATCGTTTGAATCTAAAATGGTGGGCTTTTGGCTATTAGCTTTTGGCTCTTGGTTCTCAGCTTCACAGTTGTGGCGACTTAGGCAATGACCCTGGTAACTTTTGCGCGGCCGGTTAACACAGGATAATAGTCTCACAATGCTGGAACGACGCAAATCGCCGCGCAGGAAAATGGTCTTGCCGGTTAAGGTTTCAATCGATAAAGTTACCCACCTGGCGCATACAATTGACATCACGCATTTTGGGGCACGGCTGGGAGGCCTCCAAACGCAATTGCAACCCGGAATGATCGTAAGTCTGCACCGCGGGTCGCAGAGAGCGAAGTTTCGGATCGCATGGATTCGGCAGCTCGCCCCCAATGAACTCCAGGCCGGTGTCGAATGTTTGGAGCCGCAGAACAGCTTTTGGGGAGTCGACCTGTCTGACTGTGAACGTGAGGCCAAGAAAGACATGGAGGCACTCATGACCTTCCTGGCGAGCAGCTCAAAACCTGCGCAGTGATCTCCTTACCCCGACGTGGCGATGGATGGCCTTGACTTGATAGGGCCGGCGAGGCGACCTTTGCCGGCGTGGAGGTAGCCGGGACGTTCCGCTTCATTCCGCCGCCCAGCCTCCGGGGGAGCTGACACCTGATAGGGCCTCCCCTACTTCAACCCCGTAACCACATACGAGACGCTGGTGCTATGTCGATGTTTCGCCAGCAACACGGTGCGTTGGTGGGGCCTTGATACGTTTATGCGGCACGATTCCTGGGGCATTCCAGCCGAGGGCATGGTACCGAAGTGCGGATCTTGCGCCAGGCGCCGACGCTACGTGAAAAGTTGAGCGTCCGGCCAATCGCTGGTATGCCATTTTCGGGCACGCACTCTTTTTCGTCAAAGAGCAAGAGATTTGCGCATTCAAGCCAGCTAGAACAGATTCTCTGTCCATAGGTTGTTAAAGATGGGTCACTTAACCGTGGCCTGTGATTTGGACGCTGAATTGCTCCCTAAGACTCCGTAGGTAATCGAAGGAAGGAACCCGAAACCGATGAAATTCTGGCCACTGATCGTTCTCGTCGTTGCGTGCGTGATGGCTCCTGCGGCGTTTGCTAGCACGATAACTTGGGATTTTGCTACTACGCCCAATGCAAGTCTGGGCTCTACTACGCACACCTATACCGAGGGCGGCATCAACATCATTGCCACTGGCAGCTCAGACCTCTATTACAAAGTCGGTGGAGGGGATGAAACTGGTTTGGGCTTAGTCGGCGAAAGCGATCATGAGATCGAGGCCGGGCAGTCCATCGTCTTGAACCTCGGTGGCCTGTTCTCCAAGGACGTCACCAGCCTCACGCTGATGCTGGGCAGCATTCAAGAGGGCGAACTCGGCCACGTTTGCGACGCGTATGCCGATTGCATCACCTTCAACTCAAGCGTTGACTTCAAGCCGGTGAGCATCATGTCTCTGTACTCGGATATGATCGCTCATGACAACGGCCAGCTCACTGTTACCGCCGGCCCAGGCGACGTCCTCATTGATCAACTGCAAGCCACGACTTGTACGGTTCCCGAGCCGAGTAGCTTGCTGCTGATGGGCAGCGGAGTCCTTGCCATGGCTGGAGTGGTTCGCCGCAAACTACGCCTCTAGATTTTCTGTTGTGCCCTTTCCTCCGGCAGGGTCTCACGAATTTTCTTCGTGAGACCCTGCCTCGCGATGTGACGGGCCGGTTTGAGAGATTGGCCCACGCTTTGCCCCAGCTTTACTTCACTTGCATTGACTTGATCTGCTCAGTCAGATCGCTAATGTGCCTCTCCACTTCGACCTGGTTCATGCCAGTCAGGGCCAGAAACACAGGGCCCCAAACCGGCATATCGGTGGAGCCGTGGGCGCTCTGCATGCGATCCCCGCGGATGGCTTGAATCACGCGGTCCCTGGGAAACTCGCCGCGGTTCTGTCGGCTCAGCGCGGTCAGGTCCGGAGGCTGAACTTTGAACGCGACCGCCGCCGGTCCCCCTCCCTTGCCGTCGTCGCCGTGACACGAAGCACAGTACTGCCGGAACAGCGCCTTGCCCGAGGCGCGGGCAGAAGTCGGATGACCCTGGGTTTTCGCTTGCTGAGCGGCTACAAACCAACTCACCAACAGCAAAACCAGCACAAAGCGATGCATGGGTTATCTCCTTGAACCGGTGAGATCAAGAATCTTTTTTCGTTTTTCATCCCTCTTAACCTCGAACGACACCCATTTTATGCCCACCCCGCGACGGCAACGGGGTCAATGAGTGTTAACGGGATTTTACGCCAACCATAGAGGCTAAGAGCCTCTCACACCGCCTCCCATGTGTTCCAACCCGCGTGCGGAATCACATCACACTGAACGGTGATGCCTGCCTCTTGCAGAGATTCGCCACAGCAGTACACTTATGGGCGAATCATCGCCTCGCCTCTCCGAAGAGCAGTCCCCGCCCGTTGAGACGCAGCACCCCCTGAGGCGAAGCATTCATCTACTGCAATCCCGCCCCGCTTCCCCCACGGGCCGCGGGTCGGCCTTGTGACCCTGTGCTTTAACTTTCAGTCCAACGCTTCATTGCAACTCATGAAAGGAGTTCATCATGTTTGCACGTATTCTGGAGTTCGTCCCGAAGCTGGAGAAGAAAGAGGAGTTCGTCCGGGTCATCAAGAACGAGGTTCTGCCCATTCTGACCAAGCAGCATGGCTTCCTGGAAATGCTGCCTTTTTTCCCCGAGATCAAGAACGAGAAGGCGATCACCATCAGCCTGTGGACTGAGAAGAAGGATGCGGAGCGCTACGAGCGGGAGTGGTTCCCGAAAGTCGAGGAAATCCTCAAGCCCTATCTCACCACCCCCATCACCTTCAAGTACTACATGGTGGAGACCACCCTCTGTGAGCACTTCGAGAAGGCCCTCGCCGCCTGACCGAAGCAGGTCTTTTCCCTAGGATCACCGGGCTGGAGCAGCGCTGTGCGCTCCAGCTCGGTGGGAGACCAATAAGTGTCGAGAGCGGGCGATTACACTCACAACCCTGATTGTGAGGGAAGGCGTGGAACTGACACCTGAGACCTGCTTTCCTAATTCTCACTCTCCACCGGCTTAGCCTTCGGTGCCGGCAGCGCCTTCGCTGGCTTGCCCGGTTTCGCCGGCGTGGCCGGCGGAATCGGCGGCGCGACTGGAGCAGCGACTGTGACCGTGCCTTTGCGAATCTCAATCGCTCCCTTATCGCAGTTCATCACCAGCCGCGGGCCGTTGGTTCCAATTGCACCGCTGGCGCTCGACTGGTGGTCGCGTTTGTCGACTTTGATCTCATCGAAGTCGCTCTCGATTTCTCCTTCGCGGGTGCGCGCCTCCACCTTGATCGGCGTATTCGGCGGGATCGAAACCTGCACGTCGCCCTTGCGGTTATCAATCTGGATGTTCCCCGGCTTGCGCAGCCCCACCGTGACCATTCCGTTTACGTCTTCCAATCGCAGATCCCCCGAGAAACCTTCGAGCGAGATGTCCTTCGACCGTGTCGTCAGGTGCATCGGTCCAGTCAGCGAATCGGCGCGCAGGTCGTCGGAATCCAGATCCAGCCGGCCATCCAGGCGCGAGAATTCCATGTCGGTGCGCGAAGAATGGAAGCTGACCGTCTGGCTGACGCGCATCAGGCGGGTACTCTCCCAGAATTCTCCATTCATATGGACGGCGCCATCCACGTCTTCCACCACTACTTCGTTCACCTTGCCCTGGATGGTCACATCGCCCTTCACCTGTCCCAGCCGGACGGAACTGCCGTCCAGATCCAGCAACACGTTTCCGGTCTGGTCGCTGATATTGACCGTCTGCTTGCCGAACGGTCCGCCTCCCCGGTGGTTGACCTCGACATTGCCGGTCATACCCGCGATGGTCACGTCGCCTCGGCGTGAGGTGATCACCAGCGCCGTATTCTGCGGCACATAAATATCCAGGTCCGTGGCCACGCTTTTATCGCCTGCGCCCTGGGTGTTGGCGTTCAGCGTGACCAGCTTGCCTTCCACCGTGATCGTCGGTTTGGTCTTGCCGTTGTAGCTCTCGGCGTCCCTTTGCTTTTCCGCGTGGACTTTCTTGCGCACCGAGACTTTCATCGTCTTGTCGTTCGCTTTAAAGTCGGCCACATTGACCGTAATCGTGCCCCGGTCGTCATTCACGTGCAGCGTGCTGCCCGCTGGAATTTCCTGGCTCAGCTCGTCGCTGAAGTCGAAGGCCGACCCGCCAAAGATCTCGTCCAGCTCTCCAACATCGCCAATCTTGGTGTGTTCCCCGACGCTCTTCCAGTCCACGCGTGCCAACTGGGTTGCAGTCAGTCCGGCCGCGATCAGGAACAGCATCAGGAAAACGCCGCCCACGCCAATGCCGCGCGCCGGCAGGCCCAAGCGCTTGGCCCGTTCGTATTCAATCAGCTTGATCACGCCCCACAGGATCAGCAGGGCTGGCCAGAAGCGGGCGAACACCGTCCACAGGCTGTGCCAGTTCAGTACGCCCATCGTCCCGAGCAGGAACAGCACTCCCAGCAGGATTAGCACGACCGGCCCGGCGATCGAACGCTGCGGGGGAGTCGGGGTCGGAGTCGGAGTTATCGTTGGGCTAGCCACGGTTCACCTCGCTCGTTGGCGGAACTGGCGGAGCGGGTGCAACAGGTGGCGGGGGAGGAATCGGGCCGCCTCCCGGGCTCGTGCCCGTCCCCAGCGACGGGATGTGTCCCTCCACCGACGCGCTTCCCTGCAGCAACTTCACGACGCCAACCACCAGCAAAATCATCGGCCAGGTGCGGCCAAAGTTCGCCACATGCAGGCTCTGCAGCAGCAGGAGGACGCCCACGGTCAAAAGCATCGCGGGGCCCATGAGCCGGCCGGTGCGGCAGCGCACACACTGGCAGCCCGTACAACACAAGCCCACCAGGCCCCAGTTGCGGGCAAAGAGCCAGGCGCCGAGGAAGATCAAAATCAATGGCCAGTAGCGGTCGAGGCCAAGTCCTAACCCCATCGTATGCAGCAGGAATAGCACGCCGAGCAGGATGAGCGCGATCGCGCCCACCGGGATTTCCCTGGCCTCGATCTTAGCTCCGCCCCCGAAGTTTGCTCCCAGACCGTAAGGATCGGGAGCGGGCAGACCGGACTGGATGGCTCTTGCCGAGCGCACGGAATCGATAATCTGATAGAAGTAGAAGAAGGCTATACCGAGCCCACAGAAAACGCCCAGAGCCGTGAAGTGATCGCTGTCGGCAGCGCAGCACCCGGCGATGAGTAAAACGAAAATCGCCAGATGCGCCAGTCCCTTCGCATATTGCCCGGTGTACACGGCGCCCACGCCGAAAGGAAAAAATCCGGCAAGAATTCCGGCCACGGTCGGGTTCGGTCCACCGCCGCTTCCCGGAGGAGGCGGTGGGGGAACCTGCCCGGGCGCTGCCGGGGAGGGCCCCGTCGGGGAGTAGCCGCCGGAAACAAATCCCGGACTGCCAGCAGAAGTCCCCGCCGGAACGCCTCCTATCCTCGCTTCCAGGCAATCCTCGCAATAGATCACGCCCCGCACAGGACGCATGCACTTCTCGCACAGTGCCTTTCCGCAAGTGCGGCAATAGGCCACCGCTGACGCATCCGCATGATTGGCGCAGTTCATACAAACCTCCGATTTGTGGTTACCGTCACGGCAGGTGAAGCATCCCCCGCCCCATCCCGCAAAACCGGCGTCATGGGGGCCCCGTCCCGCAGCGCGGCGAGCACCGGCTGGTTGTATTCCTGGGAGTAGTTACGGTCCTGTCTCTCCTCTGGTTGTCCACTGGTATTGTTCTTGCGATTTTCTTTCGGTGGCTCGGGGCCGGGCTCGGCGGGAGTGTTGGCCCGCTTCAGCTCGCGCAGCTTCGATTCGATCTCGTACACGAAGCGGATATTGTCGTAGTACTTCACCACCTTGATTTCCGCATCGTTGTACGCATGCCGCAACGCCGCCGGCCGCAGGTTCACCTTCGCCACGTCGGACGCCTTGACTCCCGCCACGCTCAGCGCCAGCGAGAACGAGAAGAAGATCATCCCGAACGACATCACAACCCGCGGCTGCCGCACAAAGGCCGCCACCGGTCTGAAGTATGAAGCTGCGAAGGAATCCCACCACTCCCGCGCCCGCTCCGCGAAGGGAGTCGTCCTGCCGTCGCGCCTTGCCGCCAGCGGCCGCGTGCTCGCAACTCCACTGGTGGCCGCCAGAATGTTGTGCACCAGATTCACCGGAGGCTCGACCGGCTCCAATGCCAACGCCCGCAGCCACTCGTGCCCCGCTTGCACGTCCGCAAACAGCGGACCGCAAATCGCGCAGACCCGCCGGTGAGCTTCAAAGCTCTCCCGGCGAGCAGGACTCAACTGCCCTTCACCGTCCAGGGCGCCGCCGTCGATTGCAGCGCTAAGCAGCGCTTCGAACTCCGCGCACTCGATCTGGGGTCCCCGACCGGCCCGGTTTTGACCGGGCGGGGTGGGGGTTCCGTGCTTGGTTTCATCTGGCATCACATCACCTGCCTATATGTACGTTGTAGGAGCCGCGCAAGTTCCGCTCGTCCCCGGTTAATTCTTGACTTGACGGTTCCCTCCGGAACCCTCAGAGCCGTGGCAATTTCCCGATAGTCCATGTCCTGTAAATCCCTCAAAATCACCGCCTCCCGCAGCTCCGGAGACAGCTTCTGTAGCGCCAAATGCACCATTTCCCGCGTTTCCCGGCTCTCGACCGCGGCATCCGGCGGCAGCCCCCGGTCCCGGATCCGCTCGATCAGAGGCTGCGCATCTTCATGCTCGGAGGGCGCTGAATCCAGCGAATCCGTGATCCGGTCGCCTTTCGATTTCCGGAAGTGATCCACCAGCAGATTGCGCGTAATGGTTGTGACCCAGGTCATGAACGCGCCCTTGCCGGAATCGTATGTGCTAAGGGTGCGATACATTTTGATAAAGACCTCCTGGGCGAGGTCCTGCGCGTTCTCGGAATCGCCGGCAAAGCGGTAGCAGATGTTATAAATCCGGCGGTGATAGCGCTGCACAATCTCTTCCCAGGCTGCGGCATCGCCCCCAACGCAGCGACGGACCAGCAATCCGACAATCTGGGCATCATCCAAAACCAGACTCCCTTGACCGCCTTGCCAGTGGAGGGACGGGCGCCCTCGCCCGTCCAAGCTAGTGGAGCGACGGGCGTCTCGCCCATCCAAGCCATGCCCACGTAGGGACGGCCGCCCTCGGCCGTCCAGCCGATCAAAGCTCGGCTCCGCCGCCAGCAACAGCGCATTTCGTATCAGGATATCGCTTTAGCGATACCGTTAGTTCTTCGAAAGAAGAAGCCCCTTTAGGGGCCGTGCGCCGACCGTCCGCTGATCCGCTTTTAACAGTACAAAACAACTACGTTTCTGTCGGGCAGGAAGTTCCCTTGAATCATAAAGCTAGCGATTGTAGCAGGAGAAATTCATGGGTGCGTGAATGCATCCGCAAGGGTAGTGTCTCGCCCTTTACAAAAACCTGATCGTAAAAGGGCAAATCAAGGAGGTGCCAGCCAACGGCCCTACCGCAGATTAACCTCCGGCCTTTCCATTGCATCCGGTCGGTGCGTAAGCCTGTGGGTAGTTTGCCAGGAGGTCTGCTTCCTCACGTTTTCGGTCTGCTTCGCGCTCGTTCCGGTGGGCATGAACATGCGTTGCACCTTTACAAGCAATGCATTCCACTTCGTGATGATTTTGGGTTCGGTCGCGCAAATCCCCCTGTCCGATGTAAATCGGTGACCACAGATTGTTGACCTTTTTGGAGTAGATGTAATTCCCGTTCTGGTTTGGATCGAAGTTTGGAAGTAGGCCGAAAATGTAATACGTGTATTGGACACCAGATGCCCCGATCCATATACCGGGACCTTCGTTCATTTTGCTCTCCTTTGGGGAAGAAGAAGCTAGGGAAGAAGCGCATCGAGGCCGGCACCATGTTACGCCGAGGCCAGTAGTTCAGCAATAGACCAAACGGGATTTGTCAAACCCGCTTCCATAGCGGGCGTAACAAGAAGGATGGGTTGTAATAAGCAAAATGCAACGCGACAGCAGCTTTCAGATTCGACAGCTTCTTGCTGAACTCATTGGTGAGTCGAGTAAAGCGCCGAAGCTGCGTTCCATTGCCCGAGCCCGTGTGGTTACGGCCGTCCCGCCCGTCCAAATCATGCCCACGTAGGGACGGCCGCCCTCGGCCGTCCAAGCCGAGCAAAGCTCGGCCCCGCCGCCGGGGTGGAAAGCTCGGGGTCGCCCGCTCCTTGCGCTTTTTGCAAGGGGCGGGTGCTACTTCTGCGCTCAGAACGGTTTATCGCTCTCCGCTTGCCGACGCGCCTCGGCCAACTGTTCCGGGCTCATTTTCTCCGCCAGATCTTTCAGCCTTTGGTCGCTCTCTTTATAACGATTTTTCCGAGCCAGCGCGTACCAAACGTAAGCCGTCACCAACTCATTTTTGTGCGAGGAGAAATAATCCCCCATAGCGAACTGCGCCGCAGGCAGGCCCTGCTTGGCCGCTTTCTCAAGAAAGGCGAATCCCTTGGAGTCGTCATTGGCAAGATAGGGATCCGACAGCAGGATTTGAGAAATCTCGAACTGCGCCTTGGCATCTCCCACATTGGCCTTCTGGAATAACTTGGGCTTCTTATCGCCCTGATCGTAGAGATGGAAGTTCGTTTCAACGTTGATTCGGACCGCCACCGGCGTCCCATCTTTCAGCGAGGGTGAGAATCTCCACTGACGAACCGCTTCAATGGACTTGTCATCGAGTCCCATGCCAAGCGGTCGCGTCACCCTGATATTCTGCGGCATCCCCTCGGCATCCACGACCAGCTCCAGAACGCAAACTCCTCCATATCCCGCCGCGCGAGCCTGTTCCGAGAATCCGGGCTCTGGCATGGAAATAGCTCGGGGAGCCTTGATATCGCGGCCGACCCGATAAACCCCGTCGACAGGCCCCTGGGGATTCGAGTCCGCGACACGAGGATGCAAGGTCTGAACCTGCGCGTAGGTTGGCGCGGCTGCGACTAAAGCAAGCAGCGCCAGTGGGATCCATCCCATCCCGATCCATCCCATCTGGGGTCTTCTGCAACCCATAACGGAGACGAGTGTAGCAGAATTCTTGGGGCGGCCCATCTCAGTGATTTGTGATCCCCCCATGATTTGCCTGAGCGAAGTGAAGGACCTATGAATTTGCCCGCGCGGGTGGCCCAGGCTTTTGATTTCGCTGCCACAAACAACACAGGGGGTGGCCCATCCTTCGCGCACTTCGCGAAGGGTGGGAGCGGAAATGTTCGCGCCTTCTTCCAGAGCCGAACTCCGAACTAGTGGAGCGACGGGCGCCCTCGCCCGTCCCATACTTCCGCTGTTTAGTTCGGCTTCTCCTTTTCTCTTGGCGTTTCCTTATTGGCCGGAGGAGGTGGCGTTTTTGGTTTAGCTGGTGCTGGATGTTGCGTCTGCTTTGCAGCCGGAGGCGGAGTAGAGGGCTTAGCTTCAGGTTTTGGGGTTGGCGTGGGCGCCGGCTTGTTCGGAGTCGGTGGAGGCGTCCCCGGTTTTGCTGGTTGCGGATGAGCAGCCGGTTGTGATGGTTGAGTGCGTTGTTCGGGAGTCGCCGGAGCGGGCTTTGTCCGCGCCGACGGAGCAGCAGGCTTAGCTGCAGGTTGGGCGGGCTTAGCTGCAGGTTGAGCAGGCTTAGCTGCAGGTTGAGCGGGCTTAGCTGCAGGTTGGGCGGGCTTAGCTGCGGGTTGAGCGGGCTTAGCTGCGGGCTGTGCGGGCTCGGCTGCCTTCCTCACGGGTTCAGCAGTCTTTGCTGGAGCCGGAGCGGCCGCGCGTGTCGGTGTCGGAGCCGGTTGGGGACGATAGGGCTGCGCGTTCGGCGACGCCGGTCGTGCTGGCGCTGTGGCGCGGGCAGGAATCACGGGAGCGATTGGTTTGCCTGCGGCGATGGGCTTCGCCGCCGCAACAACAGCCGGTTTGCCGTGATTAACGGAGGCAAACTGCTGGCGGTTCTGTGCTGCCGCCTGCTGCTGCTGCAACTGCGTGCTCATCGGAGGAATGCGCTGCTCACGCGTTGCGGCAATTTCAGTCGGCAAAGGCTTGCGAGTGACGCCTCCCGGGCCGTTGAAGCTGGAACGATTATTCGTGACGTTGACGGTCGTATTGTTGATGATGACCGTATTCGTTACGGTGCGGTTATATACTTGCACGTTGCTGATGTTCACATTGTTGACGGAACGGTTGTACTCGAAGCGATCTCCGTTCCAGTAGCCGCCTTGATAGCCAGCGCCCACGTAGCCGAATCCATAGTTAATGCCGCCGTAGTAACCGATGTGCCGGCCCCAGAATCCATAGTGGTAGCGGTATCTGCCACTGGAAAATCCCCAGTAGCCCGGCGTCCACAGATAACCCACCTCGGGCGGCCGCGCCCATGCGCCCGGTACCCAGTAATAGCCTTGAGAAAAATAGCTCCAATATCCGGGCGTCCACAGATAGCCATCGCCGGGACATTCAGGCTGGGAATATTCCGGCAGCTCTGGTGGAGCGTCGGACGCTTCGAGCGCCGGCTGCCCGTAGCTTGAGTCCTCATCGTCGTAATCATTATTGGCATCGTTCTGGTACGGCTGATCGTTAGTTCCAGTCGTCTGAGTCTCGCTCGCAGGGGCCAGGTTGGCTGCCGATGCTGGGTCTTGCGACTGGTCGGGCTGCGCCGCTTGAGTTGGTGCGGCCGTGTCCGGAGTTTGGTTCTTGTTGCATGCTGCAACTCCCAACGTCAGTGCGATGGCTGCGGTTGCCAGAAGAATAAAAAAAGGTGCTTTGCCGGTCTTGCTCATAAACGTTTCCTTTCCCCAGGAAGATGGATGCAGAATTTTTTTACTTTTCACAATCCCAACAATGCATGTCAAGAGCTCCGATCGAACCTGGGCCCACAGGGTATATGTTCCGACGCCGGTTCCGTTCGCGCCCTATCCAACCGTGATCGGTAGAAGACGGGTGGCCGTGAGGGTCCAAATGTCACTCCCGGCCAACACTAACCCGTATCCGTGTCAGTTTGACCGCCCCAAGGGTAATTTCTCAGTTGGAATAGTAGGTCTCAAGAAAACAGAGGGACTGTTCAAAATTGCTCACTTGTCGGAATCGGGCGCCCCCGCCCGTCCCAGCCGAACTAATGGAGCGACGGGCGCCCTCGCCCGTCCCCTAGCCGAACGTAACTCAGCCCTGCCGCCCGCACCGGCACGATCTGTATCGGCGGACGGCCCAGGCTAGCTTGAGCTTGTTTCAGGATGGGAATGTCGGGGTCGGGGTCTTTCCAGAGCACACTGGCATATCGTTGCAGATTGCTATCTCTGTTTTGTTCGCATACACTTCGTCCGGCGTCGAAACCAATTTTGAACCACAGAGTGTTTCGTGTGGGCTTCGGCCAACGTGGATGGGGGATAAAACGATGAGCAGTCAAAACCCGGTAGTCAATGTTCCAGGCGCAACGACTTCCTTCCGAGCCGCTTGGCCATTTATCTGGGCGCGCGGACTTTTCTTGCTCGCCATCGGAGTGCCCTTGATGTTTCTCCCAATGCCGGCGCGCGGCCAGGCTGCGGACACGTCCCCGGGCAATCCGAGCGTGGTGCAAGCTGATGTCAAACTGGTGATCGGCGGAGAAACGCTCAAGAACAATTCCGTTGGCACACTTTCGGTGGCGGGAAGTTCACTGCTGTTTGTCTCCGGTGAGCATAAGGTGAACGTCGACGCTCCATCCATTCTCGACATCTCCACCCATGACGATAGCCGGCAGGATATTACTGGCGTGGCCAAACTCGCGACTATGGCCATCCCTTACGGGGGCGGACGGGTTCTGAGTTTGTTTTCACACGGGGTTGATGTGCTGACGCTGGAATTCAAGGACGCCAACGGCGGCTTTCATGGCGCAGTTTTTGTGCTTCCTCATCAGGGTGAGGCCGCCCCATTCAAAAAGCAGCTAGTCGCAATGGGTGCGAAGGCCAGCGTTCCGCTCGCAGAATCGGCATCCAGCAAATAGGAGGACAACACGTTGACATATCACACTCGAGCGGCAGTCTCATTCATTTCTCCCATCGTCGTCGCCTGCGCCCTCCTTCTAAGTGCCGGCTTACTTATGGCGCAGACGAGTTCAGGGGATTCCAAAACTGCGCAGAAGTTCTCTACCTCTGCCATTCAAATCGAGCCCACGGATCCGGGCGACATACCTATGCCGCCGGAATTCCGCATGGCCATTTACGAAAGCCTGATCGCGCACATTAAAACAACGGGGAAATTCCAGCACGTTTATCGTAGCGGCGACAAGGACGCGGCTAACGCGAGCGACTTGGTTACGCTACGCACCACGGCGCGAGCTTTCACCAAAGGCAGCCAGAAAAAACGCGAAGTAACCACCGTCTCCGGAGCCACCAAGATGACCCTGAATGTCCACATCACGGATCACGCTGGACAGACGCTTGTGGATCGCGACGTCCAGGGTAAGGTGCGCTTTTTGGGAGAAAACCTGCGCGCCAGCTACGATTTCTCCAAGAAGGTCGCCAACATCGTTCGCGATACGTTCTAGTCCGCGCCGAGAGACATGCGGTTCCGTTCGAGGCCTCGTGAGTATTCGTCGAATTCTGAACCCGGCGGGTGGCTCAGGCTTTTGATTTCGCTGCCATAAGCAACACAGGGGGTGCCCCATCCTTCGCGCACTTCGCGAAGGGTGGGAGCGGAAATGTTCGCACAACCGGACAAACCCATGTCGTATCGGCAGTATCGCTACCCGCCTTTGCAAAGAACGCAAGGACGGGGCACCCACAGTTGTGTCAATGAAGAGGAAACCAAAACCGAAGGCCGGGTACCCGCCAGTCGGGCTGAAATTCTCAATGAGTGCTAACGCCTGGTTTCGACAGTTAACTTTCCGAATAATTGGTCATCGGCCATGATGGTCGATATTCCAGATCGATGACACTGACAAGTTGGGGCCCTGATTTCCCGTGCCCACGCAGGTAATGCTCCGCAAGAAACGAGGATGAAACATGGGCCGGGGGCAGGGGCGTCGTTGATCCTGACTACCAGCCGGTGCACCTCGCACCCAGGCCCTGCCGTCAGATGCCCAACACGGCGCGAATGTTTATAGACTTCCGGTTGGGACTGCGCCTGCACGCTCGTAATTCACCATAATGACGCCTTTCGACGTGACCGTGCTTTCCGTCACCCTGAACGCCGTCGGGTTCGTGCCATCGGCAAACAATCGTTTTCCACCGCCCAAGGTTATCGGAATTATCTTCAGCCAGAACGCATCGACCAGATCATGCTTCATGAGCGTCTGAACCAGATTTGCGCTTCCATAAACGTGCAAATCCGGCCCTTCCTGTCGCTTGATTTTGGTGATTTTTTCCGCAATATCTCCGTTTAGAAACACGGACGGCTGCCATTGGTGAGAAGTCATGGTATTCGAGGCGACGTACTTGGTCGCTGTGTTGACGGCTGGCCAAATGTCATTATGTTGCGGCCAGAATCGCGCCCAAAGTTCAAAGGTTCTGCGCCCTAGTAACAAATCAAACGGCATATTCATCTGTTTTTTTATGGCTGTTGAAGAAACAGGGTCGGAATATGGCCTTATCCACCACGGCGGGCCACTCGTATCTTCCTCTGGCTCGCCTGGGGCTTGTATGACACCATCAAGGGAGATAAATTCAAGCACATTGACTTTTCTCATGACTGAATTCCTTTCGAGCCCTATCTGATTTTGCTTAACTTGCGGGTGTCCCCGGCTTCGATGAGCTCCTTTCAGAAGTTACCGGCGGGGGATTATTTCGCGCATTACCATGCGACCATTTTGCCTGAATTGTTGGACCAGTTGGTGAAACATCCCCATTACACTCATTATTGTGGCCGGCGGGTGTCCCAGGCTTTTGATTTCGCTGCCATCAACAACACAGGGGGTGCCCCATCCTTCGCGCACTTCGCGAAGGGTGGGAGCGGAAATGTCCGCACAACGGGACGAACCCATGTCGTATCGGCAATGAGTCCTTATGGTTCGTGCTTCTTGCTCTTGGGCATAAAGCCCAATTCAACAATTGCGGTCACGTTTTTCTGTCGTCCATTAAAAAGCAACGGATAGTGCGAGATGTGCTCATATTGCAACTGGCTCTTCACATACCATCCTGACCGGCGGTGAAACTCATTTTGCAGAGAGTAATCCTGCCACGCGCCTCCTCCCGGGATGAAAGCGGGATCGACAAAATTGTTCTTGTACATGAATTGGAAAGTATTTCCCTGCGATGCCCAATAAGTGAGCCAGCCTTGAATCGTCTGCCCGTCCCGGCCAACCGTGTTGCCCATTAGAAAGCCATTGTTGGTGTTCGCTTCGTGGTAGCCGTAGTCAAAATAAACAAATTGCCCCTCATTGCCGCCTTCGCCCTGTCCCGGGGCCTGCGTGTTCGCGGCTTCAATGTGAAGATCGAGTTTGGGGATTCCGGGAATGCGAGTAATGTAGATCCCCGGCCGAAACGGATACGCCGTGGGCCTCACCCACGCGA
>Ga0208191_1000964_pt1 | contig 16171 bp, 19 predicted proteins | sample June2015DPH_13_5_FD_184709 | JGI IMG/M metagenome (GOLD analysis project Ga0208191, IMG submission 184709) | Peatland microbial communities from SPRUCE experiment site at the Marcell Experimental Forest, Minnesota, USA - June2015DPH_13_40... | ecosystem: Environmental > Terrestrial > Soil >... | reverse complement strand
GTTGAGGTGCCACCGACCATCGCCGCGATCTTGTCTTCCTCGACTAGGCGCGTTGCGAACGTGCGCGCATTGTTGGCGTCGCCGCCGTCGTCGTAGATGACGAGCTCGAGCTTCTGGCCATTGACCCCGCCCTTGGCGTTGATGGCATCGACGTACATTTCCAGCGTCTTCTTCTCCGGATCACCGAGAAACGACGCCGGGCCGGTGACCGAAAGCACCGCGCCGATCTTGGTCTGCGCCGACGCCTGGTGGGAAGCGGCGAACAGCATCGACACACCGATGCCGATTGCCGCGACGATATGATTGCGTGCCATGTTGTTATCCTCCCAAGGTAAATTCTGTGGAGACTATCAGTGCTGGTAAAGCCGAAATTGATCTAACTCAAGACGCTTCGCGTCCCTTAAGATCAAGGGGTCGGCGCTCCGCGGCCCCACGACGCTCGCCGAACAACGGTGCCGTCGAGATCGGACCTGGAAAGCAAGGGCAACAGCGGGAACAGCTCTCGGACCGCGATCGCAGCAGCCGGAGGCACCGGCCGCCAATCCTGCCGGTGTCATTGATCTAGCGCAATGGAGGCGACCGGATTGCGTATATTGTACAAGGGAATATTGGACGTTCATCCATGACAAGAATTATTGAGACTTTACGCGAAGAACATCGCAACATCGAAGAATTGCTTCTCGTTCTGGAGCATGAATTAAGTGTTTTCGACCGCAACGAGCGGCCCGATTATGAAGTTATACAGGGGGTCATCCGTTATTTTGAGGACTATCCCGATTGCTGCCATCATCCGAAAGAGGACATGATCTTCGAGAAACTGCAGCTGCGCGACTCCGTCGCGGCCGAAAGCGTCGGCGACCTCGAAGTCGAGCATCAGAATGAAGGCAAGCGCTTACGACGGGTCGCTCAGGTGGTCAGGAGCATCCTGACCGATCATGATATCCTCCGGCAGACGTTCCATAACACGATGCGCGACTTCATCGACCTGGAACGCAAACACATGGAAATGGAGGAACGAGACCTGTTTCCGATTGCCATCAAGGCCTTGCGACCCGAAGACTGGGCGGACATCGAGGCGGTATGGAACGAAAAGCAGGACTCGCTGTTCAACGCGGCTATCGAAGAAAGATGCCAGTCGCTGCGTGAGCGCATTCTGCAGTGGGAGCGGGAAAACCAGGCGAATTGGAACGCGCAGCGCGCCGATGCCCACACGAGCAATCAACATTAGAGCAGGTCGGCGGTAATTGTCTCATTCCGCGATGCGGCGCGCTTCCAGCCCAATGCAACCGTCAGTCGGCTTTGGCCGCGGGTATCACGGCGGTCGCCTCGAGCTCGATCTTGGCGGGATGGTCAAGCAGATCGGCGACGAAGATCATGCTCATGGCTGGATAATGCTTTCCCATCAAACGATGCCATATCCGCCCTAACTCGGCTCGCTCCGCAAGGTAGGCCGGCCGGTCGATGCAATAGGCCGTCATACGGCAAATATGGTCGGGCGTTCCACCGGCCTCCGCCAGCACGGCGATCACGTTTTTGAGCGCCTGCTCGAATTGCGGCACCAGGTGCTCGCTACCAAATTGCTGCTGTTCGTTCCAGCCGACTTGACCGGCGATGAACACAATGCGTCCGGCAGCGACTGTGATTCCGTTGGCGTATCCGATGGGAGGCGCCCAACCCTGCGGCAGCAAAACCGACATGAAACGCTCTCCTCGATTGATTCGAACATGGCGCCGCCTGGCGCCGCGGCCTTCAATGATATGCCGATCAATGAACGGGGGCGACGCTGGAAATTGAACCAAGGACAGACGAATGCCCCGATCTCGCCCGTGTTGCTCGACGCGCGAGCCATTTAGTGTCGCATTTCAATTGGTTAGTGGCACGCATCCGGCCAATTACATCCTGTGGTCCAGTCACTGGGGTATTTCATTGACTTAAATCAAGGGGAAGCTGCGGAAATTTTGGGAAGGCACGTTTCACGTTGGTCTCGGCGTTTAAAGGAAAACTGTAAATGTACCCATACCTTTGACGCCTCGATGCTGATCGATCGGACCTGGAGGCGCGCGACACGCGCGCCACCCGAACGTGAGCCGCAATATGCAAGATGACCTCACACACATCCTCAACGAGATCGAGGATCCAGAGCTTGGCATCGGCATCGTCGACATGGGCATGGTGTATCGCGCCGACTGGAGCACAACGGGCATCGAAGTGGAATTCACGACGACCTCGGCGGCGTGCCCCTTCGCTGACGCACTATTGCAGCAGATCAACGATATCCTGCGTCATCGCTTCCGTGAGGCGGCATCGATTCGCGTCCGGCGCGTCCTGGATCCGCCTTGGACGGTTGAACGGCTCAGCGACCAGGCCCGCAGAAAACTCGGTTGGTCCGAAACTGCGAGCGAATCACCGGAGCATTTCTGCTCGGACGTCGCCCCGGCTTCCCGGAAAAACTGAGCTGCCGTATTTTGGTGATTGATCGCGAAGCCGTCGGGACGGACTAGGCACAGCGTCGATTCCCCACTTTTAATGCTTGCTTTAAGCGGCGGGGGTTTGGCTACGATGGTTTGGCAGACAAGGACAGAAAAGGATGAACAGCGTAAAAGACAAGGTCGTCCTGGTGACCGGCGCGGCAGGCGCGATCGGATCGGCGGTCGTCGAGGCTGTGGCACTGAGCGGCGGCATTGCGGTCACCAGCGATCTTCCCGGTCGCCGGGATCTCGATCATGCCCTCGACGTCACTTCGGAAGAGGACTGGACGCGGACCATCGCCGCCATCGAGCAAGACGTCGGACGGCTTGATGGTCTGGTCAACGCCGCCGGCATCGTGGCGCTCGGCACCGTCGAGGATACCGACTATGCGACTTGGCGCCGCGTCATGGCGATCAATCTCGACGGCACGTTTCTCGGCTGCAAGTACGCCATGCGGCTGTTGCGGCGGAGCGGCGGCTCGATCGTCAACATCTCATCGGTCTCCGGGCTGGTCGGAGGGCGTAACTTCGCGGCATACAACGCCTCGAAAGGTGGCGTACGGCTTCTGACCAAATCGGTGGCGCTGCACGGCGCCCGACAAAAGCCCGCGGTGCGCTGCAATTCGCTGCACCCGGCCTTCATCGAAGGCCCGATGGCGGACGGCATGATCGCGCAATTCCGCGATCCGTCCCGCGCCCGCGAGCGGCTGGCCGCTTCGGTGCCGCTCGGCCGCTTTGGCACGCCCGCCGAGGTCGCGGCGCTTTGCATCTATCTGCTGTCGGATGAATCAGCCTTTGTCACTGGCGCCGAGTTCGTGCTCGATGGCGGGTTAACGGCGCAGTAAGGCTGCCGCACTCTCCGCCGCATCTGGCTTAGACCACGTCATCGCGTCGACCTTCGTTTTCTGCGGCGCAGCTCGACGCGAGGCCGGATCAGCTCAGAAGCCGTACAGCGCCGCGGGATTGTCCACCAGGATACGGGTGCGCGACGCCTCATCGGGGACCCATTCCGCGAGAAGGTCGAGAAGGACGCCGTCGTTGACCATGGGCCCCTCGATCGCAACATGCGGCCAGTCCGAGCCCCAAACCACGCGCTCCGGCCGCGCCGCAACAAGTGCCCGCGCGAAGGGTATTGTGTCGCCGTAGGGGATCGGTTCCGACGCGATACGGTTCGCGCCCGAAATCTTGACCCAGCAGTCGGCCTCTTGCAAAAGCTTGCACAGCTCCTGGAAACCCGCATCGTCGAGACCGCCAGCAGTCGCGATACAGCCCATGTGATCGATGACGAAGGGCACGGGCAGCCGCGCCAGCCGCGCGGAGATCGATGGCAGACGCCGCCCGTCGATCAAGAGCTGAAGATGCCAGCCGCGGCGCGCAATGCGTCTGGCCAGCGTCTCCAGCGCTTCCAATCCGACACCACCGCCGAACAACTCGTTGCAGCGTAGGCCGCGGACCCCGGCGGCATCGAGGACGTCGAGTTCGGCTTCCGCAACGTCGGGCGTGACGACGGCGATGCCGCGCAGCCGCTGCGGATGCCGCCGCAGTGTTTCGACAAGCAGCCGATTGTCGGTGCCATGCACGCTCACCTGCACCAGCACGCCGCGCTCGATCCCGAGCGCATTGTGCATGGCCAAATAAGCCTGCTCGGGCGCCGGCGGCGGCGTATAGCTGCGCGCAGCCGTAAACGGATAGCGTTCGCGCGAGCCGATGACATGAGCATGGCAATCGCAGGCGCCGCGCGGCATGCGAAAGCGCGGCGCACGGGGAAGCGGATCCGGTCCCTGGCATGGCGGCGCCTGCAGACCGTTCGTGGAATGCTTGGACATCCGAGCTTTCTTGTTGGCAAAGTGGATTGAACAGACGATGGCACTGCGTTTTTCTTGTAGCTTGTTCTGCGCTTGATCCATGTCAAGAGACATTGCCGCGCCGGCGCTACAAGATGCTCGGGCAAAGTTGGCGGCATCGTCGCTGTCGGCCTAAAAAAATATCGCCATGCACGCTCGCCGGTACAAGACCTATGCCATAGACGGTGTCGTACCCGTCATTGATCCAACGGCCTTCGTGCATCCCGACGCAGTTCTGATCGGTGACGTCATTGTCGGAGCGGGATGCTATGTCGGCCCGTGTGCATCATTACGCGGCGACTTTGGCCGCATCGTTCTCGAGGATGGCTGCAACGTTCAGGATAATTGTACGCTGCATAGCATGCCGGGATTTGATCTGGTCATAGGTCGGGACGGCCACATCGGCCATGGCGCGATTATCCATAGCGCTCATATCGGCACCAACGCCATGGTGGCAATGAATGCCGTCGTCATGGACCATGCAACGGTTGGCGAATCCTCCATTGTCGCGGCGATGAGCTTCGTCAAGGCGGGCGCCAAGATTCCGCCAAAACACCTGGTCGCCGGTGTGCCGGCGCGAATTCTGCGGGAATTGACGGTTGATGACCTGGCAATGAAGATCGAGGGTACCCGTCAGTATCAACAATTGGCCCGGCGAAGTTTCGCAACATTGGTAGAAGTCGAGCCGCTGCGCGAATTTGATCCTGCACGGAAACGGCTGGCCGTGGATCGCCCGCTGCCGATCCGGCAACGTCTCATGCAGAAGCGATAGCCCGCCTGCGACAGCGGGTCAGGACTGCGGCCGCCGTGCGATTATGTTGACGCACTTTAGCGTCATCACAACCTCCCCGACCTGATTGAAAACTTCGACAAATGACGCGACCGCGCCGCGATCCGGCTTGGATTTTGACGGCGTCGTTTTGAACACGGTCACGCGTACCGACAACCGGTCGCCCGGCCGCACCGGCTTGACCCAGCGCAGCTCGTCGAGACCGGGGGAGGCAAGGCTCGCGACGTGGGTCAGATAGTGCTCAGCATAAAGCCGCATCATCAGTCCAGCGGTATGCCAGCCGCTGGCGATGAGGCCGCCGAACGGCGTCTGCTTGGCTGCCTCCGGGTCGGTGTGAAAACGCTGCGGATCGAACCGCCTCGCGAAGGCGATGATCTCGTCCGCCTCGACGGCGATGCTGCCGAAGGCATGAACGTCGCCCTCGACATAGTCCTCGAAGTAGCGATCGTCGATGCGGTGCGAAAAAGCCATGAGCGGACTTCGGTCGGAATTAACGAGCCTCGCCGGTCGTGGCACGACTATGGCACCGGATCAATCTACTCGCATTCCGAAATCAGATCGCGAAGCGGGCCCAAATCCAGAGTCAATTCCTGGTCTCCTAGACCGAACGCCGCCTTGAGTTCGCCCATACGGGCTTCGAGCTTAAGCAGGGTTTCACCTAAGCGCTCAATCTCCTCTTCGCTCAGAGTGCCATTCTCCACGCGCCGCACGGCCTGGCGCTCGAGCAGCTTGCGCAGCAGTTCGACGACACTGAGCACAAGACGAGCCAAGTCGCGCTCGACGCTCTTGGGGTCGGCGACTATGCGCTGCGGCGACTCTCGTGCAACGCCGGTGATCTGGCCAGCAAACCTATCGAGCAGCGGGGGCGGACAACGTCAAATTTGATTGTCGCGACCACTGAGTCTTGAACAACAACGTCAAACTTCCAGGGGCCGGTTGGGTCTCCGGCATCGAAGACGAACGACTGAACCGCAGGACCGCTTGCACGTTTTGCCTGCATTTTAATTTCTTTTCCTCCTTCGCTTATGGCCGGATTTTTCATACCCGGACCAACCGTCGCAGGCGGTGTCGGCAAATAGAGTATTGTATAATATTCATATGAATCGCTGCTATGCGGGACGATCTCGTACCCAAATTGATAGCCAGTCGATCTGTTGCACAATTTTATATTTGTGGTGGGGGCGACCGTTTTGTGGTCGCTGCCTTGAAGCTTGCCAAATCGGATGGAGTATTCGGCTGCATCAACCCGAGGCACATGGTATAAGAGAAAACTCGACATGACCATGATGCCGATTAGCCAAATGTACTTTGGCATAATGATTCTCCTTAAGCCGTCTCCAAAAAGCAAATTAGCACCTTCGATGCCGTACCATAGCTTTTGAACATAATTGATAGTTAGGACTTAAAATAATAAACTCATCATCGACGGTTCGCCAATGTCCGGTAATGGAATGGTCCGGCCGTGCTCCTGCCTCGCCAGCGATCGAAGCTGGCAAGGGGCGCCAAAGACAAGGAGCACGCCATGTCTCAGAACTCAAACACCGCGATCGCGATAGTCGGCATCGATATCGGCAAGAACTCATTCCACATTGTTGGCCTTGATCAGCGCGGTGCGATCGTACTGCGGCAGAAGTGGTCGCGTGGCCAAGTGGAAGCGCGGTTTGCCAATATGCCGCCGTGCCTGATCGGCATGGAAGCCTGCGTTGGCGCCCATCATCTCAGCCGTAAGCTGAAGGAGCTCGGCCACGATGCCCGGCTGATGCCGGCGAGGTACGTGCGGCCCTACTCGAAGGGACAGAAGAACGACTTCCGCGATGCGGAGGCGATTGCCGAGGCTGTGCAGCGGCCGACGATGAAGTTCGTAGCGACGAAGACCGCCGATCAGCTTGACCTGCAGGCACTGCACCGGGTGCGGGAGCGGTTGGTCAGCCAGCGCACCGGCATCATCAATCAGATCCGCGCCTTCCTGTTGGAGCGCGGCGTTGCGGTGCGGCAGGGATTACGGTTTTTGCGCGCCGAGCTACCGCGCATAATAGCCGCGCCACCTGATGTTCTGTCGCCGCGCATGGTTCGGGTCATCGAGGGCCTAGCCGGCGACTGGCGCCGGCTCGATGAGCGAATCGAGAGACTATCGGGCGAGATCGAAGCCGTTGCGCGCCAGGATGCCGGTTGCGAGCGGTTGATGAGCGTTCCTGGCATCGGCCCGATCATCTCCAGTGCGATGGTGGCCGCGATTGGCACTGGAGATGTGTTTTCTAAAGGCCGCGACTTTGCCGCCTGGCTTGGGCTCGTCCCCAAACAGATCTCGACTGGGGACCGCACCATCCTGGGCAAGATATCCAAGCGCGGCAATCGCTACCTGCGGGTTCTGTTCGTGCAGGCGGCATGGGTCGTGCTGATCAAGCCGAAGAGCTGGGAGCGCCATGGGCTCAAGCCCTGGATCGAGGCGGCCAAGAAGCGGCTGCACCGCAACGTGCTAGCGATCGCGCTGGCCAACAAGCTCGCCCGCATCGCCTGGAGCGTTCTCGCTCGTGGTCGAGCCTTCGAGGTTAGGAAGGTCGGTGAGGCCGCTGCCCGGTCCGCCTGATCCTCATTCCGACATCACAGGGACTCGCGACATGAGGAGCCCGCGATGAAGTAGCCAGATCAATACGACTTACCTGCCGAGGTCTGCGAGAGGATGAGACGAGATGGAGGATCGGTCTTCCCGGCGCATGCGAGCACTGGTGACCCAAATGGCCCAGTCGAGGCCTGTCCGGTAATGAGATCGCATGCGCGCTGATATCCATGATGGCCCGGAGCAAACACGCTTCAATCGAAGGCCGGATACATTGATGCAAGACCGCAATCAAACAGCTCGACGAAAACCTCTTGCAACGCACGGCCGGACCATACATTGGGTCATTAGCGACCGAATGAGGCCATCGATTTCGAGTCCGCTTTGACCTCAACTCCGGACACTACGCTGCATCGCACTAAGTGACGCGAAGGGCCAGAAGCCGTCCGCAACAGCGAGAATGGGAATTATCCGCTAAGTGGGTCAATTTGTTAGGGGCTGTTTTGCCTGCTAATCTGACCTTAAATCACGGGTTCCAGGGTTCAAGTCCCTGCCGGACTCACCAGAAACGCTGCGCGACGGTAGGGAATGAACGATCGGCAGACTGTGCTAGACTGGTTGTCGGTGCACCTGCGGGGGATCGGTGCCGCGATCGTGGCGTCGTGGGACGCTGCGGTCAGCCGTGCCGCGCCAGCGCTCGAGACAGCCCGCGACAGGATCGCGGTCCACCTTCAGGCCACAGCCGATTGGGCAGGCGCCGCCATCCACACACGGAGCGAGGCACTTCGGCCCTATCTCTCAACCGCCTTCGCAGCGGTTGCTCCGCATTGGCCGCAAATTGTCATGGCTGGCGCGGCGGTAATCGGCGGGATCGCGGTATGGGCGCTCCGGTCGCTGCGACGCCACCGGAAGCTTAAGGCATCGCTGGTCGAGGCGACGCTCGGCCATGACCCGAAAACCGACTGGCTCGAGCTCGGAATCGTGGTGCGCAATTTGCAGCCGCGCGCTCTCCTCGTGCGCAGTATTCAGGTTATCGATCCGGCGGGAACGAAGATCTGCGAGCGCTGGCAGGCGTGGCAGCCCACGACCGTCGGCGTCAAATTTGTCGCGCCCGAGCTGGAGCTAACCAACTCCATCTCGATCGAACGGACGGTTCTCCCCTATGGGTCGATCAATTATGTTGCGTTCGGCGGCAGCTTTCCGCAACGGCCGCCGCAGGAAAACGCTCGAGTACCCTACGATGAGCAAGGCGCCAGCCCATGCGACGAGTTGACCCGGCGTTTCTATGTGCTGCCTCCAGACGCAGCACCGCACCAACGAATCGCGTTGCGAGCCCGGCTGATCTGCGAGCTGCAAACGCGGCGGGGACGGCGGCAGGTGCTCGCGTTCCGGCGCTTCCTGCCGTTCGTTGCGCCGGAGTCCCCGCCACTGGGCGGCAGCGAGGCCGCCGCCATCACGAGAATTTCATGATGCCGTCGCATCAGCGTGCGTGGATTGACAAGCGACGCAATGAAGATTGACGTGCATCACCGCCATGTCTCCTAAGGGTCACCGGCGACCGAATTGCGATGGTCGCTCGATGTCCGCTTGTCTCCCGTAAGCGACCGAATTGTTGCGTCGCAGCGCGGTGGCCCCCGGGGCTTACCCTGACGAAGCTACGCGCTACTCTGTGCAGCAGCCCCGGCAGCTTGGCGAAGTTCGCGGGAAGTGATCTAGATCAAAGCGCGGTTCTGCTAACGGCCGACAATTTAGTGTGGATTGGAAGCCAATATCTACCGCGCCGTACGCCGGTGATCTTGAGTTAGCCGTCATTGAAAAAGACGGCCCTCACCCTGTTGCGTTTCCTTGTCGTCGCGTCGTCGGTGGATGGATCGCGGCCGAAACCAATAAATGGATTAAGGTGAGGCCGACACACTGGCGGGTGTGGCCATCGCCTGTGGAAAAACCTTAGAACGTATAGTCCTCGCCCTGAATTTTAGCCCCTTCTACGCGGAGATTGACCTGCGAAATCGATCTTTTGCTTGCCATGGACTAAACTTGGGAATGGAACGTAGATCTACCGAAGGAGGAAATTATGCAAATCAGATCTTTGACCGCGGCGATCCTGTTGGCCGCCGTACCCTCGATCGCGCTGGCGCAAAGCAAGCCGGTTAAAATAGGTGTGCTCAACGACCAGTCGTCGGTTTACGCCGACAGCCAAGGCTTCGGGTCGGTCATCGCCGCCCGGCTTGCGGTTGAGGATTACGCCAAGAAGCTCGGACTCACCGTGGAGATCGTCTATGCCGATCATCAGAACAAGGTAGACATCGGGGCCGGCATCGCGCGCGACTGGTACACAAACCAAGGCGTCGACATGATTATCGACGTGCCGAACTCGTCGGTCGCTCTCGCCGTCAACACGCTGGCCCGCGATCTCAACAAGGTGATGATTGGCTCTGGCGCCGGAACCGCAGCGCTGACCGGCAAGGCATGCTCGCCCAACACTGTGCACTGGACCTACGACACCTGGGAGCTGGGGAACGGATTCGCCAGAGCCATCTTCGAGCGCGGCGGCAAGAAATGGTATTTCATCTCCGCCGACTATTTTTACTGCGTCATGAATTTCTGCGCCGCAACGGTCCTGAGATTGGAGCATTGCAGCAAGGACATCGCGGCAGGCTTCTTACGAGAGCGCCGATCAGCCGTCGACGCATGGTTGCGATCGAGTTCGGGATGTGACGCTCGGGCCGTAGCGGCGGATCCTCTGGGTCGGTAACCGTCGGGTACGGCAAGTTCCGGGAACAGCGTGGTGGAACGAGGTCCTGAGGGGGGAATCGTCTCCCGCTCGGAGATTAGGAATCCGTAGGCTGCAATGCACAGGGTGGCGTGGTGATGGAATCCGCGCCACCCACGCCCCTCGAAATGCCCGAGCCCGACCTCCTGCTTGAGTTCCTGATAGTCGCGTTCGATGCGCCAACGCAGCTTGGCGATGTCGACCAGACGATGGAAGGCGATGCCTTCGGGAAGGGTCGAGAGCCAATATTTGGTCGGCTCTTTCTCTTCCTCGGGCCACTCGATCAGCAGCCATTCTTCCGGTCGGCTCTCGGTGAGATTGTAATCACGATGCGCAACTCGAACTCGCAGGCGTGCGAAGCGTGAGGAAAGCCAAGCGGCCGAGCCTTCGCGCCATTTGATCGGGCGCCAAGCGTTCGCAGGCAAGGCAAGCGCCAGTGCCTTGACCGAGTTTGGCCCGTGTCGTGCGTCACGACGGATCAGCTTCGGCGGTCGTCCCTGACCTGACCACTTCTTCGGCGGCAGCGGCCCCGTGCCTGGCGCCCAAACCGTCGTGTTCGGCATAATGCCGGCTACGTACGACAATCCCAGCGTCGTGATGTTCGCACGCACATCGGTGTCGGCGCCATAGCCGGCGTCCATCAGCACCACGCCCCGCGGCAGGCCGGCCTCGCACGCCCAGCGCAGCTGCTCGAGCGCAATCTCCGGCTTGGTCTTGAAGCTGATCTTCTTGGGCACACCCGCCTTGCGCCGACGGGTGCGGTCCTTCGCCCAGTCTTTCGGCAGATACAGCCGATAGGCCACCGGCAGGCTGGCACGGTGATTGGCAACCGATAGCGACACCGCGACCTGACAATTGTCTTGCTTGCCAAGCTGGCCGCAGTATTGCCGCGCCACCCCGACAGAGTGCCGCCCCTGCTTGGGAAAGCCGGTGTCGTCGATAATCCAGGCTTCAATCGGCCCGTGACGCTCGACCTCCGGCAGCACCATCTCGCGCACCTTGGCCAACACTTTCTCGTCCGACCACCCGGCATTGCCGACAAAATGCAAGAGCGATTGGTGCTGCGCCGCCGTTCGCTCAGGTGCCGTCACCGCCGCCATCGGCTCGACGCTCTTGCGCTCGCACGGCAGCATCAGGCCAACGCAATAGTCATGTAGCGGTCCGGCACGATCCGCATGGCCAATCACGCTCACAAGCCCCTCAACATATCCCGAAAACCGCGATTCACTGCCGTTTGCTGTTCGGAGATCCATCTCAGCCCTCATATGCTGAACTGCGAATCTCCCTCAATAACCGATTCCCAATGGCAATCGCCCGCGACTTTCTGACTCAGTAAGACTATCAGTTTGGCAAGGATCTCGAAGCGGCGGCCAGCGAGGGCGTCAAGAAGCTGGGTGGCCAAGTCATGGGTGCAGTCCATGCGCCACTCGGCACGTCTGATTTTTCTTCCTTTCTTGTCCAGGCGCAATCGTCCGGTGCTGACACCATCGCCCTCGCCAACGCCGGAGCAGATCTATCGAACACGCTGAAACAGGCGGCCGAGTACGGCTTGTCTAGCAAATTCAAGCTGCCCGGCTTCGTCTTTCAGATCAACAATGTGAAGGCGCTCGGACTGCAGGCGACGCAAGGCGTTTTCGGTTTAATGCCGTTCTACTGGGACCAGGACGATGCCAGCCGTGCTTTCGCCAAGCGGTTTCAAGAGCTGCATCCGGGCAAGATCATGCCGAACGACATGCAGGCCGGGGTCTATTCCGCAGTGGTTCATTACCTGAAAGCGGTGGCTGCGCTCAAGGATGCCGGCGACGGCCAGGCGGTGGTCGCCAAGATGAAGGAATTGCCGACCGACGATCCGCTTTTCGGTAGGGGCACGATCCGCATCGACGGCCGAAAGATTCATCCGGTCTACCTTTATGAGACCAAGAAGCCGTCAGAGTCCAAGGGCGAGTGGGACTATTTCAAGCTGGTCACGACGGTTCCCGCCGAGCAGGCTTTCCGTCCTTTATCGGAAGGGGGCTGTTCGCTCGTCAAGGGATGAGCGTCGCCGCGTTGCCTTCGACGGCATGAAGGTTGCGATCAAGGCAATCCCCGCCGACCCGCGCGACAGGATCAACGGCGGCGGCGCGAAGTATGCCGTGCGAGAGGTCGCGATCATGTTCAGGGCAACCGCTTCGTACTGCGGACGGGCGTGAAGTCCTTCTACGTTAGCATCCTGAATCAATTCCCAAAGTTTGTGGCGTTTCGTTGCAAGCATCCCCGGAGACGAAACTACCTCGACCGCGGTCTTGGTGGCGGCGAGCTTTTGCGGGTCGCGCTCTGAACGATCGGATACGACTCAGCAAGGCACGCGTTTAATTGCACATTGCCAGTGCTGCGTTGCACCGAACTCTTGCAGCCAAATGACGTTAAGGGTCACGAACGACCGAATTGCGATGTCCGGGCAATGTCCGCTTGTCCCCCAATAACGGCGGAATCGCCGCGGCCCGGCAAGTGACGTTCAGGGCCAACAGCGGAAGTCGCCGTTTCGGGCGAGGTAGGTGCCCGACAAACGACCTACCTTTGCTAAATGTGTTCACGGGACCAGATCGTGATCAGACACCGCGCAACGCAGCCGTCCTGTTCCGCAACCATCCTTCCGATTTCTTGTGAACCCAACTCTGGGCCTCGTCGGCAGACGCGAAGCCGCTAACGTGTTGCTCTTGGCCATACTGCCATAAGACTCGCACATACCATCCGGGCGCAAATTTCAGTTGACGCACCTCAAAGGTCGGAGCGCGTCTGCCTTCAGCAAGGCTGGCAATCAGGCGCTGTTTATTGGACATCACAGCCGCTTGTTCTTCACCCATGCCTATTTTTTGTGATACCGCGAACATCGAAAAGTGTAACAACCGGGCACAGGCGCGCCCAGACGAGCGGCTTTTGATGGTCATTTAGAGTCCGCAAGCGGGCCACCGGGTGAAGCGCGATGCCCCGGGCCGCGGAATGCAGCCCGGCGCATCAGCAGTGATTACTTCGACATGTTGTCCTTCGACATGTTGTCTTTGGACATGCTGTCCTTCTTCATGCCGGTGTCTTTCGACATGCTGTCCTTCTTCATGCCGGTGTCTTTCGACATGCTGTCCTTGCTCATGTCGTCGGCGGACGCCGGCACAGCGAAGGCAAAGGCAAACGCGATGGCGGCCACCGGCAAAAACAGACGCGAACGGACGATCATCCTGGTTCTCCGTTAGGTTACGATGGTATCGATCCCATCACTCCTAATTCGAACCGGCCGGCGGAATGGTTACACGCCCGGCACGAGAATTTTCCAGCATCCGACTGCCGAGCGCCCGCGCCGCAGCGACGACGATCACCACCGCAACCGCGTGCACGGCGAGGTCGGTCGCCGAGGCGTCGAAAGGATGGAAGAAATTCAACAGCGTCGCCGCCGCCGCGGCCGAGGCGAGACCCACCATTGCCGCCGTCAGCGGCGGCGCCAAGGAATAGGCGCGCCGCAGCATGACGATCAGCGCCACTGACAGCGGCACCGACAGGCCGATAATGAACAGCAAGCAATCCCGCGTCTCGCCGATCGCAGCGATATGGGTGTCCGGCAACACAAACGCGCGCATGCAGCCGAGACCGCTCGCTCCCACCCACAACGCCGCCGTCGGCAGCGGCAGCAAAGCCCAGGCCCGGGACCGATCTGGCAGGCTGACCTCAAACGCGGCGAACGCCGCTGTCGCCATAGTCGCGATCGAGCCAAGCCCCGCAAGCCACATGTCGGGAACCGCGGTCATGCGATGCCACATCCCCGCCACGTCGGCGAATGTCGCGAGCGCGGCCGCGACGGCTGCGACGAGGATGAGCCAGAACAGCGTGCGCAGCGCCGGCGGCGGCAGGGGGCGCACTGGCCGAAGATCTGCCGCCAGCGCGCTGATCAGGTGATCGTTAGAACCGTCCATTTCAATCTCCGCGATCCATCTTGAGGCGCAGCGCGTTCAGCGCCCGATGCAAGTTTACCTTGAGCGATCCTTTGCTGCGCCCCGTCAACTCCGCGGCATCGGCCAGTGATTTCTCGTCAAGCATGAGATGGTGCACAGCCTCGCGCTGGCGCCGCGGCAATTCAGCGAGTGCCGCACCGATCCGGTCGACCTTTTCCTTGTGCTCAATCCCGGCCGAAAGATCGACGGCTTCGTCGGCATGGCTCTCGTAGGCGAGCGGTGAATGCACTTCACGCGCTCCACGTCGATGTATCTGGCGCAGCATGTCGATTGCGCGCCGCTCGACGATGACGCCCAGCCACGCGTTGAAGGAACGTCGTGGATCGTAGGTCGCTCGGGCGCGGTGTACCGTCAGCAACACCTCCTGCACCACGTCATCAGTGCGGTCCGACGGCACGCCCCGACGGCGAGCGACCCACACGATGAATGACGCGCAATCGCGCAGCAGTGTCTCATAGGCTACACGATCCCCCGTTTGGGCGGCGGCCATCAACGCCGATCGACGAGCGTCCGACTCTGTTTGCCTATTCTCGGCACGCTTCATCGTATGTTCGATCCGCCGCTCCGCTGCCGACGGCAACGACATCAGTTGGGACGATATCGAGCACGGGAATAGGAAGGGGCGCAACGGATCGCGCCTCGACGCCGATATCACTTTTCCTTGTGCCATTTGCCCCGACACTCCTTCTTGTGTCTTTCGCTCCGAGGCGGGCAAAAGTTACATGTGACCATCGGCGGACGTTTTAGGGTCGGCTTTGGGTCATTAGCGACGGAATGAGGCGATTGATTTCGAGTCCGCCTTGACCTCAACTCCGGACATTACGCTGCAGCGCACTAAGTAACGTGCCGGGCCAGCAGTGTGCCAGCTTTTGAAATTGAGCGGCGGCTACCATGAGTCTCTACAGCAGGCTGCTGATGAGCTCGAAGCGGTCGGATTGGGCAAGGCGGCGATGATCGTCACCAAGGCTGCCGCTGCTGCGCCGCCGAAGCCGTACACTGAAATGAACTTCATCGAGCGGCACCGATACCGCCAGAATGGCCCGCGCTGACTCAGGCAAGCCCGCTGGTGCGGTTTTCTCAGCGCCAGATATCCTTGAACGGCTCCGGACTCATAGCGGTGTAGCGCACGGTATTGGTGATCGAGGCGTGGCCAAGGTAATGCTGAAGGCGCCTTGTATCCATGCCCTTACCGGCCAGCGCAAAGCCGGTGGAATGCCTGAGCATATGAGCATGCACCGGAAAGCCGATCTTGGCTTGCTCGCCTGCTCGCTCGATCATGCGGCCGATGCCCATACGACCGAATGGCTGCCCACGCTCGTTGACGAATACATAGGCTTTGGACTCCTGCTGCTTTTGCAATCGTTTTAGGGCCAGCCAATTCGTCGCGTTCGAGGTAATGTGTGCTGTCGGTGCTGCCCTTCAGCCTGCGAACGGTGATGGTCCGCTTCGGCAGATCGAGGTCATCCCACCGCAGATCGCATGCTTCGCTCACCCTTAGGCCGTGACGATAGATGATGAGCCCGATCAGCAAATCACGATGGCCGTGCCGGTTAGCCTTCAGGGCAGCCAGCAGCTTGGTCATCTCGGCTTCGGTTAGATGCTCGCGAGTGCGATAGGCCTTGTTGGCCTTGCGCCTGCAACTGGTCGCATATCACTGCGTTTGACGATCTTGAGATGTGCAGCATTCATTGGAAATCCCTCAGCGTTAATATGAGACTGATCGCACAATAGCTTATACCAATCCTCAGATTGGCTGACC
>Ga0208191_1000960_pt1 | contig 16216 bp, 16 predicted proteins | sample June2015DPH_13_5_FD_184709 | JGI IMG/M metagenome (GOLD analysis project Ga0208191, IMG submission 184709) | Peatland microbial communities from SPRUCE experiment site at the Marcell Experimental Forest, Minnesota, USA - June2015DPH_13_40... | ecosystem: Environmental > Terrestrial > Soil >... | reverse complement strand
CGAATAGAAACCCGGTGGAGAACAACATATGTCGCGCATTCAGATCACAGCAAAAGCAACAACGCAAGGAAGGAAAAAACAAAAGCAGACCTTGACCACAGGCGACCTGCTCATAGAAAACGGGCTTGGAGGAGATCCGTGGCGATCTCCCCGAAGCCGACTTCTGGCCCGGGGAATAATTTCCGGGTTGCCCAGCGACATGGTGCTACTGATCGCCGCGGACTTTCCACCAATCCAACTGTTCGAACTCGGCCATCTTTTCGGCCCCGTGTTGCGCATACCAGTCTTGCCAAGCCGATGCATCGGCAGGCACAGCTGCGTCCGTTACCTCATGCAACGCGAGGAACGTCCAGTTGCGCATTTGCGGGGTAATTTGGGGATCTGCCGCTAGCTTGATCAGTTTGGGCACCATTCGCAGGCGCTGTTTGCGCATGAAGTTACCGCAATCGGATACGTTGCAGCCCGCGCGGTCGCGGACCGCGTCGGATGGGTCGTGCGTAAAGGAATCGAAGAGCTGGTCCAGAGCTTCATCGGTGCCGAGGTAGCGCATGCCTTCGACGGCCCACTGGCGCACCTGCGGGTTGGGGTCATTCTTGGCATAGTCCGCCAGGACGGGATAAATGCGACCGTAGCCCACGCCGCGGCCGGCCAGCATTCCCATGGAGTACACGCTGTAGGCGCGATGCGCGGGGTCGGCTTGCGCCTGTGCGATGAGTGCGTCCGCCGAGGCGTCCGTTTTCGGCACTCCGTTGATTGCCAGGTTGAGATCTGCGTTGGCGTAGCGAACGCGCAAGTCGGTGGAGAATTGAGAGCGCCTCTCCAAGTCGTCCATGTGTGCGGTGCGCTGGAGATCGTGCCAGACGCCAATATTCTGCTCGAACAAGTCGAGCGCACGGGTATCGTGATGAATTGCCCGGTCCAGCAATTCTTCCGCCTGCACCTGTTCGGGGAGCGTTTGCAGGTGTTGCAGATCAATGTCTGTGAGCGGCGAGTGAGCCAACTGGTGCGGGGAAGATTTGGCCGGTGCCGGCACCTTGGATACACGGGTGGGCTTGCCGTAACCTCGAGAGAAGAAACGGTAGCCGACGAAACCCGTCCAGGCGAGGAAGAACGCGATCCCGACTGCGATCGCGGCCGGACTATTGCGCCGAAAGGCAGGGAGCGATCTTGATGGCGCTTGTCCACGTTGCGGCGGCGGGCCGTAGCCGCCGAGAACAGTGTCGACAGCGACGTGAGTGTCGAGTTTAAGGCCGGCGAGCTTCTCCAGTTGGGCGGCGACCCAGCGCGCCTCCTGACGGTTATCGATCATGTCGGCAAGCGTCGCCTTCTCTCCATTCTTCATCTGCAAGCGAAGAGAGTAGGAAGCCGGTGTGCCTGGTTGTTGCGCGTTGGTGACGGGCAATATCTGAGCAATGTCGGAAAAGGGAAATTCACGAGCCCCTCCGACGCCGAGCAGAGCCCTACGGCGCACAATCCTGCCATTGCCCGCCTGGATGCGGAATGAGACCAGCGTCGAATGAATAAGTCCGTAGATCAGCAGGAGCTCAAACAGTCCGAACACCACGGTGAAGAACAATGGAGCTTTGGAATGTGCGAGGAAATAGACAATGGCCGTCCACACGACGGTGAAGAAGATCAAAACCAGGACCTGGGACGGGTTGCGAAACGCCGGGAAATAGAATTCGGTGCTGCCATCCATTCCGGCCGAGACTACAACTTTCGGATTCTGGGGAGCGGCCACGTCGGTGGCATCGGATTGGAAGGCGGGGGCAGCGGTTGCGCCCTGCGCGTCGCTCAGAAAGATTGGCGTCAGCTCTGCGGCTGAGGCCGACGATGGCGTCAGGCGGAAAACCGGGACCTCGAAATCATCGGAATAATTCACGCCGGGGACGTCGGCCTGGGCGTGCAAGAGCCAGAGTACCTGATCGTTCGGATCGTCGTGATTCGGCTCGTAGGCGTCGCTCGGGATACTGAATTCCACTGGGATCACGGCGTCACCCATGAGTCCGTGTGCCAGCGATGCCTGCGGCACATTCTTGTCAGCTTGCCAGAGAACGCTCTGGAGGCTGGAACGATTTTTCCCCCCGCCCGTAATGACTTGGCGCACGCAGGAAAGACTCAGGTCGATGCCATGTTTGGCATCGGTGTTGAAGCGCAAGTGAATCGTGCCCTTCAGCGCGCGGCCGGGAGAAAAGGGCAGTGAGGCGAACTCGAAATAGGTTTGGCCAAAGCGCTTCCGCCGGATGCTGGCCCGCATGGCCGCGCCCGCCAGAATGACTCCAGCCACGCAGAACGCAAGCGGGAAGAATGCTTTGGGGTCAGAGGTCCGCAAGAGTTGAGGCACGACCGAGGCCGCGATTGTGAACACAATCCCGTTCACAAAAATCGCCGCCGCCCAAAGGCCGAAGGCGCTGTTGCGGTTCTTGCTCTCGGCTCGGCTCGCCGCCCAGTCCTTCCGCCATAGCCAGGGAGACTGGGGATTGGACACCTCGGCTGCCGCTTGCTCTTTTAATTTGCGGCTGCCATAGATTCCGGCGTAAATGACCCCGCCGCCAATTAGAGCGAAAATCGCGCTGATGAGCACTCCCACCCAGCGATTTCCATGGACATGGCCGGGAGAACCGAAGAGAAAGCCGCTTGCGAAAGCGAGTCCAAAGGCTATAAAAATCAGGCCAAAAACAATGGGGAAGATCTGGGCGCCTTTGGATGGTCTGGTCACAGCAGAATTATAGAGTCGTCTTAGATGGGACGAGAGCAGGATATAAACATCTTTATTACTCCAGTCACAGCATCCTGGGTAGTCGGCAATCGGGAATCAATACAGTGAGCAGCGGAGCCAGATCAGTAACGGGAAGTCGGCATAGCGCCACAATCCCAGGATCAAATGGACAGGGAAATGCATAGCTCCAAGCGCGTTTGTCAGTACCGATCCCGGCAAACTTCTCCGAAGCGGACTTCTGGCCCGGAATGATCTGGCTCTCTTGGCTGCTGCCTTGCCCTCGGGCGTGTCCGCAACACAGAGCTACGTCCGCGTCGTCAGCACCCATTCTGAATCCCTCTGCGCTTGGCGAGCATCTTTAGTGCAAATGGAGACTTTGGAGGATGCCAAGATGAAACGGTTTTCATTTGTTCGTTTGGTCCTGCTGGTTCTGCCGATTCTATTCATTTCCTTCGTGACCACAGGATGCAGTAAGACCGAAGCCAAGCAACCGACTCCACAAGCGACGCCGGTGAAAACGGAGATTGTTGATCTGGCGGCCGTGCCGCGCGCCGATGAATATGTCGCCACGATCAAGTCGCGCCGTTCGGCCAGCATCCAGCCGCAAGTGGATGGTTCGCTGACCAGAATTCTGGTGAAATCCGGCGATCAAGTAAGGGCCGGACAGGTGTTGATGACGATCGATCCACTGAAACAGCAGGCGGCTGTGGACCAGCAACGCAGCACCGTAGCGCAAAAGAAAGCACTCTTCGACTACAACAAGACGGAAGTGGAGCGGCAGCGGGGGCTCTACGAAGGCGGCGTGACCAGCAAGCAGAATTATGACCTCGCGGTTCAGGCGTTCGAGAACTCCAAAGCGGATTGGGAAGCATCGCAAGCCGCGCGGGTCACTCAGGAGCGCCAGCTCGCGTACTACAACTTAGCTGCGCCGTTCGCAGGGATCGTCGGCGACATTCCGGTTCACCTCGGCGACTACGTTTCTCCGCAGACGTTGCTGACCACGGTGGACGAGAACGCAGATCTAGAGGCCTACATCTACATTCCAACGGAGAAATCGGGTGATATTCGCCCGGGTCTTCCTGTGCAAATCGTTACCAGCCGTGGCGAAGCGATCGAAAAGACGAAGATCAATTTTATTTCGCAGCAGGTGGACAACGGGATCCAGGGGATCCTGGTCAAAGCCCCAATCCACAAATCACTGGATACATTTCGTAATGAGCAATTGGTGAAAGCGCGCGTGGTGTGGAGCACCTCTCCGACGCCGACGGTTCCGGTACTGGCGGTCACGCGCATCGGAGGACAGTCGTTTGTTTACGTCGCAGCGCAGTCGGACAAGGGTACAGTCGCGCGGCAACGCGCGGTCACCCTCGGCGACACTATCGGCAACGATTATGCCGTGACGGACGGATTGAAGGCTGGCGACCAGGTCATCGTCTCGGGTATTCAGTTCTTGATCGATGGCGCGCCTGTAATCCCAATCAGCTAACCAGAAATTTCGAGGTACTCCGCGATGGAAGCCGCGGCTAACAGAGCAAGGTCTACTTTGGTAGATTTTTTCATTCGACGGCCCATTTTCGCGACGGTTTGCGCGTTGCTGATCATCCTGGCAGGCGCGGTTTCCATCCCCACGCTGCCAATTTCGCTGTATCCAACGCTGGCGCCGCCGCAGGTCACCGTCACCAGCAACTACGTAGGCGCGAACGCCAGCGTGGTCGAGTCTGCAGTAACTACGCCGTTGGAGCAGCAGATCAACGGCGTCGAGGGGATGCATTACATCACCTCGACGAGCTCGAACGACGGCACCAGCAACATCAACGTAGTCTTCCGTACCGGATACGATTTGAACATCGCGGCCGTGGACGTCCAAAACCGGGTGGCCACCGCGCAAGGCCGCCTGCCGCAGGAAATCAAAAACACCGGCGTGACCATTACCAAGGCGAATCCAAACTTTGTCTTCGCCGCCGGATTCTATTCGCCCGACAACAGTCTCTCGAACCAGTACATCTCCAACTATCTGGATGTTTACGTGAAGGATGCGCTGAAGCGTATCCCCGGCGTGGGCGATGTCTTAATTTTCGGCGAGCGCAAATATGCAATGCGCATCTGGCTGGATCCCGCGAAACTAGCGGCCCGCCAATTGACGGCGGCCGACGTGGTCTCGGCGCTGCAGGAGCAAAATGTTGAAATCCCGGCAGGCCAGTTGGGGCGCCCGCCCTCCGATCCTAAGCAGGAGTTCCAGGTAACCCTGCGCGTGGTGGGACGACTCTCCGATCCAAGAGAGTTCGAGAGCATCATCATCAAGAACACGCGCAACGGCATCGTGCAACTGAAGGATGTCGGCCGTGCGGAGATCGGCGCGGAAAGCTACGATACGAATCTTCTGTACAGCGGGCACGAAGCCATCGGCATCGGCGTTCAGCAGCTCTCAAATGCCAACGCGCTCGATGTGGACCAAAAAGCCAAATCCGCACTGGAGGAACTCTCGAAATCGTTTCCTCCGGGCATCAAGTACGTGATTGCCTTCGACACGACCACCGTTGTGGGCGATTCAGTGAAGGAAGTTGTGACTACGCTCGAAGAGGCAGTCCTCATCGTCATCGTTGTGATTTTTCTATTCCTGCTGGACTGGCGCGCCACCATCATCCCGGCGGTCACGATACCGGTATCGTTGATTGGAACCTTCGCGTTCATCAAGATATTCGGCTTCTCGATCAATTCGCTGACGCTTTTCGGGATTACCCTCGCGACTGGACTGGTGGTGGACGACGCGATTGTAGTCATTGAAAATGCCCAGCGACACATCGATGCAGATAGAAGCGATCCGCATGCCGCGACTTCCGCTGCCATGGCGGAAGTGTCGAGCGCCGTCGTGGCTACGTCGTTGGTGCTTATTTCGGTGTTCGTGCCGGTGTCATTCTTCCCCGGCACGACGGGAATTCTCTACAAACAATTCTCTTTGACCATCGCGTTTTCAATCGCCATCTCGTTGTTCAACGCTCTCACGCTGTCACCGGCTCTGGCCGCGATCCTGTTGCGTCGTGAAGAGCAAAAATATTCGATCTTTGATTGGACGCATATTGGATGGCTTTCGAGCGCGTACAGGAAGTTCGCTCATGGCGTCAGTGCGGGAATTCAGGCCCTCGCGAACGCATATGGAAAAGCCATTTGCAGGGTGCTGAACTATCGCTACGCGATGATCCTGCTGTTCTTTATCGGTTTGGCTGCGACTGCCTACATGTATGTTCACGTGCCGACCGGATTCGTGCCGCAGGAAGACCAGAATTACTTCATCGTGGTGGTGCAAGCGCCGCCCGGAGCATCGTTGAGTTACACGACAAACGTGGCGCGACAAGCTGAAGAGATTCTGCGCGCCGATCCCGACGTCTTCGGCACTTTCGCGGTCCCTGGCTTTTCTCTCTCCGGAGGCAGTTCGTCAAACTACGGCCTGGTGTTTGCTCCGCTTAAGCCCATAGACGACCGCAGGGGCAAGGGTCACGGTGCGAGCGATATTGTCGCGCGCGTCTCGCCGAAGCTCTTTGGCATCCCGGGAGCGATCGTTGTTGCCTTCGAGCCGCCCGCGGTCAATGGCATTGGGAGCTTCGGCGGATTTCAATTTGAATTGCAAGACCTGGGCCGCAATACGTTGCAGGATATCGACACGGTCGCGCACAAAATTGTTGCCGGCAGCCGCCAGCGCCATGATCTACAGGGTTTGTTCACAAGCTTTACTGCCAACGATCCGCAGCAATTGGTGCAGATTGATCGCGAGAAAGCCAAAGCCATAGGGGTGCCTATCAGTCAGATTACGCAAGCGCTCGGGGTGTACATGGGCTCCCAGTACGTAAATGATTTTGATTTCAACAATCGGTCGTACCGCGTTTACGTGCAGGCCGACCAGCCCTTCCGCATGAGCGCGCGCGACTTGCGGCAATACTACGTGCGCTCCGATACGAACGGATTGGTTCCGCTGGCGAACGTTGTCAGCTTGAAAGAGACGTCCGGACCGCAGGTGATCAATCACTACAACCTGTTTCGATCGGCGGAAATTGACGGCGCCGCGGCCCCCGGATTTAGTTCCGGTCAAGGCCTGAAGGCCATGGAGGAGTTGTCGAAGCAGAACATGCTGCAAGGGATGGCTTTCAGCTGGACGGGTCTGGCGCTGGAAGAAGTGGAAGCCAGCGGTAAGGCCATAATCATCTTTGGACTCGGTATCCTGGTCGTCTATCTTACCCTTTCGGCGCAGTACGAAAGCTTCGCTCTGCCTTTCATCATCCTGCTGGCGGTGCCCATGGCAGTGCTGGGTGCGCTGCTCCTCATCTCTGCACGCGGATTGGTGGACGACGTTTATGTGCAGATCGGCCTAGTCATGTTGATCGGGCTATCGGCGAAGAACTCAATTCTGATCGTGGAGTTCGCCGAACAATTGATCGAGCAGGGGCGTACCATCACCAACGCCGCCATTGAGGCCGCCGAGCTGCGTCTTCGTCCTATCTTGATGACCTCGTTCGCGTTTTTATTCGGTGTCCTGCCACTTTATTTCGCGTCTGGCGCGGGCAAGCTAGGGCGACACTCGGTTGGGACCGCGATCGTCGGCGGCATGTTATTTTCCACTGTTCTGAATCTGTTCTTTATTCCGGTGCTGTACGTGATTCTGAAGACAGCGCTGGTTTCGCTTTCGAGAAAAAACGGGAAAGTAGAACTGAGAGAGCAGCGGTTGGAAGTGTCGTAACTGCAGATGGCGGGCCACTCGGAAGCAACTGTGAGATTCCGTTATCCACCGCGACCCCGTATTGACAGACTTCCAGGCGAGGAGGGCACTTCCAACTTGTGCTCCTTATAAATGCGGTAGTTTGTCAGTGCCAAAGATTCGAGCTGCGTGCGGGAGAGGCTCATCGCGATCATGACAGGGAAAGTACCAGATCCGTACGCTTGGGTTGAGGCGCTCTAGAACGAAGCAGGAAAGAAACGAGAATTCAAATGCATTATCTTTTGTTCTACGAAGTTGGCGAGGATTATGTAACCAAGCGCGCTGCGTTTCGCGAGGCGCACCTTGAGAAGGCCTGGAAAGCGAGCGAGGTGAGCTCCTGTTGGGTGGTGCGTTCGCGAACCCGGTCGATGGCGCGGTTTTGCTCTTCCAGGGAAATTCCCCCCAGGTAGCGGAGAAGTTTGCCGAGGCCGATCCCTATGTGACGAGCGGCGTGGTCAAGCGGTGGTATGTCCGGGAATGGACGACGGTCGCAGGAAAAGACGTTGCCCGTCAGGCCGAAGGCCGCGCCAACGACAAGCGGCAAACGTTAAGCAGCCGGTACATTGAAAAGAGATAGTTTCAGCTAGCGAGGGAGCATGATCTTGCGAATGTGGCGAGCGCAATCAACTGTCAAAAAAGCTGACGAATATGTTCGGCACGCCACTACGAAGGTGTTTCCGGCGCTGCGCGCCATCGAAGGACATCGGGGAGCCTACCTGCTCCGCCACACGCTGGGCGATACGGTCGAACTTGTTGTGCTGACGCTTTGGGAATCGATGGACGCAGTACGAAAGTTCGCCGGCGCGGAACCGAATCGAGCCGTTGTCGAGCCAGACGCCCGAGCCGTTTTGACCTCCTTCGACGATTTCGTAACGCATTTCGATGTGATTCACCGGCCCGAAATGTAGCCGACCTCTCCCACAAGTGACGCGAAGGGCAGAGACATCGTTGGGTGTAACGATAAGCCTTTCGTGTCTCACCCCGTGGCTGGATGGTCGGTCATCCAGAGACTGACCATAAACGGGCTTGGAGGAGATCAATGGCGATCTCCTCGAAGCCGACTTCGGAGGCGTGATGACGCACGATCAGCGCGTTTGGGCGATAACTGCAACGTCGAGCTTCGAATAGAGATTCACGCCGCTGGTCCCATACTTGCCTCGGAATTTCTCGACCGCGGACTTCACCTGCGTGGCGTCAGTGACAGCAAAGACCTTAAGTTGACTCTGTGCACCCCCAACATCAATCCGAATTGAGGGGTCCTTGAGCACGTTCTTGTACCACTGTGTGTCCGATCCCTTCACCGGCAACCTTTCATTATCTGTTGTTGCTCAGCGGCCCACCAGCTTCTGCAGTTCTTCGGGGTAGCGAGCGCCTTGCAGCGAGATCTTCGACGCTGCGGCTTCCAGTTGCCGGAGATCTTCGCGCGTAAGTTCGACCGCGGCGGCTCCGATGTTCTCTTCCAGTCGATGCAGCTTCGTCGTGCCCGGGATCGGAACGATCCACGGCTTTTGTGCAAGCAGCCAGGCTAGCGCGATCTGAGCCGGTGTCGCCTTTTTCTGTTGCGCGAACTTGCCAATCAGATCCACCAACGCCTGATTCGTTTTCCGGTTCTCCGGCGTAAAGCGAGGCACAATGTTGCGGAAGTCAGTTTTGTCGAACTGCGTGTCTTCGCTGATCTTGCCGGTGAGGAAGCCCTTGCCCAACGGGCTGAATGGAACGAATCCGATCCCGAGTTCCTCGAGTGTCGGTATGACTTCGGCCTCAGGTTCTCTCCACCACAGCGAGTATTCGCTCTGCAGTGCCGCGACGGGTTGAACTTTGTGTGCCCGACGGATTGTTTTCACGCCTGCTTCAGAAAGACCGAAGTGCTTGACCTTGCCTTGCCGAATCAGATCCTTTACGGCACCAGCCGTGTCTTCGATTGGCACATTTGGATCGACGCGGTGCTGATAGAACAAGTCGATTACATCGGTTTTAAGACGCTTGAGCGAGGCCTCGGCGACCTTCTTGATGTGTTCCGGACGACTGTCCAGGCCACTCCAACGCGGTCCACCACTGGGATCTGGTTTGAACCCGAATTTGGTGGCGATCACCACCTGGTCACGAAGTGGCGCCAGCGCTTCGCCCACGAGTTCTTCGTTGGTGAAAGGACCGTAAACTTCGGCGGTGTCGAAGAACGTTACGCCACGTTCGACGGCAGACCGAATCAGAGAGATCATCTCCTTTTTGTCCGCCGCCGGGCCATAACCGAAGCTCATTCCCATGCAGCCGAGCCCGATGGCCGACACCTCCAGATTGCTTTTTCCAAGCTTGCGTTTTTTCATTGCTTCTCCTTCTGAAATAGAGCGTGGGTTTACTCAGATTTGAGAGAAGCCATGTCGATGGAGAAACGGTACTTCACATCGGACTTGAGCAGTCTCTCGTAAGCTTCGTTGACCTTCTGGATCGGGATGACTTCGACATCAGCGGTAATGTTGTGCTTCCCGCAGAAGTCGAGCATCTCCTGGGTTTCGGCGATGCCGCCGATGTTCGAGCCTGAAAAACTGCGACGGCGAATAATCAGGCTGAAGGCAGAAACAGCGAGAGGCTTTGCCGGCGCGCCGACAAGGGTAAGGTTGCCGTCTCGGCGGAGCAGGTTGAGATAGGCATTGATGTCGTGGTCGGCGGAAACGGCGTCGAGAATGAAATCGAAGCTCTCGCTGTGCTTTTGCATCTCGTCGGCATTGCGGGAGACGACGACTGCGTCGGCGCCGAGACGAAGTGCGTCTTCCTTCTTGTTCGGTGAAGTCGTGAAGACAACGACGTGGGCTCCAAGCGCATGAGCAAACTTCACGGCCATGTGGCCCAGTCCGCCGAGCCCAACCACGCCAACTTTCTGGCCCTTGCTGACACCCCAGCGGCGCATGGGCGAGTAAGTCGTGATCCCTGCGCAGAGCAGAGGAGCGGCGCCGGCCAGGTTCAGATTCGAGGGGACACGCAGGACGAACCTCTGGTCCACGACAATGCTCTCGGAGTAGCCGCCATAGGTGACGCCTCCGAGGTGCTTGTCCGGCATATTAAAGGTGAGTGTGAGGTTCGGGCAGAACTGCTCAAAGCCCGCCCGGCACTCGGGACAGGTGCCGTCCGAGTCGACCAGGCAGCCAACCGCGGCGAGGTCTCCGCGCTTGAACTTGGTGACTGCCGAGCCGGTCTTGGTGACGCGGCCGGCAATCTCATGGCCCGGAACAATCGGGTACACAGTGGGCATGAATTCGCTCCACTCATTACGCACCGAGTGAAGATCAGAGTGGCAAATACCGCAGAACAGGATTTCGATCTGCACGTCGTGTGCGGTTGGTTCGCACCTCGGGATCGTGGTAAAGGCAAGCGGCGATGTCGCGCTGGCAGCGGAGTAAGCTTTGGCGTTTTGCATGTATGTAATTTAGATGTTCGCCGAGTGTTGCGATATGCAAAACATGCCATAGTGCGTGCAAAATACGCCAGCAACCTGCGCGAATGCTCACGCATCCGTGGATTACTGGCGGATTACGGGCAAACCGGAAATAATCCCAGGGTAGGGGTTGCCGACCACACAGGAACAATTGCTTTTTTGCCGTTGCGTGCTACGCGTGGATTTCTCGCCACCGCCGCGCAGAGCTGTTCCGCGGGCAGACGCAACACTGCGTATTTCGCCATGGGTCAGGGCCCTCGACCTTATATCGACATCCGTTACCCAGTGAGCGCACAATGGCTGACGGAACGTGGGCGGGCTAATCGCCAGGCGCTGAATTTGGGGGAAGAATGCGAATGAACGGCAAAGATCGAGATCGTGAATTGGGTATGGGGCACAAGATCACCCGTCGTGATTTCCTGAATGGAATAAGCATCGCCGTTGGAACGTCCCTCGTTGCAGCAAATTCCACCTGGCTGGAAGCCTTCGGCGTGCCACAATCCCCGTTCGCTCCTGAGAAGGATCCTGGTTATTACCCGCCTGCCAAAACCGGCCTTCGCGGCAGTCACGATGGTTCCTGGGAAGTTGCGCACGACTTGCGCGATGGCAAGGACAAAGACTGGGCCGAGCCCGTCGACGACGGCGAGTCGTATGATCTGGTCGTTGTCGGTGCTGGGTTAAGCGGCCTGGCGGCAGCATACTTCTACCGCAAGTTTGCCGGACAACGATCGAAGATTCTGATCCTCGACAACCACGATGATTTCGGCGGGCACGCCAAGCGCAATGAATTCCAGGCAGGAAAGCGATTGCTGCTCGGATACGGTGGGACCCAGTCCATCGAGGCGCCGGGCAATTACAGCAAGGTGTCGATTGGGCTGTTGAAAGAACTGGGAATCGACGTGCGGCGCTTCTTCAAGTACTACGACCAAAAGTTGTTTGACTCGATGCATCTGAAGGAAGCCGTCTTCTTCGATAAAGAAACGTTTGGCGCCGACTGCCTGGTGCCCCAGAAAGGCCTCCACTACTTCGGCCTCAACTTCGCAATGGAGAATGTCGCCCAGATTCCCATCGCGGAAGCCGCCCGTAAGGATCTCCTCCGCCTGCAGCACGCGCGCGTCGATTACCTGCCAGACCTTACTCCGGAGCGGAAGAAATCGAAGCTGATCAAGACCAGCTACAAAGATTTCCTCCTGCAATACGTCAAGGTTCACCCCGATGTGGTCAAAGTGTTTCAGAGTTCAACCCATGATTTATATGCCGTCGGGATTGATGCCGTTTCGGCATATGACTGCGATGGGGAAGGATTTCCAGGCTTCAAGGGAATGCGTCTCCCCAAGAGCCATGAGGAGAATGCCGAGCTAGATGAGCCTTATATCTTCCATTTTCCGGACGGCAACGCTTCCATTGCCAGAATGCTGGTGCGATCCCTGGTGCCCGGTGCTCTTCCCGGTCACACCATGGAAGACATCGTCACTGCCCGGGCAAACTATGCGCGCCTGGACGATGCCTCCTCCACAGTTCGCATTCGTCTGAACAGCACCGCGGTGAGAGCCAAGCACATCGGAAATCCAGATCCAGATCCAAAGACCGCGAAAGAGGTCGAAGTAACCTACGTTCGCGGTGGACAGGCCCACCGGATCCGCGCCGCGCATTGTGTACTCGCGTGCTACAACACGGTCATTCCCTATTTGTGTCCGGAGATGTCAGCCAAACAAAAGGAAGCCCTGGCTTACTGTCTGAAGTCTCCTCTTGTCTACACGAACGTGCAAATCAGCAACTGGAGAGCATTCCAGAAACTCGGTGTTAGCGCGATCTACTCTCCGGGAGCATACTTCAGCAACGTTACATTGGATTTCCCGGTTTCCATGGGCGGATACCACTTTCCCAGTTCGCCGGATGAATCCTGCCTGCTTCACCTTCTTCGCACTCCATGCGAGCCTGGTCTGAATTGCAAGGACCAGTACCGGGCAGGACGGTGGGAACTCGTCAACACGAAATTCGAAACCTTCGAGCGTCAGGTACGAGATCAACTTGGTCGCACACTCTCAGCCGGCGGTTTCGATCCCGCTCGCGACATTCAGGCAATTACGGTCAACCGCTGGCCTCACGGATATGCATACGAGTACAACGCATTGTTCGAACCTCTCGACCGGCCGGCATCCGAACGTCCGTGTGTGATTGGCCGGCAGCCCTTCGGGAGAATCAAGATCGCGAACTCGGATGCTAACGGTCATGCCTACACCAATACCGCCATCGATCAGGGCCATCGCGCCGTGCGAGAGATCGTCGGAGCATGAGCCTCGGAGAACTTAACGGTGGTTCCGTAGCGGCACACGACAGCGCCGCTTCTACGTCAGCGAATTCCAAGCAGCACGGCGATGTATTGCCGCACTTTCGGGAGCAGCGTTGCCTCGGCTTTGGAATGAAATTGCGCGTGGCGGGCCGCCCAGTCCAAGCTCTTGAGCTGGTCGACTAGCAAAGCACCTTCTACCTTATCGACTTTGACGGGCAGCGCGAAGGGATATGGTTTGCGCTTGCTCGTCAAGGGACAAACTACCGCTAGCCCACTGGCTCGGTTATAGCGTTGATCGGTCAGCACCAGTGCGGGCCTCCGCTTTGCCTGTTCGTGGCCAACCTGGGGGTCAAAGTCGAGGAATACGATGTCCCCCGCTTCGGGTACGTACGCGGTCACCATTCAACTCTTTCCTTTCCAACTTCTGGGCCAGTAGAAATCTCGGAGTACCGATTCTCCTGGGTAATCTGAGAGATCAGTTGAGCCAGGGTTGGTATTTTGGTGGTCCGGCGCAGCTCGATCTGCCCGTCGCCGGCTTCAATTTCCAGGAAATCACCTTCCTTGAGGCGGGCCTCCTCGATGATCGGCTTCGGGATGCGCACTGCCAGACTATTGCCCCACTTGACCATCTGAGCCTTCATAACCTTGCTCCTTGTCTGTTGGCTATGATACGCAGTATACACGGTAGTATATACATTGTATACTACGCGTAAATGTCCCGCGGCGGGCGAATATTCCAGCGCTGTGATGGTGCGGGTCGCACACCATGACGCCTTCACCTGGCCGCACCGCCAGGCTATACGGACATTCCAGTTCCGGTCAGTTGAACCCCAACCGCCACGTCGAATTTCGAATAATACTTCTTCACGTCTTTCGCCCCGTACTTCTCCCGGAACTTCTCAACCACAGATTTGACAGGCTTGGCACTAGTCACGGGAAGGGCTCGAAACGTCGCCGCCACGCCCTGCGCATCAATCTTAATCGACGGGTTCTTGAGCACATTTTTGTACCACTGCGTGTCCGAGCCCTGCACTGGCAAGAGATAGAGTTTCTCGCCTTCCAGCACGAACCAGACAGGAATCGAGATTGTCTGCCCCGACTTCCTGCCGATTACGCTGATCTTGATCTGGCGGTAGCGGGAGAGGCGGTCTTTCAGGTCGATCTTCTTCGGAGTTGGCATGGTGACTCCGTGCTCCTTTTTGCTGGCTCTGCTGGGCTTTGCACTTCGCTTGGCACAGCTTCTCTCTATCCCGCCAACGTCACTTCGAATGCTCCTGTTGTATCGCGCATCGCCCCGATAGCCGTAAGAATCCGTCCCAGCGCAATGAGCGGCCGATACATCCAGTACTTCCGTCGAATCGCCGCCATGGCTCGTTCATGCCCGGTACGGTCGGTGAGGAAGCGTGCTGTGCCGCCGAAGGTCTCACCGCCCATGGACAGTTTGATTCGTGGTGTTTTCTGGACATTGCGCACCCACTGTCGATTCACGTTCGCGGTTCCGATATAGACTTTGTCGCCGTCCACGACGAACCAGATCGTGACATCGTAGGGCTTCCCGGACTTACGCCCGTAATGGGTCAGCGTCACGGTCTGCCTAGCCGCTACTCTGTTCAGCCGCATAGCCACGTTCGATTCCATAAGCTCTCGCTCCGCAGAACCAGTAGTCCACCCATTTCTTAGCTAAACATCCTTCAGTTGTTCCTCATCCAGCCCGAAATAGTGACCCAGTTCATGGATGACAGTGAGGCGGATTTGTTTGCGGACTTCGGCTTTGCTGGAGCAGACCGCCTCAATATTCTTCTGATAGAGCACGATGTGATCGGGTCCTGACGGCAGGTTAAATATGCTTTTCTTGGTCGTCGGCACGCCCTGGAAGACACCCAGAACCAGCCGCCTTGGCTGCCCAGCCTGCGGTGACATCTGCTTCGACGGAAGATCCTCTACCAGAACAGCAACGTTACGAATGCGACTGCGAAATTCTTGTGGGAGCGAGTCGAGGGCCTCCTCGACTACTTCGACGAAATGTTCACGCGTCATCCTGCACCCACTGAAATAAGTAAGGGCACGCTCGCTCCGAGTAGCCGTCGTCGGTCGTGTCGTTATCATTATCATCTTCTTTGTCTTTGTCTTCCTCTTCGTCCTCTTCCTCGTCTGGCTCTTGGCGAAGGAGGACATCGGCGGCGACCGAATAATCAGGAGCGGATGAGTCGGGGCGTTGGATGCATTCTGCTGATGTCCAATGGTACGCCTGATAACTGGCTCCGAGCGGCGACCGAGATACTGGGAGCGCAGAAGCGGCAGAAGGTCAAAGCAGCAAAGGGATCGAAGTAGCTGGAGGCGCCATGGAAGGGAAGATCGGTATACAGTGGACGTAAATGAAATACGTGATCTGCATGGTGTTCTTGCTCTTAACTATTCGCAGAATGAGTGCACAGAGCACTACAACCCCGACCATGTTTGACATGAACGCTGCTGAGCGGTTTGCGAATCTTGCACTCGCGTGCGTCCACAAAGAGTATCCGAACAAAATCAGTCACACCCTGAACGGCGATGCAGATGTGGCTCCGCCGCGAAAACTGACGCCCGCGTTCTACGGCTGCTACGACTGGCATTCTTCGGTGCACGGACATTGGCTGCTGGCACGGCTGATCAGGACTTTCCCCAACGCTGCCTTCGCGCCGTCTGCACGCGAAGCTCTTCGGCAAAGCCTGACCGCGGATAACATCGCCCAAGAAGCGGTGTACCTGCGGGCTGAGGGACGCGCTAGCTTCGAACGTCCCTATGGACTGGCATGGCTGCTTCAACTGGGTGCGGAACTGCGCGAGTGGGATGATCCAGAAGCACGCGATATGGCGGCGAACTTGCGCCCGCTGGAAGAGGCTGCGCTCAGACGACTGAACGACTGGCTTCCCAAGCTCTCCTATCCGGTGCGGATCGGGGAGCATGCGCAGACCGCTTTCGCTCTCGGCTTAATGCTCGACTATGCACGCGCAACGGGGGATACGAAATTTGCGGACCTGCTGGCAT
>Ga0208191_1000959_pt1 | contig 16220 bp, 14 predicted proteins | sample June2015DPH_13_5_FD_184709 | JGI IMG/M metagenome (GOLD analysis project Ga0208191, IMG submission 184709) | Peatland microbial communities from SPRUCE experiment site at the Marcell Experimental Forest, Minnesota, USA - June2015DPH_13_40... | ecosystem: Environmental > Terrestrial > Soil >... | reverse complement strand
AGCGCTGAAATCTTTGATCGGTCTTGTGCAGCCGATCGCCAAGGTGCTCCCGGCATGGTTGCCTGCGGAACAGATTCTTGCTTTGCTGCTCCTCTTGATTCTCTGCTTCCTTACTGGGGTCGGGATCCGCACTCGGATAGGGCACGCGATTTGGGAGCAAATCGAGAAGTCCTTGTTCCAAAGAATCCCCGGCTATCCACTGTTTCGAAGCCTAGCTCAGCGAATGGCGGGGGAAAGTGAAGAGACGGCATGGAAGCCGGCACTGGCCGAGATTGAAGAGGCTTTGGTCCCCGCTTTTATTATTGAAGAACTTGACGATGGGCGTCTCACAGTGTTCGTTCCCTCGGTTCCCACGCCGTTCGCTGGAGCCATCTATATTCTCAGCCCGGATCGTGTACATCCACTGAACGTTCCTTTTACGCAGGCGGTCAAGGCCATTCCCCGATGGGGATCAGGTTCCAAGGATCTTGTCGCTGCAATGGAACAGAAAGGACGTTAATTTTAACGATAAGCTACGGGGCCCCTAGCTGTTGTAACATCGCGATTACACCAACAACCCTGCTCCGAACACAACATTCTCCGGAAACTCCAAACGCCTGCCAGCGGGCTTCCTGTGGTGAATTCATGTGATGCCTGCGCATGTTGCAGGCTCCTATCTGAGCTGGGAATGGAAGCGTAAAATAAAAATCAACATCGGAACAAATTCCGAGTGGAGAACACGGAATGGCGAAATTCTGGAAGAAATTCAGAAAGAAGAGTTCACTTCTTGAGGGCGTGCCCATGCTGGTGCTGCTGGGGCTGCTCGCTGGCGCCGTGGGAGGCCTGGGAATCGGCCTTATCCAGATGAAGGCAGCATCGTCCGCAGTCAGTACTAAAAAGTAAATTCTGATTCCCCTGGGAATCCGCCAAGGGGTTGGAGTGGGAGACGGGGATCGAACCCGTGAAGGAGCTATGGCACGAGATGGTTCGTTACACTGTGAACTTGAGAAGTCGAAAGATAAAGATGAAAACGGGAATCAAGTGACGACAATCAAGTGTCATGGCGATCTGGTCAGTGACACCGCGGGTGAGATAAAAGAACTGGTGAGGCCCCTCATTCCTCTTGGCGGTCGCATCATTATCGACCTTGGTGATGTGAAACATCTGGATAGCGCGGGCCTCGGAGCGCTGGTTGGCCTCAAGGCGTCCGCAATCAAGCAAGGGCCATGCATCCTTGAACTCGCCAACATGACACCTGGCGTGCTGGAATTGCTGCGCATCACTCATCTGACGCAGATGTTCTCGTCGTAAGGCCGACCTGATTTTGACTTCATCCCGATGGATGCCCCACAGGTACCGGGGTGCCCCGCTCAAGCTCTGCTTGTCGGGGATTTTTTGTTTGGTTCTTCGCCTTGGTGAATTGAACGAATTGGTAACTGTTGCAAAATCCCGATTACACTCATTGATCCCGCCGGAAGGGGTTTTGAGTGTAAACGCCTTCCATGAGAAAGCCGGCAGTGTCAAGAATAGTTTTCGTTCCGTTCTTACTTTGCCTAAGCGGGCCGCCTCTGCCGCCATCCTTCCATCCGCACTCTTGGGTGAACGGTCGTTCGCTCGGTGCCAGTTGGGCGTTCTCGTTTCAGTCGGTGCTGCCACCTGATTTTCGACCTCGCCTCCCTAACGCGATTGTGAGGCATTGAAACGCAAGAAAATCTTGGATGAGGGAGGCATCCGGAATGGAGTTTTTGACCAATGAAGTACATCATTTACGCCTTGGTGGACCCCAATACGCACCAAGTTCGCTATGTGGGGCAAACACGCAAAACCGTTGCGGAGCGGTTGCAGGGACACTTGTTTCCCGGCAAGCAACACGAATCCCTGCCAGTTTATGAATGGATTCGCAGCCTCCGACCACAACAACTAATCATAGTGGTGCTGCAAGAAGTCGAGTACGAGAAAATACGCAAAGAAGGTCGATATGAAAGTTCGGCTGCAGCCGCCGAAACTAAGTGGATGAAGCGCTTTGAGCGCTCAAGAATTTTCAACTCCGTTAACCGAAACAGTGGGGCCTACCGGAGATTGGTGAATCCTAATGACTGAATGGCTCACGACGGCTGAGGCGGCCGCGTATTTGAAGGTCAAGCTCCGTTCGCTGTTGCTGTGGGTCCGTCAGGGAAAAGTCCAAGCATATGCTCTAACCGGCACACAGCGCCGAGTCTGGAGATTTCGCAAGGAAGACCTTGACGCTGCGCTGCTGTCCCGTCCTGTGGTAAGCTCCGATGCGCCAGCCGTGCTCACGGAAAGGCGTGTCAGTTGAAAAGAGCACGGAAACCAATCGCAATTCGCAACGAGGCGCGGGGGACTTGGGTGTTCTTCCCCGTACTCAACGGAAAGAGGACTACTCGAAAGCCGGGTGCCCTCACGGAACTCAATCAAGAGCAAGCCAACCGCAAAGCTGAGGAAATGCTGCGCAGCCTTAAATGTAGGCGTCTGACCAACACACCTGTTCGACAGCCAGGGTTTGTGTTGAAGTGTCCGGATGACCGCAAAAACAGAGTTGTCAGCGCCCAAGCGACGTACCCGTGCGGAAGTTCAGAAGTTGGTGGCCGAGTTTGTGAGCAGCGGCATGCGGCGGAGCGAGTTTTGCCAGAGTCGAGGTTTGAGCTTCAGCACACTGGATCGCCATCTAAAGAAACTGCGTTGGAAGAGAAGGCGTAAGCCAATTTCCTCGGCCGGTCGTTTGATGCCGGTGGAGTTGGCGGCCGGGAAATCGCCGAAGCAGCAGGAACCGAGTTGTGGGCTGGCCGTGGTGCTGCCGGGCGGGCGCCGGATCGAGGTGCATCCTGATTTTGATACGAGTACGTTCGAGCGCCTGTTGGGCATCCTGGAGCGGGCGTAAGCCGTGTTTGGACTGGGCCCAGCTACACGGATCTATCTGGCCGCCGGGGTCACCGACATGCGCAAGGGGTTCGAAGGGCTGTACGGTCTGGTTCGGGATCGATTGTCCTGTGAGCCTCTGAGCGGGCACCTGTTCTTGTTCTGCAACGGCCAGCGCAATCGGCTGAAGGTCCTCGTCTGGGACGGAAGCGGACTCTGGGTCTGTGCCAAGAGGTTGGAGAAAGGGCGTTTCACTTGGCCGCAATCCGGGGATGCTCAGGGCAAGGTCATCCTGAGTCACGAAGAGCTTTCGCTGTTGTTGGGCGGGATCGATCTGACGAAAACCAAGCACAAGCGGTGGTACCGGAAGGCTCCACCAGAAGGAAATGCTGCCGCATGATTGCTTGGTTGCTTGAACGTTTCGATCGACTCTGGTAAATCATTAACTCATTGTGAGTTTAGCTTCCATTCCTTCAGCACCAGCCGATCTGGAACTCATCGCCCAACTTAAGAGCAAGCTACAGTACGCAGAGCTGCGGATTCGCGTACTGGAAGAGCGACTTCGGCTGCTGCGGATCGAGAAGTACGGAGCAGGCGGAGAAAAACTTTCGCAGGCGCAAATGCAATTGTTCGAGCTTGAGCCCGTCATCAGTGAAATGACCGAGCAGGCGGAGAGTGAGCACGCGCCAGCGCATCGCTCGACGAAGAAGTCGGCCAAGCATCCGGGCCGCCAGCAGTTGCCTGCTAATCTTCCACGCGTAGAGCGGGTTCTGCCTTGCACGCCGGATCAGCGTGTGTGCAAGCGCTGCGGCAAGGAAACGGTGGTGATCGGCTACGAGGAGAGTTCCCAACTGGATGTGGAACCGGCGAAGTATTTCGTGCTGGTCACGAAACGAGAGAAGCGGGCTTGCCGGTCGTGTGAGGATCTCGCCGTCGTCTCAGCACCCCTGCCGCCACGGATCATCGAGAAGTGCCTGGCGAGTGACCGGATCATCATCGACACGGTCGTCGGCAAATATTGCAATCACACGCCCCTGCATCGGCAGAGCATGATTTTGGAAAGGGACCTCGGCTTGGAAATCAGCCGCGCAACGCTGGACGGCTGGGTCCTCAAAGTCGGCGAGTTGCTGATCCCGATGGTCGCAGCAATGAGGCGAGAATTGATCACCGGAAGCTACATTCAGGCGGACGAAACCCCGGTTGATGTGCAGACGCGCGAGGGCCGAGGTAAGAACCACCAGGCGTACCTCTGGCAATACAGTCGCCCCGGAGGAAGCGTGGTGTTCGATTTCCGCTTGGGTCGCGGACGCGATGGGCCGAAGCGGTTCCTGGGACAGTTCGAAGGCATTCTCCAAACTGACGGCTATGCAGCGTATGACCAAATCGGTGGGCCGAGAATGGTACATGCCGCTTGTTGGTCTCATGCAAGAAGGCAGTTTTTCGCAGCAGTGCAGCTAAATCCCCGAGACCCGGTTGCAACCCCGATTGTGGCTCAGATGGACGAACTGTTTGCCGTCGATGCAGAAGCTCGCCGCAAAACGCTGACTGCTGCGGCGCGCCATATCCGGCGTCAGGAAACAGCCAAGCCTCTCCTGGATGAGATCCGTAGCAAGATCGAGGCAGCGCAGTCCGCTGCTTTGCCTTCCACCACACTTAGCAAGGCCTGCCAGTACGCGCTCGCACTGTGGAAGAAGCTGACCCGCTTCTTGGAGTATCCCGAATTAGAGCTAAGTACTAACCTGGCGGAGAACTCCATGCGTCCGGTAGCTCTTGGTCGAAAGAATTGGTTGCATATCGGCAGCCCACAAGCGGGACCGAAGGTTGCAGCGATCCTTTCGGTCGTGGAAGCTGCCGTCGGCTGCACGTCTCGGTGCGCGATTACTTTTCCACGATTCTCCCCGGGCTTGCCGATCTCCCGATCAGGTGCCTTCCAGACCTTACTCCCGCTGGGTGGTCGCCCGGCATTCATAAACTCAAGCGACCTGGATTAGCGTGAAGTGATTTTGCGACCAAAAACATAGTTTCCTGTTTGCCGACCATTGGTAAAACCATGGGGGATCGGGTGGATTGAGGACTTGAACTTATTTTCTTCATTTATCGCAAAGGGTCGGTGACGGCCATCACCCAAATGTGCGACAAAGAAGCGTATCGCAATCCGCCCACCCAACGCAGCTTTAGAGTCGCGCACGATGCGACCTTTCCTAAATCTAAAACGCAAACCTCAGCGCCAGCTGTCCAACGCGAGCATTCACGGACGTGCTACTGATGACGCCGAACGTGGGTGATGTGAAATTGCTGTCGGGGTTCGCAAACTGCGGATGGTTCAGCGCATTGTAAAACTCGGCGCGAAATTGAAAGCTACTTTTCTCGATCGGCCGATTGACCATCACAGTTTTTGAAACTGCGAGATCCAGATTGGTTTGTCCGGGACCGTCCACGATCCCTGTTGCACTGTCCCCAAACGCGGTTCCTATACCATCGGCGCCAATTATCGGTGGAGTCGTAAAACAGGTGGAATTGAAATACGCTCCCAGTTTCGATTCCACCGACCCTCCGTTGACCAACCGGTTTTTCGAGCATGTTCCACTCAGTTGTGCCCGGTCTTCGCTTATCCCGAAGACGTTGTTGGCATTAGTGTCCGAGATCGTGAGAGCGCTCCCAGATTGAATCGTAAGTACACCAGCAAGGTCCCAGCCTCCCAGAAGCGCTCGTTGGAGCCCGGCTGACGGGCTGGGGAGTTTCCATGTTTCGCTAAAAACAAACCGATGAGTGCGGTCGAAGCTCGCTCGTCCCCATCTCTGTCTCGGGGAGTTTTCGTCTCCTAGCGTTAGCGCATTTCCGGAGGATGTTGAGTTGATGTCAGCGCCATCGGTGTCCAGAGTCTTCGAGAAGGTGTAAGAGGCAAGGAACTGAAGGCCGTGCCCCAAACGCTTCGTCAAGCTCGCTTCCAGCCCGTTGTACCAAGAACTGCCCTCGGATTCCATCTCCACAAGAGAGTCCGGAGGCACCCCGAGAATGGGGACTCGCAAGGGAATATTTGCGACAGAGTTTGTGGTCACTCCCCTGATTGGGCTGTTGGCGGAGGCACTGAGCGCCTGATTGAGAGAACGTTGGCGGACCAGGTGTGTACCACGAGTGCCCACGTATCCTATTTCCAAGAGCCAACCCTCGTGTATCTCAGCCTGAACATTCAACGAATACTGTTGAATCATCGCTGGCCGAAAACCGGGCGCAACGGAATAAATAGTCGTCGTGCTGGTAGGAGAATACGCGGGGAACGAAGGGAAGGACTCCGGCGTCGGAAAAGGCTGGGGGAAAGGCGCTTGAAATATCGCGTTTGCGTTCGCCGCTCCTGCATTTAAACGAAACACTGAAAACGGAGCGCCCAAGATATTTTGATAAAAGGCTTGACCGGTGGGTCGGGAATAATACGTGCCATACCCGCCTCTTAGCACCATTCGACTTGTGCGGGGCAAGAACTGCCAAGCGAACCCGATTCGCGGTGCGATCGTGTTTTGTCCGTCGCCGTAGTTCCCGAGAGTATTATTCGCACGCAAAACACCCGGAGGAAGTACACCTGGAAAGTTGGAAGCCACAATATAGCCTGCCACGCTCCCGCTTGGCGGAGGGTTGGGGTCAGCTTTGCCGATGTCGAAGCTTGCGTTTCTGCCCAGACGGTCTCCAAATTGGCCGAGACGCTCGTAACGCAAGCCAATATTTAATGTAAGGGACCTGCGGATTCTATAGTCATCCTGCGCGAACCCTGTACCCTCCCACACCCTGAATTCCCGATTGGTGAGGCCGAAGTCATCAGACGAGGCAAAAACATTGCTGAATCCGGTGCCGTTGTCCCTTGCGCTCAGGCCAAGTAGAAAATCGGGCCAGCTCATAAACTGCAGAAATGATCCAAGTCCCACAAGATTGACGTTGTCCTGCAATCTAGTGAGAGATCCTCCCAAGCGTATTGTGTGGGCGCCACGGACGAAGCTGAGATTATCCCCAAAGATAAAACTATTTTGGGCAATCGTTCGTGGAAACCCGGAGGCAATACTTACGGAACCGAGAATTTCCAAGCTAGGCAGCTCGTTATTGCGGCTCATATCTCCTTCGGCAACTCCAACGTCCGACCAATCGAACGGAGTCCTCGCCTCTGTAGTTGTTCTCGTGCGGACATATCCAATCCGTACTTCGTTGAGCCATGCGTTATGGAAAGTGTAAGTATGAGCTAAAGAAAAGACTCTGAATCCAGAATCACTAGGACTCGGAAAACCAGGAACATTACCTGCCGGATTGAGGCCATTTCCGGGAAGCGTGATGGTCTCACCATCATTTGCCAGGAAGAAGCGGACTGCGATTTTGCTGTTCGGTCGATTCAGGTAGTCAACATCGGTTGAAAACTGGTTTTCATTAAAATGGCAAGGATCGGTGAGGACTGAGAAGCCCTGCTGCGCAAGTGGTTTCGCGGGGCCTACAGTTTGCGGAGTAGGGATGAGGAAAGTCCCGTCAGGAAGCTTGAAATTCAGTAGGGCCAGAGCCACGGGATTAATGTTGGAGCCGTCGGGTTTGATCGCCGTGCCTCCCTGCGCACCCGTCATGCCGCCAAAGATTCTCCCGAGTTCAGCCGGTGCGCGGTCATTCGTGAGCGGCGGCTCGCTTAAGGCGGCAGTGCAAGCAGTCCTCGACTGACCAGCAGCGACGCCGTTAACTTGGTACGTCCCCTGATAGGAACCAAAGAAAAGTAGTTTGTCCTTTTTGATAGGCCCACCCAAGGCGAAACCAAATTGGTTCTGCTTGAGGACGGGGCGTGGCTGGCCTGTTTGGTTCAAAAAGAAATCGTTCGCGTTAAGCAGCTCGTTGCGAAGAAACTCGAAAACCGTCCCGTGGAAAGCATTGCTACCGGTTTTTGTAATCACGCTGACGTTGGCGCCACCATAGCGCCCGTAGGCTGCATCGTAGAGTCCTGTCTGAACTTTGAACTCCTGGATGCTGTCGGGGTTGGGAATCGGAATGCCGCCACTCCCTGCGGCGCTGCCCTGCACATCGCTGACGCTTATTCCGTCCACCTGGAAGTTATTGTCATAGGAACGCGCTCCGTGCACGTAAATCCCGTCGTTCGATCTGGCAATCTGCGAGAACGCGGTCCCGCCGAGTCCAACCTCTCCTGCGTTGTACACTCCGGTTGAAACACCCGGGGCGAGGCTTGCAATTTGGGCAAAATTCCTCGTGACCAGGGGCAAACCGCCGACCGCCTTTTCGTTGACTACTTTGCCCAGCGAGGAGCCCTCGGTTTCAACCATTGACGGTTGTGTGGAAACGTTGACGGTATGGAAAACGGTGGCGACTTGCAGATGCAGGTCGAGATGGACGGTTTCAGTGACGCTGACTCTAACTGCTGCGCTGGCGGAGAGGGAGCCTGCGGCGTTGCCTTCTATCTGATATCTAGTGGGGCGTAGCAGAAGAAAACTGAATCTACCCTCCTGGTCAGAGGTGGCAGTCTCCGTGGCACCTGTTTCCCGGTTGATCAGATGGACGACCACGCCGGGTATAACGGCTCCAGTCGGGTCAAGAACTGCTCCAACCAGTGCTCCTGTAGAGGGTGTCTGGCTGCGCGCATTTGCGGACAACAGCAATGCCAATAGTGCAAGTGTGAGAGCACACCACAAGCAGCTCCGCCAAAGGTGGTTCCTGTGGAACAAATACATCATGCGAGGTTCTTTTCAGCAGGTTGAGTACTATACTAGTTTATCCGTGGTCGGGCTCGGTCATGGTCGATCTCATTATTTGGTCCCGATCAGTAAACAAAGACTGGAGGTTGGTGGTGCCGCCCCATCTGGAGCAGATCGCCGGCTGGTCTTGGGGCGTCAGTCGGTGCAATCCCGGTCAATCCCACTTCTCGGAATCCGTGAGAGCGGCGGGGCGCACGCTCATCCTTTCTGTTATTGCTGTGGCCTTGCTGGTGTCGCGGTCAACCGCAGTGTCGCCAATGAGGGAAGTCCGGCGCGTGCTCATTATTAACGACCTTGGCGTTATCTCGTCACCCGGCTTCAGTGAAATCAATCAGGCAGTCCTCACTGGTCTACAAAAATCTCCGTACCGGATCGAGCTCTATGAGGAGAGCCTGGATCTCACCCTATTCCCAGACCGAGTTTCCCAAGACAGATTTCGAGAAGAGATTATTCAAAAATACTCAGCCCGCAAGCCCGACGTGATCATTGCCGCCGGGCCAGTGTCCCTGAAGTTCATCGCCAACCTGTACGACAAGTTCCAGGGTACCCCAATTATCTTCTGCGGAATTTGGGGTGGAATTCCGGACCAGCTAAGACACGGCATGCCCTTTACAGGTGTTTTGGCCCGGTTACACCCCGAGGGAACCCTGAATGCGGCGTTGCACTTGCTGCCCAGCACCAAGCACGTGGTAGTGGTCGGTGGAGTGGGTGAGTTTGACAAAGGATTCGAAGCCATCGCTAGGCAGAGTTTCCACAACTACGAATCGAAGCTTGAATTCACGTATATTTTCGACTTGACCATGCCCGCACTGCTTGAGAGGCTCAAGCAGCTACCCAGCGATACGATTGTTTATCACACTGCAATCTCGCAAGATGCAGCGGGAGACCGCTTTATCGATTCAGCTCAATCGATACCGATGGTGGCCAGTGCAGCGAATGCTCCTGTCTTTGTAATGGACGATGTGGATCTTAGGGCAGGAACTGTGGGTGGCGATCTGGTGAACTGGGCCGACGACGGTCGCATCGCCGCAGAGATGGCTACGCGGGTTCTCAACGGCGAGAAGCCCCAGGATATCCCCGTCGTCACGAGCAACCACGCCTACATGTTCGACTGGCCGGCGCTCAAGCGTTGGGGGATGAACGAAAAGAATCTTCCTCCTGGCAGCATCGTGCTCCATCGGGAGCCGAGCTTCTGGGAGTTATATAAGCAGTACGTCGTCGCCGCCATTTTTCTTATATTGGTGCAGTCCGTGGCCATTCTTGGACTCCTCTGGCAACGAGCACGACGAAGAAAAGCAGAGGCAAAGCTTATAAGATCGGAGGAAAAATTCTCCAAATCCTTTCGACAGGGTCCTCTTGCCGTCAGCATAGCCAGTACGAAGGATGGTCGCTACATTGACGTCAATGAGACTTTCGAACAGCAAACTGGTTGGTGCCGCGACGAAGTCATCAGCCGGAGCCCCTCAGATATCAGCCTTTGGGTAGATCCCGATCAAAGATCGCTGATCATTAAACAGCTTCTCGCTGAGGGCCACGCGCGAGACTTGGAGGTTAGGATCCGCAGAAAAGATGGTCAGATTCGGACAACTCTCGGTTCAGCAGAATTGATTGAGGTCAATGGTGAGCCGTGCGCTCTTTCCGTGATCGCTGACATTACCGAGCGCAAACTGGCCGAAGCTGCGCTCGCAAACGTGAGCCGCAAGCTGATAGAGGCACAAGAGCAGGAACGTAGCCGGATCGGCAGAGAACTTCACGACGACATCGGTCAACGTCTCGCTATGTTGGCCATCGCGTTAGAACAGCTCCAACAAGAGTCTCTCGCTTTGCCTGCTGAAGTCCGGAACCATGTGGGCGAACTACAGAAGCAGACCTCCGAGATAGCCGCCGACCTTCAAACCATGTCGCACCAGTTGCACTCGGCAAAACTGCAATATCTGGGTATTGCTGCGGCCATGAGAGGCTTCTGCCAAGAATTCGGCGAGCAGCAGAAAGTGGAGGTTGACTTCCAAAGCCACGATTTGCCAAGCCCCGTGCCGCCAGACACTGCTCTTTGCTTATTCCGAGTTCTGCAAGAAGCCGTTCATAATTCGGTCAAGCACAGTGGGGTACGGCACATCGAAGTGCGATTGTGGGGAACGTCGGAAGAGATTCATCTCTCGGTTAAGGATTCCGGCACGGGCTTTGACCGCGAAGCAGCAAAGGAGAGCCGTGGTCTTGGTCTCATCAGCATGGAGGAGCGGGTGAAGCTGGTGAAGGGAACGCTTTCAATCAACTCGCAACCGAAGGGTGGCACCACCATCCACGCTCGCGTTCCTCTCGGTTCGGGAAGCGATTCCATGCGTGCTGCCGGATAAACCTTCTGAATTGAATTTCTTTTTGCATTTGATCGGCGGTTTTATTAGCGGTCTTCAGGAATCATGACGAAACCATTCTCGTCGAATCTCGGACTGAAGCTAAGATTCTCTTCTTGGCCGACGGCGCTAATCGGAATTGTAGTCATCAAAGCCGTCCTTTCGCTCGCCGTAAAGCCGGGCTCTTTCCTAGTTTCATACAGCGGGATCAGTTACATCCTCCTCCTGCTGCTAGCGACTGGTTTCGCCATCCGCAACGGAATACGGCAAACGCTTGGGAGCCGTCCGTTCTGGGTGTTCCTCGCAATTGCCTATGGCCTCTGGGCGCTAAACCAGGGTCTTAAGCTGTACTACGAGCTTGGTCGGCATATGGACGCGCCAGATAATTCGATCGCTGATCCGGTTCTGTTCTTGCACATCGTACCGCTCATGGCGGCCGTAGCAACCCTCCCACACTTGAACGCATCCGATCGCAAGCCATACCGCGCGATCTTAAACACTCTTCTCTTATTGTTTTTCTGGGGCTTTCTTTATGGTTACATTGTTTTCCCATACCAGTACTTGTTCTCGTCGAGCGCTACGCCTTCTAGCTATGGCGTGCGTTTTGACATTCTTTACCTGATAGAAAATCTGGCGCTGGTCTTGGCTGTAGGTATCTTGACCCTTCGGGTGCAGCCTCCTTGGAAGTCAGTCTATCTTCATCTGTTCGGCGCCTCCATCCTGTACACCTTAAGTTCCGCAGTCGCTAACCTCGCAATTGACTCGGGTGGCTATGTCAACGGCAAGCTGTATGGTCTGGGCCTGACCGCTTCTGTTTGCTGGTTTGTGTGGATACCGCTACGCGCACAGCAGGAGCTGGGACTAGAAGCAACAGCAACGCGATTCGATAGCGGCGAAAGCTCACAAGGGTCGATATGGGCAATGCTCGTAGTTGTGATGATCTCTATCCCGATTGTGTGGGAGCTTTTCTCGCGGAATGAGAGCAGTGGTCTGCGTACGCTCCGCGTGCTTGTCGCAATCGCCGCGATTGTGTGTCTGGCGAGTGCCGCCTATATAAAGGAGTACCTCGCCAGACGCGAGCTGGATTTCCATTTTGGTTTAGCCAACGACAGGCTACGTCTGGCAATGGCAGCGAGCACATCGGTAGGGTGGGACTTTGACGTCAAGAGCGGACGGAATGTTTGGTTCGGCGACCTTCAAACTATTTTCGGAATCGCTTCCGATCCTTACGTGACAACCAGGGAGGATTTCATTCGTTACGTACATCCGGGTGACCGAACCAGAGTCTCGGAAGCGATCGCGAATGCAAGGCAAAACCGGAAGTTGTACGCGGCAGAGTTTCGCATCGTAAAGCCAGATGGGACAGTTCGCTGGCTGGCAGCGCGAGGCAAGTTCTACTATGCAAGGAACGGTGACCCCGAGCGAATGCTCGGCGTGTCGCTCGATATCACCGAACGCAAGTTGGCAGAGGAGAAGCTGCGAGAATATGAAAAGGCGGTGGAAGGCTCGGAGGAGATGATGGCGGTTGTGGACCGAGAATACCGCTACTTGATCGCGAATCGTAAGTTTCTCAGCCAGCGGAACATGACGAAAGAACAAGTCGTGGGGCGACTAGTCCCAGAAGTATTGAACAAGGCGGTCTTTGAGACGGTCGTCAAGGAGAAGTTGGATGAGTGTTTCCGAGGTAAAGTCGTCAGATACGAGATGCGATACACGTATCCCGAGCTTGGCGAAAGGGACTTGCTCATCTCGAACTTCCCCATTGAGGGTTCCGGAGGCATAGATCGCGTGGCTTGCATTTTGCAGGATATTACAGAGCGCAAGCGGGCGGAAGAAGCCCTTTCCTGCATGAACCGCAGAGTGATTGATGCCGAAGAGCGGGAACGTAACCGGATCGCGATAGACCTTCACGAAGACGTCGGCCAGCGTCTTGCTTTATTGGCAATTGGGATCGAACAACTCAAGAATGACCTCCCCAATCGGAATGTTGAACTTCTCGACCGCATGGACGCAGCATGGAAGCAGACCCTGGAGATATTGACCGATGTCAAAGCTTCGGCGCACGAGTTGTACTCTCCGAGACTAGAGTATCTCGGTGTCGCTGCGGTTATGAGAATCTTCTGCGAAGAGTTCGGGGAGCGGAAGAAAGTGGAGATTGACTTCAGGAGCCACGGACTCCCCGGCCTCATGCAGACGGAGGTTTCTATTTGCCTGTTCCGCGTTCTGCAGGAAGCGTTGCACAACGGGGTGAAGCACAGCAGGGTACAGAAGTTCCGCGTGCAATTATGGGCTGACGATGAGATTCATCTTACGGTTAGCGACTCCGGTGCTGGTTTTGACCTCGAAGCGGCAAGGAGAGCCCGAGGGCTTGGTCTGACCAGAATGGAGCAGCGCGTAAGACTAGTGAATGGAACATTTTCGGTCGATTCGCAACCCGAACAAGGCACCACAGTTTACGTTAGTGTGCCTTTGCGTTCGGGAAGCGACTCCGTGCGTGCGGCTGGCTAATTGCGCTCGAAATTGTCGCCCGTTCACCGGGAAGAAACGGCGGAGTGCTCCGCACAGATTCCTTCGTAGATGTGGCTTTCCTGTTTACGCTGAAAGCTGTTCAACACATACCCGCACAAGATATCCACTTCGTGCGTCCGGGCTATCTCGTCCCAGAAGTGTTCGACTTGAACCGCCGCATCCGCCCTCCCTTGTGCCCACAAGATAGGTGCACATTCACCACAAGCTGCAACACGGGGACGCTCCCCCTTCGATGCTTTGGCGGCTGCGGCGACCAGATTGCCCGCGACTCTCAGAAATCGAGCCGCGTCAGGCAGACCATTCACCATAAAGGTCGAGAGCGTGTCGGCAACATCCAAAGAGATATAGCGCCCCTGTTCAATGGCGGCGACAATATCCACGCCATGTGCTTGCAATGTAGCAAGAAGATCCTTTCGGTGTGCCTCGGTCGCGACCACGATAACCGCATTCCCGGCCTCTAGAGCGGCTTCGATGAACCGAGTAAAGCCAACTACAAAAGCTGCATCATCCGAATAGAATTCAACTTCGTGACTGCGCGTGATCTCCGTTTTTCTCAGTACAAGCGATGGGAGAGCCTCCTCGTGGCAGGGGTCGGTCGCTTGCTCGTCCTTAGCGTGGGCGAAACTGTGACCCGACAATCCCCTGCTGACAAACTGCCTGCCCTCAAGAACCGCTTCCACAGCCGCCAAGAGTTCGCTTCCAGCGTGCGCCTTAACCACGTAGCCCAGTGCCCCCAAGGCAAGGGCTTCCTGCACCACGTCAGCAGCGGATTCTTGGCTTATAAAAAGTATCTTGGATTCAGGGGAGAGTTTGCGGATTCGTCGAGCCGCTTCGATTCCATTCAGTGTTGGAAGCCCGATGTCGAGCACAATCAGATCGGGTTGCAGTTCTTCTGCTTTGTGAACCGCTTCTAGTCCATCTGAGGTTTCTCCGACGATCTGCAATGCGGGTCCTTTTTTCAGCGTGGAACAGATGAATCGCCGAAACGGTTCATAATCATCGACCACGAGAACCCGGACGGATGACGTTTCCAAACAGCCTCCCCCTTGAGGTCAAACCCGACTCTGCGAGTTTAGTTGCTGACTGTATTCAGAGTCCCATGCTCCGCTAATTCAGGTCGTTGCGCACGCGCATGCTTCGATCATCAACAATACTGGCTGGACGAAAACGATACAAAAGAAATCGTTCAATACTACACCTTGCTCATCGTTTGTGCGACCCCAGTCCGGGATTGAGATCGTCTGCTGGGACTTCCTCCCGATCACGCTGACCTTGATCTGGCGGTAGCGGGCGAGGTGGTCTTTAAGGCCATTCTTCTTCGAGGTTGACACTCGGCACCTGAAGAAGAGAGCGGGGAGTGTGCTGCTCCGGTGACCGACGATCCAGAAGTGGTGGGATCGATTCGCCGAAACTCCTCGACGACGGGATAAACGGCAGCAATCCGCCCTGGACGAAGGAACGAGGACTTGCCGCCTGAGTAATGACCTTCATCATCAACCAAGATGGCGTGTTGCTGCAGAAGGATCTGGGGAAGACCACCAGAGAAACCGCAACCGCAATGACCGAGTTTGATCCAGATAGCACCTGGAGTCTGACTAAATAATCCAGCTCTGAAAATGCTGGCTGGCACCTCGCGGGCGACGCCGGTCTCGGTCGTACGCTTACGGATATTCCGAAGTGGAGCCAGTAGAATATCTGTCGCTTCAATCAACCATGAGCGCTTCGGGATCTTGGAGAAGGATGCGACCACGTGCTTTAGAAAGAGTTCCGGCTCGGTCCCAATTCCTTAGGACTCTGCTGGCGGTAAAAGGGCTAATATCCGCGAATGCGGCAAGTTCATCGTTGGTGGCACGGATTTCGATTCCCTCGGGATGAAACTCGCCAGTTTGCTCGCTAAGCCTAAGTAGGGTCTCTGCCAACCTCGCTTCTGCATTCTTAGTCACTAACGCAACATGACGGTCGATGTAGGTTCGCAGATGTTCAAGAGCGATGTGCAGCGCATTCTCGGCGAGCAAAGGGTAGCACGAAACAAGCTTGCGGATCGCTAAATGCTCCCACGCCAAGACTTCACAATCGCAGGTTGACTCTGCCGTTGCCATATAGGAAGGCGCTATCTTTAGTGAGGCTGCCAAGCCCGCAACATCTCCCGGCACCAACCAGGCCAGCAAAACCAACTCCCCCGCTTTAGTAAGATGGTAGAAACGGGCCCGCCCGCTTTGAATAAGGTACAAACTGCTTGCTCGACAGCCGCCAGTTATGATGTTGCGCCCAGCAGGAAATCTGCGGAGTCGGGCCACGCCGAGAATGTCTTTAAGGCCAGCTTTATCAATACCGGTCAAAAAGCGAGAGGACAACGCGGCAATCGATGCTGACCGAGAATCGACATTTCCCTTACTAGGGCGCATTGCCAAGTACCCGGGCCACTCTCGAACGGAGATTCTTGCCTGTCCTCGTTAGTTCTCGATCTTCTCTTTCTCTGCCGCCTGCTGGACGACTTCTTTAGTGGTGCCGTTTCGATTAACCAGCGTCGCGAAATCCTCCGCCTTGAACGGATACTGGTGAGCCGACTCCTGCCCGGTTGGACCCAGGATGATATCCACCCGACGGTTGTTGGCCAAGACGAAGGTGTAAAGTCTTTCCAGAGCCTTCTGTCGCTCTTCTTCACTCAGCTCAGGATTCTGCTCTACCATTTGCTTGACCTGATCGGCCGTCAGGTTTTGATCTTCGCCTAGACCCTGGGTCTCAAGGTGATCGGCTG
>Ga0208191_1000952_pt1 | contig 16279 bp, 15 predicted proteins | sample June2015DPH_13_5_FD_184709 | JGI IMG/M metagenome (GOLD analysis project Ga0208191, IMG submission 184709) | Peatland microbial communities from SPRUCE experiment site at the Marcell Experimental Forest, Minnesota, USA - June2015DPH_13_40... | ecosystem: Environmental > Terrestrial > Soil >... | reverse complement strand
CACCGTCACCTCCACCCAAAGCCTCATTCAAAAAGGCTTGACCGAAACCCTGGGACTGCAACAATTCGGCACTAGCCGAAGTGGGTAATACAGCCCTCTCATTGCAACTCCATGAGAGTTCAACCACATCCCGCTCTTTTTAGCGCCTTCGCAGTAAACTACCGCTAGGCTTGCACGAGATAAACCGAATTGGCGGAGTTTTGCGGGGGAAGGGATCAGGCGGCGGTCATCCATGCTGTATCCGACTCTCCGTGCGCGTCCCTGCCTTATCCTGGATGTTTCTCTTCCAATCTTCCAATTGTGGCCCCTTTAATTTCGCTCCCACTTGCCGAATTTGCGCAAGCTGCACTTCCGTCAAAGGCTTGAAATGCTGAGCGATTCGAACGTCGTCTTCGATCTGGCCTATGGTCGTACAACCGACCGCAAGACAGTGAATGGGTAAACTGAGGACGTAAAACAGGCAATCCTTCAAAGGAATCGCCTGAAGCAACTTTGCGTTGGCAGTGCTTTTCATTCCTTGAATACCCATGCCGCGCTCGACGGCGACGGGTAGCACTTCCTTCTCAAAGCTAAGGTACGACGGGTCGGCCGGGTTGAGCGGCATCAGAATGGAATCGTAATGGTCGTACCTTTTCAGCATCGCCAAATGTACCTGTGGGTCATGGTGACCCGTGAACCCAATAAAGCGGCATTTGCCAGCTTTCTTTGCCGATTCGAAAGCCTCGATAGCTCCGCCGGGCGCGAAGATTTGCTCCACCTCGTCCATTGTCGAAACCTGGTGAATTTGCCACAGGTCTACATAATCGGTCTTCAATGCCCGCAGGGATTTCTCGAGGTCTGCCTCGGCGCCTTCGCGAGAACGCTGAGGGGATTTGGTGGTGAGAAAAACGTGTTTTCGAAAGGGCGGCAACACGTCGCCGTAGACCTGTTCCGACTTTCCTTCCCAATAAATCCGGGCATTATCGAAGTAATTGACACCGAGCTCGTAGGCGCGCAGCGTAATGGCCTTGGCGTCCTCGTAACTGCACATGGGAAATCGACCGCCGGCCTGGCCGATGATCGTCAGCCGCTCGCCAGTTTTCCCGAACACTCTTTTGGGAATGTCACCCGGCACTAGCGGGCCCGTATCCCCGCCGTGCGCATAACTCGAAAGTCCGGCAGCAATGGAGGCTGCAAGGAATGATCGACGCCGCATAAAGACTCCTTCTCTTCAAGTATCGGTCCCGATATGCTAGATATCTTTGGGCCTGTAAGGCTCGCCCCACGCGCGGGCATTCAGCACGGTGTTGCGGAGGGACTCCCGAACGTCACCATGGAATTGATCGGTTCCCCCTTTCGTGGTGGCCATTATGACCCCCGAAGTGGTAAAGCCGTAGCGGGGCGCGTAATCTGAAGTGACGGCGCTGACTTCGCTGACCGATTCGGGTGAAACCGGGTAATCGTTGTCGAGGGACACCACGCCAATATTGGTTTCCAGCCCTTCGATCATGGAAACGCCGTCTAGTTCGGATTCATCACCCATCTTCATGCCGCCATTGATCCGCGTTTCGTAAGGATTGTTGCCAGCCCCCGTATTCACGCCAGAAAGGAGAATAACGAACGAAACAGCGGAACGGGAGTTACCTGAAACGGCCAAGGGCAGCTCTTGGAGAACCCCGGGCGTGATCTCGCCCTTGTGCGAAGCGTCTTCATAGTTCAGAGGCGAGGCGTTAGCCGTGACCTCGACTGTCTGCAAGGCACTTCCGACCCTGAGCGTTACGTTGACCGTTGCCACCTCGTTCAAATTGAGCGAGATTCCATTCTGTTTAAAGGTCTCGAATCCCTTCGCAGCAACTTCGAGGTCATAAACACCCAGTTGCAAGTTTCCGAAGCTGTAAAGCCCATCGCTAGCCGTGGTGACCTTCATGACCGCTTCTGTCCCCTCAGCTCTCAGCGTGCAATTAGCATTGGGCACTACAGCGCCGGTCGGGTCCGATACAAGGCCCGTGATGGTGGAGTTCATACTCTGCCCTCTGCCCTCTGCCCCAGATGGGTAAAAGGACAAGCAAAGCCCACACCCCGGCTCTGAGGCGTCTTGTTGCTTTCATGCCTATCCCTCCCTTATGTAATTGTTACCCTACTCCCGAACGCCAGAATCCAGAAGCCAATCGGCTCAAATCAAGCGGTGCTGCTAGCAGTCGTATTCTCATATCGCTCAGGCGTGCAACCGATTTCTGCAATCGGTCCCGACGATTACAGCGCTGACCCGCCTCGCTTGTCAAGCGTTTTTTGCCTTTTCTGACACGTCAAGATGTCCCTCTGCTCCGCCTCACTACCTCGCCACTCTCCTCGGGACTGCAGCAACCGCACACCTAACAGGTTGCTGAAACAATCGGAAAATGATGTTGAAAATACATCGCAATGCGATATATTTGCCTCCGCAGGTTCACGAGCGATTCTCACGGAGCGTGGGTACCGATCCGGTGAGAACAAACCTATCAAGGCGGCCATGGTGTGGCGCCTTCGTCGGGAGCACGGGCTGAAGACCCGGTATGAGCGACTCCGCGAAAAGGGAATGCTGACACTCGGAGGGATCGCTGCCCAGCTTGATCTTGCTTATGGGACCGCGAAGGTCTGGAAGGGTGCAGGCTATCTCTGTGGTCATCTTTATAATGACAGAGGGCAGTGCCTCTTCGAACCTCCGGGCCCCCATGCTCCGCTTAAGTACAAGCAGAAGCGGAGGGTATCAATCAATCGAGTATCATCGACCGCGAGTTGAATGATTAGCCGCAGATCGCACATGAGGTGCAGTATGAAGCGTAGCCTTTTTCATTGCCCCGGGCGGGGCAGCAAGGGAGGGGGGCGAAGTGGTAGTGGGCGGAGAGTTCGAGATAGCGGGGGTGGAAGTGGATGGCATCGCCGCGGCGTTCCAAGACCACACTGCGGAGATTGTCGGTTTGCAAGCTCCTGGGCGCTCCACCCCAGTCGTGAAAGGCATGCACGTGGTCGAGGAGAAAATTCTCCAGGCTCTGGTCGAAGAAGAATTCCAACCACAGGGCACGACTGTAGGAGAGGGTAAGGACGAGACCGGACAAACGCCGGCGGGCGCGGCCCATCCGGACTTCGCCGAAGTACACCCAGTCGGCCTGCGCCTGCTCGCCGGGGAACGTGCGCAGGCGCAGAAAGGCTTCCCGGCGTGGGGGTCGCAGGTCGGCGACCACGCGGCGGAGTTGGCTGACACTGCCCGTGTAGCCCCGGGGCACGATCATCTGAAAGAGACGAGTGGCGCGCAGGTGAGGATATTGCTGCAAGGTCTGGCGCAGGAAGTCGAGGTAAGGATCGGTAAGCTGAGCGCGCAGGCGGGGCTGGCTGCGGAAGCAGCCGGTCTCCAGCGCCCGGCGCACGGTATCGGGGTGGAGAAGGAGTTCGGGCGCAATGGTGCCGATCTTCCAATGCTCGGCGTGAAACAGATGGCGGATGCGAGCGACTTGTTCATCGGGAATCATGCTGCACCTTGGGAAAAGGATTCACCCAGCGCCCCCGCGACCGCAGATCTGACAGACGACCCAGCCGGCTGGCCTTGCGGTGTCCGGTGAGGGACGCCGCTGGGGCTCTTGGATGGCCTCGACGGGTTCAGAACTCCGAGGCGCGATCAGGTTGGCACAAGAGGAAGAGTGAAGGGAAGATTGATCCGTCACGCGGGCGCGCTGACGCTCTCGGTACTCGCGCTGGCGGTCGCGATGAACCTCACGCCCCCAGGGGGTTTGTTGATGGCGGTGGTTGGCCTCGCGGCGCTGTAGCCGGCGGGACTTTTCGCGACAGCGGGAGCTGCAATACTGCTGGCCGACCGCGCAACCTCAGCCGCCCGCTGAGATTCACCACCATCGCGCCCTACCGGCTCCTGTTCAAATTTCTACGTTTAACCGGCCAATCACCCTGGTCACGCCCCAGAAAGCCGAAGCTGAGATGGGTTATTCTCTTCCAGTTGGGATTTTTCCTTCAGACGGAGAGGGCTCCGCTCCGGGCTCAGGTCTTGGGAGAAGGTCGAGACCCGGTCAGAGCCCTAACGAGCTACGGTTCTCTTTATCCCACTTTCCGCACCGCCGCACAAGCTCGAAACCGACTGGGCCGTAGACTGCACCGAAGTCATCTTGCGGCGATGCCCCGTTTGTGAACACGATTCGATCATCGGGCACGGTCGCCGCCGCAAGCAGGCGCACGATGAGCATCACCACTGGATCCAAATCCGTCGCGGTCACTGCCGCGGTTGCGGAAAGACATTCACCTTTCTGCCGCCGCTTTCCCTCCCTTACACCCACTACAGCTTGCTGGCTCGCTGTCAGGCGCTGCGACGGCGTTTTGAGGATGGTTGCTCCTGGGAAGAGGCGACGCCTTCGCTCAAAGACCCAAATCGTCTCCCCGATCCCTCCACGCTCCGCCGCTGGGCTCACGGTCTGGATCCCGGCCAACCGGCAGCTTCCTTTGTGCGCCAAACGTTTCGCCACGTCGTTTCTTGGCTGGCGCGGGCCAGTCAAGCCGATCCTGACAGGAGGCCCTTGCGCGGGCTGACTCCGGTTCTGCAGGTCCTCTGGCCCCTGCGTCTCTGAGAAAATTTCCTTCCCCCCACCATCCTTGCCTGGCAATGAGTGTAGGCCTCCCCTACGCTTGCGGGTGGAGGCAAAAATAGCGCCATGGGCGAGGACCTCGAAAAACTCAAACAGCGCCTGCCCCTGCTCGATTTTTTGCGCCAGCAGAATTGGATGGGTCGGCCTGCGGGTCACTGCCCCGAGTTCGTCGGACTCTGTCCCTTACACGCAGAATCTCGGCCTTCGTTCTATGTGAACGTCCGGAAAAATCTCTTCTACTGCCACGGCTGCGGCCAGGGCGGTGACCTCATTCGCTTTGTTCAGCTATCCCGGCATCTCTCCTTCCGCCAAAGCCTCGCTTTCCTCGAGCGACAAATCGCTCCCGCCGACCCTGCCGATGTGTTGGAGGAAACCGCAGCTTTCTATCAACAGCAGCTGCCGCGGCACCCTGAGGCACTGCGCTATCTTGAGCAGCGCGGAGTGCATGATCCCACCCTGATCGAAGAACTGCGCATCGGCTACGCCCCTGGCGGAAATTTGCGTGGCCATCTCACCATTCAGGGCTATTCGCTCGATCTCCTGGAGCGACTCGGCCTCGTCACTCCACAGGGCTACGATGCTTTCTGCCAGCGTATTGTCTTCCCCTGCCGCCACGGCGGACGCATCGTCAACTTCTACGGCCGCAGCATCGGCGCCGCCTTCGCCCATCGGTTCCTCCCCGGCTCGAAGGGCGACTTGTTCGCCTGGGAATCCGTGCGCCAGTTCTCCACCGTGATCCTGGTCGAAGGCCTGTTCGACCTCGCGGTGTTATGGCAGAGCGGTTTTCGCAACACCACCTGTGCCTTCGGCACTCATTTGACCCTTGGGCAGCTCCGCCAGCCTTCCGACGTGCCGGGTCGTCGGGCTTATCTCGCCTTTGACCAGGACGAAAACCGAGCGGGCCAACATGCTTCTGAGGCTCTCGCTCTCCGCCTCCAGCGGCTGGGTCTTACGGTCTCGCTGGTGCAGTTGCCGGCCGGACAGGATCCCAACAGCTACTTCGTTCGCGGCGCCACTGCCGCTGATTTCGCCGTCTGCCTTCAAGGAGCAAAAGCGCTATGAAGATCTCCGTGATTTACCAACCCTGCGTGGCTGCCAGCGCATCCCCATATCGCCTCCGCGACTCGAACGGAGGAGAACTCGACTGGGCGAACGCCTTTCTCGATACCCAGCGCATCCGTCAGCTCTCCCTCCGCTCCCTCCGCGCCTACGCCTTGCTCGACTTTGGCCGCTGGTTCCAACCCCAGTGCCAACCCCTCGCTGTCATCACTGAGTCCTTACTCTTCGACTATGTCCGCCATCAACTCGAGCAGCATCCGAAGCCTGCTCCCCAAACCGTGAATCATCGCCTAGGTGTGGTGCGTTGTTGCTATCGCTTCCACACCGGGCACGAGATTCCCGCCGATACCGTTCACTTCCAACGCGGCTATACCAAACGATCCGCGCTCGGCTATGGCCGTCCCCACCGCGCCATCGCCCGGGGCCTGCGTCTCAAACAGGACCGGCGCGTCATCGTCCCACTCTCCGCCGAGGAAGTGGCTAAGTTCTGGCAAAGCTTCCACACCTATCGCGACCTCGGCTTGGTCGGCTTGATGCTCCTCGATGGCCTGCGCTCTTGTGAGGTGTTAGGGCTTCAATTGGAAGACCTGCAACTGGCCGAGGGCCAAATGTGTGTGCTCGGCAGACGAAGTAAGAAGCGCGTCGTGCCGCTGCCTCCAGAAATCCTTGAAGTCCTCGAGCATTATTTACGCCTGGAAAGGCCGCTGATCAACTCACCTGCCTTGTTCGTCTCCTTGAAAGGCCAGCAGCGTGGTCAGCCCATGACCGCGGCCGGTCTTCGCTCGCTGTTCCGCCATCATCGAGGGCGGAGTCGGATATGTCGCGCCAACCCGCATCGACTGAGGCATACCTGTGGTGCCGATTTAGTGAGGGCCGGGATGTCGCTGCCTGCACTGCAACATTTGATGGGCCACGCGCAAATCCACACTACAATGCTGTACGTCCAACTCGCCCCGCGAGACGTCTGGCGCGAATACGCTTGCGCCATCGAAAAGCGGACGCGTTTAACTTGTTCCCAAATCGCATGAGACTGCCCAGCCTCCAACAGGTCTTTGAAGCTCAGCTCCAAACGCTGGCCCTCACCCTGCGACCCAGCACGGTGAACCAATATCGATCTGCTGTACGCCGATTCCTTGCCTACCTCCGCGCGACTTTCCCGCAGCTCCTCCGCCTCTCCCAACTGCGCCGCGACCCTCACCTCCTGGGCTGGTTTCGCTCGCTCTGCGAGCAACAGCCTCCCCTCAGCAACGAAACCCGTTTCAATCTGCTCGTTGATCTCCGGCGAGTGCTGGATGGTCTAGCTGCCGAAGGTCACTCCGTGCGGCCCGATCTCATTGGTCACCAGGATTTGCCCCCTAGGGGTCGTTATCTGCCCAGACCTCTTCCCTTCCAGGAAGATCAACTCTTGCAGAAGGAGTTGCGGCGCACCGATGACTTGCCTGCGAATGCGCTCTTACTTATCCGTGCCACCGGTATGCGTGTCAGCGAATGCATCCACTTGTCCCTAAACTGCCTGCGAGAAGTCGGACCGAACCAGCGGGCACTCCACGTTCCCCTTGGCAAGCTGCACACCGAACGCCTAGTACCCATCGATCCCGAGACACGGCGGGTTGTGACTCGGCTTCTCGCTCTGCGTGCTGAAGCCCTGCCCCCACGATGGGTGAAAGCCGAAGGCTTGCTCCTCCCGCGCTGCAGTGGCCCTTACGCCCTCTATCAGCCGCTCCGCCGGGCACTCGCTGCTGCCGCGCAGCGCGCCGGCTGCTCCAGCCATGTAACGCTGCATCGCCTCCGCCATTCATTTGCGACCGAGATGCTGCGGCTGGGGGTCAGCCTCCCGGCGGTCATGCAGTTGCTCGGTCATGAAGACATCCGCATGACCTTGCGCTATATCCAAGTCACCCAACAGGACATGCAGCGCGAATTCCACCAAGCCCGGCAGAACGCGACCCAGCCCCACCACCTGCCCACGCTCTCCATTCCAAAAGAAGTCCAGGGGACCGGTCTGGCTGGCATTACCCAAGCACTGGCCGCGACTCGCCATCTGTTAGAAATGTACCGTCGTCAGCTCGGCGACGAAAAAGCCAGACGCAAGCTGCACCGCTATGACCGCCGCCTCCTTGCCATCGCTGCCGAATTGGGTCGGCTGTCCTCTACCGAGAAATGAGGAAAGATTGGCCGGTCAATCTACGTTTTTAGATGCGCGCCGACATGGTGGAAGTGGTCTCGCACAGCCGGCCTTGGCCGAATACCGCCATCTTCGTCGTGGAAGATGATGCTCAGTCCGGCCCCGATCACGTCATTGCCCGTCGTTCTCCTTTGTTGGTTCTCTCTCCCTATGCTGCGCACGGACTCGTGGAGCATGGTGGTTCTCTACGGTTTCGGTGCTGAAGACCATCGAACAAATCTTAGGGCTGGAAAGCCTCACGTACTTTGACGACCGCGTACCGACTTTGCTTGTGGACTTCCGGAAAAAAACTGTCATACGCCCCCGCAGGTGTGTGCTCCCCCAAGTGTCGCTCGACGAAGTGAATCCTCCTGACGCATCCGGCGTGAAGGAATCCGCCAGTTGGGATTTCTCTCAACCCGATCAAGCTCCGGAGGACGACTTGAATCGAGTCATCTGGCAATCAGTTAAAGGGAGTGGATCAGAACTTCCTCCGCCAATCTATAACCTCCGCCGCGCGACGGAGTTTCCTTTCAACCGGTGGTAACTAAGTTGGGGCACACGTCAATTGCGAGCGCGCTCCAATGTTTACTACTTGTTCAGCAGAATCAGAGTTCCGAGAAACTGACAGTTGCGCCAGAACATGTCATTCATTCCTGACCAATGAAGTTCCTGTTTCAACGGTCCCTTCCCCTCGTCGTTGTCATTAATGGCGATGTCAAATCCAATGGGGTGGCCTCCCTGGTTGATCGCAGCCATGGTCGCACCGGGGAGTGACATGCGAAGTTCCAAGTTGTAACCTTTCTCGGTCCTCCTGAATGCATAGGCTCCGTTATAAGGGGGCCTCCAGAAGACCTCCGTGATTTCGTTCTTCACCATGACTTCACCTGGATACGCCAGGGGCTCTGTCGAACCATCTGGAAGCGTTATCACGGGCTGGGGCGCGCCCGGCTGACACTTCCAGAAGTTGTCAAACACGAAAGGGTGCGTCGCGCTGTACACGAAATGGAACTCATGGTGAATCGGGTCGCCAACGTAGTACCGAGGCATCCCGCACCCGTCGTTATCCAGCATGATTTCGATCCCGTCGTCGTCCCAAGATCCTGACTCGGCGCCCGGTAGCAACGAGCCGTGGGGCTCCGTAACATGGTCGTCGACGACCTCAACCGCTACGTAAAGGTATTGTGGGTCCCATTGGAGTTTGAATGTCGCTGAAAGGTCTGCGGGACCCTTCCATTTGGCGGAGGATAGTCCCTGCCCGACGTACAAGAATTTCTCCTGGTCCATGGTGAAACCCTTGACGTCCGCCCAATCGGACAGGTCGCCATCGACCGTGATCGTCCGCGTGCGCTGCGGCGCGTAATAAGTGGCCCAAGAATAGGGAGAGAATGGTGTCATGGTTAATCCTTCGTTGCGGAACTTGTAACCCCCTGAACGCCAGCCCCTCTGCCCCTGGATGGAGAGGAGCTGAGGTTTAGGGGCCCACATCATTGTAGACGTGTCACAGGATACTAAGGCATTTCCAGTTCTTTACGGACGACGCCGGTGAACTCCTGGGTTCCCTCAGCACCTTCCTTCTTCAATCGGTTGAAATTGACCGGCATTTGTTTAGATTTTTCCACTTCCCCAAGTCGAGCGCACACCTGGCTGAGCTGATAGTAGGCCTGCACAAGGTCAGGCTCTTCGCGCACGGCCTCCTCGAGCTCTTCAAGTGCGAGAGGATTATTACCCTCGCGCGCCAACAGCTTTCCTAATTGATAGTGGGTAGGTCCGAAATCCGGCTTCAATTCAATCGCTTTTCGGAACGCTGCTCTGGCTTGACTGCGCTCATCTTCAATCAAAAGAATTTCAGCAAGGTGAAAGTGAAAGCGAAAACTCCCGGGATCGAGTTGGATGGCACGGCGTAGATAATGCTCGCTTTCCTTGTTTGCACCTTCGTTGGGCCAGTGTAGCGGCAAGAAGGAAGAGCACCCGCGCAGATTGCGGGGCAAGTTCGAGGGCTCGGGCGAGGCTTTGGCACGCCTCGGCATAGCGTCCCAGCAAATAATATGAAACTCCGGCACTGTAGTAAGGGTCAGGAGATTCCGGCGATTTTTGCTTTGCCTGGCCGAGGAGATCGAGCGCGAGTTGGTGATGGCGCAGCCGTTGCTCAATTCGTGCACACAACTGCATGTACCGAGGATCACCCGGCGCTTGCTCCAATGCCAATCGCGATTCTCGTTGGGCCTCTGCCAGCCGATGTAACAAGAAGTAAGCGCCCCCCAACAGATAGTGGTCTTCAGCGGTTGTAGCCGAGGGAAGCACGGCTCGTGTTGTGTTACCGAAATAGGTGAAACATGAATCCGCCTCTTCGGGTTGCGATACGTCCAGCGGAAGGGCTGGGCGTTTCGATTGTAAAGGCGAACGTAGCCGAGGATTTGCGTCACCAGATCGGGCACAGATCGGAAGATCCCGCGACGGATGCAATCCCGGGTAATCATGCCCAGCCAGATCTCCACTTGGTTCAGCCAGGAGGAGTAAGTGGGCGTGAAATGGAACTGCACTTGAGGGTGACGCTCCAGCCATGCTCGCACAGCCGCCGTTTTATGTACCGAGAGGTTCTCCAGAATTAGGTGAATCTGTTTTCGTCGTCGACCGACCACGGCTTCGTCTAGGAAACGCACAAACTCGGCGCTGGTGTGGCGCTGCCATAGGTGAGACTTACGGGCATTCGACCCTGCTGGGGTGGAAGCTTCGCTCGGGACGCTTCCCTTCATTGGTAGCTCCGCTTGACGTCGGCAACAAACTCCTTCAGAGTACGCTCCAACTCCTGATCGATGGGAGAAGAGACATGTTTGCGCAAGATCTCCTTTTTCCGTCGCCGGCACCGTTCCTCCATGCTCGAAGCGCCCTTTTCTTGCCAATCCGGGTAAGAGTGCCGGTCGAACAGCTTGGGAAACCACAACTCCTGCCGAAAGTGCGTGGCTGTGAAGTCCCTAGCCAGGTAGTTTCCTCCGGGGCCTACCTCTTCAATTTCCTTTACCGCTAACGCCTCTTCGCTGAAGTCGACTTCCCGCAAGACGCTTTCGGTGTACGAAATGACCTCATCCTGCAACACCAGCATGTCCAACGACGAGGCCTGGTCCGAGCCAGAAATTCCCAGGTGGCCGAAAATATCGGCACCCGCAGCCGCTCCCAGCACCAGGGTGGCCGCGATCTCGACCCCGGCCTGAGCATCGGGCCGCTTTGCATCGGCAAGCCCGACATTGATGTAAACCGGGAGGCCGTAGTGCTTTCCGATTTGCGTCATGGCGACACCGAAAATGGCCTCCTCCGGTCCACTGAAAATCAACTGGGAAGTGTTCATATCGAAAGCGTGCGGGATACCTCCATAGCAGACAGGCATACCAGGCCTGATCAACTGCGTGACGCAAACTCCCGCCAGTATTTCGGCATTCTCCTGGACCATCGTACCGGCCACCGTACAGGGAGACGAAAGCCCCATTTGGGGCATCGGCGAAACGTGGACCCCCAGATTAAGTCGCGCAGTTTCAAACAGAACGTCAATGCCGTTAAACGGGAAGTGGAGCGGACTGATGGGGCAGAGAAGGACATACCCCAGCGGGAACTCGGATGCGCGTCGTTCGTCGCCGCGCACCGCGATCATCATCTCCACTATGTACTTTGCCGAAATACGGTCATCGAAGTAGAGGTAGAATGGCTTGTTGGTGCCGCGAAGTAATGCAGCCATAGTCTCCACGGCGCACAAGGGAGGAGAGATTTCGTGGGGGTAGGCCAAGGCGCCTACGATGTTCACGTGCTTCAGCGCATCGCCGAACCGCGCTGCGGTAATGACATCCTGCAGAGAACCATGGCGACGCTCGCCCGCGATGTCATCCACCCACCAAGTCTCGCCTCCGTTGCCGTTATAGTTCCGACTTCCATCCCCGAAAGCCGCCGTTAGCGACTCATCGCGCCCATAGACGGTGAACCTCTTTCCCGCTTGGCTCAATGACCGTAGCACCAGACCAGCAGGGATCTGGACGCGCTGTGATGTGAAATCCACACGAGCCCCGCAGTCCGCGAACCTGCCCAAGATTTCGGGATGAGGAATCGTGACGCCTACCCGCTCGAGAACTACCAAGGACCTATCGTGGATTTGGCTAATCTGCTCTTCTGTGAGAAGACTGGTTTTCATCCTGATACCTGCTTTCTGAAGTAGCCGTGCGCTGCGTGCATTTCCAGAATGCTGTAATGGGAGAAAAAAGCTTCCCAGCTCGCCGCTTGGCCTTCGTAACGCACAAAGTACGAAACAGTCATTTGGATGTTTCCTCGCTCGGATTTACACAGGCGTAGTTGGCTGCATCATTCGGGCTCCCAGTTCCCTTCCAGCGAGCCACCTCAGGATACGGACACAGGGGTCGCGTCATATCCACCACCCCCTTCGTCATGTGGGAGGCGATGATGGTGTCCGGGGCTTTGCCCTGCTCTACCCATCGTTCGAGCGCGTTCACCTCGTCGAACACGTCCGTTCTTGGCCCTCCCTGGCAGTGCCCCATCCCCGGAACCATGAAGAGGCGAGCGAAATCCTTGGTCTCTGCCGCACCCCCCATGGTCTTCACCACCGTCTTGTAGTAATCCGGAATTTCCATTATGGACTCCGGCCCGACCAACAATATACACTCGGTCGCTCCCGAATGCAATGGCCGGTTTTTGGCCAGTCGGGTTTTCAGCGTTCAGAGCCTCCAGCGCCCACGGAAGGGGCTAGTCTTACCACTTCTGAGAATGACAAAGCACGAACCTGCCTCTCTCGACCGATTCCTGCGACCCCTTTCCGTCCCCTGCCTGCTCGTCGCTTGAAGTCCGGTCGGGTCGGCGGCTCGCCTACCCCGCGGGCAAGGGCAGCGCTGCGATCCTGCCCAGCAGGGCTCCAAACAAGCGTCGCGTGAGATGACTCTCCGCCAAGAGCAGCCAGTCATAGCGGGCGTGCTTGATCAATCGGCCACCCGTCTTCACCAGCCTCTGCTGCGAGCTGGTCAACGACCAAGCGTCGATCCTCCTGGGTAGCACCAGCCGCCGCCCCAGGTTCCCCAGGTTGTAAGCGATCATGCTCAGCCACAACCGCACCTCGTTCGACCGAAAGCGATGGCAGCTCAGCCGCGTCATCTTCACCGCCTGCTTGCCTTCCTTGCTCCACTGCTCGGCCGTCCCGCGCTTGATGTTATAGAACCGCACCACGGCCCGGCTGTCGGTCTCCAGATTGGTCACGATGAAGCCGACGCGAGGAAACAGTTCCCCCAAGTGGAACTCCACCTTCGCCACAACGCGCCGTGCCGTCTTCCAGCTCTCGGTTTGGTAAAGAAAACCCTTGTACCAGACCACGGGCTTGTGGCTCGGTCTTCCCCACGGCCGCCTCAACAGTTCCGCGATGTCCCACTCCAGATTCTCGTTGGAGGGAATGCGGATGGCATATTTGACGCCCCGCTCCTCCAGCGCCTCGTGCACCTCCGGCTTGGCAAAGGCGGCATCGGCCCCAAATACCACTTCCTTGCCCAACTTCTGCTGCCGTTCGATCTCCGGCAGGAGCACTTCCTCCCAGCCCTCAGCACTGTGGACATTGCCGGGCCGAAGCTGGGCCGCCAGGCAGTCGCCCTCGCGATTGAACAGCAGCAGCGGGTGATAACAAGCGGACTCGAAGTGCCCGTTGTAGGCGCTCTGCTCCTGCTGGCCGTACACCGGAATCTCGGTGCTGTCCATGTCCAGTACAACCCGGTAAGCTGAATCCTCGGCTTCCGCGCTGCCGATCAGTTCCCGGTTGAGTCGGGCCAACCCCCGGAAGTTCTCCTCCTCAGCCAACATCTCGGTCTCAAAGGTCGGCAAGCGTGAGGTCAGGGCCGCCCCCCCATCCCAAATCTTTTCGGAGCCGATCAGCCGGAAGGTCGGATCCAGCGAGAGCCGCTCGGCATCGTTCACATCCTCGTATCCCGCCAAGCGACTGTATACCGACTGGCGCAGCAGGTCGGCAAGGGGGAACTGCGTATTCTTCCCTCGTCGGGAGTCCGTCAGATGTTGCTGGATCAATTCTCCGAATCCGAGACGCTCGTCGAGTTCGCGTACCAGGATCAAGCCGCCGTCCGAGGTGACGCGAGAACCTTGGAAATCCACCCTGAGAGAGGCGTTGAAAGAGAGCTGAAAGGGCTGGTTTTGTCTTTCACCCATGGGGTATCGGCCTCCGGAGCGTCGTCATCGCATTCAAACCCGTATGAATATTGATGACGGCGACGATCCGAAGTTTCGGGAATATGGCTCAAATTGGAAATGTGGGCTTATATCTCCCCGACACAAGTATCTTGATCGATTTCGGGCGTGACTTGACGATTCGTGCCAAGCTTGAGCATACCCAACGGACCGGTTCCGCATTCGTTATCGGGCCACCTGTATTAGCTGAGCTCGTGAGAGGGATGATTGCGGGTGGACCGGACTTGTTTGTGGAAAACAAGGAAGTCATCATCTGGTTACATGCCCAAAATTGCAAAACCCTGGAGCTCCCTCGACCGTTCATGGCCATGATTCTCCGAAGTTCAGCCGGAAAGAAGTCGGGCGTGGCACCCGAACACTTTCAACGGCTAATCGAGATGGTAGTGAGTTCCACAGATTTCGCTGACTTCCCGAATAGGGCTGAGAAGCCCGGAAGTGTCCGGGGAGGAATCGCGCAAGCGCACAAAATTCACGAAGGCATATTAGACAGGGAACTCAGTGCCCTCGTGACAATGGCAGAGGAGGGACGCGACAAAGATCTCCCTCGTCTGCTGTCACAGACTCTCGGCGTTCCTGGATGTCGCCCAAATCCGTTAATTTTGCAGAAGCATTTTTCTGCTGCTTTAGAGTTCCTAGTACTACTACGTTAAGTATTTCTTGACTCTTCGAGCGTCCGGGTGTATGTTTCGCAGGTATGAATTCCCGAGAACTGGATGCCTGTGCGGATCGGCTGGAAGAGTTTTTGTCGAAACTTTTGCAGCACGTGGGGCGCTCGGAGCGCCGACACCATGGCGCGCTGTATGTCCAGGGGCTGCTGCTGGACGGGGAGCGGAAGTCGATTGAGCCTCTGGCCCAGCGGGTACCGAATGGCAATGTCCAAGCCTTGCAGCAGTTCGTCGGGCAGAGCCCTTGGGCGTGGGAACCGGTGCGCCGTTTGCTGGCCGAGCAGATGGAAGAGGAACTGCTGCCGGCGGCGGGATGGATTGTCGATGACACTGGATTCCCCAAGCAAGGGCACGAATCCGTGGGCGTGGGCCGCCAATACTCGGGCACGCTGGGCAAAGTGGGCAACTGCCAAGTCGCGGTGGCAGTGCATTTGGCCACCGAAGAAGAGAGTATGCCGTTGGACTGGGCGCTGTACCTTCCCCAGGCCTGGGTCCAGGACCGGGAGCGTTGTCGCAAGGCGGGGGTTCCCGAGAACACCCTGTTTCGCACCAAAGGAGAGTTGGCCTTGGAGCTGATCGATCATCTGCTGGGGTGGGGCTTGAGGCGGCAGCCCATTCTGGCTGACGCGGGCTATGGGAACAACCACGAGTTCCGCCAGGGCCTGGCCAAGCGCCAACTCCGTTATGTGCTGGGGGTGGAATCGAGCACGGTGGTTTGGGACAAGCCGACGCAGCGCGTCCAGCCACGCCGGCGAGGCGGTCGGGGCCGGCTCCGCCGACCTTATTACCGAGGTGAGCCGCAGGCCCTGAGCGAGCTGGCCAGCACCCTGCCCGCCCAGCGATGGCGCACCGTGACGTGGCGACAAGGCCGTCGAGGCGCACAGCGGAGCCGCTTTGCGGCTTGCCGGGTGCAACCGGCGCATGGCCATGTTCAGGACCGGCCCGAGTTGGAACCTGTCTGGCTGTTGATGGAATGGCCTCCCGAGGCAGAAGCTCCCACAAAGTATTGGTTCTCGAACCTGCCGCAGGGGGTCTCGCTCCAACACTTGGTGCAGCTGGCCAAACTGCGCTGGCGCGTGGAACAGAACTATCAGCAGTTGAAAGAGGAACTGGGACTGGACCATTACGAAGGGCGCGGCTGGCAAGGCTGGCATCATCACGTCACGCTGGTCTGCTTGGCGTACGCCTTCTTGCTGCTGGAGAGGCAGCGGCATAAAAAAACGCCGCTTCCGACTCTGCCTGAGGCGCGGCGGTGTTTACAGAGGGTCTTGATCCACATGTTTGGCGTTTGTCCCACGTGTCGTCGACCCCTACGAGGTCGAGGTTCGTGATCCAACATACTTAACGTAGTAGTACTAGCGAGGTCGTTCGGAAAGGTGCGCGGCGCAAAGATCCGAAAGAACGACCCCGGGATTCATGTTGATTTCCAGTTGTTACTGCAATTGGCTGACCCTTCAGTAACCTTTCTAACGCACGAGGATTTTTTGAGCGACATCAGGTGCTCATCACAAAGGTTTCGAATTGTCGGGCTCAACTCCCTTGCAGAGGCG
>Ga0208191_1000950_pt1 | contig 16300 bp, 10 predicted proteins | sample June2015DPH_13_5_FD_184709 | JGI IMG/M metagenome (GOLD analysis project Ga0208191, IMG submission 184709) | Peatland microbial communities from SPRUCE experiment site at the Marcell Experimental Forest, Minnesota, USA - June2015DPH_13_40... | ecosystem: Environmental > Terrestrial > Soil >... | reverse complement strand
GAAGCCACGACCAATCGATGGTTTGAGGAGTTAGATCTGATTTGGTATAGCATTCGGAAAACCATGCGGTCATGGTCACCTGCCAAGATCCATAGATTATGTAACCTAACTTAAGTCTTTTGTATTAGTAGTAGCGTTTCTCTTCAGCGTGGTCTTCCTGGAGATCGATTTCCCACTCACGGAGTATCTCTGAGACAGCTTTCTCTCCGCTCTCGATGCAATTCGGGACGCCCACCCCCCTGTAACAGCCGCCGGCAAGCGCAAGACCAGGAATCTGGGCACTGTGATTTTCGATCAACGTCACGCGGTCAAGGTGCCCGAGCGTATACTGAGGCATGCCGCGGTGCCACCGGAAGACGCGTGAGAAGAGTGGTTTTGCAAAAGGGTTAAGGCCCAGAATGTCACGAAACTCGTTGAGCACCGTCTGTACGAGTTCCTCATCGGAGCCTTTCACAATCTCTTGGTTATGTGGGCCTCCGACGAAACCGCGCAGCAGGACCTTGCCCGCCGGCGCCCGCCCCGGCCACTTGGTGGAGGAGTAAGTAGCCGCCATGAGGGCACGACCCTCTACGAGGGGACACAGAACCCCGAAGGCATTCAGATCAAAGCCGACCTCGCGCTCGTTGAACGCGATGGATACCGTTGCGGAGGAAGAAGTCGGTATGTTGGCAAGGGCATCTGCAATGGCCTCGTCATGCGGGCGGACGAGTGGTTCAGCAGCCCACGACTCGGTGGCGATGATCACTGCGTCGCCATCGACGGAAGAACCGCCGGAGAGCGAGGCGCGCCATCCATCTCCGGAGGTACGCTGAAGTGAGGTGACGACTGCCCCCGTATGGATGCTCTCACGACCGGCGGCGTCGGCTATGCTATCCGTGAGCTGCTGCATCCCGTTCACAAACGAGGTGAAGAACGTTCGAGGTTTCTCACCCGGTTTCGGCGGATATTTTCGCCGCATCTCTTCGACCTTGCGGCGGGTGGCGATGAAGGCTTTCAACAGCGACCCGTAATTTTGCTCCATCTCAAGGAGGCGCGGAAAGGTCGCCGTAAGTGACATCTGTCTTGGATCGGATGCGTGAACACCGCCGACAAGCGGTTCGGCAAGGCGATCGAGGCATTCGCGACCCATGCGGCGAACCACAAAGCTCTCGAGTGTCTCGTCATTAAACTCGCCTAGCGCCACTTTTTTCGGTGGGATGAAGAGATCCATCGCCATCCGGATTTTGCCAGACCACGAAAACAGGCCGGTCGTTGCAAAGGGAACAAACTTCGTGGGTGCGAACATCATGACGCCGTCCGGCATCTGGTGAAGCTTGCCACGAGAAAGGATCCACGTGCGCTTCCGGGATTCGTCGGTAGGCAATTCATCATCGAAAACTCCTGTCAGCTTGGCGATGCGGTGACATGCCGGTTTCTCGGTCAAGAAACAGTCCGGGCCGCCGTCCACGACGAACCTGCCCTGCTCTGAGGGATCCGGGACCATCTCGGTTTGGATCTTGCCCCCAAGACGCCGATCCTTCTCGACCAGAACGAACTCGACGTCGTGGCCCTCGGATGCGGCTCGCTTGACTTTGAAGGCTGCCCCAAGCCCAGCAACGCCGCCGCCAATGATGATGATTCGTTTCATAGATCCCCTATACCACAGGAGTCAAGGGTTCGAGGGACCGAGGGTTTAAAGGTTTAAATTTTAGGATCTTCGCTCGACCCCTTGCCCCCTTGACCCCCGGACTCCTTTTTTTATATGTTCTTCAACAATCGCCGTAAGAGCCTCAATAAATCGTTTGGAAAAATTGAGGGAAGGCGTACGTTTCAACTCCATTCCTAATAATTTTGCCTTATCCCGGTAAAGGATATCAACGTCGTAAAGAATTTCTATATGGTCTGACACAAATCCAATGGGGACAATCAAGACCTCACGAATTTCTTTCTTGGAAAGCTGCTCTAACACTGACTCGACATCCGGGCCTAACCACTCGCCGGGTCCCATCCCTTTGCTCTGAAAAGCGATATGCCAGGGTAAGGGTTCCATCCCTTTAATAACTTCTTTTACACTCTCCTCCATATCTTTGACGTAAGGGCCATCCTCAATAAGAGATTTCGGAAGGCTGTGTGCGGAGAAAATGAGATGAACCTTCTTTCTCTCTTCCGGAACGAATTGCATCAATTCCTCTTTGATCTTCTCCCGAATCGCCTCGATAAAGAGAGGATGCAGATGCCATCCCTCCACAAAAGAAACCTCTATCTTCTCTCCCAGATTTTTGTTAACCTGATTCAGTTCCTCGATGTAGGCTCCTGTGCTCGCACGGGACCGAAAGGGCGTCATCGGAAGAGCGATGATCTCACGGATTCCATCGTCCAGAATCTTTTTCAACGTGTGTTCAATCAGAGGGTGCCCGTAACGCATTCCTACGTAAAACTTGAACGGGTAACCCTTCGCATTCAGACTGTTTTCCAAGGCTGTTGCTTGCTTGAACGTGATCTCCGGCAGAGGAGAACAGCCGCCAATCAGTCGATAGCGCTCCTTAATTCTTTCCAATTGTTCTGGAGAAGGCTTTCGGCCCCGAAAGATACGGGTTAGGAAAGGTTCCACGTCGTCAAGAGACCGGGGTCCTCCAAAGGCTAAGAGAAGTAGGGCTTTCAAACGATTATCCAGGATTTTTCACCCTTCACCCTCTCCTTCTCCCCATCGAGGTAAGAGAGGGGAGTTATTAGCGGCTTTACTTATTATGTAGTGCAAGATCTTCTCGAACTATACTCATGAACCATGTCCACCAAAGCGGCGACGTGATCGGGAGGGGTGTTGGGAAGGATTCCGTGACCAAGGTTAAAGATGTGACCAGGCCGATCCCCTGCTCTGTCAAGGATCTTCTTGACATTCTTCTCGATTAAATCCACCGGGCCCAGCAGAATCACAGGGTCGAGGTTTCCTTGAATGGCGACATCGTGTCCAAGGCGTGCCCAGGCCTCGCCAATATCCACTCGCCAATCCACTCCGATGACATCTCCTCCTGCCCGTTTCATCAATTCCAGAAGCGTTGCATTAGAGGTGGCAAAATGGATGAGAGGGACGCTTTTGCTGACGCCGTCCAGCACCTTTGTGGAATAAGGAAGGACATATTCTTCATAATCGGCCGGACTCAAACAGCCCACCCAGGAGTCAAACACCTGAAGCGCTTGGACACCTGATCGGATCTGAGCGTTTACGTACCGGATGAGCACCTCCGAAATCTTCTCCATCAAAGCATCCCAGGTGGGATGATCCTGGTACATCAGGCTTTTGGTCAGAACATAATTTTTCGAATGACCTCCCTCAATGATGTAACTTGCGAGCGTAAAAGGAGCCCCGGAGAACCCGATTAAAGGAGCCCTTCCTCCCAATTCTTTTCGGACGATCCGAATCGCCTTCATGAGAAAAGAGGTTTCTTCTTCCGGATCGAAGACCCTCAACCTCTCCACATCCTTCCTCTCCCGGAGGGGATGTCGGAAAACAGGGCCTTCCCCCTTGGCAAACTCAAACTCCACTCCCATCGGTTCCAAGGGAATGAGAATATCCGAGAAAATAATGGCTGCGTCGAGTTTGAACTTTTCAATAGGCTGAAGCGTTACCTGAGCCGCCAGCTCAGGATTCTTGCACATGTCCAAGAAGGAATGTTTCTTCCTGAGCGCCCGATAATCCTTCAGGTAACGTCCGGCCTGCCGCATCAGCCAGATAGGCGTATAGGGTGTTTGTTCTCTGCGACAAGCCTTCAAGAATGGATATTCTTCCATCTGCCTCACCGATCGGGCTATTCAAATTCCAAATCACAAATCCCAAATACCAAATAAGCTCCAAACATCAATAATCAATGTCGGAAATAAGTTCTTGAGGTTTGGGTCATTGGAATTTGTTTGTGATTTGGTGCTTGCTTTTTACTTCCAATCCCTCAGCAACTGAATGAGCAATCTTACCCCTGCCCCGGTGCCTCCGCGTGGGACATAGGGCCTCTCTTTTTCAATCGACGCGGGACCGGCAATGTCGAGATGAACCCATGGAATCTTTTCCACAAACTTGCTCAGGAAGATCGCCCCGATGATGGCGCCCGCCGCCCGCGTTCCCACATTCCTGAAATCAGCCGCGTCACTTTTCAGATAATCAAAATACTCGTCCCAGAGAGGCAATCTCCAGGATTTCTCCCCTGTCTTGGAAGAGGCGTCTTCGATCCGTTTCAAAAGGGTGTCGTCATTGCCGAAGAGCCCAATCACATAATCTCCGAGGGCAATTACGCACGCTCCTGTCAATGTCGCGAGGTCAACGATGGCCTTGGGTTGATACCGCAAGCTATAAGTGAGGGCATCCGAAAGAATCAGTCTTCCTTCCGCATCAGTACTGATCACTTCTACAGTCTGCCCCGAAAGGGTCTTCAAAATATCACCGGGTTTATAAGCCTTTCCGCTCGGAAGATTTTCCGTCGCCGGCATGATCCCAACCAGATGAAGAGGGAGTTGGAGCTTGGCGGCGGCTTGCAGAGTGGCCAAGACCGCGGCGGCTCCGGACATATCGTCTTTCATCCGCTCCATGTTCTCCGAAGGTTTGATCGAAATCCCTCCGCTATCAAAGGTGATTCCCTTCCCTACGAGCGCAATCGTATCCAATCCTTTTCCTTTATTATACTCCAGGGCGATAAACTTCCCGGGCTCCTGACTTCCCTTGGCCACGGCAACAAAGGCCCCCATGCCCATGGCTTCTGCCTGACTTATTTCCAATACCTCAATCCCCATACCACAATCCTTCGCAATCTTCTTCGCCTTTTCAGCCAAAAGAGATGGGGTGACTTCATTGCTCGGCCCATTGACCAGGTCCCTCGCGAGGTAGACCGCTTCCGAAACAGTTTTTCCCGTTCTGAGGCCTTCGCCGATCAACTTGATTTCATTGTCCTTCTCGGAGAGAAGGATGATCTCTTCAATCTCTTTAATCTTATCCCGCTCAAGCGTCTTAAATTCATTGAATTGGTAGATCCCGAGGAGAAGCCCGGTCACAAAGGATTCAGTCAGTTTCTCCTCTGAATGGCCATCGAATTTTCTTATCGGAAAAGCAAATCGTTTAATCCCCGAGTTCCGGACGAACTGGCCGGCCTTGGACGCGGCGCCTCGCCATTTTTCTATATCGAATTCCTCTTTTTTGCCCAGGCCGGTTAGAAGTACTCTCTTGGCGGGAAGAGCACCCTGGGTGTGAAGGAGGTGGCACTCAAACAACGCTCCCTTAAAATCCCCCTGTTTGATCAGGGTTGAGATGAATCCTTTCCATTCCGAATCCACATCCCGGATGGGCCCCTCTAGTGATTCGGCAGATTCGAATGCAAAGAGGAGAAGAAGCTCGCAAGGAAATTTTTCTGTTTTGCCCTTTTCAACCCGTATCTCCATGGGTTTCTCCTCTCGAATATTATACGGCCTTTCGGATACGCATAAATTGAAAATGCGAATGTCGAAACTCGAAACAAATTCGAAACTGGAATTTCAAAAATATAAACTGCGAGTCTCGATCCAGAGTCATTCCGGGCTTGACCAGGAATCCAGTCTCTTCAACCTGGCTTCCTGCTTTCGCAGGAATGACATTTCAGAGGTACCATAAGCTATTCTCTTTCTTTCAGCTTCGATACCGTGATGGATCGGTTCTCCTCCACCGTTGAAAACTCCTTCAGGTTATTCACCAATGAAGGAGGCCAGCCTCCTCGACTCATGATCCTCGCCAACATCCATGGGTTTAAATCAGAGACCTCCATCCACTTTCCAGCCTTCTTGATCATCTCGTCCAATGCTCTTCGATTGGGGTCTCCCTTTAAAGGATATTTCTCCTTCATCTCAATCTTAATCCTTGCAACGTGATCGCTTCCGAAGACGGCTTCGAGCTCTCCCTCCCGGGCATAGGCATAGAGCGCTTCTTCTATCTTAGCCAATTCAGCGTCGATCTCCTCGTTGGAGAGCCGTTTCCTCTCCTTCATCTCCACATATCGGTTGACCAAGACCACCCCCTCTTCGTTAAGGTATTCGTTGGGCGGCAGGTTCTCCACGGCGATGAGATGTTTTCTCTGGGGGCAGAAACCCTGATAATCGCACCAGTCACAAAGAGGTCCGCCTTTGGGAAGGAATCGTCTGTCCGTCTCGATCCTTTGGATGAGTTCTAACGTGGCTTTTCGATGCTGAAGGAGCTGATCGGGTGTTCTTGAGGAATGGATTTCGGTGTCGAAGGTCAGGTAGTGCCAGATCAGTCTGACTTCCTGGATACCCTGCCACTTTTCTGCCACTCCCATTTGATAGAAAGCCAACTGCCGGTCTGACTCGATATCTTCCTTTGATGGGAGTCTGTTGGAGGTCTTATAATCATGAATTTCGAGAGTAGAGCTATCCACAAAGGTTACACGGTCGATAAAGCCCCGAATCCAGTAATCTTTCTCTTTTTCCAACGGAAAATAAATATACTCCTCGAGGCCTAGGGTTTTCCCATGATCAAAGGGATAGTACCGCTTGTAATAATCCGTAATACATTTCTCCCCAAGATGACGATAGTCTTCAGCACTGTAATCCTTTCGTACAATCTGAATCATGTCATTCCAATTCTTCTCCCAACTCTGCCGGTAGAAGCTGAGGAGCTCTTCCAGGGTATTGAGTTTGGTCACTTTTAAATCTCGGTAGAGCTTCTCCAGGGCTTCGTGAACTCTTGAGCCCATGAACGCTTCAACACCTTCTGTCTCAACCTCAATCTTGTCAATGTAGGCGAGTTTGTACCGGTGGGGGCAGGTTTCATAGGTGGAAAGCTGAGAGTGGGAATAGGTCGGCATCGTTCACCCTTTCATGTTCGATCTCTTACGAATGCGCTCCAATTGATTATTTTTAACAAGAAAAAGGGGTTCTGTCAAAATATCACAACCCCTGCAAAGAGAGCCTGCTGATAAAATAGGATGGATTTATCTAAGAGAAATGAACTCCACTTCAAAGACGGATCGCCTACAATCCCGTTCCCATGATGTCCGCAGCCCCATCATGCCGATATCCTCGTGTTCGACGATATGACAGTGGAACATGGATGTTTAAACTTCCCTTGCCCCCCTTTGGTAAGGGGGAGAGAAGTTGAATTCAAAATTCACTTGATGGCGAGAAGCTCCACCTCATAGATGAGTGTGGCATTCGGCCCGATGTATGGCGGCCTTCCCATGTTCAGGTAAGCGAGTTTGGAGGGGATGAAGAGCCGCCACGTGGAGCCCGCGGGCATGAGCTTCAGGGCCTCTCTCAAACCGGCGATGACTTGCGGGTCGGAAACTTTGATCCTTGCCGGCTGGCCGGTGTCATAAGTGTTCAGGAACAGGGTTCCGTTGATAAGGCTGCCCTTGTAATGGACCTCCACGGTATCTTGAGCCGTGGGCTTCCTGCCGTTGCCTGCTTTGAGGATCTTATATTGCAGTCCGCTCGGCAGCACCATGATGCCCTCCTTGGTCTTGTTGACAGCAAGGAACTCGTCCCCCTCTTTCTTGTTATCCAGGCCGGCAATAAGCCTTTCTCCCTGCGCCTTTGCCAGCACCTGGCCCCTGAATTCGACCAGGGCTGAAGTGATGTCGTCGTCGGTCATCAGGAGTTTGCTGCCTGAAACCACGTCCTTCATCCCTCGAATGATCAAATCGATGTCAACATCCATCCCGAGCCTCTTGTAGCCTCTGGCGGTCTCTACACCCAGGCTGTAGCTCGTCATCTCTTTCTGTGTCTTAAGTTCCGATGTCCCTTGGGTGCTGACCGTATCCGTCGGCCGATATGGCGTAATCGTGATATCTGCGGCGAAGCCGGCCTGGGCTATGAGCAGCCCAACTGCCAGACCCGCCATCGCTTTCAGTGTTATCTTCAGCATGATCGTCTCTCCTTAGGGCAAAAATGGGTGTGCCCCTGCTCCCATAAAAAAATCGGGGAGGAATTTCTCCTCCCCGATGCACAACATCATCTTACGAATCTACGGCGTCGTAATGGAGAACACATTGCTCCACGCGGAGTTGCCGAGTGCGGTTCTTGTTGCAACACGGAAATAGTACGTCCTATGGCGCGCCAAGGCGGTGATCGTTCTCGTAGTGAGGTTCGCCGTGTTGACATTGGTCGTCACAAGTCCCGTCGTGAAGGCAGCATTCGTCGCGTGCTGTATGGCGACTCCCGTTGTACCTGTGGTGGTATTGTTTGTCCAGGTGAGTGTAACGCTGTCAAAGAACCCAGCTCTTGCAGCGGTGCCTGTCAGGCCAGATGGAGGCACGACTGTGATTACGGTCACTACGTTGCTCCATGCGGAAGTACCCCATGTGTTAAAGGACTGCGCCCGGTAGTAGTATCGCGAGCTGGGCGTGGCAGTCGTATCCGCGTACGCGTTGGGCGGCGGGGTGCCCGTAAGCTTGAAGGTGTGGAGATTGCTCGTAAAGCCGGTGTTCGTCGCCCTCTGGATCGTGAAGCCGGTAGCGCTTGGGAAGGATCCGACCCACGTCAGGGCCACATTCACCGTACTCGCGGTTGGGGCAGTCACCACAGCGGCCAGTCCACTGGGAGCAGGCGGTACTGTACCTGTAAACACGACAGGCCGCATGAAGTCGTTTTCTTCATGCCCGAGCATGTGGCAGTGGAAGACGTATTCCCAGCCGAAGTTGGTCATAATATTGGTGACCTGGGGTACTGCGGCTACGCCCGCAGGCGGCGCGATGGGAAGGAAGTTTGTAACGGAGTTGACAGGCGTTGTCGGATCCAGGAGCCGGTTACTGCTGGGTACGACGAAGGGAAGAACCATTGAGGTCGGTCGAAAGGCCACAATAATGTCTTCCATCGGGTTCGTTCTGATGGTATCCCTCCAGCCCAGCTCGTCCGGGTAGGGTGGCTTTACAACGTTGGTGAAGTCAACACGGTTGACCACCTGCACGTCGAACAGGTGGAAGTGAAGGGCATGGGAGTCCACGCCGAGGTGTGTAATACGCCAGAGCGTGTTCTCGCCGTCGTTTATGATCTCGGTGGGCGGGTCGATGTAACGCGCGAGGCCCATCACCATGCCGGCGCCTACAGTTGGCGTCAGCGGGTTAGGGGTAGAGCCCATCCTGATGTCCATGCGGCCATAGTCCGGGTCAAAACCCTCTGTGATGCTCTTGGTAGTCATTATCGCTGCTCCGTTGAGCAGGGCAACTGCCGTGGCGCCCATGCCGCCGGCGTTATTGGGCGTGATATAGACGCGGGGCTCACTGGTGTAACCTGAGCCGGCGTTAGTGACCGTGATGGAGCCGACGGTATTGGCTACTGCTACAAACGTCGAGCATGTGGCGCCTGTGCCACCGCCTCCGGTTATGGTGCAGGTGGCAGCCGTCGCCGTGCTGTAGTTGGAACCCGGCTCATCAATCTGGATGGCGTTCACAATACCGCCTGATATGGTTGCCACGCATGTCGCTCGTACACCGCCTGCGCCGGGTGCCCCAATTGTACAGGTAGGGGCCGTAGTGTAACCTGAGCCTGCTGTCAGGAGTGTGACTCCGCCACAGGGGTTGAGGCCTGCCGTGGCTGCACCGCTTACGCCGTCGCCGATGATCGTGACCTTGGGAGCCACGGTATAGTTGTTGCCGGGCGCTGTCGTCTTGATCCTGGCGATACTCTGGCCAGTGCCGGTGAGATTCAAAGTGCTGTCAGGGGCCTGGACATAGATATCGGCGGCTGCAAAGCCCGGATAGGCGTCGTTATAAGCGACTTGTGGCACGATGGGCTTATTCTGTTCCACCGCGAACGCTTTGGGCATCGCGGTCTTCACCGCTGCCGCGCTGAAGGAGGCGAACGGTGTGAAGCCGTTGGGTGTTTGGATCCGGATCTGCATGACCGTCCGGATGTTGGGGCCGAATCCTGGAGGAGTTGTGGGCGGCCCGCCGTTTAGCCTCTGGTCCGGGTCGTCCGTGTAGTAGTCGTTGATCGGCCAGGGAAGTGGCAGAGGCGCGGGCGCATCGTTGTAAAGAATGAACGTTGTGCCGTCTGGGTAGCCCCGGAAGTCAACGAGGACGTCAGCGCGCTGTGCCGGGAAAATAAGGAGCGAATGGCTGGTGACTCCGGCGAAGGGAATATTCTGGCGGTTATACTCGAAATCGATCGGCTGCGGCGGGATAACGCTAGCCTGGGCCAAGAAGCCGCTTTCGTTTCCGATCAGGATCCAGGGCGGGCCCTGTGTGGTCGGATCGGGCACGCCGCCGTCCCTGCCGTCGACAGGCCAGGTCGGATATGCCGGATTCGGGGCCGCGTCAACCATCCTGACTTCGGTGTTGTTGTAAGCAAGTGCCGTAGCCGTTGTGCCAGATGTCGGAGGTGCAATGGTGACAGTTGGAGTAACCTGGTAACCCGTTGCGCCTGTTACCGTGACATCGAGAATCTGCCCCGGGGGGACTACGGTTGCCGTTGCCGTGCAGGAGTGAACGGCTGGAGATCCTTGTGTCACGGTGACCGTGGGAGCAGACGTGAAACCTGTGCAGCCATCAAACTGGAATCCTGTAATCACGCCGTTGGAATTGGCGGCGATGATTGCCGCTACATAAGTACAGGTGCCTCCGCCGCCCGTGAGAGTTACCGTGGGAGGAGACGTGAAATCCTTGCAAGTGCTCGAAGGAGAGATGTCTGTGATGACACCCGTGGAAACCGTTGCTGTCGCTGAGGTATAGGTGCTTGTCGTATCACCCACAGCGTTCGCGATGGTGACCACAGGAGCCGCAGTATAACCCGAACCTCTGTTGGTCAATCGGATGGTCAGAGGATCCGACTTGTACAACTGCAGGTTGAGCACGCGGTCGTTGCCCACTCCGAGGATCCTGAAGCGGACGACGTCCGGCGGCAGCACGACGTACGGGAAGGCGGTGCCGTTGACGAGCATGGTGTCCCCGAATGCCTCGGGAATAGTGGTAGGACTGGGGAGGACGAGATTGGTTGGTATCATCGGTGGTATCATGAATGGCCCGTAGTCCCACCTGCCGTTGGTGGTATTTCCTGTCGGGTCATAGATGTTCTCGACCGGCATATACTCGTGGCCCATCCAGAGCTGGCCGCCCTTTGACCCGACATAGATCTGCCACAGGGGGTCGGTGCCGCAACTCGTATCGGTCACGGTTTTGTAGCCTGTACCGTTTGTACCACCGGTAGTACCCGTACAGGTAGATTCATAGGTATGGGAAGTAGGATCGTATTGCATCAGCGGGAAAGTGTTCGAGCGGAGGGCATCCGTGGAGGTGTCATTCACAAATGCCCTGTCCTGGATGACCAGGGGGATGCCGTAGCGGTAAGCGGGGCTGAGATAGCTCAGGTTAGGAAGGATCTGTGTACCCGCGAAATTGCCGGTGCCGTCGATCAGATCGTCCTCGACCTGGCCCACGATCAGATAGGGTGCGGCGATACCCTTATAAACATTGAGGCGGGTGGTCCCCCAGGCGTGATCATGAAAGAACAACAGCCGGGAGCTCTGCTGGTTGGTAAAGTAGACTGTACCCGTTCCGTCATTGGCGGTATTCGCGGCCTGTCCGGCGCCCGCGCCGATCATGTCAGGCACGTTCGTGAAGCTTGGGCCCTTTTTCATCCCCCAGGGAAATCCAGTGATCGCAGTTCCAGGGATCGGATCTCCTACAGGAGTGAGCCACTGGTGGGGCGTGCCGTCGCTGATCCACGGAGTATGGCCGCCGTGGAGATGAGGTATGGTGACACGGTTCTCTGTAAACATGTCGCACATTGCGCCCACGGTCCCCATATCGCAAGCTGTCGTGCCATACGGAGCCGGCCCCAACGGTCCCATGCCTGCACCCATGAGGGTGGTATCCACCGGCAGGCATATTCTGGGGGAACCAGCGGGGGTAGCGCAGGTCGTTGCATTATTAGAAAGCGGAAGCGTGTTATTGAACATCATGCGCACCGGCCAGCCGTTGCCGCCGGTTCCGAAGAGATTGCCCAGGCTGGGGGCCCCTGGTGTTTTGCTCGGATCGTACCTTCTGGCGATGATCGCCGGTCCGAGATACTGGCTGACGCCGCCGATTGCAGCGTCCGTTGTCTGGCCGGCCCCGGTTCCTTTCACCTGATAATAGCCTCTGAACGCGGTTGGAGGCAGATCGCTATTTACCTGGACACTGTAGTTACTCGCAGCGATATTGTAAAAGGCCGAACCAGGATAGGTGGTCGTGTCCGGAACGGCGATGGGGATATACTGTCCCAGATTGTTCTGGTTGCATGTACCGCCGGTAACGTTGGGCGCAGTCCCCGTACCGGGAGTACATCCCGGGACGCCCAGACCAGGCAGCGAGTCAACGAACTTCCTGACATTCGGGCTTTGGCTGAAATTGGGCAGGGTGTAGTTGACATTCTGGTTGAACCCCATTGCCGGATTCGGCACAATGTTGGGTGGCAACGCGTAGACTGGCGCTGGTTGCGCAGCGGCTTGGCCGGCGCCGAAACCAAAGGCAGCCATGGTCAACATCAAACCCATAAAAACCAAAATGTTGCGCTTACACATACATACCTCCTTTTCCTTTATTTGATGTGATGTCGTTGTCCATTCATTGCTGAAGATAAACCGTATAACGATAAACCCTACTAACTAAATGATTCATGTTTGTCCTGCCTCATCACCCCGTTTATGGCTTCACCTCCTTCGGATGATTTCACCTTCGCTCCCATTAGAACAGGAGTCTCTGTCCGAGATCAATTCCTATAACTCCCCATTCCGCTTGGCCGGAGTATGTATTTTCGTGTACGTAAAAATACCCAGTAGAATTACAAGTGACCATCCGCTAAATTTTGGAAAGAAGCGGTGAGACGTAAACCGCTCCCCTCGCAATTATCTCGATGGCTGAAAAAAGTTCCGTATTCACATTTTCTTTTAGAAGGTACCCGTCAGCACCCGCAGAGAGGGCATGGTCGAGGTATTCCTGGCTCTTGTGCATGGTGAGGATCAATACTTTCACATCGGGATGGGTCATCTTGATCCTTCGGGTCGCTTCAATCCCGTTGAGGTTGGGCATGGTGATATCGACGATGACCATGTGAGGAGCCAACTCGCTCATCCTGAGCAGATCGAGAAGCTCAAGGCCGTCAGCCGCCTCTCCAATGACTTCCAAATCGTTTCTTGCTGCAAGAATCTTTTTCAGATCTCGCCGAAGAATGGCATGATCATCTGCCAACATGATTCTGTAAGGGTCTATGCTGGACACTTTTCCAGCTCCTTTGTAAAAGAGAGTATCAAGCTGGAAATTCAAGAACAATTCGCAGAAACACCCATTTACATGTGGGTAAAATTACGCAATTGCCCCTGGGATCATGGACTGTTGGAATGGTGCGAAAAGGAGTGGTGGGTTAGACGTAGCCCTTTTGGATGGCGTATTTGACGAGGTCGGCGGTCTTCTTCAGGTTTAATTTCTCCATGATATTGGCACGATGACGTTCTACGGTACGGGCGCTAATGAAGAGAAGGCTTCCAATCTCCTTGTTTGATTTCCCCTCTACAATCAGCTTCAACACTTCTCTCTCACGGATGGTCACCTTCTCGGGTTCAAAAGACGGTTTATCCCCCCTTCGAGTTGTTTTTACCCAATCCTCCGCTAACTCTTCAGAGAGTTTAGGTGATACATATTTTCCCCCTTGCCGGACCCTATCGATTGCTGAAAAAAGTTCAGAATCTGCGTCTTCTTTCAAAAGATACCCTTCAGCACCAGCCGTGATCGCTTGGTGGAGGTACTCCATATCTTTATGCATGGTCAGGACTAATATCTTTACATTGGAATGGGTTATCTTGATTTCACGGATCGCCTCAAGCCCGCGGAGATTCGGCATCGAGATATCGAGAATGATCAAGTCCGGGACTAATCTCTGCAAAAGCTTGAGAAGCTCCAGGCCGCAATCGACTTCTCCGACCACTTGGAGATCGGACCTTTCTTCGAGAATCCTCTTCAAACCCTGCCGGAACATGGCGTGGTCATCTGCCAATACAATATGGTAAGAGCCCACTACACGCTTCCTCCCTTTTCCAGCGGTACAGAAAAGCTAATTCGAGTGCCTTTCCTTTTTTCACTCCATATTTGAAAAAACCCTCCCAACATCCGTGCCCGTTCCTCCAAGATGGCTAAACCTAGACCCTTTTGAGAAGGGTTAATCATGGCGACCCGGGACATATCAAACCCTATTCCATCATCTTCTACGGTGAAGAAAACCCTGTCAGCTTCCTTCTTGGTGGTTACAGACACGTTTTTGGCCTGAGCATGCTTCCCTATATTCGTAAGAACTTCCTGAAGAATCCTATAAATAGTAATCTGTGCATTCTGCGAAAACAAATCATCGATGTCCGCGACATCCATGGTCATGGTCACGTTGATATTATGGTTTTTATTGAAATTGCTGATCAGCCAACGAATGGCAATTAAGAGCCCCGCATCTTCAAGGATGGAGGGGGTTAGATCGCGGGAGAGTCGCCGGACTTCCTCAATGACCTGGTCGACATACTTTGAAGTGCTCTCACACTCTTCCTTGATTGCTACCTGGTCCTGTTTTAGCCCCTTCTCGATAAAGCTTACCTGGAGTTTTATGGCCGTTAGAGCTTGTCCTAACTCGTCATGCAGTTCTTTCGAAATTCGCCTCCGTTCTGTTTCTTCAGCCGTCAGAAGCTGAGAAGAGAGATATTGGAGCTCGGTCTGAGATTTCTGGAGCGCTTTCTCCGCTTCCCTGTGCTCGGTGATGTCCCTCGCAATAGTGAACAAACCTATGACGCTGCCATTTTTATAAAGAGGAACCGAGTTTACCGACAGCAAGTGAATTGTCCCATCTTTCGCGTAAAACCTTGCCTCAAAGTCCTCACCGTGGGATTTGCCTTCAAGGGTCTTCAGGAGCAGATCCTTCGCTCTGGGGAAATCCTCAGGGTGGATGAAAGAGGCAAAATTTTTCCCGGCTAATTCCGGAAGCGTGTATCCACTCATTTCTTCACCACTCCTGTTCACAAAAGTGAAGTTGCCCTCGGTATCCAACGCACAGATGGCGTCGTGGGCATTCTCAACAATGGTTCGGTAGAGCGCTTCCGACTGCTGGATTTTATCTTCCAGCATTCTCTTCTCCCGCCAGTGTTTAACCTCTTCCTCTGCTTTCACTTTGAATCGGTCGGTGCGGATGATGGATGTGGAACCAAGGATGGCGGCTGAAACTACGATACTCAAAAGGGCCAAAAACTCCCACAAATTTTTCTTTACAACCGCCGTTACCTCATCGTATGAAGAGTTCACCACTACAATCCAGGACATATCCTTGAAATTCATGGGAGCAAAGACGGCAATTTTCCTCGGAAAACCTTTCAACTTATAATCTACTGTGCCCTGTCTTGCTTTTAGAATTTTCTCAGCATGATCAAACGGAGTGTGGCATTGCTGGCACTTTTCATCCCTCTGATAAATACTTCGCCCCACCATATCCCTATGTTCGGAGTGAAACAAAAGCTTTCCGGTGCTGTCCATAATCCATACCTGGTGCAGATTCATACCGGTGCCTAAAAAATCTAACTGATCGGCAAGAAATTCCTTCAAGTCAACAGTGACAGTGAGTACGCCCTCAAATTCTCCATCTGGTTGTGGATGGCCTGCATTGGAGAAATCTCGATAAAGGGGAACGGCAAGGAGAAAAATGAGCGGGTCAGGTTGGAACAGAGACGAACTAGAAACTTTTCCCTTGTTCTCCTTCTTCTTTGCCCAAGAAAAGAATTCTCTATCGCTCTGATCCAAGCCAGCCGCATTGCTATCCGTAGAATAGACAATTCTACCCATCCTATTGCACAGAGAAATGGTTTGGGCATACTCCATCATTTTGGAGCAAGTATCAACAGCTGTTTTTTTCTTCTTTAAGTCACCAGGCTCGTGAGATACCAGTGACGAAAGCGCTTGTAGCTCGTGTGAACGGTCGTCGAAAAAGAATTTGATTTGATGGACAAGATGCTGGGCATGTCCGAGCTGGTGATCCTGAAATTCAGAAAGTACTTCCATCTTGCTTTCATGATGGAGATGGAGAGTGAGGAAGACAACAGCGAGGACCACCAGGACTGTCGCCACAATAATCGCCAGATGTCGCTTCATCTCTGTGCTCTTGAAAAGTCAGTAATTTCTTATGGGAATTTTTACCCTTCCCGCCGCGATACTGTGGCAGCCTTATTAATACAAACGTCCTAAATAAAGTGACATAACAGTTCATTTATGTTAATATGTGGGCATGAAAAATCCCACATTAATCTTAGAGCATAAAGAGGCCAAAAAAGAGCGTTTATTAGCATTAGCCGAAC
>Ga0208191_1000937_pt1 | contig 16409 bp, 14 predicted proteins | sample June2015DPH_13_5_FD_184709 | JGI IMG/M metagenome (GOLD analysis project Ga0208191, IMG submission 184709) | Peatland microbial communities from SPRUCE experiment site at the Marcell Experimental Forest, Minnesota, USA - June2015DPH_13_40... | ecosystem: Environmental > Terrestrial > Soil >... | reverse complement strand
GTTTGATCCTGATCTCTCGCGGGTGGAACTGATGGAGTTCAAGCCTGTGCAGAAGCCATGCTGTTTCGATTTCACGGGCCCTCATCCTTCCGAATAAGGTCTTCCGTCAGTTGAGTTTTAGCTCGGGTGATGCTGAAGCGCCCTTCCAACGATTTATGAGAGAGATTGTGAATCAGTTGCTTTTTCCTTTTTCAGTCTTGGCATATTCCCTGCCGCCACAAACGTCCTTTTCGAGCAACTCGCGTAAAGCAATCTCAAGTGAATTGGCCCCTAATCCCCACACTTGCTAGTCACAATGACCGTAAAGAAAGATATTTAAACCCAATGTCATCAAAGGCATAGATCCCGGCGTGAACAGTGCTGGCATTCTGTCCAGTCTTGGAGCCGAGAATTCGGGCTGCCCGCCCGGTTGGAGCGAGTAGCACGAACGACCGTTTCTGCTGGCGCAGGGCTGCGAATCAGGTGGGCAGCGAGGGTCGTCTTGCCCGTGTCTGCACTAGCGCGAAGCAGAAAACATGCGTCGCCAGTGTCGAGAAATCGCACAAGTGCCTTGAGGCGTCGTCCTGGGACGGCGTAAGCGAGGTGTCTGGTGGCTCGACCCTTGAAACCGGAACGAGTTTAGTGCAAGTCGCTGCCGTGGGGGAAGGGGCGTGACCTGGAGCTGGGCCGAGCGTCAACAGAAGGGAGCAACAGGCAGTTCGCCATGCGCTTATCTTTGGGCGTATACGCACAGATGCCTGACCGCCGTCCCACGGACACGCAGCACCCGGAACAACCCCAGCGTTGGGCGGAACGACCCGTGCCCGTGCGGCTCCGGGAAGAAGTACAAGCGGTGCTGCGGCGGGGCGACTGTGAACTGCGCCGCGCTGGTTGCGCACGGAACTCGACCATCCGCACTCCGGGAGGTCGTTCTTGGGGCGCTGGCGGAGAGTGTTCTCTGTCTCTCCCCTCTCCGCCAGAGAGCTACACGAAAGCTACAGACAGGCGTATATTTCTTTCGTCATCAGCGATGGCAAAATCGCTAGGTACTCCGAGCAAGTCGTTTGAAATCAGTGACAAGTAGCTTTAGATTCAACGCAAGAATAGGATCCTACTCTCTCCGCCATATTTTCTAAGCCATTTAATTTTTAGGGGCTTAGCGGAGAGGAGAAGAAACCTACTGCGATAATCCCTGATTCTCGGATTTTCTGAGTATTGAACCGAAGGAAGGAAATCAGAAATGGCCAAAAAGCTACAGAAAGTCTCCCCCACCCATCCGCATCCGTCTTACCGACGGCTCCCAACCCTAGCACTGGTCTCATAAGTAGTTCTCCGAAGCAGACTGTCCGGCCCTCAGGGGCTAAAGCCCGCGTCTTTATTAGCTCTGGGCGGCACGGCTGAAGCCGTGCCCTACCCAAAACCATTTATGAGACCAGTTCTACTGTCCCGCAATCTGGCAAAATGTACGTCGGCTGAAACCAGTGGCGACCTAAGAGTTCGGGCATATCCTTATTACACTCGCTTCGATTCCCCTCCAGAAAGCATATTCCCTTTGCTTTCGGTCTCACCGCCATTTTGCTTTTCTGAGCAACACGCAGCAAAAAGGACCCCTCTGCCGGTTCTCATTCCGAAATGGATTTTTAAGTTTCCTGTAGATAGATCGAGCGTCAGCCGAAGTACCAGACGGCAATCGCGGCCAGGCCGCAGCAATCGGCAATCCCGCCGCGGCCCAACCGCCTCGTGCCTTTTGTCCTTACCGCGTTTCAAGCCAATGACTACCGGCCAACACCCGCCAGATGTTTCGCGTCCTCCGTCTATTTGGCCGTGGGGGCTTTCGCCAATGTCGGTGACAGCGCCATCGCCTCAGCTTTGGCGACGGCGCGCGTCGCCACTGGTTTCAGCCACAGCAATGCCATGAAGGCGGCAACGATGTCGCAGGCGATCATGACGTAGAACACCGGCACCCACGAACCTGTCCTGAACATCACGTACGCAGCGACCGGAGCGGCAAAAATGGATGCTGTACCTTTCGCGGTGTAGACGATGCCGTAGTTCGTCGTGGCCCATCTTCTGCCGTAAAGGTCCGCCGTGATGGAAGGGAACAGCGAGAAAATCTCGCCCCAGGCAAAAAACACCGCGCTGGACAACAGGACGAACAGCACAGGCCGGTGGATGGTCTGCAACCATGCCCATATCGCGAGACCCTCGATCAGGAAAGCGGTGAACATGGCGTTCTCCCGGCCAATGTGATCGGAGATCCAGCCCCACAGAGGACGGGTCACACCATTTACGATGCGGTTCAACTGAATCGCCAGAATTGCCGCCGACAGGCCCCAGGCAATGATGACCTTGTCCACTTTGTAAAAAGTGGCAATCTCCTTGAGTTGCGAAGTGACGACCAAGCCGCCGAACGCCACCAACGTCATCATGACGTAGATGAGGTAAAACGATGGTTGCTTCAGCATCTCCACCCAGGTCATGTCAATGGTGGATTGATGGACTCTGGCGACAGGTTTCCACGCTTTTGGCAGCCATCCTTTCGGAGGCGCCACCATAAACATGGCCGCAACGGTCACGATGATGCCCTGCACGAAGCCCCAAAAGATGAACGCATGCTGGTAGCCGGAAACATGGATCATTTTCTCGATCGGAGCGACGGTCACCGCGGTGCCGATGCCATAGGCGCCGGACACAATGCCCGCGCAAAGTCCGCGGTGGTCGGGAAACCACTTCAGCACGTTGCCGGTGCAGCCGCCATAAACGGCGCCGGCGCCAATTCCACCGATCGCGTACCAGATGTAGAGTCCGGTTGTCGTGTAGGAGTAGCCGGAACCGATCCAGCCCGCGCCGACCAGTAGGCCGCCGATGCCGATCACCAAGCGAGGTCCGAGGCGATCGACGAGATAGCCCTCAAAGGGAACCAGCCAGGTTTCACACAAGATGAATGCGGCAAATGCGACTTGCACCGCGGCCAAAGTCGCGTGCAGGCTTGAGGTTAAGGGTTTAGTGAAAAGCGTCCAGGCATATTGCAGATTCGCGATCGCCATCATCGCGATTATGCTGGCGCACATTTGAAGCCAGCGGTTGACGATTTTGGGTTCTGTAGGGACTAAGGAGGTCACATTTGTGGCCATAGGCATCCTCCTGGGAAATTGTCAGAATTGGTCTTCTCTTCTCGCTTTGCACTCCTTGCCGGATACCGTCCGGGTAAATGAAAAACCCGCCCCCTTTATCGGGAGGGCGGGATATCAGCGTCGATTTCTTTCTGGAGCGGAATGATCCCCGGCACCAGCCATTTGTACCACATCTCGTCAATCTTGCTGAATTGCAAATCGACCACTCTCCTATTCCCGTTCCGCCGGGAGTGGTGGAAGCAAAAAAGAACAACCCGCCCCCTTAAAGGGAGGGCGGGGTAGCAGCTTCGATTTCCTTCTGGAGCGGGATGATTCCCGGCACCAGCCATTTGTCCCACATCTCGTCGATCTTGCTCTGGAAGAATTCGATATCTTCGTCGATAAAGTGCGCGAACCTTCCCTGCTTGAGCAAGTAATCGCGAACCGGAAGACGTTTGAATCTGCCGCTCGCAATATCCCTGGTCTTGCCGTAGAGCTTCAGCTTGCCGTTTTCGACCTCGTACAGAGGAAAAATGCCGGTGTTCACGGCCAGTTCGCCCATTTCGAACGAAAGCAGGGGATCGAAATCCCAGCCTTTAGTACAGGGGTTGAGGCAGTGAATGAAGGTGGGACCGCCGATCGACAGCGCCTTGCGAACGCAGTTCATGGCCTGCAGCGGGTAGGCGGTGCAGGTGGTTCCTACATACTTAACAGTGGGATGGCCAACCAGCATCAAGGGCGCCATGTTCTTTTTCCAGCGGTGATTCATGATGCGCTTCACTTTTCCTGGCGTGCTGAACGAGGTGTTGACGCCATAGGGCGATGTCCCGGAAATCTGGATATCGGTGTTGGCGTACGACTCGTTGTCGTACATCAGGATCAGGAGGTTGTAGTCGGGATGGCACATGGTGGCTGAGATAGCGCCCAAGCCCATGTCCGCGCCGCCGCCGTCGCCGCAGAAGGCGATGACGTTGATGGGTTCGTCCTTCATGACGCCCTTGCGCATCTGGACGCGGAATGCCGCGGCCGCTCCCAGCGCGCTGGAGCCCGAACTGCCCAGTTGCGTGTGCATCCAGGGGACGCCCCAGGGGGTAGAGTAGTAAGAGGTGTTAGCCACGTACATGCAGCCAGTGCTGCCCAGAACGATGGTTCTGGGCCCTGCAGCCTTGGCCAGCAGTTTCATGATTTGCGCAGACTGGCAGCCCTGGCACGTGCGGTGGCCGGATGTGTAATATTCTTCGTGTGGAACCTTCTTGACTCCTTTGAAGGCTTCCAAGTTTTGCGTCGGTTTTTCGTCTACAAATGTGCTCATAATTGTTATCCTTTCCGGCTCTGGAAACGCGTCGAAACGCGTTATCCCCGCAGCCCGATCCATTGTGTCAGGGGTTGCGCCTTACCTTTGGCGGCTTGGAACACGATGTCGGTCATCGTTTCCACGTCCGGCACGGTCACTTCGCGGCCACCCAGTCCGCCAATGAAGCCAATTACCGGCGGTCTGGTCGGGCTGCTGCTGTACATGGCGGACCGAACTTCGGTCGCCACCACGCCACTCAGGTCCGGCGAACCGAACGAGAAGTCGCGATCGATTATGCCGACGGCCTTGAAACGGCCCAGGCACTTGGCCAGCTCCGGACCGGGAAACGGCCGGAACCAGCGCAGGCGAACGAAGCCAACTTTCTTGCCTTCTTCGCGCAGTTTCCGGATTGCGACCTTGACCGGCGTCGAAAGGGTTCCCATGCCCAGCAGTACGACTTCCGCATCTTCGGTCATATATTCTTCAAAGAACGGATTGCCGTACTTACGTCCGAACGTTTTCTCGAAATCGGCATAGATTTCGCGAATCACATCGCAGGCGATCTCGGTGACTGCGTAGTTCTGCCGTCGAACCTCCATCACCCAGTCCTCGTTGACCTGTGGGGCCACCGAAATGACGTTGTCGGGGTGGAACAGCAGATCGCCGCGGTTGTAACGAGGCAGGAACTTTTTAACCTGCTCTGCCGCCGGGACCTTTACCAAGGCTTGCGAGTGGGTGAGAAATGCGCCGTCGCAACTGATGGCCAAAGGTACGAAGATGCGGCGGTCTTCCGCCACACGATAGGCAATCAGTGCCATGTCCAGTGCTTCTTGCGCGCTATCGACCCAGGTCAACATCCAGCCCAGATCGCGGACGGCGAGCGCATCGTTGTGTTCCACGCCGAAGGCGCCGGGATCGTCGAGCGCCCGGTTGCCCACCATGCACACCATGGGGACGCGGAGAGCCGGACTGACGGTTAGCGCTTCCATGGCGTACATCCAGCCCACGCCGCTCGAACCGCAGAACACGCGCGCTCCGCAAACCGACGCGTGCTTCACGATTTCAAATTGTGAATGCTCGCCTTCCGCCACGATAAATTCGCAGTCCATTTCGCCGTCTGCAACCAACTGGCTGATGTACTGCATCACCGTGTCGTAAGGCCGGATCGGGTAAGCCGTGACTACGTCGACGTTGGCCAGTTTGCAGGCAATCGCAATGGCTTCGGCGCCGGTAATCAGGGCCTCCTGCTCGTAGGTTTTCTTTTTTTCCTCAACCGGTACTGTTAGTGTCGCCATCTCAATCTCCTTGTCTTCAGGCTTGCCGCTGGGCCACTAGCCTTTTCTAGCGATTTCCAGGGCCGCGGGGATCTGTTCTTGATACTGACCGCGATAACGGAATCCATTCGACCGCTTCTCCATCGGTTCGGCCTTCTGGATGGTGGTTTCCAACCATTTCAAATAGGCGTCTTTGTCTTTTCTGAACTCCGCCCACTGGCTGTTGTTATCGTGGAATTCGGATTCGTTCACCATGGTGATGCAGTTCTTCACCGGGCAAACATCTTCGCAAATGCCGCAACCGCAGCACGACTTGAGATTGGCGTCGTAAGTGCCGTCCGGGGCGACGTCGAAAGACGCATCCGGGCAGTTGAGCCAGCACAGCGTGCACTTGGTGCAAGTTGAGAAGTTCACAACCGGCCGTTCGGTGCGCGTCGAGTACTTTTTGAACAGCTCGTTGCGGACTGGCCGGAAGCCACCGGCTTGCTTGCTAACCGGGTCCGCATACGGGCCGCCCTGCGGCTGGCCCTTGATGGAGACGCCGCCCCGCATGTCTTTCCAGCCGGGCAGGTCGAACTTGAATAATTCTTCCGCATTGCCCTGGCCCGCTTTTACATCGACAGTGGCGAAGCGCTCGAACTCGGTGCGAGCGGAGGCCACTTTCTGGGAGCTCTTCAGCTTTTCGTTGATGAATTTCTCCACCGACTCCAGGCCAAACACTTCCGGCAGCGCCTTGGCGATGGCGCCGAGTATGCGGACGTCGGTGTGGTCGTCTTTATAAACCCACATGCCGGAGAAACTGGCAGCGCCTTTCACGATTCCCAGCTTGTAAGGCTGTTCCCGGCGGTGAATGTTCTTCAGCAGGGTGGGTGCGTCCTCCAGAGAAATTACGATGAGAGTGCCCCCCGGTTTGAGAGCGCGATGCACCGGCTGCATGCCGTACCATGCCCACGACTCCACGCCCTTGCAGAGCGTGTCATCGAGAACTACAGTTACGTTGACTTGCTTCGGCTCGTATTGCGCCATTCCGGCTTCGAGCGTCTGCTCGTCGTTGGCGACGATAGCAAAACTCTTGGCTGGAATCCCATTGCGCTCCGGAGCATCTCCATAACGGCCAAAGGAAATGCCCAGTTTGCCTTCGTTGTGCGCGGCCAGGACAATGTCACGCGTTATGTTCTTGGCCAGGGTCTTTTGAAAGACCCCTCGGTAGACGACTTCAACCGCCAATAGCTGGCCCATTTTGCAACCTCCATTCTTTTACAATTTCTTCAGTACGATTTTTTCCATTTCCTGCAGGTGCCGGCGCATGGCAGCCTCGGCGGCTGCGGCGTCCCCCCGCTTCAGGGCCGCAAGGATGCGGCGGTGACCGGCGAGCGACTTCTCTTGCCGTCCTTCCACCTGCAACGAGCGTTCCCGGGTCTCGCGCAACAAATCCATCAACACGTCCACCACTTTCAAGATCGCGCTGTTGTTGGACGCCAGAGCGATGCAGTAGTGAAACTCGGAGTCCTCTTCGATTCCGAGTTCGCCCCGGCCGACCTTCCCCTCCTGGCGTGCGAGAATCTCCTCCATCTCAGCGATCTCATCGCGAGAGCGGTGCAGCGCGGCGCGCCCGGCCAAGGGCGGCTCGATCATATTGCGCACGTCGAGCAGTTCCGCAACCATCTTCCGCTTCTCCAGGAGCGCGTTAGCCAGGGGATTGGCTGGGTTAGCGTCAGGACGGCAAACCACCGTGCCGACACCCTGGCGTGGCTCGAGCAGACCCATCAGTTCCAAGCTGCGGATGGCGTCCCGCACGGAACTGCGGCTCACGCCCAACATCCGAACCAGTTCGCGTTCCGGGGGTAGAAGGTCGCCAGGCTTCATCTCTTCCGTAATGCGCTGCTCCAGTCGCTTGGCGACCTCCTGGTAGACTTTATTTCTCGGGATCGCCTCGAACGCGACTCTCGCTGGTGATTCAGTGCTTATCATCGGAATTGGTCTGATGACTGACCATTGCATTTCAGACCTAAACCAAAAATGGCGCAAGGACAGAAATCACCTATCAACGTGATTTGGATCACGTGAGGCTTTGGCTCGGGACGGACGGATTCGTGTGAACCTCCTCCGCGGCGACGAGAACCTCTCGGTTCATAGCGCACCAGCGATATACTGGCGCACTGATCGAACCACTTGCGGCAGGGGATTTAACATCCTCGCCTTGGGCTGTCAAGGGCTTCTCGAAGCCTTGTCGTGGCGAGGCTTGTCATGCCCCGCGAGCTTCCCCGTGACGCCCGCCGGCAACAAGTAGTGGGAGAAGCTACCGAATGGATGAGAGCTTGCAAGCGCAGATCGAGACTTACCTGTCCTACCTGGATGGCCTGATCCGGCGCGGGCGTCAGCTTCGCGACAGGTTGGCGACTGATCCCTCGAACAGCTCGGTGATCGCGGCCACTCGCGTTTGGCAGGAAGACTGTGGAGTAACGGTCAATCAATTGTCCGGAGGCAGCAAGGCCCATTGGCTTGCGCGGTCGTTTAGCCAAGCCTTCCTGGTGCGCTCGGCGGCTGGCCATGCGGTCGAAGGCGCGGATCCGGCCGAGATCGTCCAGCGACTGCTCGACGTCCTCGAGCAAGCCGTTGCCTCGCTCTCCCGGATGGAGGAGGGCCCGGGCGTTACTGGATCATCGTCTGCATCTTCGGAGGCGCCGCCGCCTCGCCGGTTCGAGTTCGTTCACAACCCCGAGCTCCGGCCGGTTGTCGAGCAGACCTACACCGATAGCCGGCGCGCTCTCGAGCAAGGGGACTATGACCTGTCGCTGCGCACTTCTTGCGGAATCCTGGAGGCCATCGTGACCGACGCGCTGGAACATAAGGGACTGAGTGCGCTGGCTGGCTCAGGCGCGCCCGCAGGGAAGATTGCCGATTGGCCGTTCGAGACGCGGCTGGCCGTTGCCGAGAGGGCGGGACTCATTCGCGGCGGGTGCGCCCGGCTGCCAGCAGTCGCGCGGACTTATCGAGATCGCGCCGATGCCGGCGGCGAGAGCCGCCCGAAGGCAACGGTTTCCGAGCGCGATGCGCGACAGACCGGGCAGGTGCTTCGTGTGGTGATGAGAGATTTGGATCCCGGCCGATAGAGAGGCGCTAAACGCCGACGCTCTCATCTCCCCGTTAATCTTCGTGCCGTCATACTTCGTACCGTCAATCTTCCAAGTCCTGACGAAACACCGGTTGTGTTGGATCGAGGCTGCCATCGATGACGGCTACGAGCAGATCTCTGTATGTGTTCTCCGCCTCTGACAGTAAGGCGTAGCCGCGTTCCCGCTGCAGCGCTCCGGTGGCCGAGTAGATGAGCGTGAAATACCGGCCCGATGAATACTGAAGTTCGAGCAACTGGTTCGGCATTTCAGGATCGCCTTCCTGTCCCAGCACGTCCATCAGCGCCACAGTCCACTGCCTACTTTTCGGGTCGGCGACGACCTCGCGCTCGAGGTATTGCCACTCGTTCATGCTCCATAACGGCATATTGATTCCAGCAGCTCTTCATTCCAGCAGATCATCGAGGGCTCTGCCGACCTGCGCTCCGGTGAACGGTTTCGGTATCAGCAAAACTCTTCGGGCGTTCCGGGAACGGAGGCTCGCGTCAGCCTTCTCCGGTGTGTCACTGATGATGACGACGGGAAGCTCGGCGTGATCCGGGTGGTGACGCACGGCGTCGAAGAGCGACTCGCTCATATCGAAGGCGGAACAGTCGAGCACGAGCGCATCGGCGCGCCGCTCCAGAATCAGCTCGTTGACGGTGACGGTATATCCCGCGGCAAAGACCTCGTAGCCGCGGTCACGCAGCGCAAACGTCAGAAGCTCGGCAATCTCCGGCGTGTCGTCGATGAGCAGGATGCGGCGCAAGCGTGCCCTACTTCTTGCCGGGTCCGGAGCCTGGCAGACGAGCTTTCTTGCCTGCGGAGGGCTCCAGATCCATGACCCACACTCGCCCGCCGGCTATGTAGTAGGCGCGTTGGTCGTTCTCGATCATCGCGCCCCAGGCCTCCAGCGTGCGCATCGCGAACGTGTAGCCCTCGAATTTGTAGCGCGCGTGGCCCAGCACTTCGTTCGTGTGCCAGTTGTCAGTGAGCAAAGCGTCGCCCGCGTGCACGCGCAGGACGGTGTAATAGCGGTCAAACGCCGCTTCCGGCCGCACCTCGCGCGTCGCACCGCGCTTTTTGCCTTCGCTGACGATATAGCTTTCCTGCGCTTCGGGAGCGGCAGGCGGAGGGGTTGCTTTGGTATTCATACGGTTTCCGCCACAGTCACGGCTTCTTCAGCAGCCGCCATATTGACCAGGTTTTTCGCATCCGCAGCCTGGAGCAAGGCTTCAGGCAGCTCGACACCCATCATTTGCCATTGCTCGTTGGCAAACTTCTGCAAATTCGCGATGTGCTGGGTGTGGAGGTGGCCGAAGCGGCCTTGCAATTTCAAATACTCCGATACCGGCCGCATGTTCTGCGGGCGGAAGCTGTAATCGTACTGACGCTTCTCGGGGTCCCACTCCCAGATCGGGTAGAGCCCGCATTCGACGACCAGCCGGCCAAGATCGATCGAGCGCGGTGTTTCATACACGAAGCCCTTCTGGCAGGGGGTGTAGACCATCAGGTATGCCGCGCCCTTGTGGTTGAGTCCCTTGCGCACCTTGTTCATCAAGTCGATCGGATAGCCCACGCTCGCGGTCGCCACATAGCAGTGCGGATGGCCAGCCGCCATCATGCGGGCGAGGTCCTTGGGATAGAGCTTCTTCGCCTCTGGAACCATCGGGCCGGGAGGGGAGAAGGTTGTCATGCCGCCATAGGGCGTGCGCGACGATGCCTGGATGCCAGTGTTCGCGTACTGCTCGTTGTCGTAGCAGATAATCAGGCAGTCGTGATTGCGATAGAGCGCACCTGAAATCGAGGCGAGGCCGATGTCGGATGCGCTGCCGTCGCCCGCCTCGCAGATAATGTTCGGATAGGCGCCCTTCCATTTGCCCTTGCGGATCATGGCTTCATAGGCGGCGGCGACGCCCGCGGTGAAGCTGCCCGCGCTGCCAATCTGCGTGTGCGCCCAGGGCACATTGTAGGGCGTACACAAGTACGAACTGTTCGCGACATACATGCAGCCCGTCGGTCCGATCAAGATCGTATTGTCGCCCGCTGCCTTGCTCGTCATCCGGTACTGGATGGACGGCCCGCAACCGGCACAGGTGCGATGGCCGGGAACGAAGGGCTCGGACGACGGTAATTCAGGGTTGTAGAAACGCGCCCCCTGATTCGGGCTGTCGAGAATCGGCAGCAGCTGCCGCTGAACTTCAATTGCTGACATATCGGTTCCTCTCACTGGCAGCGCCCAGAGACCCTGCACCACCACTGTGCACTGTCGTAGTGCGGACCTTCAGGCCCGCCATAACAAATACTCTATCTACTCTTCGAATCCGACCCAATGCGTGCGCTTTTCGATTTTCCCGCGTTTCTGCGCTTCCGTCATTTTCTCAGTCATCCAGTAGAATTCCTTCAGCACGATCGCCTCGCCGCCCATGCCCGCCATGAACGAGACGACGAGCGGGCGCTGTTGGCTTTCGTAGAGAGCCGCGCAAGCTTCCGCGTAGAGCACGCCGCCGCTGCTCACGCTGCCGAGTCCCATGTTGGTCTCGATCACGCCGACTACTTTGAACTTGCTGAGAACTTCCTGCACACGATCGGTAGGGTAGGGCCGGATGGTTCGCAGCCGCACGAGGCCGACCTTCACGCCCCGATCGCGCATGTGCTGAATCGCGAAACGCGCCGTCACCGCGTGCCCGCCCTGCATGAAAAATACGACGTCGGCGCCATCGGTCATGAACTCTTCGACCCATGGGTCGTAGCGTCGCCCGAAGATGTTCGCGAACTCGTCGTGGACCTCCTCAATGACCGCCATCGAATCTTCCATGGCGCGCGCACGCTCCAACTGAAGCGGCGGGCCCTGCTCGGGCATGATCTGCGGGCCGTGCGACACCGGATGCCGCGGATCGAGTGGGTAGGGATGCTTGTAGGGCGGCAGGAATTCGTTCACCTGGCCTGGGTCGGGCAATTCGACGTCACTGGTGATGTGCGAAACGAAGAATCCATCCTGGCAAACCATCTGGGGCAAAAGCACGCGCGGGTCCTCGCCGATGCGATAGGCCATCAGGTGATTGTCGAATGCTTCCTGGGCGTCGCACGCCCAGCCCATGAGCCACCCCATGTCGCGCGTCGAGAGCGCGTCGGTATGCTCGGAACCGAAATCGCCGGGCGGATCGAGAGTGCGGTCGGCGATCATCATCTGCACCGGCATACGGCTGCCCGAGATCGGCGAATAAAGCTCGTAGGCGAACTGCACTCCGACGCCCGAGCTCCCGGTGAAAACACGCGCGCCGCTCGACGCTGCGCCGTGCGCGATGCTCAGTTGCGAGTGCTCGCTGTCGGCCACGATGTACTCCGCATCGAGCTCCCCATTGGCCACCATTTGCGCGAGCGCCATCATCGTCGCCGTGTAAGGCCGAATCGGGTAGGCCGTGATCACATCGACATCGGCGTATTTAGCCGCTTGGGCCGACGCGACGCAGCCGTTGATCCGGACGGTTCTCTTTTTGCTTTCAGTAACTGTTGCCATGTTTTACTCCGCTTCTAGATGCTTTTCGCTGGTCGTTCCGCCAGATTCCTCAGCTCTTCCGCCTGCCGTCCGTGCAATCCCGGCAAGATGGCGAATGCCGTGTCCATTCGCACCACGCCCGTATCGAAGTCGAGTTCGGGCACGCCCTCGAGGCAGCCCGTCGGACATTCCTCGATGCACACGCGGCAGCCTTTGCAGTAGTCGACCAGGATTTTATAGAGGCCGTTCGAGCGCGACGGGCGTTCAATACACGGCTCAGGACAAACGAGATAACAGTTGTCGCAGGCATTGCAGGTGCCGCAGCTGAAACAGCGACCGGCCTCCTCGACCGCCTGCTCTTCCGAGAGCGCCTGAATCACTTCCTCCTGCGTTTTGCGCCGACTTGCCGGCGCCAGCAAGGTCTGATGGACGCGCGGGAAGTGCGGGAAATAGGTCATGTTCATGCGGTTCAAATCGAAGATGACGTCGACCGGAATCGTCCGCGGCTGCAACGACTCGCCGCGCATCACTTTGTCCAGATTGAATGCGACGCGCTTCCCGTCGCCAACGGCATTCACGACCATGAGGGGTTGACCCAATCCCAGTTGCACTACGTCGCCTGCCGCAAAAAAGTTCGTGTCGCCGAGACGCCCGAAGCGGTCGATTTTGATCGTGCCGCGATCGGACTTGAACTCGTCGGGCAACCAATCGAGCGCCGCCCGCTGTCCCACCGCGATGATCACATGGTCGACGTGGAAGCGCTCGGCGGGGACCTCTCGATTCACGTTGATTGGCGAGGCATTGATGGCGCCGGAGAAGCGCGCCGGATGCAGTTGCAAGGCCTCGACCTTGCCGTTGCCGAGCACGGCGGTCATCGCCCGCCCGTGCACCAGTTCCACCCCTTCTTCGAGCATGTCGTGCAGATCTTCCGGCACGGCCGGCATCTCTTGGGGGTTGGCCTCCACCGTGATCATGGTTACTTCCACGGCGCCTTGCCGCAGCGCTTCGCGCGCACAGTCGATCGCGGTATTTCCGCCGCCGATGACGGCGACTCGAGCACCGAGCTTGACTTTGGATGTGCCCATGCCGATGTCGCGCAGGAACGGCAGTCCGTAAAGCACGCCGTCCTTATTCTCGCCCTCGGCGCGCACGCTATTGGGTTGGGTCAGACCCACGGCCAGCACGACAGCGTCGTAGTCCCTTTTCAAATCGTCCCAGGTGACGTCCTTCCCGACTTCGACATTGGTCTTGATCGTTATGCCGAGCTCGACGAGGCGCTCGATCTCGCGATCAAGCACGTGCTGCGGCAGCACCCAGTCCGGAATGCCGCCGCGATTGAGTCCGCCTGCCTTCGGCGATTTCTCAAGAATGGTCACTTTGTAGCCGAGCCGCACCAGTTGATACGCGGCGCTGTGGCCGGCGGGACCCGATCCGACAACGGCGACTTTCTTGCCGTTGGGCGCCCCGGCCTTGACCACGTCGCGTGTCAGTGCTTGTCCGAGATCGCCGAGAAACCGCTCGACCGCGCGAATCGAAATGGCCTCATCGTACTTTCCACGGTTGCAGGCTTGCTCGCACGGGTGGTAGCACACCCGGCCGGTAACCGACGGGAAGGGCATGTCTTCCTTGATGAGCGCGTAGGCATCCACATACTTGCCGCGCTTCACGAGGTCAAGATAACCCTGGATCTTTTCGTTGGTTCCGCAAGCGTTGTTGCAGGGTGGCAACTTATCTCGGTACACCGGCCGGATGGCACGCCAATTGCCGGTGGGGAACAGGTCCTGTCCCTTTTCCTGCGATGGCGCCGGTGTGATGCCAGCGAACGGGATCTTTAGCCGCTCGGGGATGTGTGTGCCTTTGGTCGACATGTGATCCTTTGATCCTTCCTATGCAGCCACTGGGTTCAGCTTCATGATGTGCAACTGATCGAGTGCCATTTCGAATGCCCTCTTGTTCGCGATCATCGGTTCGATCGTCTCCATCTTGACGATGCCCGTAGTCTTGACCACGGCGGCAATGAGCGGAGCGGCGATATCGGGCGCGATCGCTTTGCTGCGCTCGGCCGCGCCTTCGGTCGAAAGGCGGTCGAGACCGAGCTCGCCCAGCCGGTAGTAGAGCCATTTGTGGTCGGCCAGGTGAGCGGCATCCACGCAGACCAGTTGGGCCAGCCGCTCGGCACCCGGTACGAAACGAATCATGTACTCTGGGGTATAGTGCGTGTTGATCACCAGCGTTCCGCCCGGAGGCATCCCGCGCATGTAATCCCAACCCTTGACCATCGTCCCCTCAACCAGTACGACGATGTTGGGCTGCTCGTTTTCGTAGGTGAGCTCGTTCTCGATCACGTCATCGCTCACGCGAAAATACTTGCGCGTCGGGGCGTTGGTGCGATCGGGATTATCGACGTAGTTCTCCATCGCCTGCGCGTACTTGCCCTCGATCCGGGCGGAAGCGGAGATGGAATTGACGATGTCGCGGCCCTCTTTGTCCATGATGATGCCGCGCGTCCAAACGGTAAGTTCCGTGTAACTCATGATCAACCCTCGTTATGATTTAGGCAGAAGCGTCAGGGCACAATTTCCCCGGCGCTATTGCTCCAGCGCGTTCGCTTTCTTCCATTGCTTGGGACCGTCGCGTGCCTGGGATTGCCATGAATGATCGGACTCAAGAACTGCCAGGAAATCGCTCCGCAAGACAGACGGACGGCGGAACACGACCGCCGTCCTGGAATTCTGCAATCGCCGATAGCGTCTCCACGAGAGACTCCGGCTCGTGAGGCGCGATGGCCACACGGGCCAGTCATTTCCCAGTTCAGTCAATCTGATTGTCCCCAGACTAGTCTGCTCGAGGGCTCACTCTTGGCCCTTGGCAGAGGTAACCGCCACGCTCAATGTAACGCGATCGCCTTCCCACGAATTGCGCATCGCGAATAGCCGGCCCAAGGGCATCTCCCCTTGGTCAAAGCTTGTCAAGTACGATCTCTTCGATGTCTTCAATGTGCCGCCGCATAGCCGCCTTTGCAGCCTCGGCATCGTGGCGCTTGATCGCAGCCAGGATCCGGCGGTGGCCTGCAAGCGACTTTTCCGGGCGCCCTTTCAACTGCAAAGAGCGTTCCCGCGTGTCGCGCAGCAGGTCCATGAGAATGTCGAGCACCTTCAGCACGACACTGTTACCGGATGCCAGAGCAATGCTGTAGTGGAATTCCGCGTCCTCGGCGATGCTGACTTCGCCATGAGACAGCGTTGCTTCTTGCCGTTGCAGAATCTCTTCCATCTCGGACATTTCGTCCGCAGCAGCGTGCGTGGCGGCGCGCGCAGCCAACGGCGGTTCGAGCATCTTGCGAAAATCCAGAAGCTCGCTGACCAGTTCCTGCCGGCGCTTTAGCGCGTTGGCAAAAGGATTGACCAATGACTCGGCCGATAGTTCGCGAACGATTGTCCCAGCGCCTTGACGCGGTTCAACCAAGCCCATCAGTTCCAGACTTCGAATCGCGTCCCGAATGGAACTGCGGCTTACTTGAAGCATTTCCGCCAGTTCGCGTTCCGAAGGCAGTTTGTCACCGGGTTGCAGCTTTTTGAGAATCAAACGTTCGATCTGCTTGGCGACTTCTTCGTAGACCTTGTTTCTTCGAACAACTTCGAAGTCGGATTTAACCGGTGTTGCCATAGGCAAGTGGTCTGATAAGCGGACCAAACGATGAGGAAAAGTATACTCCCCTTGTCAAGCCCCCAGCAAATATTTTTGTTGAGCGATGGACGCTGGCCGTAGTCAAACAGGCCGGCAGCCTGGACCCAACGAAAATGGCCACTCGGAGCCAGGATGGCGAGTTCGGGCGAGAAGCCGAAAGCTAGACCAACCGCCTCTTTGCCGCTGGGTTAGAGCGTCTGGTGCTCCGCTCATCCTGGTCGCTGCCCGGCTGCACACTCCGCCAATAGCTTCGTGCAGCTGTACACGGTTCGCGTGTAGGACTTGGGGAAACCGTGAAAAAAAAGATTTCTGAAAAAGTTCTCTGTTGTTAACAAGTTAAAATGTCCGGTTTTTGTAGCAAGTGAAATGTCCGGTTTTGTTAATCTCCCGTAGCCGAGGCGGTGGAAAAGTGGGAATCCCGCGTACTTGGCGGGATTTCCAAGCGCGGTG